>Ga0315280_10012346_pt1 | contig 10344 bp, 18 predicted proteins | sample YL17G06_40_MG_FD_203697 | JGI IMG/M metagenome (GOLD analysis project Ga0315280, IMG submission 203697) | Sediment microbial communities from Yellowstone Lake, YNP, Wyoming, USA - YL17G06_40 | ecosystem: Environmental > Aquatic > Freshwater > Lake > Sediment | place: USA: Wyoming | collected... | reverse complement strand
GATGATGTCTATGATTCCTGTCTACTGATAGCGCGCGGTGAATACGATGATCCCTAGAACTGACATAGAGCGTCTACGGGTGAAATGTTCCAAAAGCGACAAATACTCTGGGAAGGCTCATATGCAAACAACTGCTAAGAAGACCGATCCGATATGCAATCCAGCAAGGCTGCAAGGGGCACACTATACCTAGCGATCCAGCAGCTTATCCAATACCTCGTAGCCTTCATCTTCTACACTGGAGTCGCAAGATTCATTACGCAAACGGAGGTCGGCTTATGGTCTATACTGACAGCCTCAACAGTCGTCTTCACAACCCTCACACTTCTCGGACTCCCAGTGGCGACTCAGAAGTATGTCTCAGAAAACTATGGGCGAGGAGATCTCAGCTTAGCCGCCTCAATCTCGCGATTGGCCTTCGCAACCGTGGCGTTATCCGCGCTTCCGACCTTAAGAGCAGTTCATAAGCCAGTCATATCCTACGCCACAGAAGCCTTCAGAAACTAACGTTAAGCTTACGCTCCGAAGCAGCAAAGCCATGAAAGTCAAATTCTACAAGCAGGTTCCGAGCCGATATGAATATTCCCTATGTAAAGACTGACCTAGAATGCTCCCAAAGGAGAAAGGCTTTATCGCTCCTTCTAGTAGGCAACTCTGTGTCCAAATAACGTGAAATAACCACTAGGTTTCAGCCGCTATTCTCCTTGCTTCTCTCACAACCTCTAGGTAGACTTCTTCCTTCAACCTGAAGCCATGTATTATCAACTGTTTCAAAACTTCGAGAAACCCGTTCAGGTCTATTTCCTTTTTCTCCAAAGCTCTTAGCAGAACGAAAGCAGTCCCTCTGGGCGTTAAGTCCAGTAACCTTGCAGCCACTCTCCCAGAAACCTCATCGATCAAAACTTCTTTGACACCCAGCTTTTTTGCAAGAGAGAGAACGGCAACTTCTCCCGGCTCTAACCTTATTGGAATCTTCACAATCTTAACACTCAAAACCTTGAGCCAACCTTCACCGATTGCTTTCTCAATGACATAAGCATCCTTTTCTCCTAGCCGCTTCCCCCTATCCACAACTTCAATTTTAACTTCCTCAGGTATGAAAACTTCCCCGAAAGCCTTCTTCAAAAACTCTATTTTCCCTACCTTCGCCAAGTAGATTAAAGGAGTGGCGTTGGAAACAATGCCACCCATCTAAGAACCCTTCAGGTCTCCCTTCAGCTCCTCTAAAGTGTAAGGAACATGAATTTCCCTCTTCTTAACCTCGTTAATGATTTCCCAAAGAGATAGATCACATCGTCTAGCTGCCTCCCACAAAGTCACCTTACCCTGCTCATAATCTTCCAAACTTCTTTCAATCAACCAGTCTTTCACAGCCTTCAACAAAAACCTTCTAATGACTGTGGATCTATCCATGCCCTCCCTCTTTGCTACCTCATCTATCACTTTAGCCAGCTCATCCTCAACCCTCGTAGTTACAGTAACAGGCATCTCAACCCTCTCCGCATTAAACTTATTCATTTTAATATTTAAGACCACCGGCAGGAAGCCTCAGCGATAGCTGAAGTAGTTCACTGAAAATGATAAGCAGTGAAGAGCGATCCAATTTGAGTGGGGAATTATCGTGAGGCCATCAAGGATTACAAGAAACAAAAGAACGCATATCCTTCTATGCAGCCTATCCGCACTGCTCACCACACCATCCTTGCTGAAAGATGATCCTGTATGCAATCCACCAAGGCTGCGAGAGGCACTTTATACCTAACGGTCCAGCAGCTTATCCAATACCTCGCAGCCTTCATCTTCTACGCTGGAGTCGCAAGATTCATTACACAAGCGGAGGTGGGCTTACGGCGTAGCCCTGACCCATTGAGTAGCTTAATAGTAAGGTTTATCTTCTATCCGGCAAACCTTCTTTACGGTGAACCTGATGACCACTATCAAGACAACAATAGTAGTTGATGAGGAGACATGGACTGAGTTCAGGAAGGTTGTTTCCTCCAGGTATGGTGGGCTTAGAAAGCTGAGCTTCGCGGTGGAGGAAGCTATCAAATGCTTCAACGCTCCAGAGCTCATGAGAAGCTTCTCAAGCAGCGTCGGATTGGAAGCGAGCATCTACCCATCGAGCATTGAGGTGAAGAGTAGACGCCCCAAGCTCAAAACTTCATCCGCTGAAGCTTTGAGGAAGATGAGGGATGAACGTGAAGCTCGTATATCTAGATTCAAGTAGCATAGTTAAGCGATATATTGAGGAAGAAGGCTCTCAAGTCGTTGATGCGGTCTACGAGAAGGCTGAAGCAGGAAAACTGAGATTCGCATTCTCCATCTGGAATGCTGGAGAGGTTCTCGGCGTACTCGATAGATATCTTTCAAGACAGCTACTAACAGAGGACGCCTTCAAAACGGCTCTATCGGACTTCCTCTCAGAGTCGGTAAAGATGGCTCGATTGGGCTCACTCCAAATACTACCGATAACGACAAAATCCCTTACCGATTCCTGGCTGTTGGTAATGAAACACCACTTATATGTGGCCGATGCTCTCCAAATATCTACCTCAAAAGAAGCGGGTTGCAATCTCATCCTAAGCGCGGACGATGAGCTCGTCCATGTCGCCGAAAAAGAAAGTGTTGACGCCGTAAATATTGAGAGCGCCCCTGAGAGAGCACTGCAATTCCTGTAACTTCCTCATATGCTTAACACCTGGGCGTCGGCCGCCTCAACCTCAAGCCACCTATGTTTGGTACTGAGTTCATGGATTTCAGGTATAAGGAATAGACGGTAGTCATATTTCCAAATCGGATGCTCCAATCCAATACGAAGCCAGCGATCCCGCTTTTCAAAAGAATCCATTAATAGAAGAGCGTCGTGGAGTAGGCTATTTAAGATAGCCGAGGAGTCGGTCAGGAGCGGTTTCTCGCTTTTCTTAAGGAAAAACGTCGACTAATCTTTATAACCGCATTCGGCGCGATTGTAATCACTGGGCTCTTAGAGCGAGCGACTGTTCACTTTCCTTAGCGATCCGCTCAACGGCTGCAATAGTCGATTTTAACTTCCAAAGCGTCAAATAGTCCTAAAAAAGGCTCATATGCTAAGAAGAATGGTCTCGTATGCAATCCACCAAGGCTGCGAGAGGCACTTTATACCTAACGGTCCAGCAGTTGATCCAATACCTCGCAGCCTTCATCTTCTACGCTGGACTAGCAAGATTCATAACACAAACAGAAGTCGGCTTATGGTCGATACTGACAGCATCAACAGCCGTCTTCACAACCCTCACACTTCTAGGACTGCCAGTGGCGACTCAGAAGTATGTCTCAGAAAACTATGGGAGAGGAGATCTCAGCTTAGCAGCCTCAATCTCGCGACTCAGCTTCACAATCGTAGCGCTATCCACGCTCCCAACCTTAACAGCAGCCCTTCTCCTCTCCTCATCTCTCTCAACACTCATCCCCGGAGGAGCCGAATACGCAATCCCATTCATCCTAATCCTCTCAGCCTCAGCCATACTCAACTTCACCGCTCTATATGGCGCCGGCATGCTCGGTTTAGGAATGTGCCTGGAAGTCGCAGTCCAGAACCTAGCCTTCATCCTCATAAGCAAAGCCTCAGGATTGGCATTGGCGTACAGAGGCTATGGTCTTAGCGCGCATTTGGTGAAAACTTTATATTTACCATTCTATTCTACTTTGGTGGAATTGAGTGAAATGGTAGAAGTCCAAGTGAAAGAAGTAGACCCTCAAGGCCGCATATCTATACCGATAGAATGGCGAAAGAATTGGAAATCCCGCAAATTAGTGCTAGTAAGGCGTGGAGACAGAATTGAGGTGGTTCCAGTAGAGCCCACCCTCCCATCCAACCTATTCGATTCCATTAGGATATCTGAAAAAGTGGATTTCGCAGATCCGCACTCTCTTAAGAGGGCCCTGTTCGAGCTGCAGGAACATTGAGGTTTGTAGACTCAAACATTTTCCTCCACGCCTTCCTCATTCCTCAAAGGGCACTAACGAAAGAGGAACAGCGTGTCAAAGATGAGGCCAAGGCTATTGTGAAAAGCCTTGAGGGAGCGGAAGAAGTAGCCATGACTACAGTCCACCTCTCAGAAGTCGTTAACATACTTGAGACAGGACTAAGCCTCCAAGAGTCTCTAGGCTTTCTCACATGGATCATAACCAGCCAAAACATCAAAGTCTACTCAGTCACCTTGGAAGATTATGAAAGTGCTATGCCGCTAGCGAAAGAAAATAACATCAGCGCCAACGACGCGTTAGCATACCTATCCATGAAAACACATGGAATAAGAGAAATATACTCCTTCGATAAACACTTCGACAAACTCGAAGAGATCATTAGGCTGCCGAGAATACCGCCTTAACGCAACCGCCTAAGAAGACTGGAATCAATTCAATGTCTAGGATGTACATGGTGCTCCATATAGCCGCCATTTTGGGCGTCGAGGAATCCATTAAGCGAGATAGAACGATCGAAGAATTCGGACAACCCAAAATTCTAATATGCCAATCCAAGATTACGACTCACCTTGAGATCGACGTAGTCAGAATATTTCACCTCCTCGCCAAGGCTTCAAGGAGGCTCATATGCTAGAAGAATTATCCCGTATGCAATCCATCAACGCCCCAATGGGCACTTTCATGCCTAATGATCCAGCAGTTGATCCAATACCTCGCAGCCTTCATCTTCTACGCTGGACTAGCAAGATTCATAACACAAGCGGAGGTCGGCTTATGGTCCATACTGACAGCATGAACCGCCGTCTTCACGACTCTCACACTCCTCGGACTAGCGTCGAGCCGGCTGATCGCTACGCTATTCTGCCTGATACTCCCAATCTATCTGATGCAGAGGAAGCTTCCTAAACCAAGCAAGAATCTCACAGAACTATGCGCAACAGTCTTCAGATACAACATCCAAGAGGTCCACTAAGCTTCCTAGAACCCGAGGGCCCACCGCCATGGGACAACAAGCAATATCACAAGAACAAAGTGAACCAGCGTGTAATCATAAAGCGGAGGAGACGCTTGAAACAAGACCAGAAATCCTAGTCGTTCTGGAAATCGACGCGCCGTATGAAAGCGTAACCGAGACCATCAAGCTTCTGAGATCGCAGCTATCCTTAACGAGAAATATCAGGTGCAAATCTCCTGGTTCCAGCTTGAGCGCATAATGAGCCTACTTAAATGCAGAAAGCTAATCACAAAAGAGTGGAAAATAAGCTTCATGCCGAGAAGACAGTACTCGCTACAACTCTACCCTAAGATACACGCGGCCTTCAAGCTTCCTTGCAAGGTCATATAGGGGACTTTTAAGTGGATTATAAGAGATGATCGATGCAACATTGGAAATGAGCGAAAACGCCCTTAATAATAGTGAGAATTCCTAAGAAGGTCGCGAAGCGATGGATATTAAGACATGAAAGGGACGGGCTTGACGAATACAAAATCTCCATCTTCTTGAAATTTCAGTATGAGTTAAAACATTATGAAAAGACGCCTGAGCACCTACTCTTATTCGCCATGCGCTTCCAGAAACGTGGAGGGCAACCCATGAAGGCCAACCTATGGGTGAGGGAGAGGAAAATTAATGACTTGGTGGAGCTAATCTTGATAAGGGGACATGCAGAGCGATTATGAGGGAGTAAGCCATGCAAAAGGTCGTTGAAACAAAGATAGAGATAGACGAGAAAGTGACGGCGGGTGAAAAGCTTCCAGAGACCATGATACTCTACACCATGGACGCAGACCACTTCGTGATAACGGCTAAACCCCTAGAGGCTTTAGAGGAGAACGCCCTCATGAAAATCAGTGTTAAGGTAATTGGTCAAGAAAATAAACATGTAGTCATACTCCCACCAAAAATATGCAACTTCTATCACCTTGATGAAAACGACTACACCATTATGGCGTCTGATAAAGACCCCACAACCATCATAATAGCAATCTAACACGTAAATAACATGGAAACATTAAAACTCCTAGTGACCGGGGCAAGCGGGCTATTAGGCATCAGCTATGTTTCTTGTATTCTACGCCAACACAATCGAATGATCACAGCCAAACGAAAAGATATCAAATAAAACTTTTTGGAAAGATATCAATTTCTGAGATTTACGCGGCCTTCAAACTTCTCTGTGTGGAATAAGGGTTCCGGTTACAGACCTATCCTCCAGCCTCGCCGCCAATTTGATCGAGTCGAAAAGGCGTCAAATTTGAGAGCGAAGTACTCGATCCGCATTCACCGTGAAATCTACGTAGCTTTCAAGCTTCTCTGCGACCGCGCGGAGTAAGGACGAGGGTATTGGCTCTCCGCATGAAACTACCAGTATTAGTTATTGCGGCACTTTTCAATTTAAGCATGTGACATCTCACTCTGGTCGCAATTCATCCCACCCATAAATGGTGTGGGCTTTCCTGCTGTTTCTCGGTAACGTACTTTGGTCGCGTTCCATGCCGCTTAGGAGCTAAGGTGGATCGAGCGTAGCTTCCAGACTTCAAGAGTCGACTGATGTTTAGCGAGAGATAAGAATTTAAGTTGGAAATTCCTACCATAAGATGGAAGAAGACCTTGACTCAGAGAATCTTCGACGCAAAGGTTGCCAAGAAAGGGCAGATCGTAATACCTAAGCCTCTTAGAGAGAGGTTCAGGATTAAGGAGAACTCTCGCATTACGCTCGTCGCTACCGAGGAAGGCGTTCTGATCAAGCCGACATATCAGAAGCCTTGGACAGGCTTACGAGGCCTTGTAAAGGGCGCTCTGACAATAGAGGAGCTCGACCGTCTACTCGAGGAAGCGAAGCGATCGCTATTAGAGGCAAGTTAACCCGATGCCTGCCGATTCAGCCTACGTGGTCGATTCTCACATGCTAGGTGCCTACCTTTTGGACGAGCTTCCAGAAAGATCGGATCAAATATTCGAAGACGCTGAGAATGAGAAGGCAACTCTAATCATTCCCTCAATCGTAATAGCTGAGTTAATCTACGTATACGAAAAAGCCAGGATTACCTCAAAGATCTGGGAGATGTTCGAGAAACTCGATGCGTACCCTTCCTTCACAATCCATCCTCTAGACGAATCTCTCCTGAAGATCATACCTGATATCAAACTGCCGGAACTGCACGATCGAATCATCGTCGCTACATGCATCTACACAAAGGCGAAAGCACTTATTACCAAAGATCAGCAGATAATGTCCTCCAAGCTCGTCCGGACGATCTATTGACATCCTAGAAGACAACACGCGAAAGAGACAGCTTGCACTCTCTACAAGAAAGAAATGCGGTCACAATCCCAACTTAGAAACCAACAATGGAGGCGCTCTTGACGGTGTCCAACCGTATCCTGCCCACATACTCGGCAACATACTTAGTGACGGCGCTGGGCAAACCCAAGCAACCGAGAGTCACGAAAAGAGTACAGACCATGCTCAATTCTTTATCTTGATTGTTAAATTGTCTGAAACTGTACATCAAGCCCCGAGCATTAGCCACCTCGTACACTAATACGTCGGGCGCGTAGAGTTCTATTTTCCCATAGCTATACCTCCGCATGAGCTTCGAGGCTCTCCCGCTATCCTCCAGACCTGAAAGATCTTGATGAAAACTTAGCTACAGCCGTGCAAGCAGAAATAATGTTGATCGCATGCAATGCAACACCAATGATCTATCCTGCAAAAATCGGCAGAATCTAACTGTTAAAGAACATATTTCAACGGATCCAGGTTCTGAATGAGGTGAATGTTGAGTTAGTGGACAAAGCAAGGAGAAGAGGTACCCTGAGGGTACGTGATCGAGGAAACATCCAATTAGGGTCAGATCACGGTAGGAAACTTGCGAAGGAAATGAGAAGAGAGTCAACAGCCTCGTGGAAGCAGCAGGAATTGACCTAAGAGAGGGTAAGGCGATCTTACTCGCAAGGTAAAAGACGGAAGAAACCATATTGATGGATCGTGCCTACGCAAAACATAAGAAGCTATCGTCGAGGCAAATAATCTTCTAACAAGAATGATCCAGTATGCAATCCAGCAAAGCTTCGAGAGGCGCTTTATACCTAGCTATGCAGCAGTTGATCCAATACCTCGTAGCCTTCATCTTCTACGTTGGAGTCGCAAGATTCATTACTCAAGCGGAAGTCGGCTTATGGTCTCTGTCAGAAGCTACCAGCCGAAATCAACATGTTTATAGTCTTGGTCACTAAGTGAAAAAGGGTGGGTGCAGAATCTTGTCATGGAATCGTGATCTGCAGTGGTGGAACGAAAATTGCTCGAAGCTTCAGGAAGAATATTCGGGAAAATGGATAGCTATCTTGGATCAGAAGGTGGTGGCCGTGGGAGACGACAGCTCAGACCTAATAGAGGGTGTTGAGAGCAAGTTCCGGAGGGCACCTTTCGTCGTCTACTGCAGACCGAAGGGATATATTAGGATAAGGCGGAAGATGATGAGGCTCGCCGCATGATATCTGAGGGTTGGATCGAATTCGAAGACACGGGCATCCCTGAAGTTGGCTTGGTAGCTAGGCCGAAAGTGAGAGTTGTGATAGAAGGAGCCGAGGGCAAGTCTAGGGAGAGAATTCTAGATATAGATACACAGTCAGATGTGCCTATAATTCCTTAATCACGTTCACGTTTCGATATACAAGACATGAATGATATTTAAAGATATGCAAAGTCTAAACTAACCCGTAGGCTTGCCGTCGTTCAAGAGTTCTCTTTCTTCTAATTCAAGGCTTCTTGGGACAAGTCTACGCCCTCCCGTTTACCAAGTTTCAAATATTCCAGTGTTCGCTAGCTTATCCCTATGAGCCATTAGTGTTCTAAGTTTAAATACATGTATGTGCATTTATTTTGGTTGGCGGGACAGTTGGCGCACAAGACGATTACGATCTCAGAAGAGGCATACCGAGCCCTAGCGAGAATGAGAGGAGAGAAAGAGTCCTTTACAGACGTGATCCTGAGGGTAGCGGAGAAGAAGGAACAAGGCACCCTCCTGGAATTTATAGGAGGTATCGAGCCCGACAAGGAATTTGCAAAGACCCTTGAAGACATAGTTAAAGAAAGAAGAAGGATCACGCTAGCGGCACCGAGATTCTAGGCGTTTTATATGGTATGCTTTGACACCAGCTTCATAGTTCAGCTGATCAGACGCGACCCCAAAGCTGAGAAGAGATTGAAGGAGTATCTTGCAAGCGAGACTAAGATCTCAACAACCCCAATCACAGCATGCGAACTCTTCAAGGGAGCCTACCGATCAAAGAAAGACGAAAACATCGCAATAGTCAGAAAGATACTTGCCTACCTGGAAATCTTGGATTTCTCAGTCGATGCTTGTGAAAGATACGGCAAACTGGTGAACGAACTCGGGCTTAAAGGAACTCCGATAGGAGATTTAGACATAATGATAGCGAGCATCGCGCTAACCTACGGCGAACCTTTACTTACCTTAGACAAAGAACATTTTGAGAGAATTTCAGGTCTTATAGTTGAGACATGGTAGCCCTTAAAGGAACCTTAGAAGCCTTGGCAACCAGTTGGTCGGAAAAATATCTTTAAATATCATTTGACGCTTACTCTTTGTTCAAATGTCTGAGGAAAGGTTCTACCCCTGCAACAAGCATTTAGCTGAGAGGTTGGGCATCTCATTCATAACCCTGAAGAGGTGGATCTATCAGGGCAAGGTCAAGGCGGTGAAATCCCCAAGCAGAAGGTATAGGATACCTGAAAGTGAAGTTCTAAGGATAATGGGTAAACCGCCAAGGCCGAAGAACAGGGCTATCCTATACGCTAGAGTGTCTGGCGGAGATCAAGTTAAGGACGGTGACTTGGATAGACAGGTTGAGCACCTCTTAGAATACGCAAAGATGAAGGGCTACGAAGTCGTCGAGGTCGATAAAGAGGTTGGAAGCGGCCTCAACGACGAAAGAAGAAAGCTCATGAAAGATCTGAGGCACATCATAGATAACGGAGCCGACGTGATCCTCGTGGAGTATAAAGATCGCCTGACAAGGTTCGGCTTCAACTATCTGGATATGTTGTGCCAATCGCATGGGGCGAGGATAGAGTCTGTTCACGACGACGTGAAGAAGGATGCGATGCAGGAACTCGTTGAGGACATGATAAGCATAGTCCAATCCCTCTCAGCTAGGCTCTACGGCCGAAGAAGTCGTAAATATCGGAAGGTTGTTGGAGGATTAAAGGATGCAGTTCACGATACCGGCTGATCCCTACATGGCTGCCACCAATGGAAGGAAAGGCAGTTGGGAGCCGACGCCGAGCCTCGATAACGCAGCCGTCTTCACAGGACACCCCACCGGCGCAAGTCCACCTCTAAGCGTATGCG
>Ga0315280_10012345_pt1 | contig 10345 bp, 10 predicted proteins | sample YL17G06_40_MG_FD_203697 | JGI IMG/M metagenome (GOLD analysis project Ga0315280, IMG submission 203697) | Sediment microbial communities from Yellowstone Lake, YNP, Wyoming, USA - YL17G06_40 | ecosystem: Environmental > Aquatic > Freshwater > Lake > Sediment | place: USA: Wyoming | collected... | reverse complement strand
GATCTCGAAATCCTGGAAGGTCTGCGCCCGGATCGAATCCAGGCATGTGGGCAGCAGGTGTGCGCCGTTCCAGTTGAGCAGCACAACCGACAGGGTCGGCATCAGATGGGATCGGACCCCCGGCCCAAGCCGAGACCGCGCAGCACCCGCCACCCGGTCCTGGCGAGCCACTCCGACGCGCGGTATAGGCGCCGGGCCTCGACCTGTTTCCAGTTCTCGCGCATGCGGTGGACCTCTCTCTGCAGCCTGATCAACTCCGCCTTCTCGGGGTTCACGTCGCCGAAGGCCTCTCGCACCCATGCGCGCCCCGCATCCGCCAGTTCGGGGCCCTGCCACAGCGCCCGCAATTCGCTGTCCGCCGCTGGCTCCTCTCCTTTCATGGCGTCGCGGACGCCCAGCGCGAACCCATAGGTGGTGACGGCCTCAAAGAAGCCGGTCACGGTGGTCGCCCGAGCGGCGTCAACGATACCCAGCTTCTCCTTCAGCTCCGGATGCTTCCGCCACACCAGGACGGCGGCCCGGCCGCACAGCCGCATCCGCGTCACATGGCCCTCGAGGGTCGGAGCATGGTGGTGGTATGTCAGCGCCGGTCGGTGGTAGGCGATGCGCAGCCCTCGCTGGCTCATCCGGTACGCCACCTCGATGTCCTCATATGCGGCGTACCTGAAACTCTCGTCGAAGCCGCCCACCTCCTCGACCCAGTGCCGGTGAAGCGAACAGTTCGCCGTGTAGAATGTCCAGAAGGTGACGTTCTCGGGGTCCTCGATCTGCGTGAAGCCGAACTGCGCCCCCTGATCGAGAAAGAGCATGAGGGGCGTCAGCTCGAGATCCGGGTGCCACGCAACGTGGCCTGCAACGGCGACGTCGCCGTAGCGCTCGCGCGCCTTCAGATGCTCCTCGATCAAGCGCGAATCCGGGATGCAGTCATCGCCGGTGAAGAGGATGATGTCGCCCTTGGCCTCCCGCACGCCGGCGTTGCGGGCCGCCCCCGGGCCCTTGTTCTCCTGTCGCACATACCGGACCCTCGACTCCGGAGCGCCGAGGGCCGACATGACTCGCGGCGTGTCATCGGTCGAGCCATCGTCAACCACGACGATCTCGTACTCGTCGGCCGCGGCCGTCTGGCCGTGGAGGAGCTCGCGCACGGTCTGCCCGAGTAGGTCTCTGCGGTTATAGGTTGGGATGACGACCGTCAGCCTCATCGCTTGATCCCCAGCGCGCGCAGTATGCCCCACGCCGCGTGAGCGAGAGACACCGACCAGCGGTAGAGTCGGCGGGAGGTGATCTGCCGCAGCTCCTCGCGCTGGTCGGCAAGCGACTTCTCTACCTCCCGCGCCCAGCCCTCCAGTTCCCGACAGCGCGCGAACAGGCGCTGGATCTCGTACTCCCGGTCGGCCACCACGCGAGACAGCCAGTCCGCATGCTGCTGCGTGGCCTTCAACAGGCCGGCCTGTCGCTGCGGGTCGTTACTGCATTCGTGGATGGACATCGCAAGCTGGTAGCCTTCGACCGTCTTCTCCGCCGCTCGCTCCCACGTGTAGTTCGCTCGGATGCGCGCTTGGAGCCGGTCAGACCGCGGCGCTTGGTATGCCGCCAGCACCGCCTCGCGGATCGATTCTACCCGCGCCGGATCGCAGTACCAGGCCATGTCCTGCAGGTACTCCGGAGGCGAGCCGCGGTCGCTCGAAACGATGTTGCACCCGGCGGCCCCGGCCTCGAGCGAGACCAGCCCGGGGATCTCGAACCAGCTCACTAGGGCGTGCACCTTCGCGGCGGCGAAGGCCGACGCCAGCTCGTCCTGCCGCATGGCATCGAGGAAGACCACGCTCTTGTCCGCATAGCGGCGGCAGAGGTCGCGGTACTCCCCCGGGTTCGGCTGCCCCACGATCACCAGGGGAATGCCCGTGCCGCGCAGCGCGGCGACCAACGAGAGCTGGTTCTTGCGCTTCTCCACCCGAGCGGCACAGATGACGAAATCCTTCAGCCCGTACTTCTCGACGAACGGCTCGGGTCGGGCATCGAAGAACACCGGCGCGATGCCGTGCGGCACCACCACGGTGCGGCTGAGGTCCATCCCGTAGGCCCGGTGGCAGTACTCGGCGTCGGTCCTGGCGTTCGGGAGGTAGACCGTGGACCAGTCAACGACCGCCTGGCGCCGGAGATGGCTCACCGCACGGCGGCGCACCTGCACCGGATCAGGCGGCGGGGCCTTGCGGCAGATCGGGCTGCCCTGTCCGGGATCGGGCAAGTCCCAGTAGTCCGTGTCGCCCCACTCGAGGAACTCGGTGAGATCGGTGTGCACCGTCGAGAGAACCACCGGCTTGCCCTGCGCCAGCGCATTGAGGCAGTGCTGGTATGGCTCCTCCGGTCGGTCCAGGTTGATGACGTGGACGAGGTCGTACGCCGTCAGGTCGGGGGCGGCATCGCCGGTAAGCTCAGCAACCACGCCGCTCTCCCGCAGGTACGGCAGCATGGCTTCGAGCTGGACTACATCTCCGCCGGGTCGCTCCCGGAAATCCGGCCTGATCTGCATAAGCACGCGGAGGCCGCGTTTCATGAGCTTCGCTGTCGAGATCACCTGGGATGCGGTCCGACTGGGCCGAGCAGTGCCCTCAAGAATGGACTGGGCCATCTCTGGCGACACGCCCGCAGCCTGCCTCATCGCTGCTCGCCGCTCGGCGAGCAGCGCAACTGCTGCCTCGCGGTTTGACAGAAGCGCCTCGCACGACGAAACGACCGCCGATACCTCGAACTCCTCAGCGGCATAGGCGTGCGACTCGACGCCCATGGCCGTGACGAAGTCCCACACCTTCTGCACATAGGGAAGCGCGACGAACGGGATTCCCGCGTTCGCCGCGAGGATCAGCGAGTGCAGCCTCATCCCGATCATCAGATCGCAGCGTGCCAGCAGCGCCACTACGTCTGGCGGGGACGCAGGCGGGTCGAGCACGACCGCGCCCGACGGGCCACCGGCCGCCGCCAGAACCTGTTCGAGCACATGTCGGTCATCATCGTGCAGCCGCTGTAATGGCAGCAGCGCGACCGATGCGCTGAGCCGGTCGGAGAGAACGCGGACGAGTTCGCCCGACCGGGAGATGAGACGTTCCATCCCGCCGTCCGGCCCTGCGTTCACGCCGCCAAAGCGGAACCAGGGGCGCAGACTCAGGGCGATAAGGGGGCGTGGCGCGGAGACCAGACCAACTTGCTCGAGGAGCGCTTGCGCCCTCTCTGGATCGCCCGGGCCGGCCGAAATCGCGGGGTCCGCGGCGACGAAGACCCGGGAGCGCGGCACTCCACACATGGCGAGCACATCGGCGGATGACGCGTCGCGAACCGTGATCCCCTTGGCCTCGTCACTGATGAACCGAGCTACCTGCCGAGCCGCTCCGGTGATGAGCGGCCCGATCCCCATGCCGTACACCATCACCGGCCGACCGGCCGCGCGAGCCGCGGCTGTGATCTTGGCCAGTTCGTACAGCCACTGGCGGTCCGGGGGCTCTGTCAGAAAGCGAACGAGGCTCGGGCTATAGTCTACGTCGTAGAGCATGCCCCCGCCGCCGAGGATGACCAGGTCCGCATCTTCGATTGCGCGAGCAAGCTCCGGCCTGTCATCATATGAGATGGCGGAGGCGTCGAAACCCGATACCAGCGGCGCCAGCTCGGGCCCGCCGGCCACCTTCACCGCGTGGCTGCCCAACGCCGCGCGCAGCTCTGTCAACATGCCCCAGAGGATGGCGTCATCCCCGAGGTTCGTGTAGCCGGCCGCACCGCAGATGAGGATGTGGTTCATGCGAAGGACCCCGGCGCCTGGCGCTCACGGTGAGGGTGAGCGATGACTGGGGCGGTTGCCCTGCCCTGCCCGCCCAATCGCTGATGGCCGAAGTTCGCTCCCTCAGCAGCTCGTTCCTTGCTCACCGCTCGGCCTCCAGCGCGCGCCGCGGCAGGCCTGTCGTATGGAGCCACGCAGCCACCATCAAGAACCACAGGAGGGCAAACGGGGCGAGGGCGAAGCGATCTACCATCGCCCAGGAGAGCGCCTGCCAGCCCCTGCGCATCCCGAGCCTGTAGACGTAGTCCGGGGAAGGAATAAGCAGCTTGTGGCGCGCGCCGGAGAGGAGGGCGATCACGCGTTCCCGCTGCCCGCCGCCGGCCATCCCAATGCACGCCGCGTCAAACCGCTGGCGCCGGATATGCGCGATGCCCTCGCCCGGCCCGATAACGCGCAGGTCTGCCCTCGGGAAAACGCGCCGAATGCTGTCCCAGCACCCCTGGTCAAGGCTCGGCGTCACCAGCACGCGCAGCACCGGTTGGTCTTTCAAGTCTTCCGACGCCACCCGCTCCCGGAAGAAATCGAGCACATAGCCCGCCAGGTATCGCACGAGGGCGCTCATACCCGCACCCCTGAGGCCTCCGCGAGCGCGTCCTCGAGCCGCGCTGCCAGCCGATCGTTGTCGTGCTCGCGAGCCACCAGGTCGCGGCCTGCGGCGGACAGACGCTTCTGCAGGTCACGATCACCAAGCACGCGGACGAGCTGTGCCGCGAACCATTCGGCGCCATCTCCTATCAGCAGCTCGCGATCGTGAGCCACGCTGAGCCCCTCTGCGCCGCGCGTTGTCGTAACCACCGGCACCCCCGCCGCCATCGCCTCGATAACCTTGTTGCGCACTCCAGACCCGAGCCGCAGCGGCGCCGCCATCGCCGCCACCGCGTCCATAGCGGCGCGCAGATCGGGTATGAAGCCCGCGATCTCCACACTGGCGTCATGCTGCATCGCGTCCAGCGTTTCAGGCGCAACCCGGGCCAGCTGCTCCCGTGTTCCCTGCCCCGCGACCACCAGCCGCGCCGATGGGTAGGCGTGCCGGACACGCGGCCAGATGTCGGTATAGAGGAAGATGAGCCCGTCCAGGTTGGGGAAATGCTCCATGTGACCCAGGTATAGCACTCGACCCGAGACCGGGTGGCGCGGCCGCCAGGCCAGCTGCTCCGGGTCCACCCCGGGCGGGATCGCAGTGACGCGGGCGCGGGGCGCGACCGCGCTCACAACCTTCGCCTCGCGTGCTGAGACCGCGACCACGTGACCGGCCCTGCGGAAGGCCCGCGTCTCGAATCGCAGCATGCGCAGCCAATCGAGCCTCGCCTGAAGCCGCTCCAGGCCGCGCGCCGCCGCGATGCGGCGATGGTAGGCGAGGAAAGACAGTTCCAGCGCTGTCATCAACGTGGGAGCGCTGCGGGTGAAGCGGTTGTACTGAGCCATATTGCTGCTGAGGAACTGAACGACCTCGGGCCTGAAGTGGATCGCCGCTTCACCGACATCGCGCGCCAGTTCATCACAGTAGAACTCCGTCACCCAACGGGGAAGCTGCGCGAAGGAGGTGTAGGCATGCGGGGTCGGCTTGCGGAGCCGAACCCTCGTCGGCTCGCAGTAACGCGCGATCTCCTGGGCCCCGGCCGCGTCCGATTCGCGCTCGCAGAACCCCACGAACGCCGTCTGATGGCGCTGTGAGAGTCGCCGGATCCAGGACCAGATCTGTGCGTGGCCGCCGGCGATTGGCGGGTAGGGGAGGAACGGGCTGACGAAGAGGATCCTCACGAGGCCTCACCATCCTGCCGCCGGGTGGCCAGCGCGAGGATGTCGCGATCCCCCAGGTCTCCTCTCCGCCGCGCGCTCCACCGCTTGATCAGCGCCGCCGGCAGCGTCGGCAGCGCTGCCAAGAGCGCTCGGCACATCATGCCTTCGCCCGATGGCAGCTCGCGGTATAGCCTCGCCGCAACGTACACCCAGTTCTGGGCGAGCATGCCGCCGTCTCGCACGTTCTTCCAGACGAACACGAGTGCGTTCCTCAGGAACGCCTGGTTCGCGTAGGCATCGCCGAACCGTTTTCCGATCCACCCGCGGCGCTCATGCCACACCGACGCCGAGGGCTCGAACACCGACCTCCATCCGCGCCGCCACGCGCGGTACCCGAGCTCGATGTCTTCCCAGTAAAGCGGCCGGAAGACGGTCTCGAAACCACCCAGAGCGTCGTACCGCGCCCGGTGGTAGACTGACGACGCGCCGCCCGCGTAGAGGATAGGTCCGCTTCGGTCCGGCGGCAGATGATAAGGCTCGAGGATCCCGGAGAACGCGGGCGCCACGTTGCCCGTCTCCATCTGCGATCCGCCCGGAAGCTCGATCCGCGAGCACACCGCGAACGTGTCGTCGCGGTCGAAGTGCGGTAGAATCGCCCGCAGAAAGCCGGGGTTTATCTGCACATCGGTGTTGATAAGAGCGAAGAGCGGAGTCGAGCTGGCCGCAATGCCAGCCCGCACCGCACCGGCGAAACCCTGGTTCCTCGGCAGGCGCAGCACGCGCACGCGCGGGTACTGAGCGCGCACGTGCTCCGATGTGCCATCGCCGCTCGCGTCATCCACGATCATGACCTCGTTCGCCCGCCCGGCCTCGGCCACCAGAGGCGGAAGACAGAAGTCCATGAGCTGTCGCTGGTTGTACGTCGGCACAATGAAGGTCACGCGCCGACCCGACGGCGGACCCGGGTCTGGCACCGGTGGAGGCGCCGGCGCCAGCCGCCAGAGCAGGTCGGTGCCGCGCACCTTGGCGAGCACGATCAGGTACAAAAGCGAAAGCAGCCCGGCGAGCGCAATCCGTGCCCACCAACGCCCGCTGAGGGGATGCAGCAGTGGCAGATGAAGCTGGTACCACCGCCCTGATGGGCCATAGGCCAGCGTCACTCGTGCTCCGGCCAGGACGCCCGTCAGCTTGTGCGAGCGCACACCTTCGCCGGTGAGCATCAGGCACGCGATATCATACCGCCGCCGCCGCGCCTGCCACGTGGTGCGCGGCGCTTCCGGCTGCCCCATCACGTCGGCTGTAATCCCGGGGGCGATCTGGCGCAGGGCGTCGAGGGCGCTGTTGGTGACCGTCGCCTGCGACGACCCGGTCAACAGGGCACGCCGCCAGCTGTACCCGTCCGGGATGTCGGCTAAGTCCAGTGGTGTAAGGAAGACGTTGCCAGCCGTTCGCAGGAGATCAGACAGGATGGGCATGTGGCGCCCTTACCTGCGCGGCCGCGCGCTCCACTTCCTCCACGGCTGAATGGTACTTCTGCACCACCTGATCGCTCGTGCTGTCCATCATCATGTGACCATGGTCGAGCCAGATGGCGCGCTCGCAGAAACGCCCGATGGCGTTGAGCTCATGGGACACCACCAGGATGGTCTTTCCCTGCTGCTTGAACTCCATCATCCGCTCAAAGGACTTGTGCTGGAAGTGCTCGTCGCCGACCCCGAGCACCTCGTCTATCAGCAGCACATCCGGGTCGAGATGAACCGCCACCGAGAAGCCAAGCCGGACCACCATGCCGCTCGAGTAAGTCTTGACGGGAGCGTCCATGAACTCGGCGAGTTCCGCGAACTCCACGATGGCGCCGTACCGGTCGCGCGTCTCTCTGCGGTTCAGGCCCAAGAGGCTGGCGTTCAGGTACACGTTCTCGCGTCCGGTGAGATCCGGATGGAAACCGGTGCCAAGCTCCAGCATCGGGCACACCCGTCCCTCCACCCTCACCGTACCTCGCGTCGGCACCAGCACCCGAGCCAGGATCGCGAGCAGCGTGCTCTTGCCCGAGCCGTTGGGGCCCACGACCCCGACCACCTCGCCCGGTTCGACCGTGAACGAGATGCTCCTGAGCGCCCAGAATTCCTCATACCCGGTCTGCCCGCGGAAGAAGGCGACCAGGGCCTCCTTCAGCGTGTTCACCCGCTGGTGGGGTCTGCGGTACCGCTTCCAGAGATCGCGTACCTCAATCCTGCTCACTCAGGCGCGCTCCGCGAAGAGATGCGATTTGCGCAGGAAGATGATGTGGCCCACCACCGCGAAGGCAATGGCGATGGCGGCTGAGCCCAGGATGTAAAGACCGATCGGGTATTGCGCTCGGAGTTGCGCTTGCATAGCCTCTGCCACGGCGGGGCTCCTGGCGGGGCCGGACGTCACCACGATCGGGTTCCCGCCGCCTTGGAGCAGGCCGCTGCGGTATCCGAGCACGCAGATGGCGACCGGATCGAGCAGATAGACCTGCTTGATCCAGGGCAGCCAGTCGGAGATGATCTGGGTGAGCCAGTCCTTGCCCGTCACCTGCTTGCCGAGGAAGTTCCCCAGCGGGTAGAGGATCGGCGTCAGGAAGAACCAGAGCGAAAGCAGATTGCCCACGATGAACTTTACATCCGCGTAGAACACACTCCAGGCGGCCAACATGGCCGAAAGACCGTAGGCGAAGGTGACGATCAGAAGGGTGGCGGGAATCACCAGCAGATAGTGGAGGTTGACGTCCACCCGCCAGATGGCGAAGAGGCCGACGAGGACGACGAAGGCGAGCGCCAGGTGGACGATGTTCGACATCAGCGCCGCGAGCGGCAGAATGGTGCGAGGGAAGTAGGCTTTCTTGACCAGTGCCATCTCCTGGGTGACGCAGGCGGTGCTGTCGAGGACGGTCTGGGAGAAAAAGAGCCAGGGCAGAAATCCGGTGATGAGAAACGCCGTGTAGTTGCGCTCGGGGTTCTCCATGATGATCTTGAAGACGAAATACCACACCCCGATCTGCATCAGGGGGTTCAGCAGGGACCAGAAGAAACCGAGGATGGAGTTCTTGTAGCGCACCCGGAGATTGCGGTGCACCAGATTCAGCAGCACCTCCCGGTAGCGCCAGAGTTCGGCGATTTCCTTCATGTTGTGGCTCGGAGCAAGGCCTCCTAATGCGGATTATACATGGAGGGATAGCCCCAGTCAAAGGTTCGCCACAGTGCTAGAGATGCCATCGACGGCGCAGCACCGATTCACATCGCTGGCCCACGCGCCCCCGCCACATGCATGGCCATCTGATCCCCGGTGCAGGCGTACTCCGGGTGGCAGAAGCCATCCAGGTAGCCGCCGACGATCTCGGCGAACGAATATGCGCCTATCTCATCGCTGGCCCAGAAGTCTCGCGGGATGTCGAGAAAGGGGCTGCCAAAGGCAGCCATCCTCACATTTCGCCGCGCTCAGGTTGGCGGCGCTAGCAGGAAAACCTCTCCCGCAGTCGTAGAACCCGGTTGACGCTTCACAGGAGAGTGCTCATGTCTATGGTGCGCGGAGGTGCGCTGATCGGGGTCCTCGCCATCGTGCTGGCGGCCGTCCTGGCCGGGTGCGGTGGTGGTATGCAGGCGGGCCCGAGGTACGCGGCTCAGTGGAAGGAGTACGCGGGCGCTGGCGCGATCGACCACCCGGAGGGCCTGGCTGTGGATCAGCAAGGCAACCTCCTGGTCGCTGACACCTGGAACAACCGAATCCTTCGCGCCGACGGCAGCGGCAAGCTTGTCACTTCCTTCGGCGCGGCAGGCGCGAAAGACGGGCAGTTCATGTGCCCGCGCTCGGTGACCACGGACAAGTCGGGGAGTATCTACGTCGTTGACAACTGGAACAACCGTATCGAGAAGTTCTCCCCTGATGGGAAGTTCCTGATGAAGTTCGCCAAGCAGGGGAGCCCGAAGGGCTACGACGAGGCCCCAGGCAAGTTCCTCTACCCGTACGGCATCGCGGTTGACTCCAAGGGCTTCATCTACGTCTCCGACCTCGACCAGAACCGCATTCACAAGTTCGACCAGAACGGCAAGTTCGTGATGATGTGGGGCACCGAAGGACGGCAAGACGGTCAGTTCAGCAAGCCGGCCGGACTGGCGATTGACAAGACCGACCGCCTGTACGTCGCCGATCTGGGCAACGATCGGGTGCAGGCCTTCCGCGCCGACTCCAGTGGCAAGAAGATGAACTTCGACGGCAAATGGGGCGAGACCGGCAAGGACCCAGGGCAGTTCGACCGCCCCTACAACGTCGGGGTGGATGCCCAGGGCGACGTCTACGTCGTCGAGGTCGGCAATCATCGCCTCCAGAAGTTCACCTCCTCAGGCAGACTGCTCTATGTTGCCGGCAAGTGGGGCAGCGGCGACACTGACCTCAACTGCCCGGTCGCGGTGGCCATTGGCGGAGACAACACGATCTACATCTCTGACCTGGGCAATAACCGCATTCTCAAGTGGGCGCCGGCGTCGTAGAACCGCCAGTCACGATGCTGCCTTCGGAGCGAAATGAACGATGGGTGCGGCGGATCCTGTTCGCCGCACTCATTCTCGTTGCCCTGTACCTGGTGCTGTGGCTGATCCGTTTCGTCACCCCCATCTGGGGCCGCGTCCTTCAGCAGCGCCAGCCGCCCCCGGAGGCTGTCGTCCGGACGACCAGAGTCGGCTGACCTTATGCCTGTCGTCTGGGTCCTCACGACCACGTGGCTGTGGAGTCTCATCCCACTGGCGGTGAAGGCCA
>Ga0315280_10012343_pt1 | contig 10345 bp, 9 predicted proteins | sample YL17G06_40_MG_FD_203697 | JGI IMG/M metagenome (GOLD analysis project Ga0315280, IMG submission 203697) | Sediment microbial communities from Yellowstone Lake, YNP, Wyoming, USA - YL17G06_40 | ecosystem: Environmental > Aquatic > Freshwater > Lake > Sediment | place: USA: Wyoming | collected... | reverse complement strand
GAACATGGACACATCGCAGCGAAGCAATTTTTCGGTTTCCGCCTCCAGCTTGAAGCCTAACCTTTGTTCATAACGTACTGCTCGTAGGATTCGGGTGGCATCGTCAATGAAGCTATTCGGGTGCAGGATGCGGATGAGACGGTTATCAAGGTCGTCTTTGCCGTGGTACTGGTCAACAAGCTCTCCGAAGCGTTGAGGATTGAGGCGTAGGGCCATGGCATTGATTGAGAAGTCTCGGCGGATGAGGTCGTCTTTGAGGCTACCCGGCTTGACGGTGGGCAAGGCTCCTGGTTTGCTATATATTTCGCTGCGGGCGGTAGCCAAATCAAGGCTAAAGCCAGGGTAATCAAGTTTGGCGGTGCCGAAGCGGGTGTGGGCCGTTAACTTTGCCAGGCTATTCTTGGCTAGCTCTTGAGCTAGCTTGATAGCATCGCCTTCGACTACTAGGTCGAGGTCGAAGTTAGCGCGGCACAGAAACAGGTCGCGCACTACTCCGCCGACAAGGTATAGTTCCTGCCCCAGCTCGCTGCCCTTCTCTCCAGCGTTTCGTACCAGCTTCAGGAGCTGCTGTGGGAGGTATTTTTCAAGCTGTGCGAAAAGATTTTCGGACACGACCTTTTATATGTCTTGTGAGGTACTGGCTTTATTTACACTCCTCGCGCACGGAAACAAGCTGGTCTTGTGTTCCTCTTGCCATCTCGTACCTCATTGGTTTTCTTTTCTTATGCAGTAAGCAGACTTCTCTTTTTTCCAGTTCCAGAGGGTCTTGAGGAATAAGAAAGGCTTCTTTAATCCTATCCCAATCTTTGCCTCTCAGCGTTATCAGATTATCGAGGAAAATACTGACATAGCATCCGTTTATCAAGGTGGGCTGTTCAGCTTCCAGCTTTCTGTTTGTTATCTCCACATATTTTGGGTCAACATCAACGCCGATAAATTTCCTTCCCAGTTTTTTGGCGGCAATTGCGGTGGTCCCGGTGCCGATAAAGGGGTCAAACACAATATCCCCTTCATCACTGCTCATAAGCAATAACCTTTCAAGTAGATGTACTGGCAATTGGCAAGGATGTTCATCTCTCCTTATTTTATGTCTAATTCTGTGAATATCAGCCCATACATCAGAGACAAGTGGTCCAAATTGGTGCATTTGGCTTTTTTTGCCACCGTAGTCTTGTAAAACGTAATGGCAAACTCTACAACGCTTATGCAACATTCTGATGTCATAGAATTTAAATTCTTCAGATTTAACGTAGTATAGAATTCCATAATGATTAGGCAAGAGCGTTTTGCCAAGGGGAGGCCCCATCGCATCCCAAGCAATCCAGTGGCGGAAGATAGCGACTTCGTTTAGATAGGAGCCGAAATAAATCAGCCATTTTGGAATATTGTGAACAAGAATTGAACCAGTTGGCTTGGTGATGCGAACCATCTCAGTTAGCCACTCTTTGCACCAAGAAAGGTACTCTTGAACTTCATGTTTATCGTAGTAGTTGTTGTATTTCTTTTTCAGGTTAAAGGGGGGGTCGGCAAAAGTAACGTCAACGCTGTTATCCGGGATTTCACGCATGACTGCTAAACAATCCCCTTGAACAGCCTTGTTTATCAGACTCTCAAAAAACCTTCTATTTTCCATGAAAGGTTTCATTTAGTAGATTTTTGAATCGCTCAAGCTCATCCTTGCTAAGTGTAAAAACAAAGTCATAAGCCTCGACCATGCGTTTCAGGTCGCCTCTTCTTACATACCAACCAATTCCATCTACAAACCCAACAAAAACTACATTCGGATAATTCTTTTTCAAATAATCAGCAACGGTCTTTTCCGTCTTTGCTTTATCTCCCATTCCTGAAGCAGTTGTTACTGAATATGAACATTCAATTATCAATTTTGGCGATGTCTTGTTGGGAACTATAAAATCCATTGTTCTTGGAATATTGCCTGCCTCTGGAATCCTGAACTTCCCTTTTTCAAAGCTCAATTTATAAGATGTTAAAATTTGTTCGATTATAATCTCAGGGTTTCCCCCTCTAGTGGCTTTATATGAGCCTTTGGTCTTGTACCTTATTATGGTGTCTACCAAGGACTCTATAGAGAAACTGAACTTGTTTATATCAAGCTTCTTAAACTCAAAAAGTGGAAGGATCCTTCTTATTTCAGGAACTGTAGGCCCCTTGAAGAACAGGTTCACAATGCCCTCTGCAAATTTTTTATTCGTTTTGATAAGAGATTTTATCTTATCCAGCCCCCATTCAGCTCCAAAATCACCACCTGGCCAAGAATCTTTATTAGCGAGGCTGGAAAGAGTCTCGTCATCCCTAGCTCTAATAAATGTTACTAATCTTTGTAAACTTTCTTTTGAAAAACCGGTTATAGCTAAAACTGCGTCAATCCCATCTTCAACTTCTGTAATGTGCTCAAATAATACGGACTCCTTTAGCCCTTCTCTTTCTATCCTGTTCTTGAGCAGAAAAATATTCTGAGCTATTGAGGAAATACGACCCTCATAATATTCCTCAAACTCCACATTCTGAAAGTAAAAGGTGTTTTTAGAGATTACGGTATCGAACTTTTCGTCCGATGAAGGGTAACGCATATTATGCTTAGCCATTTTACATTTGTGGCAACATTTCCTTTAATGGGTCCTTCCTTGTTCTCGCACTTTCCATTTCTATTGCCTTCTGTATCTCACTGTATAGGGCCGTGATATTCTCAAAATTCTTTAAGAAACGTGAGGGATTCGTTTCTTGTTTTAACGTGTTACTGAATTTCAGAATCGATTCAATATATTTGAACATCCTAATGACTCTTCCCTCCAGCTGGTTGTTTAGCAGGTTATAGGCAATCACTGATGAATATTGCTTATATCGCTTTTGGATAAATTTCCCAACGAAGTGTAGTATGATCAGGTTAGAATACAACAGGAACTCTTTACTTTGCACTTCATTTCTGTCATCCTCTGTAAAGGAATTTGGTTACTTTCTCAATTTATTGAATTCTTCTCGCCGATACTTAGCAATTTCTTTGTCAACAACTTTCAAAATTCTCCAAGGCAATAAAATCTCTTCCACTCTAATATCTTTTTTGAAGATTTCATAATATTTTTCTGTGAATAATCTGTTTCTCCATCTACGGGCGAATGCTGGATCAGTAGTGAGTGAATAAATAGCCTGAGCTACCTCCGCCATTTCTATAACTCTCCCTCCAAAAGTCTTTCTCTCCCCTGCTGAGAGTTTCTGTAAATCCCCTTCCTTAATGGAATAAAAATACGGCGAGGAATATTGGGCAAGCTCCTCTTTTAATCTCTTCTGAAGTGGATCATTCGATTTTAGTTGTATTTCCGAGACTGGATTTTGCGAGTTCGTATATAAGGTTATCAGGTCTACTTCTTTAACAGGGGCTTTGATGAAGCGAACAACCACTTCGACCTCATCAGGTATATTGTCCCACTTTTGTTGGGCTCTTTGCTTAGCTTCTGATAGACAAACTGTAGTTTGACACCCGTTAATTACTTGAAATCCCCGCACTTTCAAAATAGGTAAGCTAGGATGTTCTTCTATAGAAAAGTCCCGACATACAAAGCTTATGCCGTTATTGTAATACCAGAATTTTTGTTGCTCGCTATCATCTAAAATTGTATCAACAATTTTTGCATTAATGCTTCCTTTCCTTGCGCCACGATAGAATCTAATATTTCTCTCAAAAAGACTATCACCATATTTCGTATACATCGTCAGAAGGTCTTTCCCTTTGATAGTAGCTACCACAGAAGGCATATTCCCCTTTTTTACAAAATATTCACCAGGAGTAAGCTCGAGCTCAATTCTTTCGTTAACGAGCGGGTTCTCTTTCTCTGACCTCGATTTGTAAAGTGCTAAAATATCTTCTATATCATGAAAATATATTTGGATTCTTTCTCTCAAATCTGAGTTGTTAAAGACTATCCGTTCCTGATGCGCTTCGCTCGAGAATTTACCGAAAGCAAAGAAATGCAGTTGAACATCTACTGCTTCATCCCATCTTTCAGAAAATGTTAAAGCTACATCATGAAAATGGGGAAGGTTTAACTTCTTAACTTCGTCAGGTTTCCTTAGCCAATCAAGGCAGCCTTTAAACAATACAATTTCATTGCCACCGACTTCCTTCGCGGGATTGTCAAAAAACTTACACTGTAATATTTTAACAGCCTCGTCTTCTTCGATGAATGCATCCACTCGTTTGTCATTTGGGCTATCTATCACACTGGAAGCAGCGATCTCCCCCTGTAAATCAAAATAATTTTCGAGAATCCACAGAACAAAGCCCTTCCCGGAATCAGGGAAATTTTCAGTCTTTGTAATTTCTTCGACTTCTTGTTTAATTTGCCCTATTATGTCTTTGTCTGACACATTCACAACGCTGGTATTTTTGCCCACCATATTACACCTTCCTTAGGAACAATATATACTCGTCCCTCATCGTATTCTGTATCCCCTTTATCGGCTTTGCAATTTTCTGGTCGAGGACAAATGAATGATTTATCGCCATCTCTTCAACTTTAGTTTCTAACCTTATACCACCTGTCTGAATATCATTTGAGCCAATTATAATTACTGCATATTTGCCGACCTTCAAAACTCGAGACATTTCAGATAAAACTTTGTTCATATCATCAAAATAGTTAGCAAGTCTTTCCCTCCTAGTTTTTCCTTTGAGGCCTATCATTTCCTCTTTTAAAGATGAGACATTGTATCCAAGGTACTCTAATTGTGGACGGTCATTTTCTGCGTAATCAATGGCAAATGAATAAGGGGGAGAAGTGATAATGGCGTCTATAGAGTTTCCTTCCAAAGGAAGACTTCTTGCATCACCAATTTCAAACCTTGCTTTACCAATCTTCAGGTTAAGTTTTTCTCTTGCTTTGATGAATGAATTCACCTGTCCCACATATCTTTTAAGGACCGATGGGAAAAGAATATCTATACTCTTTGAGCACCTTCTCGCATAGCCCATAGCATCCAAAAAGGCAAGCAGCGTTATCGCCTTGTCTGCTTCAAAAACTTCAGAGTAAGAGAACTCCAGGGGCAACTTGTTTTTGCCTATTAGTGTTTTGTAGTTCTTAGGCATACCGCTAAGTATTGAGGGTAATCGGCCACTATCAACTTTCAGTGCCTCACATTTGACTTTGCTCATTAATACGCAAAAAGGACTTTTCTCAATCCCGATGGAATCGATGCCCATGATGGTTGCCTCGACGTTCAGGGTTCCGCTTCCGCACATAGGGTCGAGGACGAGTTCTCCTGGTTTAGCCCCTAATATATTCAACAGGCCCTTAATGAGTTGCGGATGGAACTTGCCCCGGTAGGGAAAAAGCCCATGTGTGGCATATCCTGTAGAGAAATTCCCTTCCCTGAAATATGCCTTGGTAATTTCTGACCTTCCTTGCCAGATTAAAGGAGAATTCTCTGAGCAAATTAGATAATGATTGGTAAGTGTTCCGTCAACGCTTTTGAAGAATGCCCCTCTTTGAATGATTTCGTGGTTAGAAAGGAATTTGTACTCATAGAATGCGAATTCCAACTCGAATAGCTCAGAGGTATTAGGCAATAATTCATATTCTTTTGGTATTAAAAGTGAGGTTATATGGGGTAAGTTGGATATTGGATTAAGCTCTGGGTTACTTCTGGTTTGCCCGTTTAAGTTTGGCGTTTCCTCCACCTTTTTTGTATTTGTCTCAATCACGGTCTTGTTGCCTCTCACTATCGCTATTTACTGCCTGAGCAACGGATTGACTCGAAGTGTACATGATTTGCTCAATCATGTGGAAATTCTACTCTCTACTGTGGGGGTGGTCAAGGTTGCCTATTCGATGGTAATCAATCCCCCTTGGCTTTAAAAATGGAGTATGTGCCCATGGCCTTGGCGATGAGGCGACCATTGCTTTCTATTTCCGATTCAAGTACGGCAATTCTTTTGCCTTTGTGAATGACCTTTGTCTTGCAGACAAGGATGCCAGATGCCAGTGCTGCGAAGTAAGCGATTTTGATTTCTACTGTGGCACACAGCTCATCTTTATCTAGATGGGGATAAAGAGCTGCGCCCATGCCGGTATCCGCCATCGAATAGATGACTCCGCCATGCACAACCTTGTGCGGGTTCAGCAGCCTTTCATTTATTTCCAAGACGCACTCACTGTATCCCTTTTTGGACTTGGTGAACTTCAAACCTATTAATTCGGCGAACGGGTGAAAGCCTTCTGCATTTAGCGGAAATTTTTTAGGCATAGGAATTATCTCTGTATGTCCAGCCTCTTGCTCACTTCAGTTTGTGGAATTCTACTCTCTGCTGTGAGGGTGGTCAAGGCTTCGGTGGTGGAAGCTGAAAATAGAGGTAGTTTTATTAATGTAGCAGCGAGGCTTTAGCCTCGCTTTACTCAGAAAAATCGAAGATTTAGCCGGCTGTAAAAGGCGACCCTAAAGGGTCAAAAACTACATTGAAAACGGATTGTTGATAAACACTCTTGAAAATATTGACTGTGCGCTTTAGCGGGTGGTATAGTAAAGAAGGCAAAGGAAAGGGGTTTAAGGCTATGTGCAAGACCTGTGCGGCTCATGCTAAGAAGGCTGACAAACCAGCCAAGAAAGCCGGTGCCAAAAAGAAATAGGCGCGAAATTTATACGGTATCGGTTTTCTCTGTGCTTGCCGTCTGGAATGGCAGAGCGTTTTAGCTCGGCAGGAGTTCTTGTGTGTAGAAGGCCAAAGCTATGCGTCATGGCGATAGAAAGTCAATTTTATTCCCGCGGATGTTCTCGTCATTCCCTTGAAATAATGCTTACTGCTATCAACAAGAGGCAGTAAGAGTTAGTAAGCGTTCATTTTTTCTATCTCATTGGTGTTAGAACTGGCGGTTGTTGCTTTGTTGCCAGTTAAGTTGAAGATGTAATGAGGATGTAATGGTGATGTAGGGGGGTGTGAATTGGGCTGGACAAAGGAAGCCTTCGATAAGGAAGGGATTGAAATTCCCCGGCTTCATACCAAGGTCTTCTTTGGGGAATGCGCCACTTGAGGCCAGCATTAGTAAGCTGTTGAGAAAAAATCACTAATGGCATCTGGAGCCGAATCATAAGACAAAGGAAAGAAGCGCCGGAAGTTGCCACCGGTGTCAACTTCGCAACAGGAGGATTAGATGAGGAGGACTATTACGGGAAGGTTAGTGAATGCATGTCTCATTGACGCAGCACGGAATCAGTGGGAATTGACGCTGATGCTCGATGATGAACTAGCGAGCGTAGAAAAGTACAAGGTCCAATCTAAGTACCCCTTCAGAAATGACGAAATCAGGCGATTCAAGCTGACGTTTAAAGGTGACAAAGTGATCAGAACCGAAGCGTTAGATTGAGATTCACTCCTACGATGAGGTCATTGCGAGACGATACAGGCCACTTAGCGGGAATCTCTCTGTAAATGATTCTATTGCTTTTGATATGTGCTATGCCTGCAGTGCCATCTGAGGCATACTGCAGTTAGAGAAGTGAAATTAAAGCCGGGGTCGGTTAGAATCCGCCCGCTGCGGTTTGCGAATCGAGATACGATTATGCTGCGTAATGTCTCAAATGGCAAAAATGACAACTGTCTGCAAAGCACGTTAGTGAAAGTGTCAGTATTCTAAATAAGATAATAATCGTCGAAGTTGACGTCTTTTACGTTATCCTGTACCTTAATTCAAGAAAAATTGTGTTGGAAGGAGAAAATGAGCTGGACAAAGGAAGATTTACAGGAGCTAGTTAGAACCAAACTAACTGGCCGATTATTTACAGTTGTGTCTAACAGAGAGCCTTACATTCATAATTTATCTGGCGATGAGATCCGATGTATCGTTCCAGCCAGTGGTCTCACAGTGGCTCTGGACCCGGTGATGCGTGCCTGTGGTGGTGTCTGGATTGCACATGGCAGCGGCAGTGCCGACAGGGAAGTTGTTGATGATAAAAACCGCGTATCAGTTCCTCCAGATGAGCCTTGCTATACCTTAAGACGGGTGTGGTTAACCAAGGAAGAAGAGGAAGGTTACTATTTGGGTTTCTCAAACGAAGCCCTGTGGCCACTGTGTCATATTGCCTACACGCTACCGAACTTTGATGAAGCTCATTGGAACACTTACAAAAGTGTGAATCAGATTTTTGCTGACGCTGTACTGGAGGAAGTGGGCGACAGTCAGGTGTTTGTTTTTATTCAGGATTATCATCTGGCGCTCTTGTCTCGATTGATAAAAGCCAAAAATCCTCAAGTAATTACGGCACAGTTCTGGCACATTCCGTGGCCTAACCCTGAGGCCTTTCGAATTTGTCCCTGGGGAGAAGAAATATTGGACGGTTTACTGGGTAACGACCTCCTCGGCTTCCACATAAAGTATCATTGTGATAACTTTCTGGAAACGGTGAGGCTGATGCTGGAATCGAGAGTTGACCATGAGAGGTCGGCAGTCAATCGAGGTGGCAGAACGACTTTAGTGCGTCCTTTTCCTATCAGTGTTGACTTTAGTCGAATAGTACGAGATGCTGTCAAGGTGGAAGTCACTGAAGAGATGAAAGAGATTCGCCATAGGTGGCAGCTGGGAGATGAGTTTATTGGAATTGGGATTGACAGGTTGGATTACACGAAAGGAATCCCGCACAGGTTCAGAGCTGTGGATAAGTTCCTAGCCAAGCATCCAGAGTACCAAGGACGTATGGTTTTCTTTCAATTAGGAGAGCCAAGCCGGATTCATATCAAAAAATATAAGGAGCTGAATGCTGAAATTGACGACCTTGTCGAGGAGATAAACTGGAAATATCAATCTGCTAATTGGAAACCAATAATATATGTCAGGGAGCATTTGTCACCGACAACTTTGCTGGCTTTCAATAGGCTGGCACATTTCTGCATCGTCAGCTCGCTCCATGATGGGATGAATCTGGTGGCTAAGGAGTTTGTTTCCTCCAGAACAGATGAAGATGGTGTGCTTATCCTTAGCCCATTCACCGGTGCTGCCAGGGAGCTGACCGAGGCCCTTCTTGTAAATCCTTATGCTACCGATGACTTTGCCGAGTCTATAAGAAAAGCCATCGGGATGCCTAAGGAACAAAGGAAGGCAAGGATGAGGAAGCTGCGCCAGGCGGTGGAAGAAAACAATATTTATCGTTGGGCTGGGAGCATCATTTCTGAGTTAGCTAATCTGGGGCTTTAGTGGTGTTTATGTCATGCAGTATCTTTTCGATGTATGGGATAAGGTTGCCCATCGCCTCAAATCGGCTAACCATATCCTGCTTCTCTCCGATTATGATGGCACCTTAACTCCCATTGTAGATAAGCCGGAGTTAGCTGCTCTTCCTCGGGAGACGAGAAAGCTACTCCGAACATTGGCTAAGCACCGTCATTATACGGTTGGCATAATTAGCGGTAGAGCTTTAGCTGATCTAAAAAATAAGGTGGGTTTAGAGGACATTATTTATGCCGGAAACCACGGGTTGGAGATAGAAGGTTTCGGTTCAAGTTTCTTAGAGCCTATCGCTGAGGAAATGAGGCCTTTCCTTCGAATGCTGAATCAGGCGCTGTCAGCCACGTTGAGAGGTATTAAAGGGGTGTTTGTCGAGGATAAGGGTTTGACTTTAAGTGTCCACTACCGCACAGTTGACGGGACTGAAGAGAGGAAAGTAGAAGATGCTTTTAGCAGGATTACCGACCCGCTGCGTGTTACCGGCAAGATAAAGATTACCCGGGGCAAAAAAGTCTATGAGATAAGACCGCCGGTGGATTGGGATAAGGGTAAGGCTATAGCCTGGCTCGTGGCCAAGTGTAAGGAGACTAGGGGGAAGGGTGAGGCACTGCCGATATATCTAGGGGATGACTTGACTGACGAGGATGGTTTTAAGGCGATTGAGAGGAATAATGGCGTTTCAATTTTTGTCGGTGAGGGGAGCTTGCAATCAGTAGCGCGTTACTTCCTGAAGTCACCGGAGGAGGTGGCTCAATTCTTGAAGGTGCTATAATGTGTGGAGACGCGCATGTTTGATTGGCTAACCCAGAGTTGGCTTTGGCTAACCCAAAACTGGCTGCACATTGTTGTTCCCTTGCTGGTTTTCTTGGCTACCTATGTGGTTGGTTTGTGGGTCAGGAGGATTGTTTATAGAGCCTTTAACCGTTGGGCAGCGACAGGCAAGTGGGAGGGAAGCCAGTTAATCATTCAGACGACACGGACCCCGTTTATCTACTGGTTCCTGATTTTAGGCGCTTTTATAGCCATCCAAGTCTCAAAGTTAGACTCTTCCGGGAAAGTATTAGCTGGTAAGGTCTTGGCCAGTCTTTTCGTCTTTTCATTGACTTGGGTGGTCGTCA
>Ga0315280_10012341_pt1 | contig 10346 bp, 6 predicted proteins | sample YL17G06_40_MG_FD_203697 | JGI IMG/M metagenome (GOLD analysis project Ga0315280, IMG submission 203697) | Sediment microbial communities from Yellowstone Lake, YNP, Wyoming, USA - YL17G06_40 | ecosystem: Environmental > Aquatic > Freshwater > Lake > Sediment | place: USA: Wyoming | collected... | reverse complement strand
GGAACATCTTGTAGCAGGTCTCCATGTCGGAGACCTTCAGGCCGGTTGTGAGGTTGGACAGCCAGGTCAGCAGCCTGTTGGCCAGGTAGTTCCCAAGTCGGCCCTTCAGCCCGCCGCCGGGCGGGAACCGCGTGCCGTAAACCACGTCCGCCTGGCCGCTCAGAATGGGCTCGAGCAGTCGCGGATAGTCGTTCGGGTCGTATTCGAGGTCGGCGTCCTGGACGATGACCACGTCTCCGTCGGCCGAGGCAAAGCCGCTGCGCAGGGCCGCGCCCTTGCCCCTGTTTCGGTCGTGGAAGACGACCTTGCGGCAGGTCTCGCCGGGACCGGGGCGGCAATCGGCCTGCGCGGCGCACGACTGGGCGAACTGCCGGAGCTGCTCGCCCGTGCCGTCCGTCGAGCCGTCGTCGACGAGTATGATCTGCCGCCCGACGTGCGGCAAAGGCACGTTCTCGACGCGGGCGAGCAGTTCCCGCCACGTGTCAACCTCGTTGTACACGGGTATGACGACGGACAGCACCGCGGGGCCGTGTTCTTGCCGAGTCATTCGTTTCTTGCCCTGCCGGCCGGGGACCGGCGCCATCGAGCGGGCCGGCATCCCGGCCCGGCCCGTCGGCCCGCCGCGCACACGGCGGCGGACGTGGCGGCCGCGGCGCGACGGCCCGCCAACCTCTGTTATTGTACATTGCCGGCGGACACTTGCCGATAACGTCCTTGGAGTCACCAGCGGCTGGATGGGCCCTTGACCCCGGATAAGGAACCGTCAGACATGAAGATCATCAACGTCGCCGGCGCCCGGCCTAATTTCATGAAGATCGCCCCCCTGATGGAGGCATACAAGGCCCACCCGGACATTCAGCCGATGCTCGTGCACACCGGGCAGCACTACGACGAGAAGATGAGCGACCTGTTCTTCCGGCAGCTCGAGATTCCCCAGCCGGACGTCAACCTCGGCATCGGCGGCGGCAGCCACGCGGTCCAGACGGCCGAGATAATGAAGGCCTTCGAGCCGGTGGTGCTGGCCCACAAGCCCGACGCGGTCCTGGTCGTCGGCGACGTCAACAGCACCATCGCCTGCGGCCTGGTGGCCGTCAAGCTGGGCGTCAAGCTGGTGCACGTCGAGGCCGGGCTGCGAAGCGGCGACCGGACCATGCCGGAGGAGATCAACCGGCTCTTGACCGACGCCATCAGCGACCTGCTGTTCTGCACCGAGCACAGCGGCGTGGAAAACCTCGCCCGCGAGGGCGTACCGCCCGAGAAGGTGTTCCTCGTCGGCAACGTCATGATCGACACGCTCCTGAAAAACCGCGCCAAGGCCGAGGCCTCCCGCGTCCTGGAGGAGCTGGGCCTCGAGCCCGGCCGATACGCGGTGCTCACCCTGCACCGCCCGTCAAACGTGGACGACGCGGAAACCCTCGGGCGGCTGCTGGACGCGATTGACGTGATCCAGCGGCGCTTGCCGATCGTCTTCCCCATCCACCCGCGGACGCGAAACAACCTGCCGCGCCTCGGCCTGGCCGGCCGCGCCGACATGCCAAACCTCCGGATGATCGACCCGGTAGGGTACATGGACTTCCTCAAGCTCACCGCCTCGGCGAGGATCGTGCTGACCGATTCCGGCGGCATCCAGGAAGAGACCACCATTCTCAAGGTCCCTTGCCTGACGCTTCGGGAGTCGACGGAGCGGCCGATCACCGCTGAGTTGGGTTCCAACCGGGTCGTCGGCACGGAGGCCAAGAACATTATCGCGGCCTTTGACGAGGCGATGTCCGGCCGGGGCAGACAGCCCGAGATCCCGCCGCTATGGGACGGCCAGGCCGCCCAGCGGATCGTGCAGGTGCTGGAAGAGAAGCTGCGCTAGCGGTCTTCCGGCGCCCGGCCTATGCCGGCGACGAACGCGGCTGATCTCCCGGCCGTGCGGCGTCCGGCCCGCCCGTGGGTCGGCAGATTGACCACTTCGCGGCAGGCGCGCTCGGCGACGGGACACATGCCGGCGTGATAGTCGTAGAGCTCCATCGGCGTTTCGATGGGGTGCAGGGGGCACTCGAACCACGTGCCGAGCTCGATGCCCCGGCCCGGGGCCTCGGCGACGGCTCGCTGCTTGTCGGCCACGCGGACGGGATATCGCACGAGAACGGGGTCCACGTGGTCCGGCAGACTCGGCAGCGGCCAGCCGGCGGCGGTGAGCAACTCGTCGTAGATCAGCCGCATTTCGCGGCGGTGTGCGATGTTTCGGCCGATCTTCCGCATCTGCGCCAGACCGGCGCGGGCCTGGCCGGCGCTCATGCCCCTGAAGAACCCCTCGGGCATCCTGGGCTCGAACTCGCTGGTGGAGGATGAGCCGATGACCAGCCCCTTTCGCGTCAGCCAGCGGAACATCCTCGTCGCCACGGCGGTGGTTCGCGGCCAGATCGCGGCGCGGTAGACCGCTCGCTGACAGGCCAGCACCGCCGCCGACTTGCCGCCCACGGGCCGCATCTCGGCCTGGCGGAGCTTGCGGATTTCCCCGGCCAGGGCGTCGTCGTCCGTCGTGGCCATGCCGCCGACGCCGGTCGTCAGCGGCTTGTTCCACTGGAACGACCAGTACGCGGCCTTGCCGAACGTGCCGCAGAGCTTGCCGCGCCACGTCGAGCCCAAGGCGAGGCAGCAGTCCTCGATGAGAACCAGATTGTGCCGCCTGGCGACGTCCGTCAGGGCATCCATATCGCACGGATACCCGTAGGTGTGCTGTGCGACGATCAGCTTAGTGGCCGGCGTGATCGCCCGCTCGACGTTCTCGGGCGCGGCGTTGTACGTGGCCGGGTCGATGTCGGCATAGGCGGGCCTGGCGCCGAGGTACTTGATCGGGTTGACGTCCATCACGCAGGTGTAGCCGGGCAGGATGACCTCGTCGCCGGCACTGATGCCCAGGGCCCGCAGCAGTGCGTACATGGCCACGCGACCCTTCCAGAAGGCAAAGGCGTGCCGTACGCCAAGCCATTCGGCGAAGGCGTGCTCGAACTTCGAGACAACCGCATCGGACATGTCTTGTTCCTCGTCGCCGCCCTGCCGGGACGGCCGCGGGCTGGCGCCGGTGTTCCCGCGGGCCGCTCGTTGTCACCCGCGGGCCGGCGGAGTCAGTCCAGTTGCCTTATCGCGTCGGCGAGCGTCCGTGCGACCCGCCGGACCTGCCCCGCCGACAGGCCGGCGAAAAACGGCAGGGCGATGGTGCGCTCGGCGATCCGTTCGGTCGCCGGAAAGTCGCCCGGCCGGGTGCCCAGCATTTCCATGATGTACGGCTGAGTGTGGATCGGCACGAAGTAATTGTTGCACCCTATGCCCGCCGCCCGGAGCCTCGCCAGCACGGCGTCGCGCCCGGCCTGGCTGAAACTCTCGGCCAGGCGGATGACGTAAACGAACCAACTTGCCTTGTCGCGCCGCGTCATGGGCGGAAGATGCACCAGGCCGTCGGCGACGAGCTGGCCCAGGGCATGGTCGTACCAGGCCGCCACCTGGCGCCGGGCGGCGAGGATTTCGTCCAGCCGGCCCATCTGCATCAGGCCCAGCACGGCGTTGATCTCGCTGAGGCGGTAGTTGTAGCCCAGCCTGGCGTGGCTCAGCCACGCCTCGGTCGCCCGGCCCTGGTTGCGCATCGAGGCGCACAGGTCGCGGATCTCCGGGTCGTCGGTGACGATGAGGCCGCCCTCGCCGGTGGTGATCTGCTTGTTGGGGTAAAAGGCGAAGACGCCGCACTGGCCGAAGTTTCCGGCCGGGCGGTCGCCCAGCACGCCGCCAAGGGCCTCGCAGCAGTCCTCGAGCATCGACAACCCGTGCCGGCGGGCGATCCGCTCGTAGGTGTCGAAGTGGGCCGTGTTGCCGAAGGCCTCGACCGGCAGGATCGCCTTGGTCCGGGCGGTGATGGCGGCCTCAAGGGCGGCGGGGTCGATGTTGTAGCTTTCGGGATCGATGTCCACGAAAATCGGCCGGGCGCGCTCGAAGAGCACGCAGTTGGTCGTGGCGATGAACGAGAAGGGCGTGGTGATGACCTCGTCGCCTTCGCCGATGCCCAGCGCCCGGACGCACAGGTGAAGCCCGCTGGTGCCGCTGTTGACGCCGATACCGTGCTTTCGTCCGGCCCGGGCGGCGCAGGCGGCCTCGAATGCCTCGAGCTTCGGCCCGATGCTCAGGCGGTCGGTCCGCAGGACTTCCACGACGGCCTGGATTTCCTGCTCGGTTATGCTCGGATTGGAAAGGGGAATCGGGCTCTGGCTCACGGGCAAGTTCCTGCACTCATGGGTAGAGGGACTAACGTGCTCTTAACACCTTATTCTTGCGGCGGTTGCCGGACGAGCCGCCGGACAAGCCGGCTAGGGCCGCTTCCACACCTGTGGAATATCGACTCGTCGAGCGGCCGGATTTAACAGCCGTTGCACCGGCCCACGCCTTAGCCGTGCCCGCAGGGGCGCCCGCCGGCCAACCGAATAACCTTTCGGCATTATAACCGACCGCCCCGCGATAAGACATAGCGTCTTGGGCCTGCCAAGCTCCAAATAACAAGCACCAAATGACAAACAAGCTCCAAGTACCAAATTCCAAGCACCCAAACGGCTGGCGCCAAATCCACCCGCCGCCGGATAACGGGCGAAAGGGCCAAGCATGGCTGCCGGATCTCCCGAGAGTCGCGAGTTGGCACTCCAAGATGCCTTTGTTTGGAATTTGGGTGTTGTGATTTGGCCCTTACTTGGGTTTTGGTGCTTGCCATTTGGTGCTTGAAGGCTCGCCGACATGCAGAACCTGACGGGAATGATAATCCGCCACCGACGATCACCCGCGCCCCCGCGCCTCCAAGGCGGGTTTTGGGCGGGCGTGGCGGCCCCGAGGGCGGTAAAATCCGCGCCTGTTATGGGACTTCCCCCGTCTGGCCGATGTTATAGGTACATCCGCCGGCCGACTGACGGCAAGGCTCGGCGGGCATCATGGTCTTTGAAGGAGCAACGCATGGCTGTAGGTGCATTGATGGGAAAGATTCGTTCCAAGCAGGCCCTGATAGGCGTGATCGGCCTGGGTTACGTGGGTCTGCCGCTGGTTCGCGAGTTCACGCGAGGCGGCGCCAGGGTGCTGGGCTTTGACGTCGACCGGACGAAGGTGGACATGCTCAAGGCCGGCAAGAGCTACATCGAACACCTGCCGGCAAAGCTCATCAGGGAGATGACCGGATCGGGCCTCTTCGAGCCGACGACGGACTTCGAGAGGCTTCGCGAGCCGGACTGCATACTGATCTGCGTGCCGACCCCGCTTACGAAGATGCGCGAGCCGGACATGACGTACATCGAGAAGACGTCCGAGGCCATCTCCGCGCGGCTTCGCAAGGGGCAGCTTGTCGTGCTGGAGTCCACCACCTATCCAGGCACGACCCGCGAGGTCACGCTGCCGATCCTCGAAAAGAGCGGCCTGAAGGTCGGCAAGGACTTCTTCCTGGCCTTCAGCCCCGAGCGCGAGGATCCCGGCCGGAAGGACTACACCACCAAGACCATCCCCAAGGTCGTCGGCGGATACGACAAGGACTCTCTGGCGCTGGCGGTGGCCTGCTACGAGATCGCCATCGACAACGTGGTGGCGGTCAGCAGTTGCGAGGCGGCCGAGGCGGCCAAGATCCTCGAGAACACCTACCGCTGCGTCAACATCGCGCTGGTCAACGAACTCAAGGTCCTCTTCGAACGCATGGGCATCGACGTCTGGGAGGTCATCCGGGCCGCGTCGACCAAGCCGTTCGGCTTCACGCCGTTCTACCCGGGCCCGGGCCTCGGCGGGCACTGCATCCCGATCGACCCGTTCTACCTTTCGTGGAAGGCCCGGCAGTACGAGATGACCACGCGGTTCATCGAGCTTGCCGGCGAGGTCAACGTTGCCATGCCCAGGTACGTCGTCAGCAGGCTCATGGACGCCCTGAACGACCGCGGCAAGGCGCTCAAGGGCGCGAAGGTCCTCATCCTCGGCCTGGCGTACAAGAAGGACATCGACGACGTCCGCGAGAGCCCCTCGCTGGAACTCATCAAGCTGCTCCGGGAAAAGGGCGCGAAGGTCGACTACAACGACCCCCACGTGCCCAGAACCCACAAGATGCGCGAGTACGACCTGAAGATGACCTCCAGGAAGCTCTCCGCCGCCATGCTCGCCGGCTACGACACGGTCCTCATCAGCACCGACCACAGCAGCTACGACTACCAGTTCATAGTCGACAACGCTAAACTCGTCCTGGACACCCGCAACGCCACGGTTAACGTCAAACACGGCGGCAGCAAGATCGTCAAGGCGTGACGATGTCGTGTCCGTTTCCGACCCGGCCAATGGGTACGCGGTATTCGGAGTGCGGAATTACATGATATGCGATGTACAGTTTTGCTCGTCGATAGGGGGGACGCCCATTCTCACAAAACTGGTGGATGAACTGAACGGCCTCGGATGCCGTGCGACGGAGTATACTTTACTCAGCATAGGAGAGTATTGGAACGCGGATTCGTGGCTTGCGCGATGGCGTATGCGGGGGTTGATGTATGTGGTGTATCCGGCGCGGTTCCTGGCCAGGTTCGCCGGGCGGCTGTGTCCCGTGACGCGCGTCCTGACAACAAATCCGTTTTTTATGCCTTATCTGGCGGCGCTCTTCTGCCGCAGTCGCAACACGCGAGTTGTGAACCTGTTGTACGATCTTTACCCGGATGCGATGGAGTTGGCGGGGGTATTGAGGCCGAGATCGTGGGGCGCCAGGCTTCTCGGCAGGATCGCCGCCGGGTCTCTTCGGCGCTGCGATGCCACGGTGTTCCTGGGCGAGCGCCTGCGCGAGCATACGGAGAAAAAATATGGTCCGGCGCGGCGATCCGCCGTCATTCCGGTAGGCGCCGATGGTGCGCCTTTTCGAGACTGCATGCCTGTTCAGGCGAACGATCAGAAATCGATCACGCTTCTGTATTGCGGCAACATGGGCAGACTGCACGACTACGGGACGATATACGACGCTCTACAACTTCTCCGTGCCAAAGACGGTCTCGAGGCCGGCGTTATGGCTCGCGGCCGACGGCTGCGGGTTGCGATTCACGGCAATGGCGACGGATTCAAGAAGTTTCAGGACCTGGCTGGGGCGGATTCGGGCGATCCGGCCTGGGAGTTGGTCTTTGGCGCCAATCTCATCGGCAGCGCCTGGACAACGCAAATGCGCGATGCGGACATCGCCCTGGTCACTATGTCCAAGGGCGCGGAGCGCGTGTTGATGCCGAGCAAGGCCTACAGTGCCTTGGTGGCCGGCCAGGCGATATTGGCCATATGCCCGGACGATTCGGACCTGGCGGATCTGGTACGCGAGCATGAGTGCGGCTGGGTGGTATCGCCGGGCGATGCGCCTGCCTTGGCGGAGGTTCTGCGCGAAATCCGAACCGAACCCGCGAAGGTGCTGCAAAAGCGGCGAAACGCATTCAGGGCCGGTCATGAGAAGTACGACTTGGCCGTCGTCGCGCGGCAATGGCTCGACTTGGTGAACGAACTGCGGCGCGAGAACCCGCCCGGCGTGAGGGCTAAAGCCCAGGCACGCGGCGTGTGAAGCCGTAGCATGGGCGTCTCGCCCATGAGTCGCACGGGCATCGTGCCCGTGTGCATTGGCCTCGCCAGGGCCGGGACGGCCCTGGGACCTGCCTTGCCGGCAGGCAGGCTCACGGGCGAGACGCCCGTGCTACGGCTCGAACCCGTTGGCGTCCTCATAGTTGTAGTATGTCCCCCGGCCGCCGGGAAGCATGACTGTCTCCAGCCGGACTACCGATAGGAAATTTGATTTTCGGCTGGCCCTCGGGCTGGCTGGCGGCTCTGCCTGGGGGGCGGGGGGTTTGCTCAGCGTTCACTCAGGTTACGGCCCGCATGCTCGCCAGGTCGCCTTGCGACCCTCTGCATCAGAGGCTTCAGCCGCTTCGTTACCTCCACGACTGCTCCGATTGCTACTGGCCGGAGCGACAGTTGCCAGGCGGGAATTCCACCCGCTGAAGACCGACGCCTTTTCACGGCGCACGAGACACCATACCATTTATTTCTTCTCCGCGGCGTCGGCCTTCCTTGGCCGGCCGGGTTTGCCGGGAAGCAGAACCCGGCCCAGCATGGACTCCAACTTCTCGATGAAACTCTCGCCGCCCAGCGGCCGGCCCGTCGCCTCGTGCAGACGCATCGCCGCCGCGAAGTCCTTCTCGTCCCGCTTTCGCAAGTGCTCGGCCCAGGTGCAGACCCACCCGGCGATCCGCTTGGTCAGCCAATCGGTCTCGGCCACGCCGTCCGGCTTGCCCGTCACGTGGGCGGCCGCGCTCGACCACGGCAAGGCGGCGGCCGAGGTCACCAGCCGGGCCTTGACGGGGTTCCGCTCGACATACCGCGCCGCGACCAGCAGGTGCGAGCCGTCCATCGGGAACGACGCGAACCGCCCTTGCCACAAATGCCCTCGCCAGCCCTCGCGGAAGTTGACCATCCGCGTGTAGCGGCGGTGGGCCTCGCCGATGGCCGGGCAGAGGGCTTCTTTCGTTGGCGGCACGACGATCAGGTGGACGTGGTTGGGCATCAGGCAATAGGCCCAGATGCGGACCTCGTGCTTTGCGCACCACTCGACCAGCAGGTCGAGGTAGGCGCGGTAGTCGCTCTCGCGGAAGAACGTCTTCTGCCGCCGATTGCCCCGCTGCGTAATGTGGTGCGGGCAGTTAGGCACAACGACTCTCGCTAGTCTGCCCATGCTGCTATCCTACCGTCTCGCGACGGCTTGGCAAGGGCAAAGGGCAAATAATCAGTATGGTGTCCCCAAATATAGATATCCCAGATATAGATAAAGGGCAAATAATCAGTATGGTGTCCCCAGATATCTGGTGTCCCCAGATATCATCCCCAGATATCAAATAATCAGTATGGTGTCCCCAGATATCCATGTCCCCAGATATCCAGTATGGTGTCCCCAGATATCCCCAGATATCCTGGTGTCGGACCGGGGCAAGGGGACTGGCTCCGCCGTGCTGTTCGGCGGTGCCTGTCCCCGCTGTTGCCACGGGGGAAGGGGGGCAGGTGCCCCTTGCGGGCTCGCCGTTTTTTGCGCGGCCCCGGCCGGCGAAACCGTCATGAATCGAGGAGGAGGTTTTAGAGGGACCCGGCCGGCGGATTATCATGTTTAACGTCTAGCGTGACGGACACGGGCGATTGCGCGGCGGATCGCCGAACCAGTCGGACGATTTCAGCAAGGAGACCGATCATGCCCAAGAAGGCCAAAGAGATCAGCCGGCGCTCGTTCCTGAAAGCCGCCGCGGCGACGGGTGGTTTGTTGGCGGCGCCGTACGTGCTCACTTCGGCCGCCTTGGGCGCTGCCGGGCGGCCGCCGGCCAGCGACCGCATCGTCATGGGCGGCATCGGCCTGGGAGGCCGGGGCAGCGGCGACCTCGGCTGGCTGCTGGGCCAGGGGGACGTGCAGTTCGTGGCCGTATGCGACGTTGACGGCCGGCGGCGCCAGGGCGCCAAAAACGCGGTTGACGGCCGGTACAGAAACAAGGACTGCAAGGCGTACATTGACCTGCGCGAGATCCTGGCCGAGAGCGACGGTATCGACGCGATGCTCATCGCCACGGGCGACCGCTGGCACGCCCTGGCGGCCAGCATGGCGATGCAGGCGGGCAAGGATGTCTATTGCGAGAAGCCAGGCACGATGACCGTCGCGGAGGGCCGGGCGCTGGTGGAGACGGCCGAGCGGCACTGCCGTATCTTCCAGACCGGCGCGCAGCGGCTGAGCGAGGCGAACTTCGTTTTCCCCACCGAGCTGGCGCGCAACGGCCAGTTGGGGCAATTGCACACGGTCCGGGCTCACATGTGGTCGACGGTGCAGGACGTGACGAAGAACGACTGGCTGGCGGCCCAGCCGGAGCCGCCGCGCGAGGAGTTGGACTGGGACCTCTGGCTGGGTCCGGTGCCGTGGCGGGCCTACAACGCCGGATACATCGGAGGCTGCGACCGCTGGGGAGTTTACTGGGACCTGGGCGCGGGCGTCGCCGGATGGGGCAGCCACACCTTCATCCAGTGCCAGATGGCCGCCGGGGCCGAACACACATCGCCCGTCGAGTACATCTACCCGGGCAATTCCTCCGGGGCCGGCATGGTCACGCGGTTTGCCAACGGGATAAAGATGGTGCTGGAGTTCAGCGGCTGGCGGGGCACTTGCGGCGTGCGGTTCGAGGGCAGCGAAGGCTGGGCGTCGGTGGCCGACGGGTACTCCAAGCCGGACTTCCCGTCGCCGGCGCTGCTCGGCGAGTTCAAGAAGGTGATGAGCGAATATGAGGCCAGGACCCAGCGCCCGATGAACCACCTCC
>Ga0315280_10012340_pt1 | contig 10346 bp, 7 predicted proteins | sample YL17G06_40_MG_FD_203697 | JGI IMG/M metagenome (GOLD analysis project Ga0315280, IMG submission 203697) | Sediment microbial communities from Yellowstone Lake, YNP, Wyoming, USA - YL17G06_40 | ecosystem: Environmental > Aquatic > Freshwater > Lake > Sediment | place: USA: Wyoming | collected... | reverse complement strand
CTAGCTCAGCTGTCTTCATTTTTTCGAAGAAAATCCCAGGGAAAATCTTAGGTGAAGTAACCTATAATAGCATAGTATAAAGCCCGGTCAAAAAAAGTGACAATGCGGTTATACAATTCCAGAGCCTGATAAAGGTCCAAGGCGTTATCCAGCACACCTTCAGACTGAATCTTATTCCAGAGCTGCTTTCTTATAAGACAGAGTGATAGAAAGATTTCGGGAAGAGCAAATTCTTCCTGATGTCTTTTTCGTCCGAGCCCAATCCAGTATTTTTTCATCTCATCCGATTCCAGCTCGAAAGAAATCCAGCGGCCTAACTGACTGAAAACAAGATAGGCCCGGTCATAAACTTCTTGATCAGAAAATGATTGGTAGGTCGGCATGCCGGGATGCCTTTTAACCTCTCTAAGGTAAGCCTTAGTGAGTTCCTGAGCATTCTTTTCAATAAGGTCCACCAGCTTTCTGGAAACAGGAGAAAGAAAATATTCCTTTTCCAGACTCTTCTGCACTTCTCCCCTCCTGAGATTAATTTAAGCTCGGGGGTGGATATTGTCAATTAAAAGGATAGAGAATGAAAGATAAAACGCGCCCGGGGAGATTCGAACTCCCGACCTCAGGATTCGAAGTCCTTCGCTCTATCCAGCTGAGCTACGGGCGCTTTAGCCTTATATTAGCTCAGCCGACTGATAACCGCAAGAAAATCAGGTTTTTACCCTGGAAACTATATCCTTACCGGAAAAAGAAAAATTATCTCTTGACAGTGAATCTTATTATATTTATAAAAATATTATTGAGTTGTAATTAATAATGAAGGGCCTTAATCTAATGAGGGAATTGAGGTTTGACCCTCCTGAGATATTCTAAAAAGGAGGTGAGAGCAAAAAAACAGGAAAAACAAGAATTATCAGGGGTGTTTGATACAAAAAAACTAAGGAAGGAGGAAAAATGAAAAAGTTTGCGTTTTTAGCAGTTTTAATTCTTGCCCTCGTTTTCTCTGCGGCAGCTCAGATCACTCAGACCGGAACCCTTAATGGAACCGTTTACGACCAGGATAAGCAGCCCCTGCCTGGAGTGACCGTAACCATAAAATCTCCGGCTCTGATCCTGCCCCAGATGGATGCTGTGACCACCGAACACGGTCACTATCGTTTTCCGGCTTTGCCACCGGGCGATTATACCGTATCTTTCAAATTATCCGGGTTTAAGACCCTTATTCGTGAAGCTATTAAGGTCAATGTTGGTGTTACCACCACCCTGGATGTCACCCTGGAGCAATCCACCATCGAAGAAAGTGTTACTGTGACCGGTCAGGCACCAACCGTTGATATTCAGAGAACATCTATGACCGCCAGCCTGACCAGGGAAGTTCTCCAGAGTCTGCCAGCTGCCAGAAACCTGGGCACTTTTTTCAATATGGCTCCAGGCGTTACTTCCAGCAGCGTTCATGGAAGTTCTGAAAGGGATAATACTTATAACATCGACGGTGTTAATGTCACTGACCCGGTCACCGGAACGCAAGCCGGAAACTTTGGCATGGACGTCATGGAAGAGCTATCCATTCAGACCGGTGGTTTACCGGCTGAATACGGCAGCGTCCGTGGCGGCGTCATCAATGTGGTCACCAGGTCAGGCGGCAATAAGTTCAGCGGTTCGGCCAGCTTCTATTATCGGAACAAGGATATGCAAAGCACCAATACTAAGGGAACGGTTTTCGAAGGACAGACCGGTGGCTTCGATTATGAGCTGGAACCAGCTGTTAACATTGGTGGCCCAATAATCAAGGACAAAGTCTGGTTTTTTGTTAATGGTTCTTATCAGAAAAGTCAGGAATTCACCCTTGGCTATCCTTATGACCAGCCCAACCAGGTGCCTCTGGATTATAAACGGCCAATGCCCTTTGCCAAATTGACTATTCAATTGACCAAAAAAGACCGGATAGTTTTGTCGTTCAACTATTCAGATTATGTTCGTCACCACCGTGGAGCTGCCTACAACCAGACTGTTGACACAACCTGGGATCAGACCACCCCAATTTATACTTATAATTTCCAGTTGACCCATTTCTTCAATTCTAACTTCTATATGAACCTCAAAGCTGGCTATATGGATTATGCTCTAAATCTCACCGCCAAGAACGATCAGGTTTCCATCTACGATAGTCGTACCTACCTTTATAGCGGGAGCTATGGTTATGATGACATTTACAGCCGGAACCGCTTTCAGGCTATGACCGATGCCACCTATTTCGTCGACGACCTGTTCGGCCGCCACGAATTCAAAGCTGGAGCTGAATTTGAGTATTCCTATGATAGCCGTTATCGGAGACACAATCGTGATCAATATCATTATGGACCCTTCTTCTACCTGCCCACTCTTTCTGACGGTTCGATTCGCTATGACACCACCTATCCTTATATGACTCATTATCTGGATTTCACCCGAAAAGATCGTAAAATGGTCATTGGCGCTTTTATCCAGGATACCTGGTCGCCAATTTCCCGCTTAACCTTTAACCTCGGCCTCCGCTTCGACCATCAGGAAGGCATCATTCCCAAGCAGGGCATGGAGAGAACACCTGTTGAATATCCGCCAGGAAGCGGGACTATCTATGATCCACGGGTTACTGAAGCCTTTAAGCCCCTTATCTGGAACACCTTTGCTCCCCGTCTCGGGGCGGCTTTTGACCTGACCGGGGATGGTAAAACCGCTTTGAAAGTCAGCTTCTGCCGTTACTACATCGCCAATATCATGCAGTGGTTTGTCACCGTTAACCCCAATAGCTTCATCTCCTGGAGAGTGCACTATATTAAGGACCCAGATACCGGTCTGCCCGTACCCGATCCTAACAAGCTGATGTACAATTTCAGCGCCACTGCCGGTTCTATCATGGACCCAAATCTGAAATCTCCTTATCTCGATGAATTCACCATCGGCATCGAAAGAGAAATTCTAACCGATACCCGTTTTGGTGTTAGGTACATCCACAAGTGGGACCGCAATCTGATTGAAGATGTCAATATCAATGCCATGAACTATAATTACTACAAAGCTCTTTATACAACAAAAGGCGATGATGCCATTTTCGATCCTCTGGTCTGGACTAATTATGCGCCGGTCACCACAACTGACTCATATACCAATACTACTGTAACCTTCTGGAACAGAATTAGCAGCACCGTCCCCTCTAAAGAACTCGTTGCTAACCCCCCAGGAGCCAAGAGAGATTATGACGGCGTAGAAGTGACCCTGAACAAGAGATTCTCCCATCGCTGGTCAGCCATAGTCTCCTATGTCTGGCAGAAATCGCGCGGTCTTATCGGTACCGATTTTGACGACAGCTGGTCCGGTCAGGGCTATTTCGACAATCCCAACACCCATATCAATGCTATGGGCGATTTCGCCTATGAAAGACGGAATCAGTTTAAAATTCAGGCCATGTGGCAGGGTCCGTGGGGAATTTTTATCAGCGGTTATTACCGACTGCTCGACGGTCAGCGCTATGCCCGGACGATTAGAAGCTTAGACCTCGGCCTGAGCTTATCTCAGGGCAACACTACAATCTATGCTGAGCCGCGTGGTTCCAGAAGCCTGCCAATATTGACCCTTCTCGACCTGAGAGTTGAAAAAACTTTCCGTCTGCCCTTTAAAGCCGGACAACTTGGCTTATTCTGCGACATCTTTAATGTCACTAATGTGGCCATTGCTACCAGCATCTATACTACCTCCAGTACTTACACCACCGTCAACGGCCAGCGCGTCCAGTTCGGCAACCTGACTGCTTTGACTGACCCCAGAGTCTTCCGCCTGGGCATAAGATATCAGTTCTAAGTCATCTCGGCCAAAAAAAGGGGAAGCGATTTTTCGCTTCCCTTTTTTATTTTCTTTTCTTTTTCAGTTTTAAATTATAAAATTCAGGAAGGATTTAGTGATGGCTAAAACGGCCACTCAAACTCCAATTTCTTACTGGGAAATTCAGAAACAGCAACGAAAAATCTCGGCTCTGTTGTTTCTGCTGCTTCTGGTATTCTACCTTCTGACGATAGGACTGATCTCCGGCGCTATCCTGGTCAGTCTGGGCCTGTTCCTTCCTGCCTTTAATTTATTTGCCCGGATGTTTTTCTTCAAATATGCCGCAGTTGTTTTTCTGGTTTCTGTCATTCTGGCCACAGTCAACTTTTTTCAGGCAAGAAAGTCCGGAGTAAATTACATTCTGACCAATCTCAGGGCTTATCCCCCAGACCCTCAAGACCGCTATCACCTGAGCTTTCTCAACGTGGTTGAAGAGATGAGAATATCATCGGGCCTCCAGGAAATCAAAGCTTACATAATACCCACCCTGAACATAAACTCGCTGTCAATAATTGATAACGGTAATATTCCGGATATCGTCGTCACCGAAGGTCTTCTGGCAGAAGCCAGTCGTGATGAACTGCAGGCGGTCGTTGCCCATGAAACGGCTCACATTTTGAAAGGCGATACTTTTTTTCTGACACTTATCTGTTCCCTCGCTGCTTTCTATGAAAAATTAATGGAATCAATAGAAAAAGAGGGAGAAATAAACCGGGTTGATTCTCTGGACAAATCAGCGAAAAAAGAAACCGGCCAACCCTTAATCTACCTGACAGGTCTATTCTCTTATCTCCTTATCAATTTTTTTATCACCATAATTAGCCAGAACCGGGAGTTTCTGGCGGATGCTACCGCCGTGGAATTATGCCGTGATCCTTCAGCCCTGGCCAGAATTATCTATAAGGCTCAGATTGCTAATTCTTATCTCGGAGACAGCACCCTGTTTACTCCACTCTTTTTGGTGCCGCCAGACTCAAGAGATATCAGCGAAACCACCTGGAGTAAGCTTTTCAACACTCATCCGCCGGTAATCAAGAGGCTAAAAGTACTGGCCGATATGGCCCACAAGACTGTTAAGGAATTGATTGAAGAAGTTAGAGCCCAGGAAGAAATCCGGGAAAAAACCAGGACCGAAGTCAAAGCTTCAGAAGAATTTAAACCTGAAAGAAAGGAGCTGGTCGAACTTTTTCAAAGTCAGGCTCAGCAAACCTTAGAAAAAGAGAAAATCTGGCTGATAAAGAATTCTCAGGGCAGATGGGAAGGACCCTATACTCTTGGCTCTCTCTTAACTCTCCCGTTCTTCACTCCGGCCATAAGGCTAAAGAATATCCGGGAAAATCTTGAAGGTAAAGCCCGGGAATTTCCCCAGGTCAGATTCGCTCTCTATAATCAGATTAAAAACCAGCCGATAAAGCGGCAGTTATCCAACAGGTGCCCATTCTGTCAGTCAGACTTGACTGAATCATTTTATGAAGGGGTCAGGATAAAAACCTGCCAAATCTGTAACGGAAAGTTAGTCAGAATGAATGACCTGGAAAAGATTTTTGCCAGAAAAGAGTTAAACTACTCAGAAAAACTTAAGGCAAAAGCTCTATTATACCGGGAAGCAATGCTCAATCCGGGAAAAAAGGCTGTTCCGACTTCTTCCGGAACATCCCCTTTATGTCCGGAGTGTGGCCTGCAGCTGGCGGTAAAACCTTACAGTTATTATTACCTGATACCCGTTTATAAATGTTACCATTGCCGGTTAATCTGGTTTGAACCTGATACGCTAGAAATCCTCCAGATTTTGATCGAAAAACAGGTTGCTAAACTGGTTAACCACAGAGAGGAATTTCAGCGGTAAAAACAAGATTTTTTTGGATAATGATTACTCACCTTTGACAATTCAAGACATAACTATGATAAGAGGGGAAATTTCATCCAGAAAATCACCCCTAAGGGTGATTGATGATGAGTCCCCTTCGTGAGATAGATAAATTGCGTTGGCCAAAACCCTGTTTAGGGTTAATCTTTGGGAAAGGGTAGGACAATGGCAAAAAAGAAAGTTTTGCTGATAGACTTTGATGCCGAATTTGTCAAATTCCTGTCGAGAAGCCTGGTCGATGAAGGCTATGATGTTATAACTGCTCCTGACGGTCTGGCAGGATTTGAAAAATTCTCCGAGATTCAGCCTGATCTGGTGATAATGGAAGCTATGCTGCCAAAATTCCATGGGTTCGAACTCTGTTCCAGGATTACTTCCCATCCAACGAAAAAATCCCCGGTCATAATCGTCACCGGAATTTATAAAGATGCGGTTTATAAGACTGAAGCCCTTCGGAATCTGGGAGCTTCAGCCTTTTTCGAAAAGCCCATTAACCTGGAACAGCTGCTGAACAAAGTCTATGAGCTAATAGGTAAAGATGAAAGTAAAAGAGTAGTTTCTCACAGCGAAGAAGATCTGGATAAACTTTTAAAAGAAGCCTTAACAATGACCACTTCTGATAAGAAACCGACAGAAAAAATAAAACCGGTAGAAAAGACTCCCAGAAAAGAAGAGCCTGCCCGGACAGCTTCCAGAAATAGAGATGATGAGGTCGATTTAATTCTGGAGTCCAGGCTGAAAGATATAATCAGCGAAACTACAAAAACAGAAAAAAGGCCAGCTTCTACCTCGGCCGGCAAGACAGAAAAAGAACGGATAACCACCAGGTCGTCTGTTGAGAAAAAGACAATTACCGGACCGTCAGCTGGAACTTCGGAATCCCTGAAAAAACCATCCCCTCCGGTTGAGCCTGTCGTCCAGAAAAAGGCAGAACCAGTCAAAGCAGAGCCAAAGCTTGAACCAAAAATTGAATCAACGCCGGCTCCAGTTCATCAGGAAGAAAAATCCCGGTCGGCTTCAGTTTTGACAGCTTCTCCATTTAAGGGATTTATCGAAGAAAAGGAGGAGTCAGAATCCAGGAAAAAATCTTCAGGAAAATTTATCGGGATGGCCGCTGGCGCTCTGGTGATTATTGCCGTGGTCGCTGTTCTGATTATGAAGAAGAAAGAAACTCCCACTTTCTCCGGACAACCCAGCAATCAGGTGGCTGCCCTGCAGACCGTGAAGAGTTCAGATCAGCCAAAAGCTCAGCCCTATGAACAGGATCTGAACAAAGAGATCGAAACCCAGATAGCTGCCTATAGGAATCAAAGAGCTCAGACAGCCAGCAATTCAAACGCTGCCGAAACAAAGAACACCAAAGCTTCAAGTCCGTCGGGCAAAACCAATAATAAAGTCGAATCTACTCCGGCACCGCTTGCCCCCATCCTGCCAAAAGAATCTCCTCGGCTGGCAGCCAATCTAAACAGCGTCCAATCTGAAGGACAAGCCAGTAGGGGTGAATCTGGTACTACCACTACTGAAAAAAGTGCCAGCGAAGAAAGAGCTGGTCAGTCTTCTGAAAACAAGTCCGAAGGACAACCTACCATTTATCAGGCTCAAAAGGCCAAAACTGGTGACCTAGTTCCGCTGACTATGGTCGAGGTCGAACCTAAAATAATAAAAACTGTTGACCCTGTTTATCCTGAAGCCGACAAAAGATTCGGGATTAAAGGTAATATAATCCTGAATGTCCTGATCTCAGAAAATGGCAGCGTCTTAGATGTCGCCGTGATCAGGGGGGTAAAAGGTTCAGTGGCTCTGGAAAGAGAAGCTATCAATGCAGTGAAAAGATGGAAGTTCTTGCCAGCAGAAAAAGATGGTGTTAAAGTAAGAGTCTGGAAACCAATAACCATTGGTTTCGGGACTAAATAAATTACAGGGAGAAAAAGGAGTCAAAAAAGATGGGCATCAACAAAGAACAAGAAGAGCTTTACAAGAAGACTCTGGAAGATGTTCGCGCCCAGCTAAATTCTATTGATGCTGAAGTAGAAAAAGAGTTGCAGCGTGTCCGACAGACTCTGGCTCAGCTTCAGGAACAGAAGAAATCCTTGAAAATGGTCTACGAGGGAATCGCCAAGCTGCTGGGAATTGAAAGTGACCTGGAAGAAGAATCAACTGACCCTAACATCCCCAAGATGTAAATCTGTCTTATAAATAGCAACCTGGCCAGGGTCTCAATTCTTCACGCTATATTTGTTTACCTCTCTTGATTAAGGCCATATTTTAGAGTATTTTTATATTCTTATTTCCAGTCAGGAAGCTGAAATGTTCATTCTGATTGGCTTTTTCATTGGCTTTTTTGCCGCTATTCCTGTTGGTCCGGTTAACATTTACATAATTTCGCAGACTTTGAAACGTGATTTTTTCCACGGGATGTTAGCTGGACTGGCTACTGCTCTGCTTGACCTGACTTACTGTCTGGTGGCCCTGGTCGGTTTTTTTCATATCTCTTTGAATCTTTCCCAATACGGTCACTGGCCTAAACTGGTTGCTGCTTTTATCCTTCTTTTCCTCGGCCTCAAGCTATTTCATGATTCTAAAACCTTTAAACTTAACGGGGAAAAAACGAGAAATACTTCAAAAACGCCTCGCCCGGCGATGGGAGTTCTACTGCTTTATGTCTCCAATCCATCTCTCTATGCCTTTTGGATCGGCCTAGCTGGTGCCGTCACCGCCCATGGCTTACTTAAAGAAGGACTCTGGCAGGCCGTCTTTTTTGCCGTTGCCTGTGGTCTTGGAGCTCTGGTCTGGTATTTCTTTCTGGTTCGCTTTGTGTCCCATTATCAATCGAAACTCCAGGAAAAAACCTTTAAAAAGATGTTCTTTATCCTCGGTATTCTTCTAGTTGGCTTTTCGCTTTTCACCTTCTTCTCCATTTGGCTGTAGAAGGCTTTATCTAAATTTCTCATCATATACCTTTTATCTACCAGCTATCTACTTGACCTCGCCTATTTCCAGAAGAAAAGCTTTGAAGTAAAATACTAAGCGATGTCTGATCAAAATATTTTACCCCGGGATGAAGAGATTCGTCTCCCCGAATTTATTCTACTGAAAGCCTCAGCCGGGACTGGAAAAACCCATGCTTTGACGCTGAGGTTTACCCAGTTTCTACTTTCTGACCGCATAAAAAACAATTTATCCCGTCAGATTCTGGCCATTACTTTCACCCGAAATGCCGCCAAAGAGATGAAATCCCGGATTCTCGGCTGGTTGAAAGACTGCTATTTTGGTCAGCCAGAAACCGTGGCTCAGATTCTGGAGCTGGTATCAATAAAAAGAGAAAACCTGGCTGAGAAAGCCGAAGATGTTCTTGAATCTCTTTTAGACCATTACAGCGATTTTCAGGTAATGACCATCGATAGTTTTATGACTGAAGTTTTTAAAGCCTCAGCTTTAGACCTCGGCGTTAGTCCGGATTTTGAAATCACCCTCGATTCCACTCCGGTTATTACCTATGCCTTTTCCAGATTCCTGAGAAAGGTAACACCCCGATCGCCTGAAGGAAATTTGATGCTAAAAATCGCCGAGAGCTTGGAGAAGCTGAGGGACAGCCAGGCGGCCTTTGTCTGGGACCCAACCAGAGAAATTCTGGACAAATTTATCGAGCTTTATCGTAAACTGGAAGCTTCAAACCGCCAACCTCTGATTCAGAATCTGGATTCATCCGGGCAATTAATTCAAAAGGCAGAAAAAGACTGTCTGGAATCAATCGAAAAAATCAAACTCTTGAAAGAATCTTCAACCCTTACCTGGAATAAATCTTCAGCGTTCTTCAGCCGGATGAACTCCAGTCAGATAACCGACTGGCTTGATTGTTCATTTAAAAGAGGCCCGGTCAAAAAACCACAATCAGGCCAGGAGAAAATGATTTATCAGCAGATCGAAGAGGAGTGGACCAACCTCGAAAGAAAGATAGCTAACTACCAAGAACTTTACGCCAGAATGTTTTTCCAGCCTCACCTTCAGGTTTATCAGGATCTTTTAGACCTACTGGCAGTTACTAAAAAAGAAAGAGCTCTGGTCTTTCTGGAAGATGTCCACCGGAAACTGGCTGATTATCTCAATCAGGGAATTGTTCCTGATGTTTATTTTTGCCTTGGCGACCAGATTTATCATTATCTGATAGATGAGTTTCAGGACACTTCTCCCCTGCAGTGGCAAAACTTAGAACCGCTCGTCGACAACGCTCTATCTCAGGGTGGCAGTCTTTTTATCGTCGGCGATAGCAAACAGGCCATCTATGGCTTCAGGGAAGCCGACTACCAGATTATGATTGATTTTATCAACGGGAAGAGGAGCTTTGGCTCAGCTTCAGTCGAGATAAAAAATCTCGAAATTAACCGGCGCAGTAATAAGGTTATTCTGGATTTTGTTTCTAAAATTTTCCCTGATGGTATAAGAACTCTGGCTATTGAGAATGAAAATAGGCAGTTGCTGCTGGAAGCAGCCAGAAGAAGTAGTCTGAATGATTTTAAGTGTCTGCCTGCTGAAGGTCAAAGGAAATTAGCAAAAAGAGAAAATTCTGATGAAGGCTATGTGGAGATGGAAATCATTCCGCCAGACACTAAGGAAGAGTCTGGCAATAATA
>Ga0315280_10012339_pt1 | contig 10347 bp, 8 predicted proteins | sample YL17G06_40_MG_FD_203697 | JGI IMG/M metagenome (GOLD analysis project Ga0315280, IMG submission 203697) | Sediment microbial communities from Yellowstone Lake, YNP, Wyoming, USA - YL17G06_40 | ecosystem: Environmental > Aquatic > Freshwater > Lake > Sediment | place: USA: Wyoming | collected... | reverse complement strand
CTTTCGCCGACATCAAGGCCTTAGTCGATCTGGCCCATTCTTGGGAGATTCCCTTTATCATCGACGCCACGTGCGCTACGCCGGCCCTGATGCGGCCCATCGCTTACGGCGCCGACGTCGTCATCCATTCTCTGACCAAGTCGATCACCGCGGGCGGGCTGGCCATCGGCGGGGCCTTGATCAGCCGGAAGCCCATTGTGACCAAAGTCAAAAACGACAATCCCTTGTTCAAGCAAAGTTTTGCCGAGTACATCCAGTTTTTGCCCTACCGTGACCAAGGGCCATCGGCTTCTCCCATGAACGCCCTGTTCGCCCTGAACGACCTCCGCACCCTTCGCTCCAGGATGGACCTGGTCAGCCAGAACTGCCAGAAAGTGGCGGAATTTTTAAGCCGACATCCCCGGGTTTATCAGGTCGATTACCTCGGCCTTCCGACCTTCCATTATCATAAGCTGGCTAAGAAATACATGAAGCTCGCTGATTCCGATGACGGAAAAGGGCAGGAGTTGAACCGCTACGGCCACCTGATGAGCTTCCGGGTGGACGGACCCCCGGCGCATGCGCGAAAAGTGTTTGATAAAATGAAGATCATTTTCCGCGCGACGGATTTGGGGCGGATCAAGAGCGTGGCTACTATCCCCGCTATTTCCACGCACCAGCAGCAGGGCGAGGAAGCGCGGCGCATGGCCGATATCCCCCCTCAGCTCATCAGGCTGTGCGTCGGCGCAGAAGCCGCCGACGACATCATCGCCGACCTCGACCAGGCCCTGGGGTCTCTTTAAAGATTAAAGCACACGACTTTGGGCTCGGTCATTTCGAGGAGGGCGAACTTGATCCCCTCGCGTCCGAGGCCGCTCCACTTCACGCCGCCGAAGGGCATCATGTCGATGCGGTAATCTGTGGAGTCGTTGACGATGACTCCTCCAACATCGAGATTTCGGATGGCCTTGAAAGCGTTATCGAGGCTGCGGGTGAAGATGGCGCCATGAAGCCCGTATTTGACGCTGTTGGCCAGCTCTATAGCCTCATCCAGGGACTCCACTATATAGAGGTTCACCACCGGGCCGAAAACTTCTTCGCAATTAAGCTTAGCCGCCTCGGGCATATTCCGGAAGACCGTGGGCTCAAATAATGTCCCTTTGCGCTTGCCTCCGGTGAGAAGCTCGGCTCCCTGAGCGAGAGCTTCTTTGACCCATTCTTCGACCCTCTTGGCTTCCCCTGCGGTGATCATCGGACCCATGTCGGAGTCCTCATCCAACTGGAAGCCGACTTTCATTTTCTTCGTTAGGGCAACGAACTGCTTCTCAAACTCATCGTAAACGGCCTTATGGATGTAGATCCTCTGGACGCCGATGCAGTTCTGCCCGACCGCCCAGAACGCCCCTGACACAGAAAGCTCAACCGCTTTCTTTAAGTCCGCGTCATCCATGACGATGACCGGCGAGTTTGAGCCCAGCTCCAGGCCGATTTTCTTGAGTCCTGCTTGGCGCACGATCTCCAGCCCTGCCTTTGTCCCGCCGGTGAAAGAAATCATCCGCACCCGGGGATCGGTCACCAAAGAGCCGGCGATGCGGGAAGCGTAGCCGGTGACGATGTTGAGGACTTTCCAGGGAAGGCCGGCTTCGATCAGCGCCTCACCCAACTTGAGGGCGGAGAGCGGAGTGAGCGTGGCCGGCTTGAGCACGACGGCGTTCCCGCTGGCGATCGCCGGGCCCACTTTGTGAGCGACGAGGTTGAGAGGGTCGTTAAAGGGCGTGATGGCGGCTATTATTCCGATCGGAAAACGATAATAATATCCGACTCTATTCTCTGAGCCCTGGCGGCTGTCGAAAGGAAGAGTCTCGCCAACGATGCGCCGCGCTTCTTCGGCCGAAATGGTAATGGTATCAACGCAGCGGCTGGCCTCTTTCCGCGCTTCCCGAATGGTTTTACTCCCTTCGGTGGCAATTGTCCTGGCGAATTCTTCTTGCCGACTCCTGATGATCTGAGCTGTCCGGTAGAGGATCGAGATGCGCTCGTGAACGGGGAGGCTGCGGTTTATCTTGAAGCCGTCCTCGGCTGCCCGGAGCGCCGCTTCCACATCTTCTTTATCCCCTGAGGGGACCGTATCAACAAGTTCGTTGTTGTAAGGATTGCGGACATCAATCTTCTCTTCCTTGTCTACCCATCTGTCACCGATGAGCATTTTCATGATAGCTCCTCCTTTCTCAGCGCCTAATCTTAGCCCAGCGCCTCGTTTATTTCAATCAGGTTTTTATGTAAGGGACAGACGAGCCGGAGAAAGAAAAGCATGGGGGCAGGTCTTATGGCCGAGGCTTATTCCCCAAGGCGAGGGCTTGGGGTGAGGAAGCCCGTCGAAGACTGAGCGGGCATGGTTTCTCTCCGCAGGAGAGAAGAGCGAAGGATGAGTCGGAGCTGATTTTCCTCGCTGGGGGAAATCAGCGTGCTGACGACTCCAAGCCCGAGCCCATCCTTGAATTTTGGCCCGGCTTATCCTACAATAATCACGCATGGAAAAAATCAGGATTCTCGGCAATCATTCCCTCCAGCTCAAGGGGACAGTCAAGATCAGCGGCTCAAAGAATGCCGTCCTCCCCGCCATCGTCGCATCCCTGCTTACAGAAGACAAACTCAAGTTGCAGAACACCCCGCTCGTGAAAGACGTCCTCACTATTCTCACTCTGATGAAGGAGTTGGGGGCTGATTCCGAGCTCACGGAAAATGCTCTTTCCATTCAGACTAAAAAAATCATCTCGCCGGAGGCCTCCTATGAGTTGATCCGGTCAATGAGGGCCTCCATCCTTGTCCTTGGTCCGCTTTTGGCGCGCTACGGGAAAGCGATGGTCGCTTTGCCGGGAGGATGCGCCATCGGGTCGAGACCCATCGACCTCCACATCAACGGACTGCAAAAGTTAGGGGCTTCCATCTCGCTCGAACACGGCTATATCAAGGCTGAGGCTTCCAGGCTCAATGGAGCTGTGATTGAATTCGAAAAGAAGACGGTCGGGGGCACAGAAAACCTTCTCATGGCCGCCACCCTGGCTCAGGGCGAGACCATCCTGAAAAATTGCGCTCTCGAACCCGAGGTCGTCAACCTTGGCGAGCTGCTCACGAAAATGGGGGCCAAAATCGATGGGCTCAGCGAGGAAACCATCCGCATCCAGGGGGTGGACGAACTCGGAGGGGCCACGCACAACATCATTCCCGATAGGATCGAAGCCGGCACCTTCCTCGTCGCCGGCGCTCTTTCACAGGGCGATATCATCCTGGAAAACGTCGAGCCCCAGCACCTCGCCTCCATCATGGAAAGGGTGCGCTTCTCCGGCGCGCAGGTCGAAAGAATCAACGACCATACTCTCCAGGTCATTGGGAGCCCTGAGATCAAACCCCAGGATATCACCACCTCACCCTATCCTGGCTTCCCCACGGACATGCAGGCTCAGTTCATGGTTCTGATGACCCAGGCTTCAGGAACGTCCATCATCACTGAAACCATTTTTGACCGGCGTTTTTCTCACGTGAACGAACTCCTTCGTCTTGGCGCCAATATCGAAGTCTTGGGGGATAAAGCGGTCGTCAAGGGAAAAACGCCGCTCTCTGGAGCGGAAGTCATCGCCACAGACTTGAGGGCCTCAGCTTCCCTTGTCCTGGCCGGCCTCATTGCCAGCGGTGAAACGGTCATCAACGACATCGAGCATCTCGACCGCGGCTATGAAAAAATCGAAGAAAAGCTGAAGCTCCTCGGCGGCTCAATCGAAAGAATAAAAAATTAACTCCTTCGGCCGGCGATTTTGGAAAAGGAGGAAAAGACATGGACATCACCTGGCTAGGCCATTCAGCCATCCGGATCAAAGGCTCACGAATTGTCTTTATCGACCCGTTTCTCACGGGAAATCCTGCTGCCTCGATGACTCCCGACGAAATCAAGAAGGCGGATGTGATCGTCGTCACACATTACCATGGCGACCACCTCGGCGATGCCTTCGCCATAGCTAAAAAGACGGGAGCCACTTTAGTGGGCATCCATGAAGTCGCTGTCGATGCTCAGGCTCAAGGGGTTTCGGCCGAGGGCATGAATATCGGGGGAACGGTTGAGGTCAAGGGAGTCAAAGTGCACATGGTCCAGGCCCTCCATTCGGCCGAGAAGGGCAATGCGGCGGGAGTGGTCGTGGAGATGGATGGCAAGCGTCTTTACCATGCCGGCGACACCGGTCTCACGTATGACATGAAGCTCATCGGCGAGTTTTTCCAGCCCGACTTGAGCTTCATTCCTATTGGAGACCGGTACACGATGGGCCTTCCTTCCGCGGTCAAGGCGGTTGAGTTTGTCCAGACCAAGCGTGTGATTCCTATCCACTATGACACGTTCCCCATCGTCAAATCCGACCCTCAAGAATTCAGGCGGCGTGTCGGGGCCTTGGCCGAAGTCATCATCCTCAAACCCGGCGGCTCCTACACGCTCTAAGCTCTTCAGGCTCTCCCGGCCAAAAGGATTGCGGATGGGTTATGTTATCGACGGGAATAATGTCCTCGGCCATATCTTTCCGCATGAACTTCGCGACCGCCGGAGCCGCTATCTTCTCGTATCCAGACTTCTAACCTTTCAAAAGGTGAAAAGGTCGCGTATCGACCTGGCCTTTGACGGCCCTCCGGACCAGGACCTGATCGAGCTTCATTCCCGAAGAAAAAAGTTTTTCGTCCACTTTCCGTCACCGGGCCAAGAAGCCGATGATATCATCAAGGAACTGATATCCAGACAAACGGATTTCCGCCAGTTCTTCGTCGTGACTTCTGACCGGGAACTCAAGGACTTTGCCCAAGACAAGGGCGCCAAGACCTTGAGTGTCAAAGCGTTTGCCTCCCAGCTCAAAAAAGTCCTGCGCGAGCACAGGGCCGCAGCCGAGCTCGAAAAGAAGGTGACGAAGCTTTCTCCGTTCGAGATAGGCCTTTGGCTCGACGCTTTTGGCAAAAAAAATGACTGAGATTACGATCATCGGAGCAGGCCGACTGGGCACGGCTCTCGGCCGCGCCCTGGCCAGAAAAGGTCATGACATCAAAGCTCTGACCTGCCGCACCAGAGCTTCCGCCCGCGAGAGCCGGCACATGATCGGCCGAGGAAAAATCTTCAGCGACAATGCTGCTGCCGCCGCCAAGGGGCATGTTATTTTCCTTTGTCTTCCCGATGAAAAAATTAGGAAGGTTGCCTCTGAGCTTGCCCGGGCGAAAATCGACTGGGCCCAAAAAATCGTTTTTCATACCAGCGGTCTTCTGCCGGCAGATGCGCTCAATTCATTAAAAGAGAAGGGAGCCCTGACAGCTTCTTTTCATCCCTCCCAATCTTTTGCCCGTAAGGAGACATCGCCGGCGCATTTTAAGGGCATTTATTTCGGCCTGGAGGGAGACAGAAAAGCTTTGGTTTTGGCCAAGAAAATTGTGCGGCAGCTCGGCGGCCGCCCTTTGATTCTTCGGGCTGAGGCGAAGCCCTATTATCATACTGCCTGCAGCATGACATCCAATTTCCTGGTGATTCTGCTGGACGCCGCGGCGCGCCTCCTCCAACAGGCGGGGGTCGAAGAAAAGGACGCCGTGAAATTGCTTTTCCCTCTTGCAGAAGGAACTTTACATAATGTTAAAAAATTTGACATCACCGATTCCCTGACGGGGCCTGTATTGAGAGGCGACTCCGCCTCCATCAAAGCGCACCTTGACGCCCTGCGGCGATTCTCAAACTATGCCGAAGCGTATAAAAAGCTCGGCCTTCTCGCCTTAGAAACGGCGCGAAAAAGAGGGCTGCCGCCAAAAAAAATCAGGGCATTGAAGAATCTGCTGGAAGGTAAATAACTTCTTCCTCCAGTTCTATTCCGAACTCTTTCTTGACCCTAAATTTCAATTCCTGCGCCAGGAGAAGGATATCCTCGGCCTTGGCCCGGCCGAGGTTGATGATAAAATTCGCATGACCGGAATAGACAGCCGCTCTTCCCACTCTGAGGTCCTTGGCCCCAACCTTCTCCAGGAGATAACCGGCAGCCATCTTGGTCCCGTCGGGAAGCACCTGATTCTTGAAAAAGCTTCCGGCATAGGCGGTGTTGCTCGGAGGATGCTTGGCCCTTCTTTTTTCCAGGTTTTCCTCGATGGCGGCTTTTATCTTTTGCTTATCTCCCTTGTCCAGCTTGAAAACGGCCTTCAAGAGAGCAAAATGCTTCCTCTTAAGAGAAGAATGCCGGTAACTAAACTCGAAATAATCTCTTTTCACCCGGAATTCCGCGCCCCGTTCATTCAAAAGGAGGGCTTCCTCCAAAAAATCCCCGATGCATTTGCCGAACGCTCCCGCATTTCCATAGACCGCGCCTCCGACCGTCCCGGGAATTCCTGCGGCGAACTCGATCCCCTCGAAGCTCTCGTCCAGGGCGAATTCCACTAGATCAGAAAGAAGCGTGCCTGAAAAAACCTCGATCCTGCCTTCCTTTGACCTCCTGTCTAGGCCATTAACCTCATTTTTTAGGATCAGCCCGCGAAATCCCTCATCATCAAACAGGATATTCGTGCCCTCCCCAATGACATAGAACGGCAAGGATTGCTCATGAACGAAGCGGAGGCACGAGGCCAGCTCTTTCGAGGAGCCGGCGGCGAAAAAATAGTCCGCTTTTCCCCCGATCTTGAACCTCGAATGCCGGCGCAAGCTGACAGAGCGGCGCAGAGGCCTTTCCACTGTCTCAAAAAAGAGACGCGCGACTGGAGGCCTTTTCTTCTCCACGAGCACTATTCTATCAAAGAGAGGGGATGGTTCTCAATCAAATTCCGGGAGCAGTTCTCGAGCAAAACAGGCCCCTATCAAATAAGAGTAAAATCGGAAGTATCTTTTTTTTCCGTGATCAGGATGCTTAAACAAAGGTCCAGCTTCCCTTATTGGCATATATTTTGCTATGATTATTGATGTAACATATTGACATCTGTTCTTTGTTCAGGTTATCATGCTACAAATTTTTGATGCGAGGTCAGAAATGAGTAAGAAAGGAGTGATCCTACTCACATTAACTCTCTTTATTTTCAGCTTCTTACCAGCTCAGACCAATGAATGCGACGACAGTTATATCAAAGCCATGACGGCCCCAAGCCCGGCCCAGCGCGCTCAGCTGCTCAAGGATTTTCTCGCTAAATGCGCCGCCAAAGGCAGCCAATACGAGAATTTTGCTTATGCCAACCTTGCCCTTATTGAATATCCCGGAAAAACACCAAAGGATGCCATCGATTACGGAGAAAAAGCTCTCGCCATCGGAGGGCTTGATGACGTGACAAAATGCCAAGTCCTTGTTCAACTCTCCGCCCTTTACAGCCATACCGGGCAAAACCTGGAAAAAGCCAAGAGCTATGCTTCTCAGGTTCTGGAAGTTGCCAAGGCCGCCAAAACTAAGGAATCGGCCGCGGAGAGCGGCACGCAATGGAACCAGTTCATCGGCGCCGGCTATTTTACTCTCGGTCAAGCCCAGGAGAAATCCAAGGACTATAAGGGCGCCGTGGATTCATATGTCAATTCCTACAATCTCCTGAAGAACGCTCAGATCATGGCCAGCATAAAAAAATTGGGCAAAATGCTGTATGACGCCAAAGACTATGCTGGCGCTGAAAAGGCTTTCAAAGCCGTTTACACGGTTACCAAGGATTTTGACAGCACCTTTTTCTACGCGAAATCCCTTTACCACAACAACAGAAACGGCGAGTCCCTGGCCTATTTCAAGGAAGCCTATGCCAAGCAAAAAAGCGGCGAGGTTGCCTACAACATTGGGATCATCCTAGCCAAGGAGGCCAAGACCAACCCCGCTGTGTCGGCGGAAGCTATCCGTTATCTCCTCGAAGCCAGCTGCACTTATCCTTCCCAGTCCCAGCAGGCCATGGGCCTGGCGGAAAACCTATTCTTTCTCTCTAACAAAGACCTCAAGTACAACGAGACCGTGACCCAGATCCAGGCGAAAAACAAGAAAATCGAAGAGTTAACCGCCACCTACAACGCCAAATTCGGGAACAAGGATGAAGAAGACCTGAGTGATGCCGAAAAGCAGGAGATGAAAACCCTGTCGGCCAATATTGACGCGGAGAAAGAGGCTCTCGAAAAACTCCAGGGCGATCAGAATATGGCTATCGCCAAATTCAATAAGCTCCTCGAAGACACGAAGCAAAGATTAGGCCTAAAATAGTTCTTAAATTTAAGCGCCGGGGGAAGGCCATGTCGCAATCCCTCTCTCGGGGTCAAGCCGCCAAGAGAATCCTCAAGCTTAGAGAGGAAATCAAGTACCATGAAAAAAAATACTATGTCGATAACGACCCCCAGGTCTCCGATTATGAATTTGACCTTCTCGTCAAAGAGCTGAAGGACCTGGAAAAGCTTTATCCCGACCTCGTGACACCCGAATCACCCACCCAGAGAGTCGGCGAAAAACCCGTCGAAGGATTTCCTTCGGTCATCCACAGGCTGCCCATGCTCAGCCTGGACAACTGCTTTACGGCCGACGAGCTTAGAGAATTCGAGGAGAGGACAAAGAAACTCCTTCCCCAGGAGAAAATCGAATACGTGGCCGAGCTCAAGATCGACGGCTTGAGCATTTCCATCCTCTATCAGCGTGGAAAATACGCTCAGGCTGTCACGCGCGGAGACGGAGTCCGAGGGGACGATGTCACTTCAAACGTCAAAACGATACGAAGCCTCCCCTTGCTCGTCAACGACTCCCGGGAGATCGAGGTCCGGGGGGAGGTCTATCTGCCGTTCGAATCCTTCCAAAAAATCAATAAGGAGCAAGAGAAACAGGGAAAACCTCTTTTTGCCAATCCCAGGAACGCGGCTTCCGGGTCTATCCGCCTCCTCGACCCCAGGGAAGTCGCCTCCCGCAAACTCGACGCTTTCGTCTATTATATCTTTGTTGAAGGCAGGGAATTGTCCACTCAGTGGGAAGGCCTAAAAAAGCTCAGAGAGCTCGGGTTCAAGACAAACCCTCACTCCCGCCACTGCCCCACTCTCGAAGACGTGATCGCCTTCTGGGAAGAGTGGCGCGAGAAAAGAGACCATCTCGATTATGATGTGGATGGAATTGTCGTCAAAGTCAACTCGGCGGAGCAAAGGAGAGCGCTTGGGACGACAGCCAAATCCCCGCGCTGGGCGATTTCTTTTAAATTTCCCGCCCGCCAGGCCACGACGCGGATAAAAGACATCCGGGTTCAAGTGGGAAGGACAGGGGCGTTGACACCTGTGGCTGTGCTCGAGCCTGTCCGTCTGTCGGGCACCACCATCACCCGGTCCACCCTCCATAATGAGGACGAGATCAAAAGAAAAGATATCCGGGTCGGTGATTACGTCTTGATCGAGCGGAGCGGGGACGTCATCCCCAAAGTCGTCTCCGTGATGAAGGAACGAAGGACGGGCAAAGAAAAGAAATTTGTTTTCCCCACCCGCTGTCCGGTCTGCGGGTCTTCGGCTTTCCGGCCCGAAGGCGAGGCTATCGCCCGATGCACCAACCCCTCTTGTCCCGCCAAACTGAGGGAATCCCTTCTCCATTTTGCCTCGCGACGGGCGATGAACATTGAAGGCTTGGGTGATGCCCTCGTCGACCAGCTCTTAGAAAAGAAATTGGTGCGCGCCATTCCCGACCTGTATTCCCTCCGGCATGACGATTTGGCGGCGCTCGAAAGGATGGGCCCGAAGAGCTCCAAAAATCTGCTTGACGAGATCGAACAATCAAAACAGCGTGACCTGGCCGCGTTCGTCTTCGCCCTCGGAATACGGCATGTGGGCGAAAGATTGGCTCAGACTTTGGCGCAACATTTCAAGACCCTTGACGCTTTAGCCAAAGCGTCTTCTGAAGAGCTGACTCAGGTCGAGGACGTGGGTCCGACAGTGGCCGAAAGCATCGCTTTCTTCTTCCGTCAGCCGGAAAATATCGAGCTCGTCAAAAAACTCAAGCAGGCCGGACTCCATTTCCGGTCCCGCGAAGAGAAGAGGGGCGAAAGGCCCTTGGAGGGAAAGACCTTTGTGCTCACCGGAACCCTCTCGAGCTTCTCCCGCGAGGAGGCCAAGGAAATGATCGAGAATTGGGGGGGGAAGGTGGCCTCTTCCGTTTCCGGCAAAACGGATTATTTGGTCATCGGCGAATCGCCGGGGTCTAAGGTTGATAAAGCGCGCGAGTTAGGCATCGCTACTTTAAGCGAAGCGGAGTTTTTAAAACTCGTCGGAAGAACGGGCTGACCGGCCCTACTTCTTTTTGGGGCCAAAAATATTCATCGAGAACAACTCCTTAAGCCCCGTTTTCTTTTTTCCTTTTCCCATAGCCTCGAGCTCTCGGCGCGCCACTTCGTGATCAG
>Ga0315280_10012338_pt1 | contig 10347 bp, 5 predicted proteins | sample YL17G06_40_MG_FD_203697 | JGI IMG/M metagenome (GOLD analysis project Ga0315280, IMG submission 203697) | Sediment microbial communities from Yellowstone Lake, YNP, Wyoming, USA - YL17G06_40 | ecosystem: Environmental > Aquatic > Freshwater > Lake > Sediment | place: USA: Wyoming | collected... | reverse complement strand
GCTTGGGATGTTAAGAATCCGGCCACCCAAAAACTCTTGGCAAGAGTCCCTATGTCCACGAAGGATGAAGTATTGGCGGCAATCAATGCCGCTAAAGAGGCATTTCCTGAATGGAGGCGAACAACCCCGCTTGCCAGGGTGAGATGCCTTTTCAGATTAAAAGAGTTAATGGAGAAAAATTTTGAACAGTTCAGCAGAGTCCAGACAATGGAGCATGGAAAGACCATTGACGAATCGAGAGGGGAGACAAGACGGGGCATCGAAATGGTTGAGGTTGGTACAGGAATCCCTTCTTTAATGATGGGATATAATTTAGAAGATATTGCAGCGGGCATAGACGAATATGCCATTTATCAACCTTTAGGAGTCTTCGCCAACCTCGCTCCTTTTAATTTCCCATTTATGGTCCCCCTCTGGTATTCACCCTTTGCTCTTGCCACAGGGAATACCTTTATTGTGAAACCATCGCCAAGAGATCCGATCAGCCAAGTAAAGCTCGCGGAACTAATTGATGAGGCTGGTTTTCCACCGGGTGTCTACAATGTCGTTCATGGTGGAGCAGAGGCTGCCCAGATCTTAATGGAGCATTCGGATATTAAAGGAATTACTTTCGTGGGGACAACTGCAATAGGAAGAGAAGTTTATAAGAAATGCGGCGAAACCTGCAAACGGGCCATTGTCCAGGTGAGTGCAAAGAACTTCTTACTGGTGATGCCGGATGCGGACATCAATGCAACGATCGCCGCTCTCTTAACTTCTTTCTTTGGCAATACGGGTCAGCGATGCTTATCGGGAGCCAATCTTGTGATTGTAGGGAAGGACGATGGTTTCTATAAAAAGTTTTTAAATGCCTTTGTTGAGGCCACCTCTAAAATAAGGGTCGGTTACGGGCTTGATGAGACGATTCAGATGGGTCCGATGCAATCCGTAGATGGAAAGGAGAGGGCGAAGAAGTATATCGAAATAGGGATTAAAGAGAAAGCCAAACTTATTCTGGATGGCAGAAAACCAACTATTGTAGGGAATTACCCTGACACCTGCTTCGTTAACCCAACTGTTTTTGAAAACGTGACCCCTGATATGACGATCGGTCGAGAGGAAATCTTTGGCCCAGTAGCAAGTGTGATGAGGGCTAAGGACCTTGATGAAGCGATATCATGGATTAATAAAAGCAACTATGGTAATGCCGCTTCGATCTTCACCTCCAATGGTAAATCGGCCAGAGAATTCCAATATAGGGTGGAATGTGGTAACATTGGAATCAATATTGGAGTCGTGGCGCCCATGGCCTTCTTCCCCTTTAGCGGAATGAAAGACTCCTTCTTCGGAGTCTTGCATGGTCAGGGAAGGGATGCTATCCGTTTCTTCACAGAGAGCAAAGTGGTTATCCAGAGATGGTTTTAGGATAGAGGAGGTTAGATCAGAATGGTCATTAATACCTGTTCTGGAGCGATGAGCCTTGCAAAAGAGCTGGAAAATGAATCCGCCAAATTCTATCAAGATTTATCTCAGAGATTTCTCAAAGATAAGGATCTTTTTCTCGGTTTTGCAAAAGAAAATGAAAATTATATCACACAAATTGAAAGAGCTTACTATGGCGTGATCACGGATGCCATTGAAGGATGTTTTGCCTTTAATATCAACCCAGAGGAATATGCATTAAAGACTGATTTGGCAGAAAAGGCAAGCTATTCTGAGGCGTTGGGTAGAGCCATAGAAATTGAGGAAAAAATTATCAAATTTTACTCGGATGCGGCTGAACAATCCAAGTCTTTAATGGCAGATGTTCCAAGAGCTTTCAAGATGGTTGTGAAAAAAAGAAGCGATCGTCAATCAAAATTAAAGTCGCTTCTTGATAAAAAAGATTAGAAGATCACTGGGGGATTATAACATTGAACCGAAGGTTTCAAATGAGTCCAAAGATGTAGACTTATTCATGATGGCTTTGATGAGTGAGGAGAAAGAGGAGACTTTCTGAAAAATTCGTCTGAAGAATAATCTATCCAAAATTAAATCCCTCAGTTTGAATCCATTTTAAAAGTTGTAAACAGAGTCGAATCATAATTTGATGAAAAGGCTACACTTTTTTATAACCCTACTGAAATGCCTTCTTATGAAACTTCAATAAATCGTTTCTCAATACTAACTTTCATGATCTGGTAAAATAAACTATTTAAAATTTGAACTATTTGACATCAAAAAAAATAATTGTTAAATACAATCCCAGAAAATGAAGGAATCCATGAATCTGATTAAAGAGGCTCTGTCAAGAGGCCAATCGGCACTAAGCGAGTACGATTCAAAACGGTTTCTTTCGCACTTTGGTATTCCAGTGAGTCGTGAAGCCATTGCTCCAGATGCTGATTCAGCAGCGATGGAGGCTGTGAAAATCGGTTTTCCCATTGTCTTAAAGGCCTGCGGGACCCATCTAACCCACAAGACAGAAGCAGGAGGTGTTGTCTTAAACCTCAGAAGCGAAGAAGAGGTTAAAAAAGAGAGCCAACGTCTTCTCAAGATCGAAGGGTGCGAAACGTTGCTGATTCAGGAAATGGTAATGGGGGACCGTGAACTTGTCTGTGGCCTGACAAAGGATCCCCAATTTGGTCCATGCGTCATGTTCGGTCTCGGAGGGGTCCTAACTGAAGTTCTTGAGGACGTCGTCTTCCGCATTGCTCCTTTGAAACCTCGGGATGCCAAGGAGATGGTCCAGGAGATTCAAAGTCGAAAGATCCTTGATCCCTTCAGAGGAGAACCCGCCGTTGACTTGGAGGAACTTTCTAAAACCTTGGTGGCTCTTGGCGAGATTGGACTTCAATATGAGGACGTAGTTGGGGTTGATATCAATCCCCTTAAAATTCGGCGAGACGGCAAGCCTGTGGCAGTGGATGCCCTTGTTATCTTAAAGGGCATTAGAACCATTGACCATTGATCCTTTCATCTATGATCCACCTTGATGCCCTTATTAAATGAACCTACATCCTTTTTTTCTGCTTTTTCCAAAAAACATATGGAGAAGGGATGATGAAAGGGAAATTTTCTGCGTTTTTTGAGCCTGACAGCGTTGCCATCATTGGAGCCTCTTATACTCCTGGCAAACCCGGACACGAGGTCATCAGAAACATTTTGGCCAACGGCTATAAGGGTAAACTCTACTTGGTTAACCCAAAGGGTCGAGAGCTCCTGGGCTTGCCGGTCCAACCCTCCATTGCCAGCTTGCCAGAAGGGATCGATTTGGCGATCATCATCCTCCCTGCCAAAGAGACTCCGCAAGCTCTTCGTAAGTGTACTGAAAAAGGGATCAAACACTTCGTGCTTTCCGCAGGTGGGTTTGCAGAGGTGGACGAATATGGTGCGCAGATTCAACAGGAACTTATCGATATCATCCATAAGAAAAAGATTCGTGTCTTGGGACCCAATACTTCGGGCCACACCTCAACCCCCCATCAGTTCACATCCACCTTCTTCCCCCTCGGCAAGATCCGACGTGGCAAGGTTTCCTATATTGCACAAACCGGAAACTTCGCCACCCATACGATGAAATACATCTTGACCGCTGAGCATTTCGTGGTTTCACGCGTGATTGGCCTGGGTAACAAAATCGACATAGAGGAGAGCGAGGCCCTTGAGTACCTCGCCGACGATCCGGAAACGAGCGCGATCATCATGTACCTCGAAAGTATCAAGCGGCCAAGACGCTTTTTAGAAATAGCGAGAAAGGTTACCCGTCTTAAACCTGTTGTCATGCTGAAGGGCGGCTCTACAGAGGCTGGAAAAAACGCTGCAGTGGCTCATACGGCTGCCATGGCTGCAGAGGACCGCATTGTTGACGGTATGCTCCGTCAGGCTGGTATTGTTCGGATTTGGGATTACACTCATCTGATCCTTACGGGAAAGGCACTTTCAATGGTGCCTTTACCCAAAGGGAATCGAGTCAGCTTCTTGGCCCCTTCAGGTGCGATGTTGGTGGTCCTTGCCGACCTTTGTATCCGTCTCGGCCTTGAGATACCAGAATTGGAGCCAGAGACCTTAAGAAGGCTTCAGGAGATCAGTCCTCCCTTTATCCGTATGAGAAATCCGGTTGATATCTGGGCGGCTGCCTCCAGAGGAATCGAGTTCGGATACAGGGAGGGTATGGAGGCCGTGCTCAAAGACCCAAACATCGATGCAGTGGTTCCGGTTCTTATGCTCACGAAGGATATCGGCGTTCCACCATTCGAATTCATCATTGAACTGGTGAAGAAGTTTCCAGAAAAACCTATCCTAATCACCTTTAGTGGGGATAGGCAGTATATGGAGGAATGCAAGGAATTCGTCGAGCCCCTCGGAGTTCCGACTTTCCCCGAAATCGAGCAACCCTTCGAAGTCCTCTCGATCCTATCCCGCTGCGTCAGGGCAATGAATCGACCTTCATTATAAAAAGATGATAACACGCACGATGGCCTTGGGAATACTGGCCAAGCCAGTCCGATCTATCAATGAAAAGGATCTCCAGATGATCCGAAATACCCTCAGTGATTACCAAAATTTAAAAAGGCTTTATCAATCATTCCCCAGCCATTAGGAATGCAGGTCATAATATTTTTTTGAAGAGTTGCCTTGATTTAAATATAGGCATATAATTACATGAATTTACTGTATACCTCCCTGATTGGGGAAGGTCACCAGTGGGGGTGGATTTAATGCCACGAATCTTTGATAACATAGAGCAAACGCTGCTTCCTGCACTGCAACAAACCCTTGAAGTAGCAAATCACGCTGATTTCTGTGTCGGCTACTTTAACCTTCGCGGGTGGAAGCAACTCGACTCATACATTGAACGGTGGGGTGGTGGCAGCGGGAACTGTTGCCGTCTTCTTGTCGGAATGCAGCACTTGCCGGAGGAGGAGCTGCGCATGGCGATGAGCCTTATCAAAAGTGATGTCGCCATGGACAACCAAACCGCCTTACGTCTTAAAAAGAAATTAGCTGAAGAATTCCGGGACCAATTGACCATAGGTATTCCCACTAATGAAGATGAATTGGGATTACGCCGGCTGGCTGCTCAGATCAAGGCTAAGAAGGTTATCGTTAAATTATTTCTACGTCATCCATTACATGCAAAACTTTATTTGCTCTTCCGCCCAGATCCCATCAATCCAACCGTAGGCTATCTCGGTAGTAGTAACCTAACCTTAGCAGGGTTATTGCAGCAGGGCGAATTGAACGTAGACGTCCTTGATCATGATGCCTGCCAAAAATTGGCAAAGTGGTTTGAAGAACGTTGGAATGACAGATGGTGCGTTGATATATCGGACGAACTGGTGAGCATTATTGAAGAAAGTTGGGCCCGGGAAGATCTGATTCCTCCTTATTATATTTATGTGAAAATGGCATACCATCTTTCCCAGGAGGCCCGAGCAGGTCTCTCTGAATTTCGCATTCCTAAAGACTTCGGAAATAAGCTTTGGGAATTTCAGACTGCAGCAGTAAAAATTGCTGCGCACCATCTCAATAAACGTAGCGGTGTGCTTATCGGTGATGTGGTTGGGTTGGGTAAAACCCTAATGGCGACAGCTTTGGCCCGTATTTTTGAAGATGATCAGGGGCTGGAAACACTTATCTTGTGTCCAAAAAACCTGGTGAAAATGTGGGAAGACTATCATGCCCAGTACCGCATGCGTGCAAAGGTGCTTTCGATCAGTCAGGTCATTAATCAACTACCCACTTTAAGACGATATCGCTTGATGATTATTGATGAAAGCCAGAACCTTCGTAACCGAGAAGGAAAGCGTTACCGTATCATTCAAGACTACATTGAGAAAAACGAGAGCAAGGTGATTCTACTCTCTGCAACTCCATATAATAAAACATACCTCGATCTCTCCGGCCAACTGCGCCTTTTTGTTCCTGAAGATAAAGACTTAGGCATCCGGCCCGAACAATATCTGCGACTGTTAGGCGAGACAGAATTTCTTCGCCGCCATCAATGTCCTGTTCGTTCACTCGCTGCTTTTGAGAATAGCGAATACGCTGATGATTGGCGTGAACTGATGCGGCTTTATCTTGTCCGCCGAACACGAAGCTTCATTATGGACAATTATGCGGAAACTGACCCAAGCAACGGGCGTAAGTATCTCACCTACGAGGACGGCAGACGTTCTTATTTCCCTGCCCGTAAACCAAAAACAGTCAAGTTTAAGATTGACGATGCCGATCCTGGGGACCAATATGCTCAGTTCTATGCAGCGGATGTGGTTAACACAATTAATAGTCTCGGCCTGCCCAGGTATGGATTGGGGAATTATGTCGCTCCCACTCCGCATGAACCACCGACTCAAGCTGAGGCAAAACAATTACAGGACCTCTCTCGGGCCGGAAAGCGTTTGATGGGTTTCTGTCGGACTAATCTCTTTAAGAGGTTAGAGAGCAGCGGGCAATCCTTCATGCAATCTGTTGAGCGGCATATCTTGCGAAATTACATCTTCCTCCACACCATCGAAAATGATGAGCCATTGCCTATTGGTACACAAGGCTCAGAACTTCTGGACGCCCGTATAAATGATGGAGATGAGGATCTAGGCCTTATGGAGGAACTATTTGGTAATGAAGATACTAATGATGAAGGTGGAGTTTCGGAACAAACTGCTCTCCGGAATGAAAATGACTTCAAGCGTCGGGCTGCTGAAGTTTATGCTGAGTACGGTACCAAGTTAAAAAAAAGATTCAAATGGTTGCGTCCGACTCTATTTGTTAAAGCACTTGAAAAAGACTTACGAGACGATGTCAATGCTCTTTTAAAAATATTAAAGAAGTGTGGAGAATGGAATGTCAGTAAGGATGCTAAACTTGAGGCGCTCTATAAATTGTTGATGAAAAAATATCCAACCGACAAGGTCATCGTCTTTAGCCAGTTTGCCGACACCGTTTATTACCTTGAATCGCAACTTCGATTACGTGGGGTTTCAAAACTTGCTGGTGTAACAGGGGATTCGCCTGATCCAACAACCTTTGCTTGGAAGTTTAGCCCTGTTAGTAACGAAAAGCGGGGTATTGTCAAACCAGAAGATGAATTAAGAATCTTGATTGCAACCGATGTCCTAAGCGAAGGCCAGAACCTCCAAGACTGCTCCATCGTTGTTAATTATGATCTTCCATGGGCAATTATCCGTCTTATCCAGCGTGCAGGCCGTGTTGACCGTATCGGGCAGCAAGCAGAAAACATCATTTGCTATTCTTTTTTGCCTGCGGAAGGTGTGGAGAAGATTATTCGCCTTCGTGCGAGAGTGCGCACGCGTTTAAGGGAAAATGCAGAGGTTGTAGGTACTGATGAAGCATTCTTTGAGGACGATCGCGACGACCAGGTTGTACTTGACCTTTATAACGAGAAAGCAAACATTTTGGATGGTGAGATTGATACAGAGGTGGATCTCGCCTCTTATGCTTACCAGATATGGAAAAATGCTATTACTAAAAAGCCGGATCTTCAAAAGATTATTCCTGAATTACCGCCGGTAGTCTATTCGACAAAGGCACACCAACCTAAGGAAAGAGATCCAGAAGGTGTCCTCGTCTATCTCAAAACAGCAGAGGGTAACGATTCTCTGGCCCGGATTGACAAGAACGGCAACAGCGTCACGGAATCTCAGTTTGAAATCCTTAAATCAGCGGAATGTTTGCCTGACACGCCTGCGTTACCACGCCATGAAAAACATCATGAATTGGTTAAGAAAGGTGTTGAACTTATTCTCGAGGAAGAAAAATCTGTTGGGGGACAACTTGGGCGACCATCGGGCGCCAGATTCCGCACCTATGAAAGATTAAAACATTACGCGGAAGAAATAAAAGGCACAATTTTTGAGTCGAAAGAGTTGCTTAAAGCCATTGATGACATTTACCGCTGCCCACTACGACAGTCGGCCATTGACACTCTTAACCGTCAACTGCGGAGTAGCATCTCTGATCAAACCTTGGCAAACCTCGTCATTGCTCTCCGTGACGAAGATCGTCTCTGCATCAGCCAAGAAGAGGAGCAAGTTCAAGAACCAAGAATTATTTGCTCAATGGGGCTTTGTGCCAAAGAGTAAGGTTGCGTTCTAATGGTTAAACTTGATCCGACAGCCAGCCAATGTCTTAAGGAGTTTGATCTCGGCGCACTTTTTATCGAGGGAATGGGTTGGGATCATCACGCCTTATCTCTCGAAGTGTTCGTTGATGGTTACACCTACACTTTAACTTCTATCGCCCAGAAGCGCGGTATGGTGGCTTTTATCTGTGCGCCGATTGATGATGGTCGTATTCCCGACTATTCAACCCGGCGGAAAATCGAGAGGCAGGTTGCAAAATCTGTCCATGAACATCTTATCATTTATACAGATGAAGCTAAAAAACTCCAAATTTGGCAGTGGGTTAAACGCGAAGCAGGAAAACCAACTCAATGTCGCGAGCATAGGTATTATTGCAACCAACCCGGGGACTCACTCCTCCAAAAATTGAAGGCCATCTCTTTCAGCCTGGATGAAGAAGAAGGACTTACCATCGTTGATGTGACCAGTCGCATGCGGGCTGGCTTTGATATTGATCGGGTCACGAAAAGATTTTATGACTGTTTCAAATCTGAGCATGATACATTTCTGAAGTTTCTTAGAGGCATTCCAGATGAAGAGATGCAACGCTGGTATGCATCAGTGATGCTTAATCGACTGATGTTTATCTATTTCATCCAGAAAAAAGGTTTCCTGGACGATAATATTAACTATTTACAAGATAAGCTCGCAAATAGTAGACAGCGCGGGAAAGATCGCTTCTATAAAGATTTCCTTTGTCCTCTCTTTTTTGAAGGGTTTGCAAAAAAAGAAGACGAACGGAAGGCTACCATCAACCAGGTCTTTGGGAAGGTGCCTTTCCTTAATGGTGGCATTTTCCAGCCCCACCAGCTTGAGGGGCTTTACGGCAAGAGCATTCAGATTGCTGATGCCGCTTTTGAGAAATTATTCAACTTTTTCGACCAGCACCAATGGCATTTAGACGAGCGACCTCTCCGTGCCGACAATGAAATTAATCCTGATGTGCTTGGCTATATTTTTGAGAAATATGTAAACCAGAAGCAGATGGGAGCCTATTACACTAAAGAGGACATCACCGAATACATAAGTAAGAATACTGTTATCCCATATCTATTTGATGAGGCAAGGAAGAAATGCAAGATTGCTTTTGAGGGTGACCAGTCGGTCTGGGGTCTGCTCCAGACTGATCCAGACCGGTACATCTACAATGCAGTAAAAAAGGGAGTTGGTTTGCCCCTTCCTCCTCAAATAGCCGCTGGCATCAACGATGTCTCTAAACGCGCTGAATGGAATAAACCCGCACCCGAAGAATATGCCCTACCGACAGAAATCTGGCGTGAGGTTGTAGCGAGACGGAAGAGATATGAAGAGGTTCACGCTAAACTGGCAAATGGCGAAATCCAAGACATTAACGACCTTATCACGTTTAACCTCAATATTCGGCAGTTTGCCCAGGATGTGATCGAAAACTGTGAAGGTCCGGAACTCCTTCGCGCCTTCTGGAACGCCATCGAAAAGGTTACTGTCCTTGATCCCACCTGTGGCTCTGGCGCTTTTCTATTTGCAGCCCTCAATATTCTTGAACTACTCTATGAGGCATGCCTGGACCGGATGGAGGTTTTCCTCGATGAATTAAGCCGCTCTGGAGAAAAACATCGACCAGAGAAGTTCAATGATTTTCTTAAGATTTTGGATCGTATCGAGAAGCACCCCAACCGTCGTTACTTCATCTTCAAATCCATCATCGTAAACAATCTTTACGGCGTCGATATCATGGAAGAGGCCATCGAAATCTGCAAATTACGTCTCTTTCTTAAACTGGTCGCACAGGTTGAGCGAGTGGAAAATATCGAGCCGTTGCCTGATATAGACTTCAATATCCGTGCAGGCAACACACTGGTGGGCTATGCCACCTACGATGAGGTTAAAAGAGCCGTCTTGGGTGATCTCAGGGGAAGTTCGATCTCGGAAAGGATATGCAGAGGATTGATGAAAAAGCCCAGGATGTTGACCGCCTTTTTAAACTTTTCCGAGAACAACAAACCGAAATCGGAGGTGAGGTCACACCAGCAGACAAACAAGAACTTCGCAAACGCCTAAAGGCGTTGGAAGACGAACTTAACCGTTACCTTGCGGGAGAATATGGGGTTGATATTCCTGCCCGTCATTCCCACGAAAGCAGAGATTTTAAAGGTGCAATTTATTTTACATTGGGACCTATTTTCTACTTGAAACGGAAATCGAGTTTAAAATCATAGAGCCAGGGGATCGTTGGTTTTACCCCCTCTGAAGAAAGCCTTTCCGG
>Ga0315280_10012337_pt1 | contig 10347 bp, 6 predicted proteins | sample YL17G06_40_MG_FD_203697 | JGI IMG/M metagenome (GOLD analysis project Ga0315280, IMG submission 203697) | Sediment microbial communities from Yellowstone Lake, YNP, Wyoming, USA - YL17G06_40 | ecosystem: Environmental > Aquatic > Freshwater > Lake > Sediment | place: USA: Wyoming | collected... | reverse complement strand
TCGTCATGCGCTCGCGACTTGACTCCACAATATCAACAATGCTGATGTCTCCTCCCGCCTCGCTTATGGCCGAGGTCACTCGGCGCAGCATCCCAACTCTGTTGGGATACTGAATACGCAGCGTCACACTATAGCTCGCGCTTGGCGCAGACGTTGTAGCCATTCTGCCTTTACCTCGCTTTTGTGTCGGCCCGCTTCCGCCGTGCGTGCGGGCTCTGCTCCTTGCCCAGTTCGCCTCGAGCGCACAATTTTCCCTCACGCCAAGAGAGGTGCCAGGCAAGAGCTTGCCGAATTCGAGAATCTGGCTCGGGGGGCGGGAGGATGTCGTGGCCAAGCCCGCTGACTTCCGCCGCTGCAAGAGGCGAGTCTTCTCGCCGCGCCAGGGAGCGTGGTCAGAAGCCTCGAGGGCCCTGGGGAGGTCGGCCAGGACCTCGCCCCAGGCGCGTACCTTCCTGCGCACTCTCGCCAGCAGCCCGGACCCGCGCTTTCGCCTCAGATGCCTTCCAGGGTTGGCCCTCCAGGCGCGCAACAGCCCCGCCGATGCCAGGCTTCTCGCAAGTCTGCTCAGCGACGAGGATGTGAACATACAAGCGGTCTGCGCCTCGCTCCTGGGCGCGGCGCGTCAACCAGAGCTTCTCCGGCGGGCGAGCGAATCTGAAGACCCGGTCGTGCGAGCCGGCGCGGCCTCTGCGTGGCCAGACCTGCCCGGCTGCAAACACGAGTCTCTTGAGCGTCTCGAAAAGCTTGCGTCTGATTCCCACCCCCAGGTGCGCGGCGCTGCCCTGCAAGCCATTGGCCGTCTGGCAGGCGTCCGGACTGTCGCTGTCGAAAGAATTGTGCGCGAGGCTATTTCTCGCTCCCAGCGCGATCCCTACACCTGGCACGGCATTGCGGAGGCCCTGTCCTGTCTGCTTCGCGTCAATCAGAGCTCGGCCCTTCATCTCATCGGCAAACTGAGCCTATCCACAGTGGCTCTGGCTCGTTGGGCTGCTGCCAGGGCTCTCTCGAGAGGAAGCCCTGCCAGAACGAGGCTCGCCCACACGGTAGTGGCTCGGCTCCTGGAGGACAACAACTCGGTCGTTCGCTACCAGGCTGTGCAGGCCGTGGCAGCCATAGCAGAGTCAAGCGCTGACTCGCTCTTCACTTCGCTGCGCCGCATGGCCTCTGGCCGCGACGACCTTGCGGCTGCCGCAGCGCTGGAGGCAATGATCCCGCTCTGCGCCAAGTCCGACTCGGGCGCAATCGAGCTCGCGCAGGCCTTCTCGAATCACCCCAGCCCTCTTCGGCGACAACTCGCAGCCAGCGCTCTGGCCACCGCGGCGCTGAAAGGTGTCGCCCCTGCCCGACAGGCGGTCGCGCGCATGGCGCGCGACCCCAACCCGTCGGTCAGGGCTGCGACGGCCCGAGCGCTGGGGGAGACTGAACTTGCGAGGCTGCTTGATGACCCATCGCCCAAGGTGAGAGCAGCTTGCGTCAGAGCAGCCGCTTCCCTGTGCGGTTCGGCCCTGAGCCGCCTGCCGCTCGAGAGCGTGATGACCGGCCCCTCCCCATCGGTGCGACGAGCCCTGGCCGCCGCCTGCGAGGTCCTCGCAGCTCGCGCAGACCAGCGGGCTCTTCATATACTGCTTGAGCTGGCCGCTTCCCCCGCTGCCAGCCAGGCAGCGGGGGAAGCGCTCGCTCATGCTGCGGCGATGACAGACGGGGGCGAAGAAATCGTCGTCGCCGCCGCGTGGGGCGACAAGCCGGAGAAAAAGCTCCTCTGCCTTAAAGCGGCTTTGCTGGAGCCGCGACCGCTTGAGGCGGCTTCTCTTTGGCTCGACCTTCTGACGGGGTCAGTGCAGACGGCGACCGGCGCTGCCGCTTATCTGGCCAAGCGAAGTGGCATGCCCGCCCTGGCGCGCCGCGACTGCCTGGCTGCGGCGCGCTGCCTGCGGGTCGCACGAGTGGACGATATAGGCAGGTGCTGCCGCGTCGTCTCCAGGGCTTCGCCGGGCCTGCAAAGGCTCTCAGAGGCCGCCGCTCTGGCTCACAGGGCCTGCAAGACCAAGCACGCGGAAACGCGGGCTCGGCTTCTCAGCGCCGCTCTGTCGGCCACTTCCCGGGCGCTGGAGACGGCGGATAACCTTAACCCGATGGCAAGGCGGGTACTGAAGCTTATCTGCAATGTCTGGATGCCTTTGTTGGAAAGGGGACTTCGTGCGCTTTCAGCGAGCCCGGATCTCGAGGCCGAGCTGCCAGTGAACAGGCTCCTGCTCGTAGCGGAAAGCAGCGTCCCCATCCGGGTGAGAAACACGGGCGCGGGGTTGGCCGAGTTTGTTAGCGTGAGCCTCGGAAAGGAAGCGGTGGAGCTCGGGCGCCTCGCGCCCGACGAAGAGAAGCACGCGGAAATGTCGCTCTCCGGCCTGATTGGGCCGAAGCGCGCCAGGCCCGGAGCTCCGCGTCACAGGCGCAGCACTGTCAGGGAGTTAGCGGTGGATGTTCGATTCCGCGCCCTCGACGGCGAGCTGCGGTGCCTCACTTTCGCGAAAAATGTCCAGTTGCTCACGCCTTCAAAAACTTTCAGGCCGCCGCGCAACCTCTATGCGCCTGGAAAGCCGCTTGAGCCTGGCAGCCCCTTGTTCTTCGGGAGGCAGGAGATTTTCGATTTCCTGCGCCATGTCCTCATCTCTCCCCGGCCCCGGGTGGTGGTTGCACTTGTGGGTCAGCGGCGCTGCGGAAAGACAAGCATTCTGAACCAGCTATCTCACAAGCTCGGCGATATATGCTGCCCAGTAGTAATTGACGCTCAGGGCCTGGGGCCGGCGCCCGCCGCCGATTTCAGATACGATCTGGCGCGCGCGGCCCAGAAGGGCCTGGGCCGCGCGGGCCTGGTCGCCGACGCGCCTGTTGAGGTGGAGATGCGCAAGGGCTGCGATGCCCTTCTCGAATACTTCGACTCGGCCAGCCGCGTCGCGAGACCGAAAACTTTGCTCCTGGCCTTTGATGAGTTCGATGAGCTGGACAGAACAGTCCGCCAGGGCCTTCTGCCGGATCAGGTCTTCGCCGACCTGCGCTATGTCTTGCAGCACAGCAGCAATGTGGCTTTTCTGCTTTGTGGCACTCACTCGCTGGAAGAGCTGGGAGCGAGCTACTGGTCTTTCCTGTTCAACCTGGCTGTCTATAAGAGGATCGGCTCGCTGGAGCATGAAGCGTGCCTCGACCTGGCCGTCCGACCAATGGAGGCGGGAGGGGTAATCGTGGACGACCCCGCCGCGCACGCAATAACTGAGCTGTCCGGCGGGCAGCCATATTTCATCGAGCTCGTGTGCCACATGCTTGTCGAGAAGCTGCACAGCCTGAAACGGAACTATCTCACGGCGCGCGACATCTGGCATTCAGCAACGGAGCTGGCCCAGGCCGCCGATGTGCATTTGCGATATCTATGGGAGTTGGCGCCGCCTGCTGGCAGGGCGCTGCTGTGCTTGATGGCTCACTCGGCGACGGGGATGCATCTGCACGAGCTCGCCTCGAAAGCTGAAGCGCACGGGCTCAGGATCAAAGCCGAAGAGCTGACCCGCGCCATGTCGCAGATGCAGCATGACGACCTTGTCGCTCAAACCCACCTCGGATACAACATCAGCATGGGTTTGCTCTCTCACTGGATAAGAGCGAACTGGCGGGTGGAAGCTGCGGCTCGACTGCTGGGGCCACCTGCGCGGACCTGAACCGACCGCCTCACAGTTCGACGACGGCAGTATTTGGGCTGCCGCAATCCAAGTGCGACAGGCAGGGCAGGAAAGGCTGCCTGCTTCGCGGAATCCCGGAGGTGCTGAAAGATGAAAACGAACCCATTTTTCAACCGCGGCCCCATACAGGACGGAAGCTACTTCTTCGGGCGCAAAGCTCAGCTTCAGCAACTGGGCGCATTGCTTCAGAGCATGCAGGCCTGCGCGCTGGTGGGTCCACCGAAAATGGGCAAGACCTCGGTTCTTCTGCACCTCCGCCGCTCCTCGACATTGCGCAGGCTCGGCCTCGACCCTTCGAAATATTGCCTCATCTACATCAGCTTCGAGGGCAGGAGCGATTGCACGGCTCAGCAGTTCTACCACGAGCTTCTGCGAGAGACATATCGGCAGGCGCAGGATAAGCCGGCTCTTTCAGGGCGCTCGCTTCCTCTCGATGGCAGCCTCTCTTATCCTCAGCTTCAGGCCGGCGTCGAAGAGCTGGCGCCCAGCGGCCTGCGCATGGTCTATCTGCTCGACGAGATAGAGCTGACCTCGCTTAACCCGAACTTCGACCTGAGCTTCTTTTCGGCGCTGCGCAATTTCGCCTCGCAGCCGAACGTGGCTTTCGTTACGAGCGGCGAGCGGCCGCTTCACGAGCTGCCCCAGGCCCAGCGCCAGGTCGGCTCGCCCTTCGCAGACCTTTTCACAACAGTGTGGGTTGGCTGTTTCGAGCAGGATGAGGCGAGGCGGCTTGTTTCGGGCCTGTCAGCAAAAGCTGATCGCCCGCTTGATGAGGAATTCGACTCCATCTGGCAGGAGACAGGCGGCCATCCATTCTGGGTTCAACTTGTCTCGAGCGGCCTGCTGGAGGCTTGGGGCCGCAAGGGCCTGTCTGAGGAGACGCGCCGCTATGCCCACGAGCGTTTTCACAGCCAGGCCGAGCCTCATCTGGCGCACTTGTGGAAGTGTCTGAAATCTTCGGAGCGCGCTGCCGTGCTCTCGTTGTGCCAGGAACGAGAAAGCGTCCAGCGAGACGACCTGGCCTATCTCGCGTCCTGCGGCCTGGTTGCGAAGGCTGGAGAGGCCACTCCTGCCTGCCCCGGCCGGGGCCAGGAATGGGGAATAACCTCGAAGGTGCTTTCCGAGTTCGCTCAAGAACGCCTTGGCGAAAAGGAACGTGAGGCCGAGCTTTTCCTGGAGGTGAGCCAGGAGGACAAGCAGCCGACATCAAAGGTGGCCCTGCCGCGAGATAAGAGGCAGATATACTGTGTCGTGCGGGCTTTGGTGAAGGCGCTGGAGGCGCGCGATTTCCGCCGCCGCAGCCACTCGGACGGGGTTGCGCGCCTGGCAGTGAGAATAGCGCAAGAGATAGGGCTGGAGCCAGAAGAGATCGAGGGGGTCAAGATAGCGGCGAGGCTTCACGACCTGGGTATGATAGCAGTGAGCGACCTGATCCTGCGAAAGCCCGGGCCCCTCACGAAAGATGAGAGGAACGTCGTGAACGCTCATCCTCTGGTGGCCGTTCACATACTTGAGGCGCTGGACTTTCCCTGGCAGGTGAGGCCGGCAGTAAGAGGTCACCACGAGAGGCTCGACGGGTCCGGCTATCCCGATGGATTGATGGGCGACGAGATTCCCCTGTCAGCCCGGATCATCGCGGTTGCCGAAGTGGTGGACACAATGTCCAACGAGCAGCTTTATAGAAGGCCCGTCTCCATGAGCGAGGTTGTGCAGGAGCTGAAGGGCGGCGCTGGAAGCCTTTACGATGCGCAGGTGGTGCAGGCTCTGGCGAACGCGGTGGAGCAAGGCGAGTCATGAGGAGGGCCGGCGCATTGTGTCTGGCGGCTGGGATCTCGTTCCTTGCTGCTGCGAGAGCCAGCGCTTCGCTGGTCTATGTGATAAATGTCGAGGGAGTTATTGACCCGCCCAGCGCCTCGTATATCAAGCGGGCGATAAGCGTGGCGGAACGGCGGTCAGCAGAAGCCCTCGTAATAGAGCTGAATACGCCCGGGGGTTCTCTTGCGGCCACGGAGGAGATAACCCAGGCGCTTCTGAATGCGCGGGTTGTGACAGTCGTCTATGTTTCGCCAGTCGGGGGGAAGGCGGCCAGCGCGGGCACTTTTATAACCATGGCGGCGCATGTTGCGGCCATGGCGCCAGGCACGACCATCGGGGCAGCCAGACCCGTTTTCATAGGCAACGAGCCAGTTCCCCCGGAGGTGTCGGAAAAGGCCGCCAACCACGCCGCGAGCATGCTTCGGGCCATAGCCGAGAGAAGAGGCCGAAATGCCGAATGGGCCGAGAAAGCTGTGAAGAAGAGCTACTCGGTTCCCGCAAGCAAGGCCGTGAAAGAGAAAGTTGTTGACCTTGTGGCCGAAAACCTGGATGGGCTTATGGACAAGCTCGACGGCAGGCGCGTCACGCTTCGGCCTGGCAAGATCGTGAGACTGGCGACATCCGCCGCGAGGACAGAAGAACTGCCTCCCTCTATGGGCGAGCGCTTCCTTCACGCGCTGGCCCATCCGGAAATCGCCTATATCCTGATCACCATCGGAGTTCTGGGCATAATCGCTGAGCTGAATCACCCTGGCCTCATCTTCCCAGGCATGACGGGCGCCATCTGTCTCATTCTGGCTTTCTATTCGCTCAGCGTTCTTTCTGTCAATATGGCCGGGCTTGCGCTGATACTCCTGGGCCTTGGGCTTCTCATCGCCGATATCTGGGCGACCTCCCATGGAGTTCTCACGGTAGGCGGGGTCATAAGCTTCGTCGTCGGCTCCATAATGCTCACGGGCGGCTATCCTCCTGAACTGCGGGTGGCGTGGCAGGTGATCATAGCCATGACTGCTGTGACAAGCGGCTTTTTCATCTTCGTCGTTGGAATGGGAATAAAGGCGCAAAGGGCGCCTGTCGCGACGGGCAAGCAGGCGCTGGTGGGGAGGACAGCCCAGGCTCGCACACCAATTGGTCCGACGGGCAGCGTTTTCGTCGCCGGAGAGCTGTGGCGGGCCAAGACAGATGGGGAGCGCATCGAAGAAGGTGAAGAGGCTGAAATAGTGGCTGTTGAGGGTCTTACGCTGAAGGTAAGGAAACGTAAGTAGGCTGAGAACACGGCAAGCGCACAGCCGAGGCCTGCCCTGAGCGTGTCGAATGGGGCGGCTGTGCCACACACCAGGCAAACGGAAATAGCCCGTCGGAATTCCGGCGGGGGAGGGCAAAGCAATGGAAATGGTTCTTCGACAAGTCATCAACTTCCTGGGCCCCACACTCGCGGCAATCCTTGTGGTGGGCATCATCATTCTCGCGGCAGCCATTCGCGTCATCCGCGAATACGAGAGGGCCGTCGTCTTTCGCCTCGGGCGCCTGCGAGGAGCGAAAGGCCCAGGGCTGATCTTCCTGATTCCGATCATAGACCGGATGGTCAAGATTGACCTGCGCATCGTAACCATGGATGTGCAGAAGCAGGAGCTGATGACGCGCGACAATGTCCCCACCGCCGTTGACGCGGTCATTTATTTCCGGGTCGTTGATGCCAACGCCGCAGTTGTAAATGTCGAGAATTATGTGAAGGCAACTTCTCTGATCGCTCAGACAACTCTTCGAAGCATCCTTGGCCAGGCCGAGCTCGACGAGCTTCTGGCCGAGCGCGACCGCATCAACCAGCGGCTTCAGGAAGTGATTGACGGGCAGACCGAGCCCTGGGGCATAAAAGTTACCGCCGTTGAGGTTCGCGATGTCATACTGCCCGATGGAATGAAGAGGGCAATGGCGAAGCAGGCCGAGACCGAGCGAGAGAGAAGGGCCAAGATAATTAACGCCGAGGGAGAATACCAGGCAGCCCAGCGCCTGGCCGACGCGGCAAGCATCATCAGCCCCTATCCCATGGCTCTTCAATTGCGCTTCCTGCAAACGCTCACGGATGTGGCCTCCGAGCACAACTCCACGACCATTTTCCCGGTGCCAATAGACCTTTTCACGCCTTTCATCCGGGCGTTCCAGGCAGCACAGCCCCCCGCGCCCGGTCCTCCACCTGCCAACCTCGTGCCCGAGCCTGGCAAGGCAGCGCCTCAGCAGGAGGAGCAGGAGGAGCAGAAGGAACAGAGGGAAGGAACTTCCGAATCTGCGCCTTCGGCCAGATAGCGGACGGGCCTGCAATTCAGTCGGCGAGGGCCGTTGTGCATGTGGCGCCCCGATGCATCGGGGCGCTCGCCGAGGAGGGCCCCGAATCGGAGAAGCGCGCGCCGCGCGTGTTGTTGCGAGGCCGCGGCGGGTGATATAATGCGCGACCGAGGCAAGGGCCAGGAATGAAAGCGCAGGGCGCGAAGAAGGGAGTGATATTCAGCGGCACTCGGCCGACCGGCCGGCTGCATCTCGGCAACCTGGAAGGAGCCCTGCGCAACTGGGTTGCTCTCCAGGACGAATACGAAGCTTATTATGGCATCGTTGACCTTCACGCCCTGACGACTGATTACGAGAACACGGGCGAGCTTCAGGAGACGATTTTCCAGATTGTCCTGGACTATCTTGCGGCAGGGCTTGATCCCCATAAGTCAACGATACTCGTGCAGTCGCGCGTGCCGCAGCACGCCGAGCTTCACGCGCTTTTCTCCATGATAACGCCTGTGTCGTGGCTGGAGCGAGTCCCCACATACAAGGAGAAGGTGCTGGACCTCGGCGGGACGCCTCCTGGCTACGGCCTGTTGGGTTATCCGGTTCTCATGACCGCCGATATTCTGCTCTACAAGGCAGATCATGTTCCCGTGGGACAGGATCAGCTTCCGCATCTTGAGCTGGCCAGGGAAATAGCCAGGAGGTTCAACAACCTTTACGGAAAAGTTTTCCCCGAGCCGCAGGCCCTGGTGACGGAGGTGCCCGTTCTGCCAGGGATTGACGGGCGGAAGATGAGCAAGTCTTACGGCAACACCATAGAGATGGCCGACCCGCCCGATCTCATAAGGCGCAAGGTGCGCAGCATGTTTACAGACCCGAAGCGCATCTATCGCACAGATCCCGGTCATCCCGAGGAGTGCCCGGTTTATCTCTACCACCGCGTCTATAGTCCTGACGAGCATCTTGAGATTGCGAGGCAGTGCCGCGCGGCAGAGATAGGCTGCGTTGATGACAAGGCGAAGCTGGCCGAAAACATAATCGAGGCGCTCGCCCCCATCCAGCAGAAGAGGGCGGAACTTGAGAGGCAGCCGGATCTCGTGCGCGGTATTATGGATGAGGGCTGCCGCAAAGCGCGGCGAGTGGCCGAGAAAATAATGGCAGAGGTGAAGGGGGCGATGGGACTGTAGGGAGGATTTCGGATTGCGAATTTCGAATTTCGGATCTGAGATTTGAAATATGAGATTTGAGATTGGGCATTCGCCATTCGCCACGGCGGAAGGGCGAGGGCGGAAGGATGAATGACTGGAGGGTGGAACGCTTGATGTAACTGTCGCACTCACTCTTCGCAGCCCCGATAGATCGGGGCAAGGCGCTAAGGGACGCAGCAATGATCGCAGCAAGAGACGCAGGCCTGATTCTGGATGACCGCGAGCTGGCGAGCTTCACCGGGTGGCGCGTTGAACTTCCCGATTTTCAAGGCCCCATAGATCTCCTCGTCTATCTCGTCCAGCGGGGCCAGGTGGATCCACTTGAGCTTGAGCTGGCGCAGATAACGGCCGCGTATATTGAGGAGATGACCCACCAGCTTGCCCAGGCAGGGGCTTCAGATGGGCAGCGCCTTTCCGCTGGCAAGCCATGGGAACAATGCATGGCGGAACTCGAGGCTGTGGGAGAGTTTCTGTTCTCGACGGCAACGCTGCTGGAGTTGAAATCTCGCGCGCTTCTGCCGATTGACAAGGTGGATGCGGTTGAGGAGGAAGAGCCTGGCCCATTGGAGCTTGCCGCGAGGGCAATGGAGTATGAGCTTTTCCGACAGGCGGCTCAGGAGCTGAGGCTTCGGGCGCAGCGGCAGGAGCTCGTGTTCTTGCGGCCGCCGGAGAGTGAGGGCGATGGCGATGGCGATGATTGGCAGCTCGCCTCGCAGGTCAGCGCGGAGCAGTTGTGGCTCCAGTTCAGGAAAGTTCTGGAGAGGGCTGCGGGCGGGCCTGTAATCAGGATAGAGCGGCTCGTCCTGACAGTTCAGCAGCAGATGAGCCATGTCCTCAGGAAGCTTTACGAGGCAGGCGAAAGCGGCCTCGGTCTGGCGGAAGTTTTCGAGGGGCTCCCGACAAGGTTGGAGCTCATCGTGACTTTCCTTGCGCTTCTGGAGCTGGTGCGATTGAGGAGGGCGAGAATCATCCAGGAGTTCCCCTTCGGCCCGATAAGGGTCTATTGGCGAGCGAGAAAGCCCGCGCAAGTCACTTAGAGCCTGTAACAAAACCCATTGCCGATAGGGGGAACTGTAGGGCGCGGGTTCCCCTGGCCGTGGCCCGGCTCGGGCAGGCGCCCCGCGCCGGGCCATGTCCGGCGGGGCGCGCGGCTAAGCCCAAAGGGCCGCCGCCCCGGCGTAACAGGCTTAGGGGGAGGCCCCGCCCTACAGAGTCTATCGCAAAAAGGCTTCTCAACTGCGGGCGTATGGCTGATGAAGGCCGGGGGGCTGAGGAAGCGACATGGCCGCGCAAGAAAAGGCGGATCGCCGCCCGCAGGGTGCAAA
>Ga0315280_10012336_pt1 | contig 10348 bp, 10 predicted proteins | sample YL17G06_40_MG_FD_203697 | JGI IMG/M metagenome (GOLD analysis project Ga0315280, IMG submission 203697) | Sediment microbial communities from Yellowstone Lake, YNP, Wyoming, USA - YL17G06_40 | ecosystem: Environmental > Aquatic > Freshwater > Lake > Sediment | place: USA: Wyoming | collected... | reverse complement strand
AGAACCGCGAGCGCGACGTCTGCGTTCTAGCCCTTAGCCCGCGCGGCGACATCGGCGCCGCCTCCATGCACGCCCGCTATCGGCTGAAATATGCCCTGCGGCGCAACGGCGAGAGCCAGTTGCTCGAGGCCGTCGCGCTCTATTGACCACCGCCGCCCACCTGCCAGGCGGCCCTACGAGCTTTGGCGTTCGCGCCATGGCACGAACAGCCAGCCCACAACTATCAGGATCAGAACCAGCAGCAAGGCGCCGTTCCAGCGAAAATAAGGCGCGGGCTGGGTCAGTAGCGAGACCACCGCGCTCAGGAGCGGCACACAGAAGGCCGCGGCGACGTAGGCCAGCACATTGTCCCGGAAGAAGAGCGCGACCAGGCACACCCCGATCACGACACCCACAAAGGGCGTCACCCAACCGAAGAGGAATTCCGGCACCGAGTGTGCCCGTGGCGGTCCCAGGCTCACCAGCCCCAGCAGCACGCCTACACCCAGCCACCACGTCCGGCGGGCAAGGCCCAGACGGATCACGTAGATAGCCAACGCCGCCACCGCGGCGTAGAGGACGCTCCGGAACAGCGCGCGCAGGAAAAAACCGGCCCCTGGCGACAGGCTTTCATAGGGGCCTGAAAGGAGGTCAATGCTCACCGGAGCGTAAACATGAAACCGGTTGGAGAGTAGGGCTGTGAACTCGTCGTAAGCGGCGATCGCAGCAAGGCCCAGGACGATAGCCACGACGGCATCCCCCCGCCAGCGTCGCCGGGCCGACGCGCGCACGACGAGCCCGGCCTGCGGATAGATACTTAAGACCAGACCCACAGCTAACCAGGCTAGCAGGCCGACCAGCAGGGCCGTGACCAGCATCCCGATCCATAGCATGAGCTGGAAAGGCGCGAGCGGAATGGAGGTGTTGTACTTGGTGTACAAGCTGGGAAGTTGGTTCAGTCCAACCAGGGCCATAATGCAGGCCACCGCGCCGCCCACCTTGAGCGCGGGGCGCCACGGAATCAGCCCACTGCGCACCTGCTTCACAAATAGGATCAATATGCCCCCGACCATCCCCAGCAGGAGCAGGTACCCCATTCCCAGTAGCAGGGCATTGGTCAGGCCGGTCGCGCGGCGCTGGCGCACCCAGTCCTCCGGCAGCTTGAAGAAGCGCGAAACGCCGATGACCTGGTCACCCGCCACTGCAACCTGGAGCCGATAAAACGCTTTGTCGACGTTCCGCGGATCGCCCGGCTTGGCCTGCCACACGAAGGTATAGTCCTGGCGCGCTTTTCGCTTCTCCTCCTCCACTTCCTGGCGGTCGAAATCTGCGAGCCGATATCCTTCTCGTTCGAGAGCCTTCTCCGCCAAGGCTTGGGCATCAGCCACGGAAAGCGACGCCCCGGCTGCGTTCTCATCCAGCAACCGTTGACAGGCGAAGATCCGGCCGTTAGTGGGATCAACATAAACCAGATGTTCTTCCTTCTCCAGGGGCCGGAAATAGCGGACCTGCCACAGCAACAGACGTGTCGCCTGCTGGTAGATCCGGTCCGTCTCCGCGACCGAGCGCCGCTCGAGCAGGTAACGGATTGCCAGCGGGTCAACATTCTCGTCAAGCGTCGCGACTACGTGATAGCGCGCGAAGTCCACTTTCTTCTGTCCCAAATATTCATTGGTTCGCCGAATGGCTTCCTCCCGCGAAATCCCGAGCTTGATCCCTTCCCCGAAACGGGGGACCGGAATCATCGTTACCGCTAGAAAAACAACGGTGAGGATACCGGCCAGCAGGAGCCGCCCGCGGGCCAGCGGTTGGTAAGTGAGCGGAACCTCCTGTTCTTCAGGAATCTCCCTGCGGGGCAATCGCGAAATGCCTTCAACCGAATTAGTGAGCGGAGCCTCATCGGAGAATGTCCCGGACCGCCAGTACGTTACCAGCGCCACAATCAGAGGAACCAGCATGATCCCCGCCGTGATGCCGCCGGAGATCATCAAGTAATGGTTGGGCGAGCGCAGGAGCAGGAAAGCCGTGTAGAGCGCGTCCACGGAGTAATGCCAAATCAGGACAGCGAGAATGCCGAAACGCAGCATCAGGAAACCGACAAGGATGCCGCCCAAGCCCACCTCCAGGCCGCGGATAAAGAACGGCTGGTTGGGATAGGCCGAGTGCAGGAATCCCCATATAAACGCCGCCAGCACCAGCGCCCCCAGCTTCGAGCGCAAGAGCCTGCCCAGGTACGGTATGGCAAAGGCGCGAAACTGCATCTCTTCAGAAACCGCCGGAAAGAAGCCGATGAAAAGCACCGAGACCCACGGAATCGCGGTGTTCAGGAGGTTGGTGAAAGGAATGTCTGCCGGTGCCCAGGCCCCCAATTTCTCGGCGGCCAGATAGAACACCGTTTGATAAGCAAAGAAAAAGAAGGTAAGGCCAATCCCGACGACGTTGGCCATAAAGAAGGAGCGGCTGCGAAGCCCCTGCCAGTTCAGGTAGCGCCGCAGGGAAATCAGCCCGGGATAGTTCTCCCGGTAAACCGGTTCGGACCCTGCCACCAACAGGAAGATGAAGGCGCCGTAGCCGAGGGCGACCAGTAGATTGGTTTGGAGGTATCCAGCCACAAAACTCGAATAGGAATCCGTCGTCCGGTAGCCAAAGGCCGCCAGGGAGAAGGTATTCACTTCCCCGAGAAAATAGAGGACAGCGGCCACCGCGCCGAAGGCCCACGCCAGACGCACCGGCACGTCGCGGTCACGCAGGCGCCTTACTAGGATAACGAGCAAGGCGAGGGTCAGCAGCACAAAGAAGACTTCGGCCACGATCTGCGCCGACGTGTTGCGGGAGCGCAGCTTGTCATAATCGCGGCTCCACTGCTCCGGAATCTTGATATATTCGCGATAGGCCGCCACCTGGTCGCCGTCCACTTCCGCCGCCACCCGCAAACTGCCGTCGCCCAAATCCACACTTTTCTGCTTCCAGACGAAGGTGTGGTCGGTGCGGGCGGGACGCTTCTCGCGCTGCGCTTCGACAAACTCCAGATCGTTCAAGTCGCGCTGCATGACCTCGCGGAGAAACGTCTCGGCAAGCGTCCGCGCCGCCGCCGCATCCAGATTGGCGCCGGGCGCCGCCTCGAGAAGATCATGCTGGTAACCGACCACCTGCCCGGCGGGGGTGACATCGACGCGAAACTCTTCCTTCTGCTGCGGCCGGAACCAGCGGTGGGACCACTGCCAGAGCCGGATGGGCCCGCGCGTGAGCGCGTTCATGCGCACCAGGCCTTGCGTGCGTTCCAGATAGACCTTGGCCTCATCGTCATAATCGAAGATGGCTGCGTGCCGGTAACCTTCCAGGCGCAGGCCACGGTCAACCAGGAACTTCTGCGCGATGGGGGCGGAGTCGTCCCGGTTCACCCGGAACTCGATGGCCGCTTCCGGAAAAGCACGCCAGAAGTACTTGATGCCAATGCCAAGTGATACGGCCGCCACCAGGACTGTGACGACAATCACCTTGTGTTCCGTTGACCTGAGTTTGATGGGCATAATTTCCTCGCAGCGTCCTCGAGCAAGTTTGGGTCTGGTCGGGATTATACCGGAAGCTGGCTGGGGAGCAAGAAGTTGTCAGTGGTCAGGGGTCCTTTGTCATTGGGCACGCGTCGGTCGTGGGTGGTTGGTTGTTAGTCGTCGGTTGCTGCATACTGACGGCTGAGTACGCGTCACAGCCGTTTCGCCATCAACCAGGCGTCCGCTCCCCGCGCGTAATAGTCCTTCAGAGTTTCAATCTGCACGTAGCCGCGTCTCCGGTAGAATTGCTGCGCGGCTGTATTATCTTCAGCGGTCTCCAGGTAGATGAGACGCAGGCCGAGCGCGCTCGCCCAGCTTTCAACTGCGTCCATCAACTGCGCACCGACGCCCCGCCGCCGCCACGCCTTCACCACGTCGATGGTGATAATGTGCGCCACCTGTCGCGCCGGGCGTTCGGCCACCACAAAACCGACGATTTCCTCCTCGGCTTCCGCCACCCAGGTCTTAGCATTGCGCTGGCCGATGAATCCCGCCAGTTCGGCGCGCGTATAAGCAATGCGCGGAGCAAAACAGGCCTGGTCAATCGCCGCGAGCGTGTCCAGGTCGGCGGAGCGGAGGTTGCGGAGGCTGGTGGGAATGATTTTCACCAAGGTCCGCTGCGAGGCGCTCATGCCACGGTACCCTTCTGCATTACGCGCGTCCTAACTACCGGGGGTCCGGTCAGGGCCCGCGGATGCCCTCCGGACGTTGTCGCGGAGCTTCCCGAATGTCCAGCCGCAGGTGCGCCAGAATTTCCGCTACCGTTGCGTTCACGGCGCTCGCCAGGGGCGGGGGGTTGAAAGGCTGGCGGATGACGTCCTGCCAGATGATCTTCTCGGTGACGCGGTCAACCAGATATATCTCCGCGTGGACCTTACGAATGCGCCGGGCCTCGAAACAGGAACCGCGCAGAACGGCATCGGCCTCCGCCCGTTTGTCGACCACGCGAAACAGATCCCCGTGGCGCAGCGCCTCCGCCAGTTTCTCGCTCAAGTTATTGTCAATCCGCTGGATGAAGACCTTGCGGATGGTCATGAGCCGGCGCGGATCAGCAATGTTGGAGGAGCGCGGCCCACCCAGCGTGGGCGCCGGCGCCGGGCCTAGCGTCGGCCGTTGCAAGGATGGGCGGGATGATTCCTGAGGAGCTTGTTGTTCTTCCTGCGGCTCGGATGGCTCCTGCTGAGGTAACGGGTTCGCTAGTCCCCAGTTAGCAGTCACCAAAATGACCAGTCCCAGACGCCGCAGCTTCATGGCAGCCCTCCGCAGACCTGCTGTTGCCGCCAGTCTACCAGAACGGGGCCGCGTCAGCATCGCCACGCGCGCCGATGCGGCCGGCAAGCTCACGCGGCAACGGAACATGATCGCCGGCGTATGGTCGGGTCATCCCCGGAGGCAGGCAAAACTCACACCGAAGAGGGGCGGGACAGCTCACACCGGCCGCCGGACGAGAAAACCTTGCATCGCCCCGATGTATCAGCGGCCGGGACCGGCGGGGAGCCGCGAGGCTAAAGCTGCTTCTCGGCTTCCTTCGCCCACCGCTGCCGGTCTTTGAAGTCCTGCAGCTCGTCCTTCTGCCGCTCGCGGAGCTCCCGTTCCTCCCGCTGCATCTGGTGCTTTATGCGAAGGCGCTCGGACTTGGGAAGCGGCTGCCCCTGGAGGGATTCCTGCCAGTATTTCTTCCGGAGCTTCAGGGCCGTGCGTTCTTGCTTGTGACGCAGTTTCAGATCGAGCTTCTGCACCTTCATGGCGTCGTCCTGCGCCCGCAAAACGGGGACGGGCACGCCCAGCAACAATGCCACCATAGCGACCATAAACAATCTTCGCATTACACCTCCAGGCAGATCACGAATCGAACTCGCAGGTGGTGGAAAACCAATAATCTCCGCCCTGGCTGGCGGGCCAATCCCCTCTTCGCGCATATTACACGGAATGAAGCAGTTATTCAACAAAATCCGCAAGCTTCGCGGTCAGATTCATCCCGGCGGCAGGATGGGCGGCATATTGCCAGTTCAGTTGAAGCCCGCCAGTTCCCACTTCCGGAGCGTCTCCTTCACGATGTTTGCCACGCAGGCCGTCACCCCACGGAAATACTCGTCGGCCTTCTTCTGGTCAAAGTCGCGCGGCATCCCCTGGCCTTTCTTGTATAGCTCGATGGGCGACGGGAACGGCGTGGCCGACCACGCGCCCGGCTCGGGAATGGGCGTCGTGAGCAGATCGGAGTAGCGCTCTTTCTTAACGAGTTTGGGATTGATGGCCTGGATGAAGGCCGTTTCGTTTTCGCCGGCATGCCCGCCCGGATTGCCGAACACTTGCAGCGTCACCTCGGCGCAGGCGGACCACCAGTTCACCACCAGCGTGTTCACCTTATGTTCGAGCGCCACCTCCTGAGCCAGCTTGCCCAGGATTTCCGTCTGCAGCCCGCCGTGCCCGTTGATGATGACAATGTTCTTGAAGCCATTGCGCACCAGACCCACCAGCACCGCGCGCACGTAAGGCGCATATACCTCCGCCGGAATGTGCGTCGAGCCTGGGAACGGCGCCAGTGCGCCCGTTACGCCGTAAGGGATGTGCGGCGCGATCAACGCGTTGACCTCAGGGGCAATTGCCTCCGCGATCTTTACCGGCGCTAGATTGTCCGCGCCGTTGTTGATCACGCCGTGCGCCTCCACCGTGCCCGTCGTCAGCAGGACCGTCTTTACCTTCGCCGGGACGATCTCCTTGAATTCCATCCAGTTCAGGTCGTCCATACTGCGGGAGGGGAATTGTTGGGCTTGAACAGGCAGGGGATTCACGCCCAGGGCAAGAGCTAGCATGAAGAACGAGACAGGATATCTCATCTCTAGGCACCTCCATCGTCCGACCGGTGTGTTACGAATTATCGGCTTCAATGATTCCCTTTGATGCCATGTACTTTTCGAGGTGACGCGGAATTCGGATCTTGCCTTTGTCACCAAGCGGCAAACCAATGAGCGACTTGATTGCACGGCACGTTGCGCTGTAGCATTCGCACGCATCATCCTCTATGTCGCCGTAGTCCTTGCTCAGGAAGTGCAAGTATTCCCTACGAACAGTGCGGACTTTGTCCACGTCCTTGGCAAAGGTCTTGGGGATTACCCCGATGCGGAGTAGGGTGTCGATTCTTCTTTTCTGCCCGAAGGTTTCATATCTCCTCCCCGTGAATATCTCCTTGTCTTCAGGACTTAGGGAGTTGAGATCAGACACATCCGCGACTAGATCAAAAATGAATACAACAGCCATCTCACTGACCATTCCACAGAGGCAATGCAAGCCAGAAAATCCGATACACTGAAAGCAATTTTAGCGCGCCTCAGGGGCCATACCAACTTCTCAAGAACGACATTCTCCGCAGGTACGATGAATATGTCCAGTTCCGCGGTGTCTATTCGGGTGTATCTTGCCTTTATTTGTTCGACAGTATCTGACGACCAATCACAACAGAAATCTCTCAGCAGGAGTTCAGGGTCGATTTTGTCAGCAGCCTTGTCGAAAGGGCGGATTCTGATCGAGGAAAGGGAAAGTGGACGAACCCACCCTTTAAACGTTCTGTCCGCACCCTCGTTCATGGCAACTCCTCCTTAACTTATCAGGCAGATTTCACGCTCCTCTTCTGCACCTGCAATAGCAAGCGGCGCAAGGTTCGTGTTCCAAGCCTTCTGGCCTATCCCGTCGAAAGACAGCACCACCTAAACACGATTGGGTTCACAGTATGCTGACGAAACGGCGCGCGCTTACAGAAATGACCCTGCGTTGCATATCTTCCGCCCTGAAAGGGCACAATACAATAGCCGGGGGCAACGCCCCCGGAAAGCAGTCGATTCGGTCAGATCCCGGACCATGAAGGGGTCGCATACCGCGGCCGGCGGCGTTACGTCCAGAGGTACCGTTCGTCGTATTTGACGCCGTACTTCTTCAAGAACTCTATCAGTTCGACCTGGAAGGGTTTCTTCTTGTGTCGCTCCTTCTGTTGGGCGATGTACTGTTTCAATGCCGCGACGTTGGATTGGCCTATGGAAAAGGCGCCGTAGCCATCCTGCCAGTCAAAGCTCGCGAAGCCAGGCCCCTTCGTTTTGATCCACCGCGAGGAGCTTTTCTTCAGTTCGCCGACCAAGCGGCTCAGCGCGACGTTCTTTGATTGGGAAATTAGAATATGGACGTGATCGGTTGTTCCGTTGATAGCCAGACAGGGAGATTCGAGGTTCTTCAGCGTTCCGGCTATATAGGCGAACAGTTCCGGTTCGATCTCCGGCGTAATGACCTTTGTGCGATTCTTGGTGGAGAGGACAACGTGCACCAATAGATTCACCAGGGTCTGCGCCATGCGCACAACTCCTTCGGGCACGCCTGATGTACGACCCTTTCAGGGTCGGGAAACTAATAAATCGCCTTCCTGCCCGGGGGCGCTGCCCCCGGCTATCATCTTCATCCCCTTCGGGGATGTTCAGGGAGCAACCTTCACGGAAAAGCCGGGATTGAAGTACCAACCCGGCGCTAGGAACCCAGTCACAGAAAATGGCCGCGTCATTGAGGGCACGTTAAGCTCACGGTCTTACCATATCCAGCTTCCGGGCTGGCGCCAACCCGATGCACTTCTTGGCGGCCGCCGCAGCGCCACTCGGCCACGTAGTCCTTCCCGCAACCGACTGCGGGATCGCCAATGACCGTGTAATCGATCTTGTACGTGCAATCCGAACGTCCGTTGCAGGCGGCGGCCAAGTGTGCAGTTTTGTTGCCGTGGGGAGCCTTGCAGTTGGCACCGTAGGTCCCCGCCACCACATGAATTCCTTGGTCTTGCGCGAACGCGGCTACCGTGGTCAGCGCGCCGATCGCAAAAAGACTGGCTGTAAGCAGACACACAAAGCGATGTCGATGCATCATGCAGATTCTCCTGTTGTGACCAGAATCGTGCAAACCCAAAAAGACGGCTGCGCTCCCCCGAATGCAGCCATGGGGGATGGCCGAAAACCCGTCGGAGCGTCACCGGCGCGACGCGACCAACGGATATCAAGTACTCCCGCCACGCCCTCACCGGATGAGCCACAAGACGAGATTATCTATGGAACGGACGCTGTCTGCAACCGGGCGGCCCAAGTTCGCGTCAAGTCAACAACACTCACAAAATGGCATGAAGCCTCGCGGCACCGAAATTCCTCCCGCCGTGCGCCAAAATCTGATACAAATGACATGTCGAAAGGAAACCCTATGTATCTTAGCATTGAAGAACTCATCAGTTACACCGACGAGGAACGAGCCCGGTGGGAGAAATGGTTTGCGGTCCAAGGAGACGAACCGCTTCAGATCGCCCTGGCCGGCGATAAGCACAGCACGGTGGGCATGCTCATCCTCCACATCTTTGGACCGGAGCTGCGCTACGTGGAGCGCCTGCGTGGCCAGCCGGTAACAGAATACCGCGACGGGCCGACCGACCGCGTGGCCGAAATATTCGCCTTCGGTCACCGCAGCCGTGCGGCTCTGCGGGAATACGTCCAGCAGGCGCAGCCCGACGATTGGGGGCGCATTCTGGAATTCAACGTGGGGCAGTACCAATTGGGCGCCAGCGCCCGCAAGATTGTCCTCCATGTGCTGTTGCACGAAATCCGTCACTGGGCACAAATCGCCCGCATCATGCGCGAGCATGGCCTACCCCCACCCGGTGGGCATGACCTTCTGCTCAGCAACGCGCTGGAATAATCAATACTTCGCCACAGCTTCCTGTCGCGCCGGGGCGCACCCGCGCCCGGTCCAGCCGGGAAGGACCTGCGGTCCCTCGGAATGAACCAACCTTTATGACCAGCGCTATGTCGAGGGTGTCTCAGGCGTCGGTGCTCGGCGGAACAACTGGTGAAGCATCCAGCCTAGCGTCGCCAAGCCGGCCACCAGCAGGATGGCAAAGAGCACAAACACCACCCACTGCCCTTGCACAGGAAGCGTGCGGGGATCAAAATAGGGTCGCAGATAGGCCACACGCACCAGATGCCGAATGACCGCCATAAGGCTAAGGGTACCCAGCAAGGCGACGGCACCCGCCGCCAGGCTGCGTGGGGCGGCCAGCATGGCCAGCACCACCAGCACTACAGCCGTCGCAAGAATTGCCGTCGCGAGCTTATCCGCGCCGAGGAAGTGGCCACGAATCTCGACCGGCAACCGCCAGAGGAACCAAATGCCTACCAGCAGTTGCACGCCGGTACCACCCATGAACCAGCGGAGGCCGTAACGGCGCGCCCAATCGGCCAGCTCCGGCGATTCCCGCCGCCAGAGGCCTGAGAGCAGCGCCAGACCGAAACCGCCCACCGCCAGCGCCCCCACAAGCATGTGCAGCAGCCGCGGCCAGGTTGTAGGGTTCGCCGGGGCCAGGAATCCGCCCGCGCCCCCGGCCAGAAACCGCGGGTAGAAATCCTCCGGGTGCAGCATGAAGTTCATGTTCCGGCTGAAGAGCACCATCACCAGCAAGAACATCACGGCGGTGGCGAGCATCATCCAAAAGCGGCGCGGGCCCAGCTCCTCCTGATGGAAGTTGAACCAATAGAGCCCGTAATAGCCGAACAGCAGGAAAAAGACCACCGAGAGCCAGCCCCAGGCCATCAGCAAGGAAGAGGTGTAGAAAAGCTGGCCATAGACCAGTTGCAGGAACAGCAGAGGCGCCACTCCCAGCGTAATGGCAGCCGCCACGACCGGCGGCATGACGGGGGCGGCGCGCCGCACGAGTTCGCGGTGACGCGGGTCGTGCCGGCCGCGATAGGCGGACACGCAAAGCAGCACTATCCCACCCGCCAAGAAGTTCATCGGCACCAGGTGCAGAA
>Ga0315280_10012335_pt1 | contig 10349 bp, 8 predicted proteins | sample YL17G06_40_MG_FD_203697 | JGI IMG/M metagenome (GOLD analysis project Ga0315280, IMG submission 203697) | Sediment microbial communities from Yellowstone Lake, YNP, Wyoming, USA - YL17G06_40 | ecosystem: Environmental > Aquatic > Freshwater > Lake > Sediment | place: USA: Wyoming | collected... | reverse complement strand
CAAAGCTACGGCCTCGGCGGAAGCAACATAGGTGAAGTGACACTTTTTGACCTTGTCAAGACTTCCATGAGACACCGACCTGACATACTGATCGTGGGCGAGGTGAGAGGACAAGAAGCATACGCGCTGTTTCAAGCTCTGGCTACGGGCCACGGAGGCATGTGCACGATGCACGCTGAGAATCTGGACTCAGCAATAAAACGCTTAACGCAGAAACCAATGGACATTTCACCGTCCTACATTCCCTTGATGAACGTGATTCTTTCAATACGAAGAGTTCACCTAGTAAAGAACAATGAAAGAAAAGCCTACCGCCGAGTTATTAACGTGAACGAAATTGCAGATTATGAAGATTACAGGTGCACGTTCAAGTGGAATCCCATAAAGGATGAATACCAACCTCTACTGGACAAAAGCGTAATGCTGCTTTCAATCTCTGAAAGGTCAGGCATAGGTAAAAAGGAACTCCTCGCAGAAATAGAAAAAAGAAAAAACATGCTGCAATGGATGAATGAGCGCAACATCAGGAGCTACAAAGACGTCGCCGCAATAATCGCAGAATATTACGCAAGGCCAAAACAGGTCTATGAACAAGTTCTCGCCGGAGAGGAGGCAAAGATAGTTGCCGCTGCTAGATAAGTTTGAAGCCTTATCTTTCCGCCTGTTCGGAGGATTCGCCCCATCCTTCTTAAAGCACGTCGTCGAGTTCAAGGACTATTTGGAAAAGGCGAAGATCAAGATATACCCTGAAACATACGTTTCATTGATGTTTTTTGTCACGGCATTGACGATTCCTGCTCCGGCAGTAGCCATAACAATCCTGTACCTTTACGGTTTCAGCTTGATGATTTTCCCGCTGATCTTTCTCATACCTTTGCCAATATTCGTAATGATTGGTTTCATGCTAGTGCCGATTTCTCGGGCGGGTGAAAGGGCCAGCAACCTTGAGAGGGAAATTCCCTTTGCAGCAGCTTACGTCAGCGTTATGGCTTCAGGGGGAATAGCACCCTATACAAGCTTCAAAAGATTGGCAGAAGTCGAACTGATGCCTGTCATGCGAAATGAGGCAAGAGAAATAGTAAAAGACGTTGAGATTTTTGGGTTTGACCCGTTAACAGCTATCCAGAACGCGGCAAGGAAGAACCCTCTTGAGATTTTCAAGGATTTTCTGTCAGGATATTCCTCTACGGTCATAATTGGAGGGGACATCGGACACTTCCTTGAAAGAAAGGCAGAAGAAATCTTCACGATGAGAGCGATACGCGTCAAAGCTACCGCAGAAAGACTTGGAATGCTGTTGGAATCATTCATAATAGTAAACGTTATGATGTCACTCTGCTTCTACATCATGTTCAGCGTCGAAAACATCAGCTCACCCGGAGGCGGCGGATCCACCTCGGGCATACTCATGTACACGTTTGTCCTTAGTCCATTGCTTTCAATGGTCTTCGTCTACTTGGCCCACAGCATGCAGCCGAAAACGCCCGTCACAGAAATGCGCCCATACAAGATATTCGGAGTGTGCACCATCATCGCACTCGGATTGCTGTTACTGTTTTACCTTTCAGGTCTCATGAACACAATCATAGATATGCCAATCGCCGTAAGCATAGTTCTCTTCATCACTGCAGCGCCTGCAGCAGTGGTCCACGGCAGACTAGCAACCAGAAAAGCAAGTATTGAACGAGGGACAAACAGCTTCTTGAGAGATCTGACAGAGGTCAGAAAAACAGGCTTGTCTCCTGAAAAATGCATAGAAAGCCTAGCCAAACGTGAATACGGCGAATTCAGCAAGGAGCTGCGAAAAATAAACTCGGAAATCTCATGGGGACTCCCCCTGAAAAAGGTGGTAATGGATTTTGTTAAAAGGACACGCAGCTGGATGACGCAGATCATCATGTTTCTCCTCGTTGAGACAGTAGATGTGGGCGGCGGGACAATTGCGATGATCGAATCTTTGGCCAGATTCGGCAATTTGACTCAGGAAGTTGAGAGAGAAAAGAAAATGACAGTTCGTCCTTACATCATGATGCCCTACTTTGCGTCTCTTCTGCTTGTCGCCACGACGGTGATGATGCTCGGATTCACAACCGGAACACTAGGGATCACCGAAACTGGACCTCCTAAAGACTTCACCATGGTGAGATCTCTGTTCACCACGTCATGCATCTTCTACAGCTACATGATAGGCATCGTTGGCGGAAAGATAAGCGAGGAGTCCTTGTCCGCCGGATTCAAGCACGCGGCAATCCTAGTGCTAATTTCCGTGGTGACCGCTAAAATAGTGCCTATCTTCTTAGGCCAGAAGTGAGAGACTGAGGATGCAGTACAACAAGGTTAAGCCGGCAAAGCCGAGAAAAGGAGTAAGAGCAGTCAGCCCAGCGCTTTCATCAGTCATAATGACGGGCGCGATTGTAATCATGCTCTTGGTAGTCGTCACTTTCGCAAACAACTACTTAAACGCGCAAATAGCGCAAAACGAGTTCGGCGCCATGGAGCAATTCATGCAGACGATCGGGCTTCAAACAGACTACGTAGCATGGATAAACGGGCAGACACAGACAACCCGCTTCGCAAGCAGATTTGGATTTCTTAGCTTTTATCCTGTATATCTGAACTACAGCGTCTACTTGGGTCCCTCATTCAACTTCAGCTATCTCACGCGTGTCCTGCTTTTCAACATGCCCATCAGCAGCTACAATATGGCGAACGGCCACTACGAGCAGATAATCCCCACGTCGAGCAGTTCCTTCTTGCAAACAGGCGCTTCGGCGGTCGTGGCACGAGTTTTTGTGATTGAGAAACTGCCGATGACTGATGGTTCATACCTAAGGATAGTCGTTGCACCATGCATAAGGGCAATGAACTCAACATTATCAACAGGCGTGTCCACCCAGAACTACATGAAGCTCTACCTGCCGTTACTCGTAGCAGGAAGTCAGCAGGGCAATTCCCAATCTGTGACGCTAGCTGGAACCGGTGTAATTCGAAACAGCACCCAAGTGACAAGCTCCGTTGTCGTAAGTGTAAGCTTTCCAAACCAAACTCTAGGTTTCGACCGAGATTTCTTCAGGTTCAGCAATCCCACGGAAACTGTGGGCGTATTTCCCGGGTCCACAATCATCGAGTTTTACACAGGCGAGGTGACCGTGTCGCTAGGACTTTACGGCTAGCCACGATGGAGGTTCAGAAATGCCACACGTAACGATTGAATACATGATCCTGCTTCCAATGTTGATCCTGCAGATATTCCTCTTTCCCTTAACTGCGAACTGGATGATGAGCATCTGGACAGAGTCCAGAAGAACAATCGCTCTGCAGGAAGCTGCAAGCCACTTGGGCAGTACAATACAACAAACATATTTTCTCCTAAACCACAACACGATCAGCGGCAGCATTATCCAGAAGCCAGACCTTCCGTTGCTCATAGAGACTATGCCCTTCACTGCGAATGCAACGCTAAAACCAGTGCTGGACGCAAGTCTAGACCCAACAGGAAACTCCAGCAAACTTCTGGAGCTTACGCTCAGACTGGGAACTACACAAATCAAAGCAACCTCACAAGTGCTCTTAGGCCAAAACGTACTGTGGAATTCATCATCAACCTTCCTAAGCTCTTCCAGCAACGCTGGAATAAATGCAACGAAGGCAAATGGAATCATAAGCATCCAATTTACAAGCTGAGGTGAAAATCAAACGGCAGGCGCAACGATAGATCACATCGTCTCCCTAACCATATTCCTAGCGGCACTTCTAATCTTCATAGGTTTCTATAACCAGACCATTCAGACAGCGATACTCTATCAGCGTCACAGATATCTAGCAACAAAATGCAGTGACCTGCTCGACAACATGCTTTCGAATCCAGGCAGCCCATCAAATGGCACTCTTTACTGGGGAACAAGCAACTGCACCATAACAGGCTTCGGTTTACAAGACCCCGAATCCACAGGATACATGCTGAATCCGTTTTCTCTTATGAGACTGCTTCCCTCCAACCAGGTTTTCTACACTGGAAAATGGTATGGCAACTTGTCATGGGGACAGAACGGGGGTTACTTGCTTATGCCACAAAGCGAATGCGTCAACTATTCGACGGTGGCTAAATTGCTGGGAATAAACGGAACACTCGGAATGTACTTGGAGATCGCACCCACGATAGCAGTGGATGTCCAACAAACTAAGACGAATAATTTGACTTTGAGCGTTCAAGTTAATGGGCAAGGTTCCCCTCTGGGCAATGCAAGTCTGAGTTACTTGATGTTTTGGGCCAATTCAATAGGCCAAGGAAGCATACCGAACCTAAACTTCGACAGTGGCACTCTGCAAACGGACCCCTCGGGTAAAGCCACAAAAGAATTCGCAGGTTTAAGCGTTGACAATGACACAACTGGTTACACTTTCATCGTCAAGGCTTCTCTGGGCGGAATATCAGGGATAGGCTACAAGTCTCGAAACATCTACATAGCAAACACTGGCAACGTTGTTCCTTTCATTGACAGCTTCCAGAATGGAACAATCTACCTTACGCACAATTTTGAAAAAGCTCCCGGTGATAGCAATGGTACCCTATATTTCAACGCGATCTTCTACAGTTTACCCGACAACTTCGTGCCGACAGCGCACGGGATCGTAACGGGAAATGTGAGCTTTGGTGGTGGATCACCGTTCGCGACTTTGCTGATTCCTCCCGAAGCTCGATCTATTCCGGGGTTTCTCATCGTAGCCTACCAAAAGGGCAACGCTTTCGGCCTCACCGTGATGCCCTGGGGAATCGGCTCAATCGGATTCTCAGCCACCATGGGCCAGAATCCCTTGAACACCGTCCATGAGTGGGTTGCAGCAGACATACGCCAAGTCATCGTAAGCGACATTGCATATCAGACCAAACTACTACTGTGGAGTCTGGAAGGATACCAGGTGACGAAATGACATGATGCGAACCGTCGAAATCTTGCTCGTGATCATCATTATGCTCGGAGCCTTCCTCACAGCCTCACATTTTGCAATCTTGCCATCACCTCGGACGGTCTCACCTTTAAACCTGGTGAAACTAGCTTCAACCACCCTTCAAACTTTGGATGCAGACCACAGCCTCAGTGATACAGTGTTCAAGAACAGCAGTGACCCTGCGTGGACAAGTCTTCAACAGGCACTTTCAGCCTGCTTGCCGCCCAACATAATCTACAACCTAACAGTTTACGACACGCAGAGCGCAAGCGGAGCACTCTACAAGCTGAACTGCTCAATATCGAATGCTGCAAACATGGGCGTGACCTCGCTGGTGTCTTCCTACCTAGCCACATCTGCTAACGCTAACTTCACAGTCACGCCGCAAAGAATCAACAACACGTTATACATACTGAACTGCAGCGACGCCAATGGTTGGTGGATAACAGGATACACCGCTCAGAACCTAGCCGAAGACCTTTACAATATGCTCAGTCCGTATTTTGAGCCAAGCTCAATAATAATGGTGAACAACACGGCGCAGCTTGGAAAACTGCTTAATGGCACCGACCGATTGGGAAATGAAATCAAGCAGAACGCCATCGTGATAAACACCTTCGGAGAATGCGTCCCAATACCAACAGAGTACTGCCAAGGCCAGCCAAGAGGAGATGAGGGCTACGACTCCGCGGGCGGTCAGTATGCATATACGAGATATTGCCACACTCTAGGTAATAGGACTCGCGCATACAATTGGACATGGGTCAGCATAGTGGGCTACCCGCTATACTATGTGAGCAATAAGCAATTCTTTGCAAACCAACAAAACAACTGGGGGATATACGGAATGAATATGACATCACAAGGTGGAATCAACGCTTTTCTACGGGCCTTGGATGGTCAACGATTCCAATACAACGCAACATCGATTGTGAATGGAACCCTTATGACGGTCTACCTCTCACAGGACGCCTTGAACTACTGCAATCAGTACGGCATCTATCCTTCTCCTAGTCAATCAGCTACCAGATCCTTATTCTTATCAATAAACAGTACGTACAACCTGAGAACTACTACCTACCTCTTCAATCCAAACGGCGGAACTCTGGCCGGAGCAGTCTACAGAAACGTAGTCTCAGGCGGGCTTCTAGCTATTGGAGTCGCACGCACGCCAGACATTAGGCTCACTGCACTTGGGCTCCTGTGTGACTATAAGCCGGCACTTATTCGGTCTGAATACACGGTTGCTGGAACGTCAAAACTGATAGTTCTGCAGCTTGGAACCGTAGGAGGAGCATAACAGTTGAATAGAAGGGGACAATATTCAATCATCGCGGCCCTGCTTGTCTCGGCGATCCTCATTACGACGTTCGTAGTAACGTATTCCATGATTCGTGAAAACCCGATTTCAGATCAACCACAAACGTTTAGCGCAGTAGACGAGACGAATTTTGCCATAAAGCAGATTCTAGGATTTATCGTCGGCTATTACGGTTCAGTGCTAGAAGTCACTGGGAACTCGACGGACGCATACAGCCGCACGTTGAACTACACGTACGAAGGACTCGGGCAAATTGCGAACATACGCCCAGAGTGGGGCATTTCGATAAGCCTGATCCCACCACTGCAAGTGGGCACTTATTGGTACCGCAACGAAAGCTACAGCACAGGACAGATGAGAGTAACCTATAACCTTACCAAGCTGGGAGTTTCAGGAATTGTCTATCAGCCTACTTGCAAACTGGGCGTGCAAGTGGTCAGGAACGCAACAAGCGGCCAAGCATACTTAAATGTGACTCAAGATGACAGTGGGCCGGCCCTGAACTTGCGTTCGCAAAACTTCATGTTTTACAACTACACGGCGACCTCAGTATGGGCTCCAGTGAACCCCAGTACCGAACCGGCATTCGAGAACAGCATATATTCAATGGGCCTCCCTCAAGGAATCGACCCACAGTCATACGTCATCGAAGTCCAAGACCAAAGAGGAATAAAAGTCATTGCCTCATCAGCCAACCAATACACGATTACACCCACATGGAACTCGACGTTCACTCCGACAAACTCAACAATAGTCATCGAACTGCTGCAGAATGGGACAATGCGATGGTTGGGACAGCCCTTGCAGTTGGCTCCAGGCAACCACACGTTACCAATCCCGCCTATTCCAGTCAAGGCTTTTCGAGTGAACCAAACCATAGACGGCGCAAACAGACAGGTCCCATTCCAGATCGAGGACTGGGGCGCAGAATACCACATTCCGCTGGCCTTGACCAGCAATGCGAGTCTCTTCAACTCCAGAAACATGATGGTTTTTCTCATAACCCCGAACGTGTCCAAAGTTACGATATGGTGGAATGGAAGCGATCAAGCTACACAAACAAGTTTCGCAATATACAGTCCAAGCACGTCACCCTTCAAGAATGATGACCAAGACAACGGCTTTCTGAGCAACGGAATACTAAATCTCACCATAACAAGACAGACAATGGGGCCGAATAGCGTCCTTACGGTGACTTCAAAAGTTGGAAACATGAACAGCACAGCACAGTTCACTAGAATAAACAATGAACAGAGCCATTACGGATCAGACGTGACTTACGTGATACACCATGGCATAGTTCGCGACATAGTCCAGACGGAACCAGAATGGAAAGGAGGCGCAGGAGGTAACGAAAACAGCTGCACCTGCCCAGATCTATACGCACACATAGTAATCACATTACCAGCAAACGCAACGTATCTAACATACACCTCAAGAATAATATTCCTAAACTCAACGCAACCAACGAGAAAACTGTCGGACCTGTGCGTCCTCAGTCTCAACGCAACTGGAATACCCACAGCGAATCGATATCAACTAACGGAGAATGGGACCCAATTGCCCACTGGGACCCAAGTGTCCACGAACACGGGAATTTTCTACAACTATACAGGAGCAGAATGGGCGCACCACTGGAGTCAGACAGCTAACATATCAGCCTTGAACCCGAAAAGAGGAACGGGAGTGATGTTCAATAACAACACGAACCTGCAAATATACTGTTTTGACAATCAAACAAGCAAGACCGGAGGCCTTAATGTAACCTCAGGCGACAAGACTATCGAGCTGATGCCTGTGAAAAGGTACCAAACCGTAGACTTCCATTCGCAGCTACTTGACTTAACATGGACCTGCGCAATAGTCACATTCGACAATTCGACGCCGATCTACACGGAAACAGCCGGCATCAAGTCAGGACTGTGGATAACGGTCGAATATCCACCCGTACTGACCATAACTGCAGAGAACTAGAGGCGTGTGCTGTGATCCTGAACATGAATTTCAAGTTCATATGGCTTAAATAAAAAAGTGGAATCTTCATGAGTATGCCGAGAAGAAGGTTTAATCGTATGACTGGACACGTGAACGATCATCGAAGAGCTATAACTCCGATACTTGCCACACTTCTCCTGGTTGTTATCGCAGTGGCAGCAATAGCTGTTACGTATGCTTGGATAATGATGTACATGAACAACACGACGAACCAAGCGGGAATTGATCTGCAGAAAGATGCCGTCAACTGGCAGACGGGTCCTCCTGAAAAAATAGTAGTGTACGTCAGGAATAGGGGCATATCAGACGCGACCATAGATGCTGTGTACTTGGGCACGTCAAACGCAAATCTAGCGTTGCAGACAAGCGTTACTTATGACCCACCTTCGAAAGTTGTCTTAAAAGAAGGCGGAGTAATAATGACTATCATATTCGAGTACAATTGGACCTCGCAAACAACGTACTACTTCAGAATCGTCCCGAAAATAGGCGCGCCACTTCCATTCCAAGAACGAGCACCTTAGCTTCTTTTCTGAATTTCCTCAAATAAGTTTATTTTGCCTTCAAGAGTAACAAACGATGAGCGAAATGATAGAAGAATCGCTTGAAGGAATTCGTGTTCTAGTTTCTCTCATCTTTCTATGCTATTCTTCTTGGAGCGACTACAAGACGCGTGAGGTCAGCAACAAGGTGTGGGTTCTGTTTGCCCCACTGGCCCTTGCACTAACCATGACTGAGCTGCTTCTTTACAGGGCCTCAGACTTGTTCCTCTACGTCACATGTTTCGGTTTGACAGCAGCCTTCGCAATAATACTGTTCTACGCTGGAGGCTTCGGGGGTGCTGATGCCAAAGCTTTGATGTGCCTTGCACTGGCCATGCCATTCTACCCGGAAAAGCTGTTCATGCCAGTTGCGGTTGAGACTTCGCCCATCACGAAGAATTTCTTTCCGATAAGCGTGTTCAGCAACTCAGTCTTGTTCGCCGCTTTCACAGCGATCGCAATGCTTTTCTACAATCTGATTTGGCGATTGAGAACACATGAAGAACTCTTTGAAGGAGACTACAAGAACGAGTCAATAGGAAAGAAAATTCTCGTCCTGATAACAGGCTACAAGGTTTCCGTCAGGAAACTGAAGGAAAAATGGCACGTGTATCCAATGGAAGATACAGAGGAAAACTGGGAAAACAAGCCGAAGAGAAAGCTGATCATAATGCCCAAGGACGAAGGCAGAACGGAAATCGTGGAAAGAATTGATGCAGCAGTCAAAAGCGGAGCAATCCCGGACAGAGTTTGGGCAACACCGGGCCTGCCTATGCTCATTTTCATCCTAGCCGGTTTGATAGCAACCCTCCTCTTCGGCGACATCGTATGGACCTGCATAAGAATCGTGCTTTAGCCCGTGCGGCTTCTTCGTTAAGTTATTTAAACGGATCAAGCATTCTAACCATGATGACAAGGGGAAGCTGGGAAGTCCGATTTGAAGACGAGACTGTTTGGGAGTTCAGGAGCACGTGGCTTGATCAACGTTGAGCTAACGCCCATTCTGGCAGCTCAAGTAGGTTTGGCCGTTGCGGGATTTTCGAGAGCAAGAGGAATTCTCATAGCTCGGGACACGAGAATTTCGGGGTCAATGCTCGAGGACGCCCTTGTTTCGGGTTCTTCAGCAGGTGGAGCAACTGCGCTCTGCATTGGCGTCGTCCCAACTCCTGTTCTAGCGTTTCTGACAAAAGAACTTCGCGCAGACGCCGGCATGATGATTACGGCCTCGCATAATCCGCCTCAGTACAACGGCATAAAAATCTTCGACCATAATGGGCTAGCTTATGGCGGGAAAAACCAGAATAAGATCGAGAAAGTGATTGAAAACCAGGATTTCGCGTTCGCCGATTGGCGAACCATAGGCCAGCAGCAGCATGTTGACAAGAGTAGCCTCTATGTCGAAATGATAAAGAAAAACATAATCCTGAAGAAAAAATGGCATACCATACTCGATCCTGGATGCGGGGCAACATACAATCTTGCCCCAACAGTTTTCAACACGTTAGGATGCAAGGTGACAGCCATCAACGCACAGCCCGACG
>Ga0315280_10012334_pt1 | contig 10349 bp, 9 predicted proteins | sample YL17G06_40_MG_FD_203697 | JGI IMG/M metagenome (GOLD analysis project Ga0315280, IMG submission 203697) | Sediment microbial communities from Yellowstone Lake, YNP, Wyoming, USA - YL17G06_40 | ecosystem: Environmental > Aquatic > Freshwater > Lake > Sediment | place: USA: Wyoming | collected... | reverse complement strand
GGGATCGAATAAAGCCCTTCTTGTGCCGTATTGTGGAGGTGCTATGAAAATCATTTTCAGCGATCTGGACGGGACCCTGCTCGACGCCCGCACCTACTCATACGAGGCCGCGCGGCCTGCGCTGGAGGCTGTCAAGCAGCGCAAAACCCCGCTGGTGTTCTGCACCAGCAAGACCCGCGCGGAAGTCGAGTTCTGGCGCTGCCGGCTGGGTAATCACGATCTCTTCATCGTCGAGAATGGCGGGGCCATCTGCATACCCCGGGGATACTTCCCGTTCCCCTTGCACAGCGCCCATGAGCGCGACGGCTACTCGGTGATCGAGTTGGGCGCCCGGTATGACGAACTGGTGGAAACACTACAGGCAGCTTCCCGGGAAGCCGGTTGCCGGGTGCTTGGATTCCATGCCATGAGCCCGCAGGAAATCAGCCTGCGCTCACTGCTTCCGCTCGACCAGGCCATGCTGGCCAAGCAGAGGGAGTACGACGAGCCGTTCGAAATCCTCGACCCGGGCACCTATCGGCTGTTGGAGGCCATCGAGAAACGCGGCAAACGCTGGACTCGCGGCGATCGCTTCTACCACGTCATGGGGCATAACGACAAGGCGGAGGCGGTCAGGCGGCTCGGCGCGCTCTACCGTAAGGCCTTCGGGGAGGTGGTCACGGTCGGCATCGGGGATGGATGGAACGACGTGAAATTCTTGAAGGCGGCGGATATTGCCCTGGTGGTGCGCTCGCGCTTTGACGTGGTCGTCAAGAAAGCCGTCCCGCATGGCCTGGTAACACAGTTCCCGGGCCCGCACGGCTGGAACGAGGCTGTCCTGCAAATGATTGCGGCCTGAACCACACTTGTTTTCCGGCTGTAATAATCGGACTATGGCCGCTATTGCCGCGTACTCACTCCGCTCACGCATTGAGCAGTTGCTGCGAGTGGATCCCGGAGCCAAGCCGCGGGTTTATCGGGAGGTCTTCGAATCCGCAGAAATCGCCAGCCTGAATTATTGGCTGGAGTTGGTTCTTTCGGCCGGAATCGCGACGCTGGGCCTGGTGTTGAACAGCCCGGCGGTGGTCATCGGGGCGATGCTGATTTCGCCGCTGATGGGCCCGATCATGGCGGCCGGACTGGCGCTGGCGGCGGCCGACCTGTACCTGGGGATCAAGTCGCTGGTCAATCTGGCAGCCAGCATCGCGGGAGCGGTGCTCTTTTCCGCCGGGCTGGTTTGGCTGCTTCCTTTTCAGACGCCGACCGCCGAGATCCTGAGCCGGACGCAACCGAATCTTCTAGACCTGGGAGTGGCATTGTTTTCGGGCCTGGCGGGCTCGATTCACCTGTGCCGCGGCGGCGCAGCAGGAGGCGTGACCGCGCTGCCTGGCGTGGCCATTGCCGTGGCTTTGATGCCCCCGCTGTGCACCGCCGGTTTCGGGGTGGGCAGCGGATTCAACCGGACGATCATCTCCGGGGCCACGCTGCTGTTTCTCACCAACCTGGCAGCCATCGTGGCCAGCGCGTTGCTGGTGTTCTTCGCCGTTCGCATGGACGCCCCTGAGGTGCGGGTAGAGCGCGCTTCGGGAGGCCGGATTGATGAGTCGCTGCGACGGACCGCTCTGTTGCCCAGCGGGATGGCCAAGCTCCGCTACCGGATCTTGATGCCGGTGGCGTTGCTGGCCGTGCTGTTCGTGCCGCTCCGGCAGTCGCTGCTTCAGGTGCGGGATGAGACCGTGGCGCGAGGCGCGATCCGGGACGCCGTCCGAAGGCTGGCGCCTCCTTGGGGGGTGGTTGCCCAGAGCATCCAGCTTGCGGCGGATCGAATCCAGGTGCGGCTGGTGGTGACGGATCCGGTCGAGCCCGCAAGAGTGGAGGAGGCCAAGCGGCTCATCCTCAGGCGGACTGGCAAGGACGTTGAGCTGTCCGTCCGCAAGGTGGCGGGGGACGAGGAGTTGGCCTTGCTGCGGGAACGATTGAGGACCCCTGCGGCTCCGCAGGTGCAGCTTCTGGAGAGCGTGAGAGCCGAAATGATGCCGCGCCTGGAGGGGCCTCTCAAAGAGATCTGGCCCTCAGATCGGGCGCAACTGCTGGAATACGAGCTGGGCTTCACTCCTGCCGATACTGTTGTGCGCATCCGCTACCAGGCGGCGGAACCGATGGAGGCCGCGGCGGAGGAGATCCTCACGCGCGCCTTTCGAGCGCGGCTGGGCACCGACCGGCTGCACCTGGTTCTGGAGCGACAGGCGCCTCCTCCGCCGCAATCACCCGGGAAGAAAGCACCTGCCAAGAAAGGCGCCCGGCGATGAACCCTGGCTTGGCGCTGCTGCTGGCCGACACTCCCGAATCCCTGAACATTCCGCTTGCCATGCTGCTGGTCTTCGGAGCAGCCAAGCTGCTGGCCGAGATGTTCGAGCGCCTGAACCAGCCGGGGATCGTGGGCGAAATCCTGGCCGGAGTACTGATCGGGCCGAGCGTGCTGGGATGGATCTCCCCGGACGCTTTTCTCCACGCGCTGTCCGAACTGGGCGTCATGTTCCTGCTGTTCCAAGTGGGATTGGAAGTGAGAGCGTCCGAGCTGATGAAAGTCGGGCGCACGGCGCTGCTGGTGGCCGTCCTGGGAGTGATCGTCCCGTTCTTTCTGGGTTGGGGAATCCTGCGGGCCTGGGGCGAGCCCCAGGTCGAATCTATTTTCACGGGCGCGGCCATGGTGGCTACTAGCGTGGGCATCACTGCGCAGGTCCTGGCGGTCAAGGGGCTGCTGAAGGTGAGAGCCAGCCAGATCATCTTGGCGGCGGCGGTGATCGACGATGTGCTGGGTTTGCTGGTTCTGGCCATGGTCGGCAGTCTGGCCCGGGGCAAGGTAAACCTGCCGGGACTGGCGGTCAGCGCTCTGCTGGCCGTGGGCTTCACGGTCATCGTGGCGAAATGGGGAACCTGGACGGTGGCGCGAGTGGTTCCGCGGCTGGAAGAGAGACTCCGCGTGGGAGAAGCCCAGTTCGCCTTATCGATCGGCCTGCTGTTTGGGCTTTCCGTGCTGGCGGCCTATGTGGGCGTGGCGGCCATCGTGGGGGCTTTCCTGGCCGGCATGGCGCTGTCAGAGTCCGTTGGAAATCGTGTTCGTGACCTCTCTCGGGGAGTGACCGAATTGCTGGTACCCTTCTTTCTGGTGGGGATCGGCCTGCATCTCGACCTGAGGGCTTTGGCTCAACCGTCCACCATGCTGCTGGGGGTGGTGATTCTGGGCGCGGCGATCCTCTCGAAGTTCATCGGCTGCGGCCTGGGGGCTCTGAACCTCGGGGTCGCTGATGCGATGCGGGTGGGCGTGGGGATGATTCCCCGGGGAGAGGTCGGGATGGTGGTGGCGCAGATCGGTCTGGGCCTGGGGGTCATTTCCCAGCACGTCTATGGAGTGGTGGTGTTCATGGCTGTGGCCACCACGCTGGTCGCGCCGCCGCTGCTGGCCTTGGCTTACCGCAACCTCCAGGGAACGAAAGAAGAAGAAGTCTTCCGGATCGGTTAGTTCTACCCTGTTTTTGCGCCGTCCCTACACCGTTCCCGGTATTGGTCACGGCACCCTCACTTCTTATCCTGGGGTTTGGAGGTCACAAGAGATGGGGGACTTCTACCAAACCGGTGTGGTGACGACTCTGCACCGCCTGAATCCGGACGGGCTGGCGAGGCTGGAAAGCGACCTGGCCCGCTTTTCGGAAAGCACACCGATCGGCCTCATCCTGCCGGCCCTCTTCTCCGAGTTTCAGTCCCCGGCCATGCGGGAAATTGTGGACCAGTTGGCGAGAGTCCAGTACCTGCGGCACATCGTGGTGGCCCTGGGCCGGGCCACACAGGCCGAATACGAGCACGCGCGCGAGTTCTTCCGGGGCTTCCGCCGGCCAGTGACGTTCCTGTGGATCGACAGCGAACCCATCCAGGTGCTCTTCCAGTTGCTTGAGGCACGCGGTCTGTCTGCTGGGGCGGACGGCAAGGGGAGGTCTTGCTGGTTGGCGGCCGGCTATCTTTTGGCTACGGGGGATTGCGATGTCATTGCGCTGCACGACTGCGACATCCTGAACTACGACCGCCGGTTGCTGGCGCGGCTGGTCTATCCGGTAGCCGCCCCCAACCTGGGTTTCGAGTTCTGCAAGGGGTACTACGCGCGGGTCACGGACCGGTTGCACGGGCGCGTGACCCGGCTGTTCGTGACGCCGCTGATCCGGGCCATGGAAGGCATGGCGCCCGGCGCGGCTTTCCTGAGATTCCTGGACAGCTTTCGCTACCCCTTGGCCGGCGAATTCGCCATGCGGGCCAACCTGGCGCGTGTGAACCGCATTCCCGCGGACTGGGGCCTGGAGGTCGGGGTCCTGGCGGAGGTCTTTCGGAACTGCTCGCTGCCCCGGATCTGCCAGGTGGACCTGGCTGACAACTACGAGCACAAGCACCAGAACCTCTCCGCAGACGACCCGGCCAAGGGGCTGCGCCGGATGACCTGCGACGTGGCCAAGTCGCTGTTCCGAACACTGGCCGGGGAGGGCGTGGTCTTCACCAGGGACCATTTCCGAAGCTTGGAACTTCGCTATGTGCGAATGGCCGAAGACACTATCGACAGATACTACGCGGACGCGCTGCTGAACGGTCTGGCGTTCGACCGGCATGCCGAGGAACTGGCCGTGTCCACCTTCGCCAAGGGCCTACGGCAGGCGGCGGTGGAGTTCTGCGAGGACCCGGCCGGCCAGTGCCTGATTCCGAACTGGAACCGGGTGCTGGCGGCTGCCCCGGAGTTCTTCCGCCTGCTGCTGGAGGCGGTGGAAAGCGACTCGCGCAGCCTGCGCGCCGTGGCAGCCTGACGGGCCTTATGGCGACGACCACACTGCCCGAGAATGTCCTGGGCGCCGCACGCGAGGTTCGCCACGCCGATATAGTCATCGGCATTCCCAGCTACAACAACGTGCGCACCGTGGCGCACGTGGTGCGCGCGGCGCAGGCGGGCCTGGCAAAATACTTCCCGCACTTCCCGGCGCTGATTGTCAACTCGGATGGAGGCTCGACCGATGGCACGCGCGAAGCGGTCTTGTCCACCGAGATCGAGGATGCGCACCTGCTCATGCTCTCCTCGCCGCTGCTGCCGGTCCATCGCCTGTCCTTTCCTTACCACGGCATTCCCGGCAAGGGGAGCGCCTTCCGGCTGGTTTTTGGGATTGCACAGGAACTCGAAGCCAAGGCCTGCGTGGTGGTGGATTCCGACGTGCGCTCGATCACTCCGGAATGGTTCGACCTGCTGCTCCGGCCGGTGCTGCATGCCGGTTACGATCTCGTGGCGCCGTACTATCACCGTCACAAATACGACGGCACGATCACCAACAGCATCGTCTACCCGCTGACCCGGGCGCTCTACGGCCTGCGCGTGCGGCAACCGATAGGCGGCGATTTCGGTCTGTCCGCCCGGCTGATTGTGCGCTATCTCGAGCGGGACGACTGGGAAACCGATGTGGCCCGCTATGGAATCGACATCTGGATGACGACCGTCGCCATCGCCGAGGGCTTCCGGGTCTGCCAGAGCTTCCTGGGAGCCAAGCTGCACGACGCCAAAGACCCAGGCGCCGATCTGAGCGCCATGCTGCACCAGGTGGTGGGGAGTGTCTTCACGTTGATGCAGGAATACGAGCCGGTCTGGCGGGCCAGGGAGGGCAGCCAGCCGGTGGACCTGTTCGGGTTCCGGTTCGATGTGGGACTCGATCCCATCGAAGTGAACGTCGAGCGCATGCTGGACGCCTTCCGGAGCGGCTGCGAGGAACTGCGGGAGGTCTGGGCGCTGGCCCTCCAGCCCGACACCCATGCAGCCATCCGCAAACTGGGCTGCGAGGCGTCCCGAAACCCGCAGTTTCATCTGGAAGACGAGCTCTGGGCGCGCGTAATCTGCGAGTTCGCCAGTGCGCACAAGAAGCGCCCCGTCGAGAGAGGACACCTGCTGCGCTCGCTGACTCCCCTGTATCTGGCGCGTGTGGCCTCGTTTGTGCTCGAGACCCAGAGTTTGTTCTCGGTTCAGGTCGAAGAACGCATCGAACACCTGTGTCTTTGTTTTGAAAGGCTCAAGCCCTACCTGCTGGCACAATGGGATTCGGATGCGGGAACGAAAACGGAGGTGAAACCATGATTGGCATTTTGCAGCAGGTGCTGGAAAGGGCGCTGGAGCGTCTTTCCGCCCTGACGACCACCTACCTGCCGCCGCTGCTGGCAGGCCTGGCGATCCTGCTGGTGGCCTACGGCATGGCATTGGCCGCGCGGTGGCTTCTGACCCGGATTTTCAAGGGAATTGCGGTGGATCGCTTCCTGCGCCAGAGCGGAATCTCCTCGATGCTGACGCGATCCGGCAGACTGCGCGCCACCCCGCTGGTGGCAGCCGGGGTGTACTGGAGCATCCTGCTGGCCGGTCTGCTGACCGCCCTGAGTGCCTTCGATTCGCGAGTCACCTCGCGAATGGTCGAAGCAGTGGTGTTTCTTTTCCCCAAGCTGGTGATTGCGGCCGCCATCCTGGTAGCGGGGTTGTGGCTGGCCCAATACCTGGGCCGCAGCACGCTGGTGTGGGCCTTCAATGAGGGCCTCCCCTGGCCGCGCCGGCTGGCGGGGGCCGTCCGCATCGTCATTGTCTTCGCGGCCGTGGTCATCGCGGCGGACCGCCTGGACTTCGGACGGAACGTTTTCCTGGCAGCCTTTATCCTGCTGGTCGGGGGAGCTGTTCTGGCGGCCAGCCTGGCCCTGGGCCTGGGCGGGCGCGAGGCCGTCCGGCACTACCTCGAGGAGCGGGCCGGCCGCCGGGAAGGTGAGGGCGAACGGTCGCTCTGGAGCCACTTGTAGCGCGCTACAATCGGAAGCGTCGTGAGATCCCGCACCTGGCCTATTCTGGGAATCGGCTTTGGCACCCTGGTGGTGTTGATCGGAATCCTGGGCCTCGATGCCACCCGGCTGGCGGAGCAGATCTACCAGGAAATCCTGGCCACCCATCAGTCCTACCTTCGCAGCGAGCAGATCCTGAATGAAATCCGCTCGTCCATCTCTCAATCCGGCATCCTGGTGCGGGATTTCTTGCTCGACCCGTCCCATTTGACTGCCGACCGGCACCGTACGGAACTGCTCGAGGTTCGATCCGGCATGATGCAGAACCTCGCTGAACTGGACCGCCTGATGGGTTCCGAAGAGCCGGCTTTGCGTCAGCGGCTTCGCGCGGAGCTGGATGGTTACTGGAACACCAGGGAGCCGATTTTCACGTGGACTCCCCAGCAGAAGATGGCGCTCAGCTACCTGTACTTGCAGCGAGAGGTCCGGCCACGTCGCAATGCAGTTCTGTCGATAGCCGACGAGATCGCCGGACTGCGGGACGCCAATTTCAGGAATCAGCAGCGCAAGATCAGCCAGAGCCGGAAGGAATTCCGCAGCCATCAGAACAAGATGCTAGCCGTGGCCCTGACCCTGGGAGTGCTGGTGGCCGCGGGCAGCATGCTCCGGATCTCCCGGCTGGAGCGGCGCACGGAAGAGCAGCGCAGGCGGGCCGAACGCGCCGAGCAGGAATTGCGCCGCCTCTCGCAGCAACTGGTAAAAGCCCAGGAGGAGGAGCGAAAATCCATCTCGCGGGAACTGCACGACCAGGTGGGTCAGATGCTGACAGCCCTCCGCATGGAATTGGGAGACCTCGAGCAATTGCGCGAAGGGCCTGGTGAGAAGTTCCAGGCAGGAGTGAGGGAAACCAAGCAACTGGCCGAACAAGCCGTGCACGTGGTGCGCGATCTGGCCATGGGGCTGCGGCCCTCCATGCTGGATGACTTGGGGCTGGCGCCGGCAGTCCAGTGGCAGGCCCGCGAGTTCTCCCGCCGCAGCGGTGTTCCGGTTGACCTCGAGATGGACGGCGCGCTGGACAGGCTGCCGGACAGCCACCGCACCTGCGTCTACCGGGTGGTTCAGGAGGCTTTGACCAATTGTACCCGCCACGCGCAGGCAAAGAACGTTCGCGTCGCGATTCACGGAAGCGAGTGCCAGCTTTCGCTCACGATTCAGGACGACGGCGTCGGCTTCGCGCCGGAGAACAGATCGAGCGGCCTGGGCCTGATCGGCATCGAAGAGCGGGTGCGGGAATTGGGAGGATCCGTGGCCATCTTCTCGCAACCCCAGAAAGGGACGCTGATCCGGGTGGGAATTCCCCTGCCGCCGCAGGAGGTCCCGTGAAAAAAATTCGGATCCTGCTGGCCGACGATCACAGCCTGGTGCGCAAGGGACTGCGCCTGCTGCTGGAGCGCGCGCCGGATCTGGAAGTCGCCGGCGAGGCTGCCGACGGCAGGGAAGCCGTGCTTCTGGCCGAGTCCCTTGGGCCCGATATCGTCATCATGGACATCGCCATGCCCCAGTGGAATGGCATCGACGCCACCGCCCAGATCGTGAAGCAGAACCCGCACATCGGGGTCATCATCTTGAGCATGCATTCCGACGAGAGCTATCTCATGCGGGCTCTCACGGCCGGGGCAAAGGGGTACTTGCTGAAAGACTCCGCCGAGGAGGATCTACTGCGCGCGGTCCGGGCGGTGGCCCAGGGCAGGCCGTTCTTCAGTCCGGTCATTGCCCAGGCTTTGCTGGAGGATTACGTGCGGCAGCTCCAGCAGCGGGGCCTTCAGGACACCTACGAACTGCTGACTGACCGCGAGAAGCAGATCCTCCAGCTTCTGGCGGAAGGAAAGTCCAACAAAGAGGTAGCCACGCTGCTTGACCTCAGCCCCTACACCGTGGAGACCCACCGCACGCACCTCATGCAGAAACTCAACCTGCACAACACGGCCGAGATCGTGCTGTACGCCGTGCGCAAGAAGATCATCTCCTGATTTTTCCCTGTCGGCGACGAATTCCCAGCCTGCCACGTTAGAATCAACCTATGGCAGGCGGCGCGGAAACCATCAATGCCCCATTGGCGATGCTGCTGGTTTTTGGCGCCGCCAAGCTGCTGGGGGAGGTCGCGGAGCGGCTGAAGCAGCCGGGCATCGTGGGCGAAATCCTGGCGGGCGTGCTGATTGGCCCCAGCGTGCTGGGATGGATCGCTCCCAACGATCTGCTGCGGACGCTCTCCGAGGTCGGCGTGATGTTCCTGCTGTTCCGGGTGGGGCTGGAGGTGAAAGCCTCCGAGCTGATGAGAGTGGGCGGCGTTGCCACCCTGGTGGCCACGGTGGGCGTGATCGTGCCGTTCTTCATGGGCTGGGGGATCCTGCGGGCCTGGGGCGCCCCGCAGGTGGAAGCGATTTTCACCGGGGCCGCCATGGTAGCAACCAGCGTCGGCATCACGGCGCGCGTGCTCTCGACCAAGGGGTTGCTCGAAGCCCGGGCCAGCCAGATCATTCTGGCCGCCGCGGTGATCGACGACGTGCTGGGCTTGCTGGTTCTGGCGTTGGTCTCGAGCGTGGCCCGGGGAAGGTTTAACGTCGCCGAACTGGCGCTGACTGCGCTCCTGGCGGCAGGCTTCACGGTGATCGTGGCGAAGTGGGGTACCCGGACCATGGGACACCTGATGCCCCGCCTCGAGGACAAGCTGCGCGGAGGGGAAGCCCAGTTTGTTCTGGCAATCTGCCTGCTCTTCGGCCTCTCGGCGCTGGCCGTCTACATCGGGGTCGCCGCCATCGTGGGCGCGTTTCTGGCGGGCATGGCTCTTTCGGAGAGCGTCGAAGCGCGCGTCGCCGACCTGTCCCACGGAGTAGCTGAGTTGCTGGTGCCTTTCTTCCTGGCGGGCCTGGGCCTGCATCTGGACTTGCGGGCCCTGGCCAACCCCTCGACGATGCTGCTGGCGGTGGTGATCCTGGCGGCGGCCATCGTGTCGAAGTTCATCGGTTGCGGGCTGGGGGCTGCGGGTTTGGGGAAAACCGACATGATCCGGATCGGAGTGGGCATGGTCCCGCGCGGGGAGGTGGGGATGGTGGTGGCGCAGATCGGCTTAGGCATGGGAGTGATCTCGCAGCCCGTCTATGGAGTGGTGGTGTTCATGGCGGTGGCCACCACGCTGGTGGCCCCGCCGCTGCTGGCGCCGGCCTTTCGCGGCCTGCTCAAGCCCGCTGCCGCTCAACAGCCGTCACCGGCGCCCTGGTGACGGCCTATCCCTGGCCGCGGACTACTGGGCGACCGGCGTCCCCTCACTCAAGCTGAATGCGACATCAACTTGTGTGAGAACCTCCACCTCGCCACCGTTTAGAAAGGTGGGCTGGTAGACCCATTGCTTTACAGCTTCCTGGGCGGCGGGCACCAGCAGCGGGTGGCCGCTGATCAACTGTATGTTCTCCACGTGACCGTCCGTGCCTATGAGCACAGTGAACTGGACGACGCCCTGGATGCGGGCCTGCCGGGCCAGC
>Ga0315280_10012333_pt1 | contig 10350 bp, 14 predicted proteins | sample YL17G06_40_MG_FD_203697 | JGI IMG/M metagenome (GOLD analysis project Ga0315280, IMG submission 203697) | Sediment microbial communities from Yellowstone Lake, YNP, Wyoming, USA - YL17G06_40 | ecosystem: Environmental > Aquatic > Freshwater > Lake > Sediment | place: USA: Wyoming | collected... | reverse complement strand
GGAAGCCCAGGGAGGACCCCGAGAACCCGGGCGCAGGACGTCCTCCCAAGTATCCAGCGAGACCAATGGTCGTCCTCTGCCTCTTCAAGATCTATTCCAACAAATCGTTCCGATGGGTCGATGGCTTCATCAGCGAGAACGATTCCCTGTGCCGAGGGCTCGGCCTCACGAAGGGCTGTCCCTCATACGAGACGATCCGCAGGACGATGTCCTTCCTGGACGAATCATACCTACGGAACCTCAACAAACGGGTGCTCGCAGAGCTAAAAAAAACGTCGCCTCAAGATGAGCGTTGACTCGACTGGTGTGGGCACCAAGCTCTTTGACCGCTGGCTCTCCCATCCCACCGACAGGTCGAAGGACTTCGTCAAACTCCACGCCGCCATCGACGACCGAGGGGCGGCGTTCTCCATAGCCATCACCGACGGGACCACATCCGACATCACCCTGTTCCCATACCTGATGGGCGATGTCGACGCCAATGTCGGCGTCGTCAGAGCCGACAAGGCGTATCTCTCAAGAGACAACGTCCAGCTCGTCGAGGACATGGGGGCGGTCCCGTTCATCAAGCCCAAGTCTTACTCCAAGATGATGAGCAAGGGCAAGTTCGCCTGGAGACACATGCACTTCAGGTACCGCCAGGACCAGGGGCGGTTCCTGAAGGAGTACAACCAGCAGAGAAGAATCGAGGCCTTCTTCTCCAGGTTCAAGAGACGGTTCGGGCCATCCCTCAGGAACCGCGTCGGGACGATGCGGCGCAAGGAGGTCTGGATGAAGATTCTCATCCTCAATATCCTGGTGGTGGCTGGAGAGCAGATCGAGGAGGAACTGGGGGTGGCAAGCTAATTGTGTGTCACAGCAGCATGAAGGAAATATTTAAGATTCCTAGTTACGATACCCACTGACAGCAAGGAGGAAGTGGGGGAATGGTGAAGAACAGGCCAAGAAGTCTCAAGAGAAGAATTATCGTGCCTTTGATGATCTCCTTTGTGTTCGGTATTGTTGCACTAGTTCCGACTAGTGCCATCGGCGCGGTCAATGATCCTCATGATTCTGGAAACATCGACGCGGTCAATGATTCTCATTACTTTGGGTACATCTATCTCAAGGCACAAGGATGGTGGTGGAATGAGAAGACTGATATCTACGTGGACACGTCCAGCTCGTACACTTATGCAAACAATGTTGATACTGAGCTGCGAGTGAAGGCATCTTTCCACATTGCAAGACCGGGCTATACGGAGGAGATCGAACAATTTGAAAACAATGGATTGCAAGGTCTTGCGGTCACATGTTCTGTGTACTACCCGAATGGAATTCTTGCGTCAACGATTGATTTTGAATACACGGACGGAACCAACTGGTATCGTCAGGATTGCTACTATACGTATCGTTCCGTGACAATCGATCCCTATGTCCAACCGGGCGGCTATTACAATGTCGTATTCGATTGGCACGTTTGGGGGCATCAGGAAGGCGACTACGATGTCAATTTCTACTGGACTTCGGAATCCTATGTGTGGTTCGATGGTCGACCAGCTGCTCCAGTGTTATCAGGCAGCGTTTCAGGGAATTATGTGGATCTCACCTGGACTACGCCTAACGACGGGGGATCCGCGATTACAGGTTATGGAATCTATTATGGTCAGAATCCTGGCTCAGAACCTTCTGATTATCCATATTTGGAGATCGTCGGCAACGTGAATTCATATTCCGCAGTAATGCCTATATCTGGCACTTGGTACTTCCGCGTGTATGCCATTAATTCGTATGGTGGCGGATTACTGTCAAATGAAGTCGAATTGTATATTCCGCCACCGATACCGGAATTCGGCATGATGCCATTCGTGGTGATGGCCCTCCTGGCAGCAATCTTGTTGACAAGTGAGGCGAGGCGAAGGAAGGCACAGTGATTTACAGGCGGTCGCCTTTCCTCCCTAGAAGCTTTTCCTGCGGGGCTCAGATTCTTTTCTTTCTAGCTACCACAATGAAGCGAATAGGTGTGGCAATGCCAAACACGACCAGGGTGATTCCGACGCCATACCACAGAGTTGACGGGAGGCTTGTCAGGTACACACCAATGACGAGGAATGCGATGCTGATGGCAACCACGACGACTGAAAAGTGTCTGGTCAGGAATGACTCCGAACTTGCCCAGTCTTCAAGTTTGAGTTGGATACGATGGTCGAAGCCTTTGAGCCGGTTCCACAGAGTGGTCTTGTAGATTGCCTTTTGATGAGACCTCAAGCCTCTCATTCAAACCTCTCGAACCTGATTATCGCCTTTCTTATCCTATGGATGTTGTGCTGAAACGCGAGGGCACTTCAACACCTATGTAAAAGAGGCTTTTCCCGAGGCTCGAAGTCTTCAGGGCTTTTGAGAAGTCGGATACCGAGCCGGTCGTCAATCCCCCTCTGATTAGACGAAAATCCGGTCTTGCTGGCTGTGCATGAGAGCGGGCCTGAAGGGATTCGAACACCTTTGGTTGTCAGCAAAACCACGAAGCGGGGTCAATCAAATGAGGGACAAGGCGGTTGAGAACGTCTTGCGAGACTACGAGCGAATCGTGTTGATACCGTTGGTCGGAGCGAAGACAGGGCTAGCGCTCATGTTCGAGGACCTTGTCAAGCAGGGCGTGGTCAAGAAGCATCGTGTTCGCACAGGCAAATTGATGAGCTTTGAATAGGCTCCAATGCCAGACAAAACAGGAAACTGCACGATGGAACTTGTGCATACCGATAGCCAGACGGTTTTCCACTCTGGAAAAAACGCTGGGAAATGTACTGAGACTCTGCTGGGAAATGTACTGAGACTCTGCTGAGATGTGCACCGAGTCCCTGCTGAGAATGCACTGAGACCCTGCTGAGAAGTGTACCGGGACCCTGCCGAGAAATATACCGAGATCTGCTGAGAAGTGCACCGAGCCCCTGTCGAGAAGTGCATTGAGATCTGCTGAGAAGTACCGAGACTCTGCCGAGGAGATGCACGAGAAATCCATTGCGACACCATTCGCAAGTAATAAATGACGCTCCGGCTCGCATCGGCGGATCGAGTTTCAGAAGCTCTTCGGCTTGCATGGAATGTACCTGAACCTTTATGGCCATCCTGGCAAGATAAAGAAGCGGCTCGGCTACCACGACTGCATATCGCTGACAGTGATGAGGAATCATTTGAAGGAGGCCAGAATCATATCAGTGGACGAGGGTTTCGACAATGTCGCAGCAGTAACCAGAATCTGGACGCCTGAGGATGTCGCTGCAAAATTGCTTCCTCCGTAGTGATGAAGCTCGACGGCGGCTGTTGCGTGCAGCCGAAAGTGAGATTATCGCCTATTCCCTGACACCTACCGTGGTACTGATTCCACTTGACAGCGTCGGCCTGCCGATGCGGGGTCTGCTGGTTCAATGCAAGTAGATGTATTGATGTTTGCGCTCAGGAAGAAGAAGTACTGGATGCCCACACTGGTCACCTGTCTCATTGTACTTCTTCTGGTTTCCTACACATTGGCCAGCGAGATGACTCTTGAAAGGGATACTCTTCACTACATCTGCTCTTCGATAGTCCAGGGGTTCGCTGCATTCGTGGGAATACTCTTCGTCGCGCTTGTGTTCATGCAGCAGCGAGGAAAGGAACTGATAAAGGATGCCCTGGAGGAAGCTATCGAATCGGCCTCCCGTCTTGTTGGCATCATTGAAGGATTCTGGTCGAAGGCTACGATGCAGACTGGAGTAGTCTATGATGCCCTCACGAAACTGAAGAACTTCCACGAGAAGCGTATTGCTCCGCCTGTCGATGCGTTGAAATCGCAACTTGATGACCTTGATGCAGGCAGGCCCCTCAGATACAGTGTCAAGGATGCCAACGACCTCGTGGCAGGCCATTTGGAGACGATAAAGAACTATCGTCGTGCTGGAGCGCTTGTCGGTCGCTACATATGTGAATGCAAGGCCATGAGGAAATTCACGATGGATATCCTGACGGTTGCCCTCACGATGAGGCTTGCTAATAACACCGTTATGTCGTATTTACCAGGGATTCGTCATTGGCAACGTTTCCGGCAAGAAAAGGCCGCAGAGAAGATTAGGCAATCCAGATACAGGTGTTGAAGATCGTAAGACTCATTCTAACGTTCTAGAGGTTCAGATCCCTTCAGACCCACGCGTATGGGAATCCAACGAATCCATTTTTGGCTTCAGCTGCGGTACTTGGATTCCCGAATGAGAGGTCTTAGATTGTCTCCCTGGGGCTATGTCTCGAGAGGATGCCGTATAGTTGTTCAAGCGAAGACTTCGCCATCCCGCGTTCCTTGCTTAGTCGGTGTCCCATCAGGAGGAGTCGCTCGTTTGCCTTGATGCCTGGCTTGTTGATGTTCTTCTCGGCCACGCCCCAGCCACGGAGAATATCCTCGATGCTCTTCCCTTTCGTGATAATATCAAGCCTGTGGTGGACGACTGCGTCCCCATTCTTAGCGATTGTTCGGCATGCAATCGTGTCAGATTTGGATAGCGAGTCACCGAGCTTCCTCACACACTTCTCGATGCTAGGGTTGCGGCCGGGACGTCTGATCTGGTCCTTGAACTCCCTGTCCACCTTCTTGTCCGATAGGCAAATCTCCTGCAGCAATAGCTCGAGAGCCGCTCTTGACCAGATGCAACTCGGTCCGTAGTATCCCTCAAGAAATAGCCTCTCACTGCACCCCTGCCACGAATTGTCATATCCAGATGTAAAGACACCAAGCTGAGGCTTTCCTGGGAAGAAAATCTTGCGGAGCTCCAGCAACTCAATCCAGTTGGCAACACGAATTGGATCGAAGACGTGAGGCAGATTGCCCAGCGAAGTCTCGAGCTTGCAGATTTCGTCGTCCGTTGTTGCTTCCGGAATGTCGTATTTGCTTCTAATGAACTGAATCCACTTCTTCTCCAAGGTGATCGACCCTTTGACGTCATCTTGCCTATTAGAAATGGCGCGTCCTGATTGGCTAGGCTAGGTTCTCTGTTTGCGTCGCCTAAGCTCCACGCCAGCAATCTCTGCAACGTCCCGACTTATCCTCATCTGCTCCCGGTCCGTCATCAGCATTTCGCCGATCCAGGCGTTGTCAAAGGCCATCTCAACGAGATCCGCGGCCGCCGCAAAACCTGACCGCAAGCCTTGGCGAAACCCGCGAAGGTACGGGTCCAACGTGTCCCAATCCGTTCCCTTTGAAATGGTCTCGCTTTTCTCGTGCATGTAGTGCAAGAGGCTCTCGAGTGCCCCGGCACCACAACGGTCTACCTGCTTGAGGACCCTCCTCTGTCCTGCTCTGTTCAGTCTTTGCTCCATGACCGCGACCTCGAGACCCGCTATTGTCCACGTGACTACATGGGCTTTCGGAACGGGAATAAACATGGCCGGAGGGACATAACATGAGTCCGGCTGACTTCTTTGAACCCCGAGCTCAATCACTAGCCGACGATTACCCAGTTGCATTTATCAGTCAGATAGGGTATCTTGCAATGAATGGTGAGCGCGTATTGGGAGCGAATGGAGCAGGCACACAGGCGATTCAACTTCGAGATTGAGAACAAGGTTGAAGGCATGAAGGCGTTCTCATACCTCCGCTCGCTTATGGAGCCGTCATGGGATGACAACATCGCACACCCTTTCCGTGATATGCTCTCCTGGATCTCAAGAGTATCTTATGAGCATCTAATCTTCTTCGAACGCAAGCTGCGCGCTGTCGAGGACGCCAAAGGGTTCAGTCACGTCGCTGCCAAGTTGGGAATTCACTCGACTTTTGCCAATGCCTGGTTGGAAATCGAGACAGCATTCAGGTTGAAGCTCGGAGGGTTACAGATTCAGTTCGTGGATGAGTCAAAAACAAAGGATCGGCAGACTCCCGACTTACTAGTATTCTCAGGATCCGATGGCTACTGGTGTGAAGTCACATCCATCAATCCTCCCGACAAAGACCCGAGGGTATCACTAACGGTCAAGATACTGCAGATAGCCAGAGAGAAGAAGGTGATCATTAGTGGAGAGATAGAGAAACCCATAGCAGTCGACCAATGGGAGGATTTCGAGTCTCAGCTCAGAAATGCCGCGGAAAGGGCATCGACTGACCACAAGCTCGAGATGCTTGCTAGACAAGGATATCTTCGCCTATGTGTACGCCAGAGTGGCCTCGAGCAGGATATTCCTGTAGGAATACGGGACGGGATTCAGTATGGGGGAGATGATGAAACACATCTAGAAAGGATTGCTCGCAGAATCACAGCCAAGTGCAACGATAGCTATGATCGGTGTCCTTGCAGAAGGGGCATCATTGTGGTCTACGACCGTTTGATGGGCGATGAGGAATTCAATGAAATCCTCAAGTCAGACACACCGAAACCTGCTGATTGTCTGAGCCGCAGAGAAGACGTTCTTGGTGTTGTCCTGGTTTCCTCAACCTTCACAACCAAGGGTGACTCGGACATGCCTTGGTGGGTACACCAAGTCCGGAACCCTCAAGGAGGATCGCCGGCGGTAGTGAAGGGTCGCGTCTTCGATGTTTACAGTCTACCCTTGGCGCAGAGTGAAGGATTGGTGATTTGGAGTGAGATGTGCTCAGGACGTGAAGCGCCTGTAGAGATATCAAGGGCGTTCCTCGATTACAAAGTCAACGTCAGCAAGTTCCTGCAGAGCGCGGAAAACTGTTCTCCAATGTGACGAAGGCTTGGCCGTGCCAGGTAGGGAACATAAACGGGAAAGAAATGGAAAGAGGAAATCTGCTGGACGGGTCTAGGTAGGTGACATAAACAGGGAGGTAGGGGACAGAAAGGGGCATAGCTCCGATCCAAATCCGTCGCTGATTGACGAGCTGTTCTGACTTGCTGTCTGGTCAGGGGTTCAAATCCCTTCGAACCAGAACTGGCGGTCAGCCAGAAATGGGGATTTGGATTTCAATTCCTTCAAGAAACGGCAAGGCCAGCAACTTGCCGAACATTGATGGAGCAACAATGTGGAAGATGATCAGAGAGCTCGAGAAGGTTCGAATACTCTCAAAAGAACTCTCTGTCCTGCTGATGGACTTTCACGCCATCAGAAATGCTATCTATCACAGTTCGACCAGGATTGCAGAGACCAACCTTAGGAAAGCAATTGAGGCTGGGGAGGTTGTGCTTTCTGAACTCGAACGTCTGTCTCCTGGACGAGCATGACGCAAAACACATGGTGAGCTTGACGCTGGATTGGACCGAGTTGCCTCCAAGTGGACACTACTCTGTTTTTGTTCACGGAGCAGGTTATGGCGGTTCAAATCATCCGATTGCTCGTCAAAGCAACTCTGACTATGTTCCCGAGCCTTTCTATCATCGTGCAAACGAGACCATTCCATAGAACACTTCCTAGGTGGTGTCTCGCAACAGCGTACCCTTTGTGATAGAGAGATTCTCAACTTTCACTCCTTGGAGGTTCAATTGCGGCTTGTGAGAGAAGACTGCCCCATGGGGAAAACACTTTGCCGTGATTTCATACGTGGTTAGGGATTCGGAACCACCTTCCTTCCTGGCATGTGGCGCTGAAGCGGTCGTCCTGATTTCGAAATGCGGAAGATCTTCTTCACGAATTGGAGAAATGACTGTCTCATCTACCAGAAGTCGCCCTGATTCCGAAAGTTCGACACGTCCTCTAAGCACAATCTGATTTCCCACCCTCGAAATGGGTTTATCCCTTTTTAGGAGAGTGATATTGCCTCCAATGATTGCATCCATCGCATTAATGTACAAGTCTCTTAGAAATGGTGCGTGCTCGATAGCTTCATTCCTTACCTCGGCGAAATCCTCAGCCCGATGGAAGATCCTTGCGCGCAAGTCTGTGACTTTCTTGAGAAGCACAATTCTTTCAGTATCCCCCTTGAGGTATTCTTCGAGACCCCTGCCGGTCATTTTCATTTGTCTACCGCATTCGGAGCAAACCTTTGAATCAGGCTCCAATTTCCTCTCCAACACGCGGTCAAGCAACTCCAAGGATATCCAAGCTAGTATGAAATGTGTGTACGGGTCTTCTGCGTACATCTGAGCTTTCTTGAAGGCGTGGAGGCTCGACTTCAGCCAATCCTTACACTGTTCATCTTGTACAGCTTGGATTTTCAATGCCACATCCGCAATGAAAGCGGATTGACGTTTTCCGGTGGAATAGCCGGATTCGATGAAATCGCCAAATTGCACGAATTCGTGCTCTTTCCTGTCACCAGTGGTAAATGCCAGATATGGATAGGGATCGGAAACGGAGATGCCGGATAGGCACGAGATGATGGCTGACAAATAGTAGATCTCACCCAGCGCAGTCCCAATTGCTGCATCAATATTCTCAGCCTGAACAGATTCATAGTAGGTCAACCCGTCTACAGTCTTGGTTGGTTGGTCGATGTGATTTTGCACCAGGATTCGATGCAACCGTCCGTCATATCTGGGACTGGTAATCGAAATGGGATTATCAAGAATCACCGCAGGTTTCTCCCTCAATACCACAAAGAATCGATCCATACCCCGTAATCGCTAGGTCTGAGCATAATCCTGTTGACGTCCCATAATCTCGCAGTGTGAACGTTACTCAGATTTCGAAATTGTTCTCGCGACATGGCCACATCAAACGCAGCGGAATCGAAAGAGACTGATTGACTATGAACCAACAATTCCAGTTTGGAGTCGATGGACTCTGAACCTTTTGTCCGGCCGCATTTTGGACAGCAATGTCCGCAGTCGATCCCCACGACATCTCGACGAGAAGCGTGGACCATGGAGCTAGGCATCGAATCATTTGTCAATTCTACAATCGTCGTGGAGGCGGAGTATCTCATGGAATTCTAGCCGTTATCATGCCGGGGAACGGACTGGGCAACTCTGTTAGATACAGCAACATTCATATTCGTTGTACTCCAATTGTAATATGGATTTCATCTTCCGGCACAGCATCGCGGGGCGCCATCTACATTCATTTGGGAGAACCTACGACGAGTCCCGGAACAGTAACTATGTCGCCTCTGCTTCGAATATCTGGAATCAGCGATGGTGGTGATGAGGATGAATGTGGACACAGAACTCGTTCCTGAGCTGCGGCGGCGCAGCCTTCTAATGAAAGCATTGCCTGACGATCATTCGGAACGGGGAATCAAGAGGTTCGGGCAGGATCTTTTCAGTCAGGATGGTTGGGGTCCTTGCGTCCAAGTTCCCGATGTTGATGTCAGCGGAGTGAATCCAAGAGACTTCGACAGCTTAGTCAAAGAAGGAAATGGGACTGACGCTTTCGCGTGGTACTGTTCATATCACAGCTATCCTAAGGGGAAATGGGGTATTTTCATTCTCGATGCGGGCATATACTACCTTGCGATGAGGGTCTTTGGCGTACAGGCAACTCTTTTGGCAGGTTCGCCCATGAAATCAGCTAGCAACTTCGCATCAATAGATCCGTCGTTCAGAATACTGTTCTTTCACGAGTACTTCCACTTCCTTGTTGATGTGGCAGCATCTACTCTGGAGATTGCCTCCAAGTCGGCATCGAGGCCGCTCTATTCTGATTACAAGAGAAGGGTCTACAGGAACAAAACAGGGTCTGCCGAGGAGCCTTTGGAGGAAGCACTCGCAAATGCGTATGCGTTCAGTCGAGTTATCAATAATCGTTGGTCGGTCACACACCGCCGACAGTTGATCAGCTTCATGAAGAATCAGCCGAATGGATATCGTGCGTTTGCCCAGTACCTCGGTTCAGGTTTCAACAGCGGTCTTCGCAATCTAGGCGCGTCGATTGCGAATTCTAGGCCAAGAACGGCGGGATACGCTCCCCTAGAAGTTCTCTTCGTGACAAGTGGAGATTGTGTCAGCTCCTGGGACGTCCCGGTGTATGTGGTTTCCTCATCCATACCCAGGAAGGAACTGATTGAGATTCCTATCCCCGGTCGCTCAAAGGAGGACGCGAAATTAAGGGCGAGTCGGTGTTGGAGGCGCAAAGCACCCCAAACATGAAGCCTGGATCAGCGAAGATGACAGAGTGACTTCGAAAGGCGTGCATGATGCATACTCCCAGGCATTGAACGTGCTCGGCTCATTCGATCCCTGCACCATTCGGCTCGGTTCTTTCAGTCTTCGGTCTGAATTTTCGAAGGCCGTTCAAAATGGGACAGCAGCAGATTCAAGAGGCCAGCAGTGAGCGACGAATCACGGTTCGATATGTCCAATCCGTAATGCAGTATATGTTCCCGTATGCCTTTCAAGAAGAAATGACCCACGCGATCCGACAGCGTCGCGCTTACTGAGTTTTGACGTCGCATGCACTCTTGGTACATAGGCGACAAGCGACTAGATGGCCACTGCCAATGTCCACCAGGTCCGGCTC
>Ga0315280_10012332_pt1 | contig 10351 bp, 9 predicted proteins | sample YL17G06_40_MG_FD_203697 | JGI IMG/M metagenome (GOLD analysis project Ga0315280, IMG submission 203697) | Sediment microbial communities from Yellowstone Lake, YNP, Wyoming, USA - YL17G06_40 | ecosystem: Environmental > Aquatic > Freshwater > Lake > Sediment | place: USA: Wyoming | collected... | reverse complement strand
TGGTCACCTGGCTGATGGTCAAGACCAGGAACATCTGGGACTGCGTCGTGGCCCACGCGGTGACGAACCTGCTCTTGGGAATCTACGTGGTGCATTGGGAGCGATGGCACTTGATGTAGAGGACGGGGCCGCAAACCGGCGGCCCTTGCCAGGCCCGTCGCCGGCAGCGACAATGCGTAGGGTGGGAGGAAGTCCCACCACTCCCAGAGAACCCATGATTCTGAGCACCATGAGAAACTCGCTTCGTCTCTGCCTGTGCGTTCTTGCCGTGGCTGGTCTCACGGCCGGTGCCGCCGAGGAATCCGGGGCGGCCGGTGACCGGGTCCGCGTGCGGCCCAACGTCGTTTTCCTCCTCGCCGATCAGTGGCGGGCCCAGGCGATGGGTTACGCGGGCGATCCCAACGCCCGCACGCCGCAACTGGATCGCCTCGCGGCGCAGGGCGTGGTCTTCACCACCGCGGTCTCCACCTGCCCAGTGTGTTCCCCCTATCGCGGGAGCCTGATGACCGGCCGCTATCCGGTCACGCACGGCGTTTTCGTGAACGACGTGTGCCTGGGCCGGGAGGCCGTGTCCCTCGCGCAGGCATTCCGCAAGGGCGGCTACCGGACGGCGTACGTCGGCAAGTGGCACCTCGACGGCCACGGCCGCTCCAGCTTCATCCCCCCGGAGCGCCGGCAGGGGTTCGAGTTCTGGCGGGCCAACGAGTGCACGCACAGCTACAACCGCTCGCTGTATTACGCCGACACCGACCAGAAACGATATTGGGAAGGCTACGACGCGCTGGCCCAGACCGAGGAGGCCAAGGCGTACATCCGGGCCCATCGGCGGGAGCCGTTCCTGCTGGTGCTCTCCTGGGGGCCGCCGCACAATCCCTACGAGACGGCCCCGGAGCGGTTCCGGCGCCTCTTCCGGCCGGAGGAGATCCGGCTCCGCGAGAACGTGCCGCCGCAGGCCCAGGCCGCGGCCCGCCGCGACCTGGCCGGCTACTACGCCCACTGCGCGGCCCTGGACGAGTGCGCAGGGGCGATCTTCCAGACCCTCCAGGAGTGCGGCCTGGCCGAGGACACGATCCTGGTCTTCACGTCCGACCACGGCGACATGCTGGGTTCGCACGGCGAGGTTCGCAAGCAGCGCCCCTGGGACGAAGCGATCCTCGTGCCCTTTCTCGTGCACTGGCCCAAGGGGCTGGGCCGCGGCGGCCGAAAGCTCTCCGCACCGTTCAACACGCCGGACATCATGCCCACGCTGCTGGGCCTGTGCGGGCTGGCGATTCCCGCCACGGTCGAAGGCAAGGACCGCTCGGCATGGGTGTGGGGGCGGGAGCCCGACGCCGACCGCGACGCCCTGATCGGCTGCATCACCCCCTTCGGCGAGTGGACGAGGGCGAAAGGGGGCCGGGAATACCGCGGAGTCCGCACGACCCGCTATACCTACGTCCGCTCGCTCGAGGGCCCCTGGCTGCTCTACGACAACCGGGAGGACCCCTATCAAGAGCGGAATCTGGTGGGCGAGGCGAAGCACGCCGCGCTGGAGGCCGACCTCGACCGCCGGCTCCAGCAGCAACTGCGGCTCGGCAAGGACGACTTCCTCCCCGGCCCGCAGTACCTGAAGAAGTGGGGCTACCGGACGGATGCCACCGGCACGGTGCCGTATACGCCCTAATCCGGCCGGGAAAGCTCGGGGCGGGCACGAAACGGCCAAGAACAGACGGGAAACTGCAACCAGGGAATCGACGATGCCCAAGCTATCGTGCAGCCGGGGATGGCTCCCAACCGGTCTCCTGATTTTGCTCGTGGAATCGGCGGCGGCGTTTGCCGGGGACCAGCCGCAATGGGGCCAGCGCTGGTCGCGGAACATGGTGTCGGACGAGAAGGGCTTGCCCGACCGCTTCGACCCCAAGACGGGCAGCAACGTCAAGTGGTCCGTCCCGCTGGGCACGGAGTGCTACGCCACGCCCGTGGTGGCCGGGGGCAAAGTGCTCATCGGCACCAACAACGGCCAGCCCCGCGACCCGCGGCACCACGGCGACCGCGGCGTGCTCATGTGCCTGAACCAGTCCGACGGCAGCCTCGCCTGGCAGCTCGTCGTGCCCAAGCTCGAAGGAGACGTCTATCTCGACTGGCCCCAGGCCGGCATCTGCTCGCCGGCCACGGTCGAAGGGGATCGGGTGTACACGGTCACGAATCGGGACGAGGTGGTGTGCCTGGACCTCGGCGGGATGGCCAACGGCAACGACGGCCCCTTTCGCGACGAAGGCCGCCACATGGCCCCCCAAGACCAGCCTCCCATGGAGGTCGGCCCCACCGACGCCGACATCCTCTGGCTCTTGGACCTCCGCACGGCGGCCGGGGTCCGGCCCCACGACTCGGCCCACAGCTCGATCCTCTTGGACGGGCCGTATCTCTACGTGAACACGAGCAACGGGCTTACCAGCCGGCACGACGGCGTCGATCGGCCCGAGGCCCCCAGCCTGGTCGCCGTCGACAAGGCCACCGGCCGGCTTGTGGCCCAGGAACGCGAGGGGATCAGCCGGCGGATCTTCCACAGCACCTGGTCGTCGCCGGCACTGGGCGAGGTCGGCGGCCGGCGGCTGGTCTTTTTCGGCGGCGGGGACGGCGTGTGCTACGGGTTCGAGGCGCTCCGGGCAGCGGCGTTTCCTTCTCCGCTCCGCTGCCTGTGGCGGTTCGACTGCGATCCCACCGCGCCCAAGGAAAATATCCACTCCTACATCCGCAACCGCCGCGTGAGCCCCAGCAACATCAAGAGCATGCCGGTCTTCTGCGACGGCCGGCTCTACGTGACCGTGGGCGGCGACATCTGGTGGGGAAAGAACGAGTCCTGGCTCCAGTGCATCGACGCCAGCGGGAGCGGCGACGTCACTCGCAGCGGACTGGTGTGGCGTTACCGGCTCGGACGCCACTGCTGCTCGACCCCCGCGATCCACGCCGGGCTGGTCTACGCGGCCGATTGCGACGGCAAGGTCCACTGCGTGGACGCGGAGACGGGCCGCCGCTGTTGGGTCCACGACGCGGGGGGCGAGATCTGGGCCTCGACCCTCGTGGCCGACGGCAAGGTCTACGTCGGCACCCGACGGGGCGATTTCTGGGTCCTAGCCGCCGGCAAGGAGAAGCACGTCCTCAGTTCGATCCGCCTCCGAGACGCCGTGATCAGCACGCCCGTCGCCGCCAATGGCACGCTCTACGTCGGCACGATGACGCGGCTCTACGCGCTCGAGACGCTCAACAGCAAGCGTTAGCCGCGTCCCCGGGAGGCGTCGGCTGGGTGCAATGACTCGCGGACGGGCTCTCCGATGTCGTAAAGGAAATCTGGAGAGAAGTCGGCATCATTGGGCCATACCACGGTGTCGATGTCGTGGTTCACTTCGAAGCGCTTGAAATAGGAGAGGTCCTTCAGCGGCTCAAAAACGGGACCATCCAAGTGCTCCGACAGATCAACGACCCGGACCTCGTCGGTCTCAAACCGAATCTTCAGCCTGTACCCGTCGAGATAGGAAGCATCTACAACGTAATGCACACTGCACCTCCTAGACCAACGGCTCGATTCTCTGCAACTTGTCTCTGCGTTCGGCCCGTCTCCAGTTCTCCATCAGCTCCTCCCTGTGCTGGAACGCCCACTCAAGCACGAGAGACACAACGCGCTGAGGTAGCCTGCCTTCGATCAGCCTCAGGTCCTCGATGGAAAAAGCAGCTCTCTCGCCCCCGTACTTGGCGTGGAAATGTGGCGGAGCATGCTCCTTGAAGTACATCGCTATCACAATCCCCAAGAACCTGCTGATCTCTGGCATCCCAGCCCCCTCGATGCTTGCCGCTAACGCAAGTACAACGTACGAGCCGATGAGATCCCTGAGCGGTGCGAACGCGGGGCGCTAAAGAGCATCCGTCGCGTTCGCGCGCTTGTTAGGGGCGCAGTCACGTCACGACATTTCCGAGCATTTCAAACACCGGGCGTAACTGCGGAAACGCTTCATTGATTACTGTGTTCACCGCGATCCAACGCGTTGCCTTTACTACACCCGCCTTGCGGTAAACCGCAGTCTCTACGCCGACCAATCGGGGTTCAATCAGTGGCCACTGCTCAAGTTTTGCACGACGGTCGCCAATGTGCCACACCGGGCAACCGCTAATACCCTCGAGATCATCGGGAAAACGAGCCCGTACGCCGCCGACATAGTTGAGTTGGACGCCGTTGGCGTTCTCATCTCGCGACTCGTGCAAGTCAGCGTCGAGAGCGAGGTGGAAACGTTCCTGGAAACGCTCGAATGGGTGCGTCGAGCCTTCGAACGTGTACGTGGTGTACTGGAGCGCCTTTGCATTGAGGAGCGAAGGGTCCGCGGCGTCTGGTTGTGTCCAAATCGCAGGATACCCGAACAGAGTGAACACACCAAATTGAACATCGAAATCAAACCGCACGTCGGTTACGCGCAAGAAACGCCCACCCTCGAATCGCGGCACGAGGTCGGAAGTGAGATGCAGCACTGCGACGTCAAACGGGTCCTTGGAGGATCCGTATTGATTGCCTGCGGAACACATCCAGGTACCTGCGACTTGAACGAAGCCTTTCGCGGGTGTTCCTGCATAGATGGCCAGGTCGCCGCCCTTAGCTTTCTTGATAACGTGGGCGGCCGTCACGATGAAGGATTCGGTGCCAACTGCGAAAAGCGTTCCGGTTCCGTGTTGGTGAAGTCGGCGTCCGCGTGCCACAAGAAGAGGGACAACCGATTCCCACGCCCATTTCGGTACGAACGTCGCCAGCGCGCGGTAATGTTCAACGTCAGTCCTTGATGGGATTTCTGTCATGTTCTGGCGTACGTGAGCCCCGCGGCTTCTCTGATGCGGCAACTATCGTGAAGCAAGTTGTCTACCCTTGAGTATGGCGAGCCCACTAACGAATATCAAGGAGGAACCCGTTCCTGTCGCCATCGCATAACCCGCGGCCGGCACGAGCAATCGGATCGCGTTTTCTGGAATGCAGTTGGGCGCCGCTCGGGGGCGGCAGCACGGGCCGGCAAGATGGAACGCCCATGGCGAATCGGAGTCGCGTCTGCGCGGGGGGAATCGCCGCTCCCACACGTTCGACCGGCGGAACACGGCGGGCCGTAAGCGGCCCCGCTAAACGGAAGCTCCAGCACCTTCTTTCCGAGGAAATGCTTTTCCGAGGATCAGTAGCGTGTGCCGGCAGCGAGGGCTTCCCAGATTCCCCGAATTGTTCATCCTCGCAGGGCGGGGGTCAAGCACGAACTCGCTTTGACAGGAATCTGGGGAATCGCTATTCTCTGGCCCTTCCGGGTGCGACGGAAGGGGCGCACCTGGTCCTGCCCGGCTGGACAGGGAGGTCCGGCCGATCGAGCCCAGGGAGGGTTTCGCCTTGGTCAAGCGCAGCGTGCTGATCGTGGATCGATCGGAAGAGACCCGCGAGGTCTTGAAGACCGCCTTGGAGCGGCGGGGGCTGAGGATTCTTGCGGCGGGGGAGGCCCGGCGGGGTCTGGAGCTGGCCCGGGAGCACCACCCCGACCTGATTGTGTTAGACCTGGAGGTGGACCAGTTACCCCCTGCGGAGGTATGCGGGCCGTTTTCCGAGCAGTCGGAGGCGGATCGGACCCCGCTGGTGGTGCTGGGGAGCTGCCGCCGCGGGCTGTTCGGGCGGCTCTGTGGGGAATTCGTTTCCAAGCCCTACCACTTCGGTCCGCTTGTCCGTAAAATCGAGGAGTTGCTGGAAGCGACCGGGCGGCCCCGTGCCCGGAGTGCCTGATCGCGGGTCGTCGCTGGCTCCGGGCGGTTGCGCCCCCTATCTGGGGGGCCGCAAGATTCCGGAGTCCGAGCCTTGCCTTCGCTGTTCGTGATTCGCGGGAACGATCAAGGGACGCGGTTCGAACTGGACGCGCCGGCCGTGGGCCTGGGGCGGGACGCGTCCAACCAGGTCCAGCTCCACGACACCGAGGTCTCCCGCCAGCACGCCGAAATCCGCCGCGTCGACCCCAACACCTTCGCGCTGGCCGATCTGGGCAGCTCGAACGGGACGTTTGTCAACGGGCGGCGGGTCCAGCAGTACCGCCTTGCCAGCGGCGACCAGATCCAGGTCGGCAGCACGCTGATGCTCTTCACCAGCCCGACCGAGGAGCCGGCGGAGGACCTGGCCGAGAAGGTCAAGATTGCCTCGCCCCGCGCGGCCGACGACCAGTCGCACATCGTCCACTCCGTGACCCAGCAGGAAGGGAGCCGGCTGTTCGAGCTCCAGGCCGGGGCCCCGCAGAGCCCCTGGTTGGAGCGGGCCCAGGCGAATCTTCAGGTCATCTACCGCACGGCTTTGGCGGTCAGCCACACCCTGGACATCGACCAGTTGCTGCACCGCATCATGGACCTGATCTTCGAGTCGCTGGAGGCCGACCGCGGCTGCATCGTGCTGGTGGACCCGGACACGAAGAAGCTCCTTCCCAAGGTCCGCCGCACCCGCAAAGGGGCCCGATCCGACGAGAAGATCACGATCAGCAAGACGATCCTCGACTACGTATTGGAGAACAACGAGGGCGTGCTCACCACCGACGCCCGGGACGATCAGCGGTGGAACCCGGCCGCGAGCATTCTCCAGTTGGACATCCGCGAGGCGATCTGCGTGCCGATGCAGGGCCGCTACGACGTGGTCGGGGTGATCTACATCGACACCTCCAGCTCGCCCCAGGAGATCATCAAACAAGGGGGGGCGGCCAAGTTCAGCGAAGATCACCTGAAGCTGATGATCGCGATCGCCCACCAGGCCGCGCTGGCCGTCGAGGATACCCGCTACTACTCGGCGATGGTCCAGGCCGAGCGGCTCGCCGCGGTGGGACAGACCATCGCCACCGTCTCCCACCACATCAAGAACATCCTCCAGGGGATCCGCGGGGGGAGCTACCTGATCGAGATGGGCTTGAAGGACCACGACGAATCGCTGGTGCGCAAGGGCTGGGGCATCGTCGAGAAGAACCAGACCAAGATCTCCAGCGTGGTCATGGACATGCTCACCTTCAGCAAGGAGCGCGAGCCGGACCTGAGCCCGGCCGAGCTCAACCGCGTCGTGGCCGACGTGGTGGAGCTGATGCAGTCGCGGGCTGCGGATGAGAAGGTCGCGCTGGAGTGGCACCCCGCCGAGGCGATGCCCACGCTGGTCTTCGATCCGGAGGGGCTGCACCGGGCGGTGCTCAACGTGGTGACCAACGCGATCGACGCGGCCGGGGAGGGCCCGCGGCCCGGCCAGGTCGCCGTCCGCACCCACTACGCCCCCGACGAGGGAAAAGTCCGCGTGGTGGTGGAAGACAACGGGCCCGGCATTCCCCCCGAGCAGATGGAGACCCTCTTCAGCCCCTTCGTCTCGACCAAGAAGAGCCGCGGCACGGGGCTGGGCCTTCCCGTCACCCAGAAAATCCTCAAGGAGCACGGCGGCCACGTCCACGTCCAAAGCGCGGCAGGGCAAGGAAGCCGCTTCGTGCTGGAGCTGCCCGCCGTCATCCCCGGCAGCGGCCCGCAAACGCTGGTCCGCTAGCTCCGCGGCAGACCCTTGCCATTCCTGACCGCAGGCATACATTGATGGAGAGGCACTGCCGTTTAGCGGGGCCGCTTCCGTGTAGCGGGGCCGCTTGCGGCCCGTGGTATTCCGCCCGCCAAACCCGGCCAGAACATGCCCACGACAAGCGTGGGCATGGTACCGAGCGACGGAGAACGTTCCATGGCAGACAGCGTCTTTAAGAAGATCCAGTTGGTGGGCACCTCGACGAAGTCCTTCAGCGACGCGGCGGCCAACGCCATCGCCAAGGCCGCCCAGACGGAAAGCAACTTGAGCTGGTTCGAGGTGGTCGAGCAGCGGGGGGCCATCGTCGAGGGCAAGATCCACCAGTATCAGGTCACGGTGAGCATCGGCGCCAAACTCGCATGACCGTCCCGCCGACCTCCTTCTCGCCCTCGGGTCTCATGGCCGCGGACGAGCCGTTCGATCCCTATCACAAGTGGCTGGGCATTCCCCGCCGCGAGCAGCCGCCGGACCACTACCGGCTGCTGGGGATCAGCCCCTTCGAGGACGACCCGGAGGTCATCCAGGCCGCGGCCGACCGCCAGATGGGACACGTGCGGACCTATCAGACCGGCAGGCACGCCGACACCTCGCAGCGGCTCTTGAACGAGCTGGCGGCGGCGGCCGTGTGCCTGCTGGACCGTGAGAAGAAAGCGGCCTACGACGCCCAGCTCCGTGCCCGGCTCGCCGCGCCGAAACCGGCGGCCGGGCCTCAGGAGCCGGGGTTCGGGACCAACCTCCGCGGGGCCGTCCGCTACGTCGTCCTTCACGTCCGATGCTTCTGGATCGACCAGACGCGGCTGCAAGGTGCCTACTGGCGGCTGGGGGTCGACGTCTACCACGCGGGACGCTACCGCCAGCGGCTCGCCCGCTGCTACGAGCGGATCGAAAGCATCTCGCGGAGTCTCGCTGCCCGCAAGGAGGCGGCCGACGAGCCGCCGCGGGCCGAGCCGCCGCGGACCTGGGCAGGAAGGCTCGCCGCGCTGGGAGGCCGGATCGGGGCCGGGCTCAGCGCCGCCTTGGCCGCCCGCCGGCGGACTGCGCTGTTGCAGGCGATGGGCCGGGCGGCGTACGACGCCCACGGGCTCGCCGCCGGCCCGACCCCGCTCACCGAGCCCATCCGCGACGCGCTGGACCGCCTCGACCGGCTCCGCGCCGAGCTGGCCGAGCTTGCCAAGGTCCCCCCCGGCCAGGCCCTCAGCCCCCGCCGCGTGGCTTGGGTGGGGCTGGCGTTTCTGGCCCTGCTCGCCCTTTTCTATCTCGCCCTGCGGTGGGTGTTGTGAGCCCGGGCACTTGTCGCCGCGTTTGGCCTGCGGATACCACGGGCCGCAAGCGGCCCCGCTACCCGCAAGCGGCCCCGCTACCCGCAAGCGGCCCCGCTACCCACAAGCGGCCCCGCTACCCGCAAGCGGCCCCGCTAAACGGAAGTCGCATTACTCTTCTGAGGATCAATAGCCGGGCGACGGCCCGCGATTGCCCGCCGGCGCCGATCGCGCCGGTCGCTTGCGGCCTCCCGCGGCGGATGGTACGATCAGGAGTGGCGCGTCGTGCCGTCAGCATCGGCGCGTGCCGCCGATCGAGGACCCTGCGGATGAAGGATTTGGTGAAGCGGAAGCGGGTGATGGCGCGGTCGATGCGGTTGGGCCACTGCATCTGCGACCCCACCAAACCCTGTCCCTGCGACGTCTTCCGCGAGCACGACGTCTGCCCTTGCGCGGGGGAGCGCCTGGAGGCGGCGGCCGGGCCGGTCCGCCTGACGCAGTTGGTCTCCAGCGCGGGCTGCGCGTCGAAGATCGACGCGGCGACGCTGGGGCGGGTGCTGGCCGGGCTCCCCGCCCCCGACGACCCGCGCGTCCTGGTGGGAATGCCCGCCGGCGACGACGCGGGGGTGTACCGGGTCAACGGCCACGTGACGCTGGTGCAGACGGTGGACGTTTTTTCCCCCTCGGTGGACGACCCTTACCTCTTCGGCCAGATCGCCGCGGCCAATTCGCTGAGCGACGTCTACGCGATGGGCGGCCGGCCGCTCACGGCCCTGTCGATCATCGGCTTTCCCGCCCGCACGCTCCCCGACGACGTGATGCGGCAAATCCTCCGCGGCGGCATCGACAAGATGGCCGAGGCCGGGGTGGCCGTGATCGGCGGACACAGCATCCACGACAAGGAGGTCAAGGCCGGCTTCGCCGTCACCGGCCTGATCGATCCGGAGCGAATCGCCACCAACGCCGCCGCCCAGAGCGGCGATTGGCTCCTCCTGACCAAGCCGATCGGCACGGGGATCCTCGCCTTCGCCGCCCAGATCGGCCGGGCACCGGCCGAAGGACTGCTGGCGGCATCGCGCTCGATGGCGGCGCTCAACCGCCGGGCCTCGGAGCTGATGGTCGAGGCCGGGGCCCACGCCTGCACCGACGTGACCGGCTTCGGGCTCGTGGGCCACCTGGCCCGGCTCGCTTCCGCAAGCCAGGTCGACGTGGAGGTCCTCTGGGACGACGTCCCAGTGTTTCCCGGCGTGCTCCAGTGCGCGGTCGAAGGGATCGTTCCCGGCGCGGTCGAGCGGAACCGGGAGTCGTCGGAAGAGGCGGTCCACGCGGCGGCGGGCGTCGAGCCGGCAATGCTCGACGTCTTTTTCGATCCGCAGACTTCCGGCGGGCTGTTGATCGCCGCGCCGCCGCTGGCGGCGAAGGCCCTCCTTGCCCGGCTCCACGAAGAGGGAATCTCCGAGGCGGCGGTGATCGGCCGCGTGCTCGCGGCGGGTCCGGGGCGGGTCTTCGTCCGCAGCGACGGCCGGCG
>Ga0315280_10012331_pt1 | contig 10351 bp, 14 predicted proteins | sample YL17G06_40_MG_FD_203697 | JGI IMG/M metagenome (GOLD analysis project Ga0315280, IMG submission 203697) | Sediment microbial communities from Yellowstone Lake, YNP, Wyoming, USA - YL17G06_40 | ecosystem: Environmental > Aquatic > Freshwater > Lake > Sediment | place: USA: Wyoming | collected... | reverse complement strand
CTGGACTCAAATTGGGTGGGGTGGTATATTACGTGGTGGGTAAAAGGTATTACAAATGTATATTGCCTATGTTGATGAATCTGGAGACCCAGGACGTAATACTAGAATAACTAAGCATTTCACTCTGAGCGGAATTATTGTTGCTGATTCTAATTGGAAGCTGTTTCTCGATAGGGTAAAGACATTTAGAAAAGGGCTTAAAAGAGACTTTGGGCTTATATTAAAAGCCGATTTGCGGGCAGCAGACTTGTGGAAGAATAGTGGTAATTTTAAAAAGTTAAATTTGAATTATGCAGATAGATCCAGAATTTTTAGAAGAACAGCAGAGTTCTTGCGGTATTTCCAAGAAGTGGCTATTCTGAACGTAAGCATTAATAAAGGCTCCTCTCAATTGCCATCTACTGGTAAAATCAGTGAAATTGCTTGGACGATGTTTCTTCAGAGATACGAGAATTGGTTAGTAGCAAAGCAAGAACTTGGGATTGTTGTGAATGATGAAGGCCACGAGAAGATGACCAGAATGTTATCAAGAAAGATGAGGGTGTATAATCCAATTCCGAGTCACTATGGTGGATTTTATCAATCTCCCCTGGTAAAGATTATTGAAGACCCCTTTTCCAGACATTCGCAATATTCCTATCTTGTTCAGCTTGCTGACATGAGTGCGTACTTGGCACGGTTACGACACGACCATACGCTCTGGCAGGCAAAATGGGGGATACATAAGCTCTATAAAAGGATTAAACCAAGGTATATATTAGAGGCATCAAAAAAAGATAACTATGGGTTTGTTATTTACCCATAAAAAAGCCCTCTTTGCAGAGGGCAGAGGCGGCCGCCTCCACCAGCTTTTAGCTGATTTCAGCTGCCAAATATACTATAGCAGATACAAACGCACTTGTCAATACCTTAACTTCAGAAACTCTTTAGTATTCACCTTGACAGGCTCGGCGTCTGGAGGCTGTAGCCTTCCCCGGTTTCGGGGAAGAGGTCCTTTAATAGCAGGGTTCTGCCAGTTTGTATGGCGGTGAAGCCATACTTATTGCGGATGCGGTCGATAGCTCTATTTAGCTCCTCCCGCCTTCGAGCGGAGGAATCTAGCATGTCTAACTGTCTCCCCGACTCAACCAGGTTTGATACCCCAGTGCCAATGAGGCGAACCGGTTGCCTTTCCTGGGATAGCGCCTTGTCGAGCAACTTTACTCCGGTGTCAAAGATAGTCTGGTCACTATCAGTGGTCTGGCTCAGGGTATGACGGCGGGTGATGGTGGTGAAATCAGCATATCTGAGCTTCAGAATTATGCACCTTGCCTGCTTGTCCCTCTGGCGTAACTCCGCCCCAACCCGCTCACCAAGGTAGTGGAGGGTTGCCTTGAGCCGGGGGTGGTCTCTACTATCCTTGCCGAAGGTAGTCTCTCGGCTGATGGACTTGGTGGCGGCCGGGGGTTCTACCTCTCTATCGTCTACGCCGCGGGCAAAGCGATGCAAAACCTCACCAAACGCACCAAAATGGCTTTTAAGGGCACCCAACGACATTATAGAGAGTTTCTCTATTGTATTGATGCCCAAACCGTTTAAAATTCGTTCCGTCTTTCTGCCTATCCCGGGCAGTTTGGCTACAGGTAGCGGTGCCAGGAAGGAGCGTTCGTTGCCAGCAGCTATCTCCAGCAGGCCGTCGGGCTTGGATAGCTCAGAGGCAACCTTGGCTACTATCTTGCAGCTAGCGATGCCGACTGAGGCACAAAGCCCCAGCTCATCCTTAATCCGCTGCTTTATCTTTACCGCCATCTGGTGAATAGAGCCATAGATAGATTCAAAGCCAGTTACATCCAGATACGCCTCATCAAGACCGAGCGGCTCAACATAGGGCGAAAAGTCAGCCACGATAGTCATAAACCTTTCTGAGGCATCACGATACTTGGGGAAGCTGCCTTCGATAAAAATAGCTTGAGGGCAAAGACGGCTGGCGGTGACCAGGGGCATACCGGCGTGCAGTCCAAAAGCCCGCGCTTCATATGAGGCAGAGGCAACCACCCCCCGCCCATGGGGTCGGCCGCCAACCACCACCGGTTTACCTTTAAGCTCGGGATTTTCCCGCTGCTCTACGGAGACAAAGAAGGCATCAAGGTCAATATGCATAATCCGGCGAGCCATTACTGACCTCGGGAAATGAAGGCTTTAACCCTGCGCTCAAAGACGCTTCGCCCAAGGAGCACCCGGTGCTGGCAGTTAAGGCATTTAATCCCTATATCAGCCCCCAGCCTGACTACCTGCCACTCATAGCTGCCACAGGGGTGCTTCTTCTTCAGGCGAACCACGTCACCCAGCTTTGGCTCCATAACCATCCTAGTACCCCAGCCCAACCTTTTTCCTTATTTCTGCCTCATCCAGGGCTTCAGCTAACCCTCTCAGGAAAGGGGTTGAGGCATTTTCCAGGAGCCAAAGACCAAAGGCATTGCCTTTGTCTTCCAGCTCTCTCCCTTTAAGCTGGGTGACAACCTTCAGTTCTACCTTTTCCTCGTTTCCCTGAGCAATGACAAAGCTTTTCATGCTGCCCCCTGTGTCAAATGGCTGGCTTTTGCCGGGGTGGATAGGAGTTAATCAGCTCCCGCAGGTCGGCAGCGACACGCCGTGCCGCCTGGGCGAAATCCTTGCCGCTTGAGGCGTAGATAATTTGCCTTGACGAGCTTAGAATCGCCCCCCTCCCCCAGGCATTGACCCCATAGCGAACTGCTGAGGCTAGGTCTCCCCCCTGAGCACCGATGCCGGGTATCAAAAGCAGCATATCGGGGTGATTCTGCCTTATCAGCTTTAGTTCCTCGGGGTAGGTAGCACCAACCACCAGTCCTATATTGTCGTGTTTATTCCACTGAGCGGCTTTAAGGGCTACTATCTCAAACAGGGGAAAGTGCCGGCGCTCCGTCTCAAGGCGCAGGCTCTGGAAATCAACGGCACCGGGATTTGACGTCCGGCACAGGATGAATACCCCTTTATCCAAATACTCAATAAAAGGCTCTATTGAGTCGAAGCCGAGGTAGGGGTTGACTGTGGTGGCATCAAAGTTAAGCACGGAAAAAATAGCCTTGGCGTAGGCTATAGCTGTGTTGCCTATATCGCCCCGTTTAGCATCGCCAATCACTGGAATATCAGTGGGTATGTATTTAATGGTCCGCTTCATGGCGTCGAGCCCATCATCAAGGGCTTCATAAAAGGCGAGGTTGAGCTTGTAGGCGCATACCAGGTCAGCAGTGGCATCAATAATTGCCTTATTGAACTTAAAGGCATCCACCTTGCTGGGCATCAGCTCCGGGTTGGGGTCAAGCCCGATGCAGAGTAGGCTGTTATTCCTCTCCGTTGCCTGGGTCAGCTTTTCGCTGAAATTCACCCCACACCCCCCGATAGACTGATAATACCAGCCCCTGTGGTCTAGGTCAAGTTTCCCGTCTATAGTTTAGATTGTTGATGGCTAACAGCAATGATATAATTGGCCGAATATGGATTACCAGCAAGCCCTGGATTATATCTATAGCTATATTGACTATGAGACAATGCGTATGCCGCGCGATGCAGCACATTACGACCTGAGGCGCATGGATGAGCTTCTGGCTCAGATAGGTAACCCCCACCTCAAAGCCAGGTCAGTTCACATCGCCGGCACCAACGGTAAGGGGAGTGTAGCCGCTATGGTAGCATCAGCTCTCAGTGGCTGTGGTTATACCACCGGGCTTTACACCTCGCCCCATCTTATCTCGTTAAATGAGCGTATCGGGGTTGATGGTAAGTTAATCTCTAACGACGAGCTTATCGCCCTGGTGGAAAAGCTCAAGCCGGAGGTTGAGACAGTGGACAAAAAAGCTACCTATGGTCGGCTGACTACCTTTGAGTTCCTGACGGCGCTAGGCTTTGCTTACTTTGAGCAAAAGGGGGCTGAGTTTCAGGTGCTGGAGGTTGGGCTGGGGGGCAGGCTTGATGCCACCAATGTAACCAACCCTGAGGTCTGCATTATCACCCCGATTAACTTTGACCATATGGAGGTGTTGGGCAACAGCCTGGCTGAAATTGCTGCCGAGAAAGCTGGTATTATCAAGCCCGGTAGCACGGTGGTAATTTCCCCTCAGCTTGATGAGGCGGCTGAGGTAATCAAGCAGACCTGTCAGCGCTGTCGGGTACAGTTGATAACGGTTGGCACTGACGTCACCTGGCAGGGTCTTGGTTTTGATTTGGGGCGGCAGCTCCTTCGGGTGAAGGGAAGGAAGGACAGCTATGAACTTTCCATTCCCCTTCTGGGGCAGCACCAGTTAGATAACGCCGCCACGGCGGTGGCGGCATTGGAGGTTTTAGCCGACAGGGGCTTTAATATCTCCAGGCAAGGCATTGTTGGCGGGCTGGGGCGAGTAAGCTGGCCGGGTCGGCTCCAGGTTCTTAGCCGTCACCCTCTGGTGGTAGTTGATGGTGCCCATAATATTGGCGCCGCTCGCCGGCTGAAGCAGGCTATTGAGCAATACTTTGACTTCGACCGGGCTATCTTAGTTATTGGGGCATCATTTGATAAGGACATAGCCAGCATAGTCTCAGAGCTGTATCCCCCTTTTGATAAGGTAATTGTCACGCGCTCTCGCCATCCTCGGGCGCTGGCGCTGGCGCCACTGGCAGCCGAATTTGCCAAGCATGGAGTAAAAGCACTGGTAGCCGGGGACGTTCCCTCGGCGCTATCCCAGGCTCTGGCTCTAGCCGGGGACAAAGACCTTGTCTGCGTTGCCGGTTCTCTATTCGTAGTTGGTGAGGCAATGGAGCAGACGGTCAAGCTTTCCTTAATTGGGTGAAGGCTGGTTTTGCCCTGGTGGGGCGGTTGCGGTAAAATATGCGGGAAAACTTATGAGGTTAGCTAATGCCTATTTATGAGTATGAGTGCAGTTCTTGCCATTTTCATTTTGACCGAAAGCAGAGGTTTGATGAGGAGCCGGTAGCGATGTGCCCTAAATGCCGGGGGAAAGCACGCCGTGTCATTCACTCCGTTCCCGTCATCTTTAAGGGGAGCGGCTTTTATATTACCGATAATCGTAAAGGTGTGACCGAGCCGGTGAAGGGGGAAGGGGAGTTACCCGGCGAGGGAAGAAGGAAAAAGAAGTGAAGGCGCTATTGCAGCGGGTCACTGGGGCTTCAGTGAGTGTGGCTGGGGAGGTGATAGGCAGGATAGGTCGGGGGCTGGTGGTCTTTGTCGGCGTAGCCAATGGGGATAGCGAAGAAGATGCCCGATATTTGGCACAAAGGACGGTTAACCTGCGCATCTTTTCTGACCAGGAAGGCAGGTTTAACCTGTCAGCTCTGGATATTCAGGGTGAGCTGTTGGTGGTAAGCCAGTTCACCCTTCTGGCTGATACCAGAAAGGGACGCCGTCCCAGTTTTACCGACGCCGCTCCACCGGCTCAGGCTGAAGAACTATTTCAGAAGTTTGTCGAGCAGGTTAGAGCCACCGGGCTGAAGGTGGAAACCGGGCGCTTTCAGCAGTATATGCAGGTTGAAATCCATAACGATGGTCCGGTAACCATACTGCTGGATAGTATGGGGAAGGTGTAAGCAGCTTTTACCGAAACTAATTGCAGCTACAAAGGCTTGCAATAAGTAAAAAAACTGGTATAATAATCACCAGGGTTAAATGAAGCAAGCCGGAGCTATAGTCAGAAAGTTAGCCGAGCAGGGGTATCGGCTGACACCTCAGCGGATAATGGTTATATCGGCTATTGAGGATAGCGATGGTCATATCAGCGCTGAGGAAATCTATGCCCAGGTGATAGCTAAATACCCCAATGTTAATATATCCACTGTCTATCGTACCCTGGAATTATTAAAGCGACTTGGTCTGGTAACTGAGACCGACCTGGGGGAGGGTCGGGTCAGGTACCATCCGGCGGGGAAAGGGCATCACCATCACCTGGTCTGTCAGCAGTGCGGGGCGATAATTGACCTTGATGAGTCAATATTGGCTGACCTGAAAAGTGCTCTACTCCGGGAGTACCAGTTCAGCGCTGATTTGAGGCATCTGGCTATCTTTGGTCGCTGTGTTAAATGCAGTAAATAATTTTTTTAACTTGTTGTTGCGTATAATTGCAATTGCACTTAATAGCAAAAATCTTCTGGGAAGTTAGAGCAGCTTTAGGAAAGGGGGTGGAAAACGGTAATTAAAAGCAAAATTTTTTTGAGTAATTAATTAACAAAAGGGGGTTAAAGAAGATGTGTTATACCATACCACTTGCCGCAGCTATAATCACAACCAGCTTGTGGGGACGAAGTAAACAACCAAAGATTTGGTGGCTTAATTTGATGCTTTATGGTGGCGCTCTGTTTGGAATCGTAGACCATATCTGGCATGGTGAGCTATTCCTCATCTCTGAGAGTGTGGTCAAGGACTTATTTTTAGGCGGTGTGATTACTGCTGCGATATTTGCCTTCTGGGGCATAATCCTTGCCCTATCCAAGGTGAGTTCCAACTTGGCTTGCTACCTAGCCATACCTAAGGCTTGACGTCAGGCAAGGATAAATAAGATACAGCCTTAGGTTCTTAAAGCCCAATTTTCTCCTTTGGCTGCTTAAACTTACTGGCTACATCAAGCAGGAAACGCTGACCGGAAAGGGGAGACTCTTTGCCCATGAGATAACCAAAACTGTTGTTGAATCCTTGCCCTTTCCGGTTCAGAACCCTGGTTGCGTCGAGAATTATGATGAGTACATTGGCTACAAAAGGGTTGGTTGAGTTGATAGACAATCTCTACTTCTCTCGCTTGAGGGCTACACCACCTTTAGCCACCCTCATTGTCGCTCCTGATTCTACTTTTATGACGACACTATCCTCGGTGACACTTTCAATTTGCCCGTAAATTCCCCCAGCAGTTATTACCTTATCCCCTCTCTTCAGTTCCTCCATCAGTTGCTGCTGCTCCTTCTGTCTCTTGCGCTGTGGTCTAATCATAAGGAAATAGAATACGGCGACAATCAGCACCAGAATGATAATAGACGTCCAATTCCCAAATCCTCCTCCAGCCCCTTCAGCAGGTGCCTTTGTGAGAGAACAGCCGCTTAAAAGTGCCATAGTGATAAGTAAGCCCACTGTTAACGCCAAAGTTAACATTTTGTTCCAGTTCATTTATCCCTCCTCATTTTAAGACTCAACCCTGCCCTGTAGTGACCAGGGACTTGTTTTCTCAATCCTGATGTTCATCAGCTTTCCTAGGCAATTATTGGAGTTACTGAAGAATACCAGTTTACCACTTCTGGTTCGACCTTGCCACTTACCCTTTCTCTCCTCCTCTACCAGGACTTCAACTACCTTGTCCTGAAGCTGGGCATTAATCTCAGCAGCCATGCCCTCCTGGAGTCGCTCAATCTGGTCTAATCGCCTCCTTTTCTCGGCGGGCGAGATATTATCGTCAAATTTCCTTGCCGCTATAGTCCCCGGTCTTGGTGAGTAGGCAGCTACATGGACGGTATCAAACCTTAGCTCAGAGACAAGGTCAACCGTTTGCTGGAACTGTTCTTCGGTCTCTGATGGGAAACCGACGATGACATCAGTACTCAGGGCTACCTCCGGTATCTTACTGCGTATTTCGGTGATAAGCTGGCGGTATTGTTCTACCGTGTAGCCCCGCCCCATCGCCTTCATAATTTCATTGCTGCCGGACTGGACAGGGAGGCTGAGCTGCTCGCAGACCTTGTCTAAACAGGCTACTGCCTCAATCAGTTTGGGGCTCATGTCCTTGGGATGGTTGGTCAGGAAGCGTATTCGGAGCAGCCCATCTATACCATTTAGCTCACCAAGTAAATCAGCCAGGTCTGGCTGGTCGGGCAGGTCGTGCCCGTATGAATCCACATTTTGCCCCAGCAGGGTAACCTCTCTGGTGCCACGACTTACCAGCTCCTTGACCTCGGCGACGATTTCTCTTGCCGGTCGGCTCCGGTTCCTTCCCCGGCGGTAGGGGACAATGCAATATGAGCAGAAGTTATCGCAGCCCTGGATGATAGAAACATAGGTGCTGGGCGCAGGATGCCGGGGTAATACTTGCCCCCATTGAGCCTTTTCCAGCCACGGGGGACAGTCTCCGGGCTTAAAGAAGTAATCAACGTGAGGGAAGCGTCCCTTAAGTTGAGCCACCTCGGAGTTAACCAGGCAGCCGGTAACCGCCAGGGTTAGGTTGGGGTGCAGCTTTTTCAATGGACTAAGGGCATTGAGCTTGTTGACCACGCGGTTCTCGGCACTCTGGCGGACGACACAGCTATTGAGCACGATTAAATCAGCCTCCTCAGCGGTGGCTGTAGCCTGATAGCCCAGTTGCTCAAGGTAACTGCCCAGCCGCTCCGATTCCGCCTTATTCATCTGGCAACCTATAGTCCAGATATGATAATAGGGCATGTTCCCCTTGAGAATTAGTGCCTCATTTCTTTGCCGGCGAATCGTGCTGTTGCCCCTTGTCTGAAGTTTATCTGCTTTTTGGGAAATATAAGCACTTGGACTGTCTGCAACCGTGAGGATTCTGCTCACTGTAAAGGCAATCAATATTTCTATGAATGGGTAGCTCTATGTTAAGATATTCTTTGGCTAAATTATATCCAACACCTAAGGCGGTTCTAACGAAACTTTTGCAGCACATTGGCCCTACATCGTTTGCTATTGCCTCAGCAACTCGTGTAAATGCGTGCATAGTGATTGCTGACTCCCTGTCTTTAGGACAAGTTGCGCCCATAATCGTGCCAAAAACTGCACCAATACCGACCACAATACCACAGCAACCATTTAAAGCACAATAACCAGCAATGGACTGTTTTTGCACTCGCATCAATGTGCTACTTATCTTCTCGTCAGAAACTTGTATCCTGCCCGTGTTCCTCAGAGCGGCTAAAAAGGCGCCGGCAGCGATTGATGCATGTTCACAGCCCAAGAAAGGGAGTTCGGGATGAGTCATCAGCACTTCAGCAATAGAAAATGGGTCTTCCTCTTTTGTAGCAAGAACAAATCCTTTAATTACATCAAGCGCACCCTTGCCGTGGCATTGTTCACAAATATAATGCCCTACCGGACAACAAATATATGCCACTTCCTTCTTCCCACAAAAGTTGCAGATCACCTCCCTTACTTCCTCTAAATACAGTAAGGTACTTCCACAAACCATGCAGTTTTCGGTTTTTACTTTTTCCATATTTTACCCCGCCCTTTTCTTGGCTACGGCACGGATAATTTCCCCCCCTGACTCAATTTGTACAATCTCACAACCCTCTCTTTTAGCAACATCAGAGAGCATCTCCGCTCCAATATCTCCGCTAATAATAACTTCTACTTCCTCACCGGGAGACAGTTGCTTTAGCTGTTTATCTAAACCAGCGCTAATCAAGCAGCAAGCCTCACGAATATCAATTACTTTCATTTATAATCCTCCTATAAAGTTTCATTATTCTGCGGAGGGAGTGGGATTCGAACCCACGACCCCGGTTTCCCAGGGTAAGCACTTAGCAGGCGCCCGCACTAGGCCACTATGCGATCCCTCCCCCTGGTATTGTTATTGTATCACAGCCCTCTATTTTGCTCAAACCTGATTGAGCAGAACTTTATTAACCCCATCCCCTTTATCCCCTTCCCCTTCGTAAGGGGAAGGGGAGGGATTTTAAAAAGAGGGGGCTTAAGCCCCCTCTTAAACACCCAGTTATTTGCGGAGAATAAAAGAGGGACAAATACGGGGTAAAAAGCCCCTCTCTAAAATCTCTTCCTTGCTCCCCTTACCAATGGGGGAGATAATTTCTTAAAAGTGCTGTCTTATAACTCCCTGATTACTCCTATAGAATTTTCAGGAGAGTCCAAGAGAGGCGAAGCCTCTGAATATCTTATAGGGAGTTTTAGAGGGACGAATTCCCTTTAACATAAATAATTTCCCCTCCCTTGAAGAAGACTAACTTAATGGGGCGTCGAAGAGGGGCGTCAGCCCCTCTTTCTTCTCCTCCCCCTCTCCCTGAGGGAGAGGGGGACAAAGGGGGTGAGGGTGCATAGAAGAGAAGCTTCATTGTGGGCTGTTTTTATGGTGTGCTATTATGGGGTATAAAGTGAAGATGGAGATAAACGTCTTAATTGATGAACACCTGGGGACAAGCCTTGAGCTGAGCTGGCTTGAGGGCATAGCCCGGCAAGTCCTTGTGGCTCAAGGGATTGGCGCTGATGTTGAGCTTGGTCTGTTTATCGCCACGAAGGAGAGGGTGCAGCAGCTAAATCGAGACTATCTGGGAAGGGATGAGCCTACCGACGTGCTTGCCTTTTCCGCTAGAGAGGAAGTCGGGGCAGACGTTCCTCCCTTTGTTGAACCCCCTGATGGTA
>Ga0315280_10012330_pt1 | contig 10352 bp, 9 predicted proteins | sample YL17G06_40_MG_FD_203697 | JGI IMG/M metagenome (GOLD analysis project Ga0315280, IMG submission 203697) | Sediment microbial communities from Yellowstone Lake, YNP, Wyoming, USA - YL17G06_40 | ecosystem: Environmental > Aquatic > Freshwater > Lake > Sediment | place: USA: Wyoming | collected... | reverse complement strand
TCATGGGTTCCTCACTCTCGGTAGGCCGGTCACTCCGTGACCGGCATCCGGCGTCACGGAGTGACGCCGCTACTGCTCACGCCGCGATCCGCTGATCCTTTGGACCCCGATCGGAGGCGGAAAGATCCCCGGCGGCTTGCGACAGTTCGGCGACCTGCTCGGGGTGATCGGAGAAGTGATTTCCAAAAGTCTTCAACACGCGCACGAGCCGTTCCGGCTGCAAGAACTCCGGGCCCGCCGCCCGAAGCTCGCAGGCGCGGTCATCCCCGCGGGGAACCCTCACCGTGATGGTCCACCGGGACTCCGTCTTCTGTTCGCCGCGGCACGCCGCCCACCCGTGCTCGCAGGAAAACCGTTCGTCGTGACGCACGACCACGTGCAGAGAGAGGACTTTCCACGGCTGGACGCAATCCACGAGCGCCGCCCAGGCCTCCGCGGCCGAAAGCCCGCGCAATTCGGCCGGCCTAGGCAACGGCTGTCCCGACTCGGGGCCTCCCAGACGGTTGGCCAGTGCGGCCAGCCCGCGGGCCAAGACGCCCTTGACCAAGGCCAGCTCGTGGTGTCCGAACAGCCGCAGTCGGATCACGAGGATAATGAGCAACGCGGCCGTGACCCAGGCCAGTGCGTCGCTCCGCACGATCGAGCCCACGATGGCGGCGATCCCGGTGCCCAGGCAGAGCGTTCCGATGATGGCCAGCACCAGCCAGGGCTTCATCCCCCGATCCAGGAGGCGGTGGTGAATGTGCTGGCGATCGGCCGCGTCGAAGCGTCGTCCCGTCAGTTTGCGGCGTACGACGGCCAGGAACGTATCGAACATCGGGAAGGTCATCACGACCAGCGGGGCGGTGATGGCCAGCGTCGCCGAAGTCTTCAGGGTGCTGCACACGCCCAAAATGCCCACGACCAGCCCGATCACCATGCTCCCGGAGTCCCCCAAGAAGATGCTCGCCGGGGGGCGATTGTGGACGAGGAATCCTGCCAAGGCCCCGGCCAGGGCAATAGCGATCACGGCCACGTACTGGTTGCCCTGGTGCGTGGCGATGACCGCCATCGTCACGGCGGTGAACAGACCGACCATCGAGGCCAGGCCATCCATCCCGTCCAGAAGGTTGATCGCGTTGATGCAGCCGACCAGCCACAACACCGTGAGCGGAACGCCCAGCCAACCCAAGTGGACCGTAATGCCAAAGGCGGTGATGGATTCCACGGAATACCCGATCATCGCGATTGGCAGGACCGAAGCGATTTGGAGGAGCAGTTTTAGCCGGGCCGGGAGGCGATAGTGGTCGTCGATGCACCCGAAGAAGCACACCATGCCGGCCGCGGCGATTACGGCGGCGGACAGTTCATCGAGGTCTTCGCCCACGCCGAAGGCCCCGAATCGGGCGGCAATGACCCCGACGATCAGGGCAATGTAGACGGCGACCCCACCCCATAGCGGCACGGCCCGAGCGTGGAGTTTTCTGCCGCCATCCGGATCGTCTATTACCCCCCAATGTGTAGAAGCGCGCCGGACTACCGGAGTGAAGGCCAGCGACCCGGCAAGCGCGGCGACAAAGGTGAGGACAAGATCCTTCATGTCAAAATGGCAGTCGCCTTGGGTGGCACGGGCACCGGGTCACCGTGCGCGAGCTATACCCGTTGCATCGGGCCGCAGCAATACCAGTATTGGGACAGAAAAGGCAAGCCGACTCAGGCAGCCTCCGTGCAGGCGTCCTTACCGGCAGACAAGTCCGGCGCCAAGGGTTTCGCGCGGAGCGGACGGAGCCACACGCACCGCGACCGCCAGCCGTCGCGCACCCCCAAGGAGCGGTAAAACGGCGATAGCAGGAACCGCCACGATATCCCGTGCGCAGGCGTCCGCGCGAAGACGAATTGGATGCCGTCCGCCCCCGCGCTGCGGGCCAGCTCGATGGCCCGCCGGGCGTGGGAGGGGTTGTCGTTCCAGCGGAAAACGACGTACTTCCATTGGATGCGGGGCCTTGCCAGCCCGCGGGCGTCGCGGTAGCGGACCAGGGCGGCGAGGTTCCGGTAGGCCCGGTCGAAATCGCCGCCGCGCTGGTAGCGACGCACCATTTCCGTGGAGACGCCGTCGATCGAAAAGAGGACGTCGTCCAAGAGCAGCGCGGCCTGGCGTTTCTGGTCGGTGTCCAGCAGCAGGCCGTTGGTCGAGGTGAGGATTTCCATCTCCGGGTTGAGTCGGCGAAGGATCGCCAATTCGCGGCCGATATCGGGGGAGAAGAACGGCTCGCCGAGGTTGTAGTAGCCGCAATAGCGGGCGCCAAGGCGGCGGAGCGTCTCGGCCACGGTCTTCACGTCGGCCAGCGAAAGCGATTGGCCGTCCCGTCGCGTATCCAGGATCTTCTGCCGACAGCAGCTCAGGCAGCGCAGGTTGCAGTGAACCGTGTTTTCCACGCTCAGGCCCTGGGGGAGCGAAAAATCGTGGAGCTGAGCGAGGGCCTTCCCGGCGGGCACGATCTCCAGGTGGAAGCAAGCCGGACAGCGGCTCGTGGGGAGTCTGCCCGACGCGAGCGCCCGGCGGAATCCCGCGGCGACCGGCCCGGCAAAGACCTCTTCGAATCGCTGCCTGCGCAGGCTGCCCAGTCGGCCGCTTCCGTCCACGTCCTGGCAGTTGCAGCTTACGGTCATGTCGGAATTGACGAAGATCCCGTCGCGGACCGTGCCGGCCAGCGCCCGGCAAGAGAAGCGGCGATGGGTCAGTCTGGCACGCCACTCCAGCAGACGCCGCAACGTCCCCAGGACCAGCCGGCGGTAACGGTAGTTCCGTTCCTCTTTGCTCATGTCGCTGATCCGTCCCCGACAGCAGCCTTCACAGAAACAGGTCTTGGGCCAACGACCTGGAACCGGAGGAGTACTTGGTGTAATGGCGGCCCAGCAGCTCCCGGGCGATCGCCGGCAGGCGCCAGGACGTTTCGCGCATGCGGGCCTTGGCAAGAAAATGATTCGTCTTGCTTTTCAGGGCCTGGAGCATTCCGCCGCTCTGCAACGGGACGCCGCGCGACATCAACCGCTGCCGCGCCGCGCGGTAGTTCTCCGCGACTGCCAGAAAATGTTGGCGGCCTTGCGACTTGGCCCGGAGGTACTGCGCGTAAAGGCCGCGCTTGCCGGCGCCGATCTGCTGGGCGGGGTGCTGCCGGTAGGCCACCAGCGGCTCGTCGATTGCCGCGCACGGCGCGACCGCGGAGACTAGCAGGGCCAGCCAACCGTCGTGGACCCAGCCGGCGGGGATCGGCAGGACCAGATTGCGGTGCTCCGCGGCGAAGGCCATGGTCGCGCCGGTAACCACGTTGTGCTTGAGCAGCACGTCGAAGGTCCGCCCGTTGCGGACTTGCCGCTGCTGGCGCGGGGTAAATCGCACGGCTTTCCACAGTCGGCATCCGAGATCGCGCCCGGCCGCGTCCACCAGGACCGCATCGCTGAACACCAGACCGGCAGGCGGGTCTTGGGCAAGGGCAGCGTGCAGCCGGCGGAGCTTCTGGGGCAGCCACAAGTCGTCCTGATCGGCCAGGGCGATCCAGCGGCCGCGGCACAGGCCGGCCGCCTTGGCGAAGTTCGCGCTCGCGCCGAGGTTTCGCTCGTTGACTTCCAGCCGCACTTCGAAGGGAGCGCCCGCCGCGAACCGCCGCACGATGGCCACCGTATCGTCGGTGGACCCGTCGTCGCAGATCACCAGCTCGTCCGGGAGCAACTCCTGGGAAGCGATGCTGGCCAACTGCGCGGGCAGAAAGGCCGCGCCGTTGTAGGTGGCCATGGCCACGGACAGGCCGGTCTGCGCCGTGGATCGCCCCATCATCGCGGCCGTCCAGCCGTGCCGGCCCTCTCCCGCTCGCGGGAAAGGGGCGGCGGGTTATGGTTTGCCGCCGAAGCCACGCCTTGCGCGTACGCCAACGTAATCACGGCGCGGTAATAGAGTGCCGGAAGCCGCAGCCGCAGGACCCGGTCCAAGAAATCTCCCACCGGCGCAGTCCAAGTCGCCAGAAACGCCATCCGCGCGCGGCGGGCCATGCGGTCCGACCGGCCCAAGTGCGGCTCCAACTCCGGGTGCTTCTCCAGCAAGATCCGCGACGACTTGCCCGCGGCGCGCTGCCGCCGGCAGAAGGCCGCAATGCCGGTGGGATGGTCGTGATACACGACGGCGGCCGGATGATAGTAAAGCGGCACGCCGAGGCGCTCCAGGCGGTAACCCAACTCCGTGTCTTCCCAACCCCAAACCGAGAAGTCCTCGTCGAACGCGTAAGCGAGCCTTTCCAGCACCCTCCGCGGCAGCGACAGGTTCGAGGTGTAGAAACAGCAAAACGGCACCCGGCCGTTCGGCTTCATGCGGGCGTAGTCAAACTGCGGGCCGCACTCGCCGACAAACCGCATGAAGGGCGTCACCCGCATGTCCTCCGGCCACGTGGTATAACCCACCACGGCGATCGCGCTTTCCAGGCCGGCCTCGCCGTGGCAGCGGAGGTGCTGCTGGAGAAAATCGGGCGGCGCGATGGTGTCGTCGCCGAGGAACACGAGGAGTTCACTGCGGGCCGCCCGGATTCCGGCGTTCCTCGCGGCGCCCGCTCCGCGCGGCGGCTGCGCAAGGAGCCGGACCCGCAGCGGGGATTCTTGCGAGAACCCTGCCACGGCCGCGGCCGTCGGCTCGGTGGAGCCGTCGTCCACCACGAGGACTTCGACCGCGTGCCGGTCGAGCGTCTGGGCTTCCAGCGCGCGGAGCGCCCTCAGGAGCTTCTCCGTGCGGTTCCGCGTCGGGATAATGACGCTTACTGAATCCACTGCGTATCACCGTCGGACGGCCCCCTCTCCCGCTTGCGGGAGAGGGGCCGGGGGTGAGGGCTCAAGTCACGCCGATTTCCTGAGAATACGCCTCTTGAGGAACTGCACTCCGCGGCGGTACGTTCGATTCCAGGCATCGAGGCGCTTTCGCCGCCACGGGGCGGAGAGGAAGTGCGGACGCCGCGGGCGCCACCCCGCCCACGGAGTCTGGTCGAGGTAGTGATAGAACAGGTCGCGCCGCGGGTGGGCGTTGTCGTAGTGCCAGGGCTTCTCCGCCGACGCGTAGTGGACGATGAAGGGGTCGCCGACGATCCGCCGGAAGGTTTCCTCGTCGAAGGGGCTTTCCCTCCAGGACGGGTAGGCGTGAATGTGCGGAATCTGGTTCCACCGCGGGTCCAACTCCCCCCACCTGCCGGCCAGCACCACGTTGAGCGCGTACTGGTCCCACCACAGCACGTGCCGACTATGCTTGCGCAGGCAGCCGAGCAACCGGCCGGTCATGACCGCGCTGCGCCAGCGGGCCAGATCAATTACCAGGACCCCGGCGTTGAAATACTTGGCGCGGCCGTCGAGGGCCAGTTCCTGATAGTTCGGCAGCGGCCGTGGGCTCGCCAGGTAGCGGGCACACTGATGGAAGTTGGCCAGCACGCGCTCGGCGTCCAGGTACGGCGCGGCCATGTCCTGCGCGGCCAGACACCAATGGTCCCCCAATGGCTCGCGCCACAGCTCGTTCAGATCCTGCAGCACCACGAGGTCCGAGTCCAGGTAGATCACCTTCTCCAGCCACGGCGGAAGCAGGCGCGGGATGAGGATGCGAAAGTACGTGGCCAGCGTCACGTGCTCCGACACGGGCAGGCCCGCAAGCGCCTCCCGGTCCGCCCGGACCCAGTCAATCGCGACCCTGTTCGGCTCGAAGCACTGTTCCAGCCGCTCGCGGTTTTCGTCGGAGACGCCGCCGTCGAGAATGAACCAATTCAGCTTGACCGCCGGGCTGAGGCAGGCTGCGGCCGAGCGAATGGTCACAGCCAGCGGCATGACGTAGCCGTCGTCGGCCGCCGACACGATCGCCAACTGGTCATCCAGCCAACGCATGTTTCAGTCGCCTCAGCGTTGACACAGCGAAAGGAAAACAGGCCAGCGCGGCCCACCCCAAGAAGTCGAGCCGCCCGGGGCAAAGCCGCCAGGCCCGCAGAAAGAGTTCCCGGGACTGGCGGGCATCGGACCTCAGGCAGCCTCTGGCCGCCATGGCCAGCCCCCGGGCAAAACATTCCCGGCGCAGTCGCTCGGGAATCCCGCCCAGCACTGCCTCGTTCTTGTGGAGGACCGACGCGAGCCCCTCGGCGCAGGCCCGAAGGTTGGACGAGGCCGCGGCCACTCGCCCCTTGCGCCATAGGCAGTGGCAGCCGCCGACGTGGACAAACTTCATCCCCGCCTCGAGGCAGCGGAGCCACAGGTCCAGGTCTTCCCCGAAGCGGATCGCCGGATCGAATAGGCCCACGATGTCCAGCACGCGCCGCCTGAGCACGGTGGTGGAAGGGATAATGTACGGCCGCTTGAGCAGGCTCTTGGGGAAGGTTTCAAGTTCGCGCTTCGTCGGTCCCCAAAGCCCCAGAAGCGTCTTAGTCCCGTCTTCGAATTCGACGGCGGTGGAGTAGGCCACGTCGGCGGCCTGTTCCTCCAGCCCGCGGAGCGATTCGGCCAGGTGGCCCTCCATCCAGAAGTCGTCGGCGTCGAGAAAGGCCACGAACTGGCCGCGGGCATGGGCGATCGCCGCGTTTCTCGACGCGCTGGGCCCTTGGTTCGTCTCATTGCGGAGATACTCGACCCTGTGCGGCCGCACGTCCGCCGCGAAGCCGCGCACCAGACTCTCCGTCGCGCCCTGCGACCCGTCCTCGACCACCACGACTTCCCAGTCCGGAGAGTCCTGGCGGCGGATGCTCTCCAGGGCCTCCAGGATGCACTGGTCGGCGTGGAAAGCGGGTATGACCACGCTGACTAGGCCGGGCACAGGCGGATCAGAAGCGATCATTCGTCCAGAGGGCCGTGCCCAAGTGGAACGAGGGAAGAATGAAAAATGTAAAATGTAAAAGGCAAATTGTCTCACGCCGGCTCATTTTACATTTTACATTTTGCATTTTACATTCTGCATTTCTCGTTCCTCACCCTCCACTTGGCCCGCCCTACAGCGCCCAGACGGTTCCTCCCAGCCGCCGCGGCCCGCCGGCCTCGTCCACGGCGCGGACCACGCCCGGGAACTCCGCGGAGTAATCGTGGCCGCAGACGATCCCGGCGTTGACTTGCCGGGCCCAGGCAATGTCGGCCTTGGTCTGGACGTAGTCGTGGACGGCATCGAGGAAGACGAGCGAGGGCGCGGGGCCCCGGTAGGCGGCATAGAACGCCGCCTTGTCCATGGCCACCTGCTGGACGTGGCCGGCATGGACCAGGTAGTGGAGCACGTGTCCGGCCAGCGCCTGATGGGCCTGGCGCGAAAGCCCCCACGGATTCCAGCAGTACTTGTCCACGGTGATGATTCTCTTGCCGGGCGATTTCCACAGGGCCATCTTCGTGGTGGTCAGTCCCAGGAGCGTGCCGATCTCGACGATCGGGCCCTCCAGTCGGTTGGACTCCTCCACAAGCTCGCGCAGCAGCGGCAGCTCGTCCTCGGTGAGGCTCGCCTGTTCCGGCCGAAAGGTCGCCGCCAAAAAAGCCCCGCGAGTCCCGTTGGCGCCATCGGGATGGCGCAAGGCCCAGTAGAACGAGTAACAGGCCGACGCCAGCCGTTTCACGGGATCGAACGAGAGCAGGCTTGTTGCCATGGTGGGGTTCAGGGATCAGGGTTCAGGGTTCGGAGTTTGGGGTTCAGGTTCGAATTTGGTGGCATGCCGACGCTCGGGTGCGTTCGGTGGCAGGTTGCGGGGCCGCATGGCGACGCGCCTTCCTGAACCCTGAACCCTCGTTTCTTCTACGCCTGTTGGCCTTTCATCGCGAGAAACAATTGCCGCAGGCCCGGCACGGCTAGACAAAACCGCTTGATCCCGTGGCGGAGCCTCCCCGGCAAAGAGCGCTCCCGCACGAGCCGCTCCCACTCCCGCTCCAACGCGCCGAGTTCGGGAAACGCCGCGTGGACATACCAATAGCGGCAGTTCGCCAAACCGCGTTTGAGGGCTTTCAGACACCTGGGGCAATATCCGTGTCGGCTCGCGTGGCGGGTCAAGACCATGCCGGCCGCCCGCCCCATGCGGATCGGGTCGCGGCTCATCGAGCCCGCATAGCGGCGGTAGGCTCCCCGGGCCTCGGGGACGGCCACGAAGCGGAAGCCTCGCTCCGCCAGGCGCAGCCAGAGGTCCCAGTCCTCGCAGGGATTGGCCTGGGGATCAAAAGTCCCGATTTCCGCAAGGGCCGATCGGCGCAGGACGAAACAGTTGGGGGGAATGAAGTTGCCCTGGAGAAGCTCGTGGAACGGGTCGCCGTGCAGCCTGGGCGGCTCTTCGCCGAAGGCATTCCCGGCGAGGTCGATGTAGCGGAATGCGGTGTGGAAGACCGCGGCCTCCGGGTGCGCAGCGGCCGCGCGCACCACGTGCTCCAGCATCGTGGGCAAGAGATAGTCGTCGGCATCGAGGAAGTTGACCAAGTCTCCGGAGGCGCCTCGGATCCCCGCGTTCCGTGCGGCGGCCAGGCCGGCGTTGGGCTGCTCGATGTAGCGGATCCGGTTGCCAAAGCCCTGCGCCACGGCTGCGGTGTCATCGGGCGAGCCGTCGTTGACCACGATCACTTCCACGCGGGCGTACGTCTGGCGAAGGACGCTTTCCACGGCACCGCGGAGAAAATGGGCCTGCTTGTAGCAGGGGATAATCACGCTGAGGAGGGGCGCTGAGTTCACCGTCATGCTTTCCAGCACGGTTACGCGGACTTCCGTTGCCCAGACGTCTGAAGTCTCACAGACTTCGGAAGTCTCAGGGATTCTGCAAGTGTGCCCCGCGACAGGCCGCCCTCGATGATCGCGGCGATCCGATCCAACTGTGTTTTCTCGTTGAACTCGGCGGTCACGTGTGCCCTGGCCCGAGCCCCCATGCCAAGACGCTCCTCCCTGGGCATCTCGACGGCCCGTTCCACGGCGTCGAACAGTGCCTGCGGGTCTCCCGCCGGGACAAGAGTCCCCACGCGGGAGTCGGCGATGACTTCCGGAATGCCGCCGACGTCCGACGCGATGCAGCAGCAGCCGCACGCCATGGCCTCGCACAGGGCCAGGGGGAGCCCCTCGGTTGAACTCGGCATGAGAAAGATGTCCAGTGCGCAGAGTGCCTCCCACGGGCGGCTCGTGAAGCCCGCGAAGACCACGGCGTCGTGTACGCCCATCCTGCGTGCCAGTGCGTGAAGTGCCTGCTCTTCCAGCCCGTCCCCCACAATCGCCAACCTGAGATGCTTCTGCGCCGACCGAGTGCGGAGACGCCCGAGGGCCTCCATCGCCAGATGGAGCCGCTTTTCCGCGGAGAGCCTGCCGAGCGTGCCGAGCAAGAGGCAATCCTCGGGGACCCCCCACGCCCGCCGGCACGCGGCCCGCAGTTCCGGGTCGGGCCGGAATCGGGTGGGGTCCGCTCCGTTGTGTACGGTGACCAGCTTTCGGGAAGGAAAGCGGTAGTCGCTCTGTAGGACGTTCTGCACGGCGTCGCTAACGCATATCACTCGATGGGGCGCGAAGGAGCGAATGCGGCCTTCCCATTGGGCCCGGTACCACCCCAGGCCAAGGCCGGGAACGAGTCCACCGAAGTGCCGTCGAGACGCCTTCCTGGGGAGCGCGTCGAGGTTCGAGTGCTCGATCGTGTAGTAGCGCCGAAAGCGATTCCTCGCCGCCAGGTCGAGCTTCAGGCTGCCGACGTGAACGCCCCCTTTGGCCAGCACGCCCACCTCGCCCGGAACCCGGCGAAGCAGATCGCGCCACTCGCGAAAGCTCATGGCCTCGACCGGTTTGCGGAGGCTCGCGTCCATCGTTTCCAGGCCGTCCGGAACGATCCACGTCGGGTACCGGCCGCCGAGTGCGAGCATTCGGACGCGATGACCGCGGCCGATAAGCGCCCGGGCCAGCTTTGCCGTATGGGCCTCAGCGCCGCCAAAGGACCTCATGACCGTGATCAGAGTGATGCCGAGCTGCTTCGGCCCGGTTACCGGTTTGACGTGGAATCTCATCGGGCGCACTTCGCCGGCCAGACCCTCAAGAGCAACCGCCTGGCGGAGAGCATCCACTTGACCGGAACTGTCGCGGCCAGGCGCTGGTAGTGTTGCCTCCAGGCGTCGCGTTCTGCCAGGCACGCGCGATAGCCCGCGCCGCGGCTGTCCCACTGCGATTCGTACGCGCTAATGAACCTTTCGACGATTGCCGCGCTGGGGGCACTGGCGGCTTCGGCGTCAAGCGATTGCTGGCGAGCAAGCTCCGCCAAGAAGGCCGCGCAGACGGCCTGGAGGGTCGCATTCATTGCGGGAGCCTCGCTCGGGGCGAGCTCGCCGTACAGCCAGAAGGCCCGGAGCCTGCCGGCCTCGTCGGCGGAGACCATTCGGCCGGTGAG
>Ga0315280_10012329_pt1 | contig 10353 bp, 25 predicted proteins | sample YL17G06_40_MG_FD_203697 | JGI IMG/M metagenome (GOLD analysis project Ga0315280, IMG submission 203697) | Sediment microbial communities from Yellowstone Lake, YNP, Wyoming, USA - YL17G06_40 | ecosystem: Environmental > Aquatic > Freshwater > Lake > Sediment | place: USA: Wyoming | collected... | reverse complement strand
AGCTTTTAGAGGACGACCGGCCGGGCCAGCGGTACGTGCTGAATCTTTGGGAGTGGGCCAGGAAGGAGCCGAAGAGGCCCAAGGGGATTTCAAAGGTCAGGGCACAATTACTCCGGCTCCATCTGCGAGCGCTTCTTTTAGAAAAATGAAAAGGATGTGGAAGCTTCGCGACTTAATAAGGCAAGAAGAATCTAAATTAACATAACTTGGGTGGATCACTAGTTCTATAACATACTTCTATGGTTTGAATCCAAGTTGACATATCTGAGGACATGAGACGCGAGCAATGACTAAAAGAATCGATAAACTTGTAGTGATTTACAGAGAAGAAGATTCAATCTGTGAATTTTGCGGCAAAAAAGCGGAACTTCGTCCTTATGGCCAGAATCGGGAAAGGATTTGTTTTCGTTGTGCAATGGAAGACGAGAAGATGACGGAAAAACGATTTAATGAAGTGCTGACGGGCCGGGTGGAAAGTGGGTTACGGCCGCAGGCACATTTTACAATCAAAGATCGAAATCATTGGGGAAAATGAAACGGGGCTCTACCGATCGGTAGAGCGCAAAGATTAACATAACCTTTATTATCAGACGTTTTTTGATCGAAAATGGTTTACATAATATATCAAATATGACGGATTCAAATTTCCCCTTAATTATGGGATGCTCAACATAGTCGCAACTTCCGAACAGAAAAAGGGGAAGAAAGGAGAGAGATTGATTTCTGGGCAGCCTTTCCTCGAGATTGCGGAAAGAGAAAGAACGAAAACGTCACCCCTGGGAACAAGTCATAGAGTGTTGATGAAAAAAATCACTCGAAGGATTTGTGATCATCTTTGGAAAGAAGCTAGGGATGAGCAAATTTTAGCAATCGAGGAATTTCTCGATCTTGACAAAAGAAATTTGAAAAACAGGATTTAGGCAAAGCAAAGTCCACGGCGCAGCATGGCCCCCCGGTAGATACACGGGTAGGCAACGCAAAGCCCATCGCGGCGCAGCAAAGCCTCCTTATTATCGGGGGGCTTTTTTATTTTGGGGAGGGAAGCATGAATTACAAACTTCAACACATACTAACGGGGGAAATAAGGGAGGTGGAAGCGGCAAACAGTTTTTGGGCAGTCAAAAAAAGCGGATGGCAAAAGGATCATTGTTTCATCAGAAAGGTATTTTATAGGCCGGTTATCTGGCCCGATCGCAAATTGAGAAGCTTAATAAATAATGAAGACCCAGGGCCGCTTTTTAAAAAAGGAGGGGATTGAAATGTTTTCCTATTTCACTTTGTTTAATTTGGATGGGATTTCTTACGGGAAGAAAATTGTGGGAAATCCATTAAAGGGAATTGGGAAAAGGCTTAAAAGGATTGAAGATTCTTATTTGATTGCACGGTCGCGCGAGGATTGGGATGAATGCCGTTTTTTATGGGAAAAGAAAATTGATCTTTTGAATAATCGAAGGTGGTCAAAATGAAATGCGAATTTTGTCAAAAAGAAACCACGGTCAAACTATTCCTTATTCCTATTTGTACCGAATGTTTGGCTATTCTTTCGAGACTCCTGAACGGCTGGATTAATTCTCTTCCGGTTGGGGGGATTGGTTCACTCTTGAGGAGAGGATTGGGCCGATGAAGGGATATTTCAGATTCTCAAAATATCTGCAAAATTGCGAATCGTTTGACGGATGGAAAAAATGGTTCAATTCCAAACGAATCCCGTGGTTCATCGAAAGGAAACCTGATTCTTCTCATCCGGGGAATTGTTTCCTTTTTGCCCTTTGGAGGCGGGGGAAGGAAGTGATTGCCCCCGGAGTCAAAAGAAAAGAGGATGGGAAACCTTTTGAGATTTGGCGACGTTCGGTGGGGGCCGAAGAATGAAAGAGGAAGTCAAAAAGGCCATAACCCCTATCCAATTTGAATTGATCTATGGGATACCGCGCGGCTCTTTGGCGAACATGAGGCTTAAAAGAAAGGGGCCGAGGTATTTCAAGGCGGGTAAGCGGCGGGTACTTTACATGATCGAGGACATAGAAAAATGGCTAACGCGAAAGGTCAGGACTACCAAAAAGGAAGAATAAGAACATGGCCTTGAATGACCCAGGCCGGCAAGAGATTTGCGACCCTAGACCATTTTAAGAGGAGAAGAAGCGAATGCTAAGCAAGAAAGAGAATGCCGTGCTGCTTGTAACCGTGAAGTTATGCGCTTGGGTTGGAAAAATGTACGTTTACCCAGGACGACCGAAGATTGTCAAGCTCTGCAAAAAATGGTTTTCGGTCTCGATGTCGGAACGTACCCTTACCCGTGTTTTCAAATCGATGTTAGAGGCCGGGTATCTTGGGAGACAACGGAGACCCGTGAGCTGCCCAGGGGGTTTACATCGTTGTCGGACTTCTATGACATTCTTGACATGGAGGTCTCTGAATCTAGTATCCGGTTTGCAGGGTCTAAGCGAGCTCGTGAAAGGCTTAACCGAGAGGACAAAAATGGCCTCTAATATTTTTGAAATGAGAAGATCATCAGAGCCTTGTGGAAAACTGGGGTCTTTGATCGGCCAGTTTTTCCAAAAAGGTGGCCCTCCGGGCATCTTTTCTTCATCCCAAAAACGGTTTGTTTAGGGCCAAAAATAGCCCCCTGAGAACCATTCAGAAATTTCGTTTATAAGGGGGCAAAGGCGGATTTTTTTATGAGGAAAAATTTTAAATTGGCTTAGTTCATCACCAGTGATCACATATCATCACTAGTTATCTTCGCTTATTCTCTTTTCCAGGACATCGGGGCAAAAAAAACTTTGACATTGGATTTATCCGGCCTCATCATTCAAGAAAGGAGGATTTTTAATGGGTAAGTATACGAAGTATCTAGTCATGATTCTGATTGCGGCCTTGGTGGTTTACCTGGCCAATCGGAACGCAACCGTCAAGGGCTGGATCGGATAAAAGGCCCTTGGGGAATTTGGGATAGGAGCGAAAAAAATGCCCTTTCAAAATTTATGCATGAAGGTGGGCGACATTATCGGCGGCGAGAGTCTTATCCGTCCTATGGATATGCCCCGGAAAGACCTATACCGTGAAATTGAGATGCGCCTGACCGTAAATATTAATATCACCACCCTGGGAACGCCGGTTTTAAAAGCGCATTCTCCCGCAGCGTGGTTGAAGAGGATTGAGCTAATCGCGGACGGTAAGGACACAATCAAGAGCCTTGATGCCCGCGCCTTGGTTCTCAAAAATTTTTTCCTCTATGGAAATTACCCCAGGCGAACCGTTCCGACGTTAGCCACGGGGGACAATTATTTTTATCAGACGATCCACATACCCTTGGCCATGCCGCACACGGCAAGGCCCATCGACACGCTGATCGATTCTTCTCTGCTTTCAACCTTTGAACTCCGCACAACCTGGGGGGTGAAGCTTGACGGTTTTGTGACCGCGCCGACGGCCTATACGCTTTCCGTGGCAAACGCGAGCGTTCACTTGCTTTCTGCGATTAATTTGAGTGAAGGGGCCTTGGCCCTGAACGTCTATAAAGAGGGGCTCATTGAAGTCCCTCTGACGGCGACGACGACGAACCTTCAAGCGCTTCTCCCGGTCGGGAACCTTTACCGGGGGTTTTTAATCACGGCCGAAAAAGACGGCGAGCTTCAGGATAATTTAATAAACCGTGTAACCCTCCAAAGCGGAACGACGGTTTACTGGAGCCAGACTTGGGCGGAAATTCAAGGGCACGATGCTATGGCCATGGATATGGAAAGTCAAGCCTTCGTGGGAGCGGCCTATGTCGATTTTTGCCCCGATGGGCGGCTGATCGATGCGCTTGACTCTTCAAAGCTTTCCATGTTGCAACTGGTTTTTGATGTAACCTATGCGAGTGGCACGTGTTACGTCAAAATTTATCCGGATGAAGTTATCGTCCCGGTTGTTGTTCGGGCGAAAGGATGAAAAATGAGTCAAGAATTGACCCCCACTTTGATGTTGAAGAAAGTGGGGGATTTGGCAAAGCTTAGAAAACCTGCCCCCGCTATGCGGATGCGGCGGTTAGGGTATCCCGAAGCGCTTATTAATAAAGTAAGCCAAAGGTATTCCCAACCCCCGCAGAGTGTAGCGGGGCCAGCCTTGCCCCGTGACCATAAGGAATTTTACCCGCGCCGCTATGCGGGAAGTTTGGCCGCACGACAATCAAAAAATATTTCGGCGGTTAAAAAATGAGCAGCGAAAACCTATCACCCCTGAATTTGAGCGAAGACCTTTCGACGGTCTTAGAACGGGCGCGGCAAATGACCCAGGAAGCGCGGGATATTTCCGGCCGGCCGCAGCTCTATGATCCTGAGATTAGCGCGGTTCCAACAATTCAAGGGGCTGGGACCAAAACCAGCATTTTACCGCTCATTCTAATAGGTGGAATCTTGATTCTATTCTCGGTGAGGAAATAGATGTGGCCGATACAATTAAAACAGCGCCGTCAGGATACACTTACGCGGTCGGCGGCGGCTGGGCCTCCGGGGGAAAAGGCCAATATATTATCCCTGCCTCAAAGACAAGCGAACCATCCGTTATTCTTTCGGGAATTTCCGGCGGCCTTATCCGATTTGTGGGCGTGGCCGCAGGTGCGGGGGCACTCACCGCAGAGTCAAGCGCGGGAGGGGCGGCCATGAACGGCGAAGATTTTTTCAGCACGGATTTTACCGACGAATCCATGTTCTTTGAGCCGACGGTTCCTGATTATATCCCGGAAGATATACCTTCCGTCGAAACGCCGATTGATGAAAGTTTTTCCGGAGAATTTGGCGGCGGAGATTTGATAATCCCGGATGAACCGATTGACCAAGGTTTTTATGATACGGGAGAGCCGTATAACGCCGTAGCGGATACGCAAATAGACACACCTATCCAAAACACGGCGGCCGCAGGATCGGCGGGCGATATTACGCAACCGAGCGAAACCAATTACTCCGGAGCCAGCCTATTAAAGAATCTTCTGGGGATCGGCCAGAGTTCACTTTCTTTGGCAAGCCAGGCGAAGGGGATCGGCGCGTTGGTTTCCGGCGCGAGCAACAAAACTTCCACGGCGAGCGGTCAGTTAATTAATTCGGCGGGAAAACCTAAAACCGGAATAGTCAACTCAAAAACCGTTACCACGGCCGCGGGCGGGAAGGCGAGCCTTGCGGCAAAGAGCGAAGGGCTAACAGGCGGCGGGGCCGCAGGGATCAGCCCGGTTATTCTCATTGCGGCCGGTGCGGCTATTCTTTTCTTTGTGGTGAAAAGATGAAACTAAATTTTGATGAGCTTAAACAGGAAAGAATAAAAACCTATTACACTCTAAGCATTGATTTGACAACGGCTAGAAACTTAGAGCGTTTCGACCTTTCGGGGAATTTTATTTTTGTCTATGAAGAATACGATTGTGGGTCAACTTTTTTTGATGTGGCTATCGTATTTAATGAATCAACGAACGATCCAATTCCATTGTTTAAGGGACGGCGGATTAAGACCCCTTTCTATCGTTTTTTTATTTCCAATATGGCGCGAGCGGCGGCCTCTATTAAATTGCTTGTTGGGGTTGATTCTTTAAATTTTGACGCATTGGATTTTTTGGCCCAGGATCGGATTAGGATTTCAACTGTTGGGATTATTTATAATCTTGTTTTGACAACGGCCTCAACTGAATATTCCCAGGCCCTTCCGGGCCTAACAAAGAAATTTACCATAAGGGCAAGGGGCGGTGATGTGAAGTGGTGTTTTACTCCAGGCGGATCGGCAACTCTTTTCTCTACCCTGAAAGACGGAGAAAAATATCAAGAGGATCTTTTACGGCTGGGAACAGTCATTTACGCTCAATCGACCACGGATTTAGCGGTTTTGGAAATTATCGCTTATTATTAAAATGCTAACCCCCGATGAAGTAAGACGAGGCCGCCCGATGTTGTACCGCCGGATCGACCTGGATCTAAACCAGGCGCGAACCGACGAGGAATACAGCCTACCGGGTGGGTTCATCTATTTTTTCATCACGGGGATAAATTCGGAATCGTCTTACGCGGCGAATTTCGGGCTGGCCATTAAATTTAACGATCGGACGGCCGATCCGCTTGAGATCAACAACCGTCAATTTTATAAGACCCCATTCTATCGGTTTTTCCTGACGAACTTGGCGAGCGGTTCAGACTATAGCGGATTTTGTGCTCAACCGAAACTTCACATCATCGTCGGCTTGGATTCTGAAAATTTTTCAACGGGTTTTTTAGCCGAGCCGAAAACCGATTTGATCCGGGATGCCCTGTCAGGCTCCGTTCTCGAATATTACAACGAAGCCGACAACACGACCGTTTTAATGGTGCAGATTCCCCATGGTTGTTATGGCCTTTTAGATTTTTTTTCCATCTGTCTTGACGGGCCTGCTGTTGGCAGAGCGCTCTTCCAGCATACGACGAGCGGAGATGTGGAAATTTCAAGATTTGGATACCTTTCACTTAATACGGCGGGAGCAGCGGGGTTGAGTTTGTGTGGGAATCCCAATCTTTTGCTTTTACCAGGCGACAAGATGAAGGTGACTTCCAGCGGTGTGGGAAACGCGGCAAGAGCGTATATAAAAGTTCAAGGGCTGCCCATTGTTTACTAAGATCTTAAAAACCTTAAAAGAATTTTTCACGGGTGAGCCGGAAATCGCGGCCGATGATACTTGTCTCTTGAAAAATTCCAATTTTCAAACGTGCCCTTTTTGCGGCGAGCCAGGGGTTTATCGGATCAAAGAACCCGTTCATATTCTGTATGTGTGTGAGGATCATAAAAGGGGGATGTATCCCGATCTACCCGTTAAGGGGAGCGAGCCGGAATGCTCAGCGTAAAAATAAATCCCGATCTTTGGGAAACCTATCCCGTTTCTAAGGGCGAACGCTATGAGTTTGTGTTTGGTGTTTCCCAATTCTTGCCCAAGGATCAAACTGCCCAGCTATATGCGGCCTTGAATGACGATTTTGTATCAAAGGGCGGATATTTGAAAATCACGGGCATGACCTTAGTGCCGGTTCCTCCGCCGGAAATTGGCCCGCCGATTGAAGGGCCGGAGATTCCGACGGAAGTATACGCACCCATACCGACCCAATATGAATTACACATCACGGCAACGGTCGTTAAAAATCCGATCATGTTGGGCCTCTTGATCGAGAAGATTGTCGCGCTGGCCTATGCCCTGTTGATCTATCTAAGCATTAAATATGTCTATCTCATGGGCAAGGGGGCCAAGGAAGCCGCAAAGGAAGCCCCCAAAACGATGGCCATGGGGTTCGTCGCTATCCTGGCCTTGGCAATTTTAGGAATCTTGTTTATTAGAAAATTATGAAAATTTTCAACAACCAAGAAGTTAAAAATCTCAGACCGGAAATTCTTCTTGCGCTTAGGGTAGCCGATTATGTCCTGACGATGCATGGCGAAATTTTGCAGATCACTTGGACAACGGGCGGGAAACACATGACCGGAAGTCTGCACTATAAGAGACGCGCCTTTGACGCAATCCCGACAAGGCCGGAAAATTCTTTTTGCTATGAGGAAATTCGCAAGCTCTTGGGGCCGGATTATGATGTGAAAGAGGAAAAAGAATGCTTCCATGTAGAATACGATCCCAAATAAAACAAAAAAGGGGGTGAAAATAATGTGGGTTTTTAATTGGAAAACAACCCTAGCCGGCTTATTAACGGGGCTTCCTAACATTTTAACAATTTTGGGAATCGGCATTCCCGTACCCGTGGTTCAAGTTCTTACGGGCCTGGGGGCCTTACTCTTGGGAATCTTCGCTAAAGATTTTAACGTGACCGGAGGATCGGTCAAACAGTGAAGCTTTTAAAAATTCCCAAAGGTGCGTCAGTCATTCAGGCTCTTTACGCGATATTTCAAACAGTCGAAAAAGACAAAGAGCCAGCCATGACCGATATAAATGGGATTCACGTTTTAATGTTTCCCGTGGGGAACATTCAAAAAAAGATGGTTGAATCCTTTCAACCAATGCCGATGGCGGAGGGATAAAAATGCCAAAATCTCAAATCAGAAATTTCCATTGTCAAGCTTGCGCTCACAAGTGGCGCGAATCATTTAGGGGGAAAATGCCTTGTTGCCCGGAATGTAGATCGGATCATACCCAATTCTTTGAACCGGAAGGGGGTGAACAAGAAAGTGAAACGGAAACAGGAGAAGAAGTGGGGCCGGATCGGGGCTCCGCATTCTGCTAAGCGGCGGCGGCATCTGGCCTCAATTCGGCGGAAGCATCATAGGCGGTAAGGGTTAAAATTCCGGATCATTCGGGGATAACGTCAATGGCCTGCGACAAACATAGCTTAGTAGGGCGGAAATTTCGCTCAAAGATATGGGCCAAGCGGTGGGCCCGGGGGCGGCCCATTCGCAAGGTCAAGGGCGGCTGGAAGATCGGGCGGAAAAAAAGGAAATGACCTTTCCCGATGGCGAGCATTTAACCCTGGTCATTATCGTCTTGGCAATATGCGGGCCGCTTTATGGCATGATGGGGGTGATACTCCGGCGGCTGACGCGCATGGAAACCTTTTGCAAATTGCATTTTCCAAAGAACAGGGGGGTTTTAGATGGACGTTGAAAAATTTGTGGAAAAGGTAAAGGCGGCCCTGGCCGAAAATGCCAAGGCTATTGGGGAGCTTTCCGAGCGCGTTAAAAAAGTCGAGGAAATCTTCGCGCGGCTGACGAAAGCGGATGATGACGATGACTGGTAAAAAACCGAAGGCGGGGGAATCCGGGGGAGAAAAGACTGAGGGTAGGGTCAAGGTTGATGCGGTTTTTGCAGACTTACTTCCCGGAAAAAAGGAAGATCCCGGCGAAAAGCCGAAGGAAAAGCGGGCCTATCGCAAACGGGAAAAGACCGTCCCTGTTTTTGAGGACAGGTTTTTTTCGCTGATTTGGGAGAAGATTTTCATACGCATCTTCCCAGGTCAACCCCTATCAATCGACGAATCGGCGGGCCTGGGCAGCTCAACGAATGTTGTAATTAGTAAATACATTCCCGACCTGTTGGCCAAGTATTCGGATGAGTTAATGTTAGCCTTCAATATCGGGACGGCAGTCATGGTCAGATGGACCGTCAAAAAGGAAGCAAGAGAAAGAGAAAATGTTTCGCTTGGTAGTTCTTTGGATGCTCCTGCTGTTTAGCGCTTGCGCGACGACGAAGGATATAATTTATCTTCGCCAAGAATTGATCGTCGAGCAAGAGGAACGGACCAGACGCGAGCAAGCTCTTTTCACTTTCTTAAACTATCTTGCCCACGGATACGCGAATCATTTGATTTTTTATCACGGGTTTAAACCGGATGAATCAAAACAACGTGATCGTTATTACAGGCCAGAGGGGAACGGGAAAGACAACGTACATTAAGAACCGTTTGCCCGCCTTCGATCGGGTGATCGTCTTTGATCTTTTGGGAGAATTCGACGCAAATATTTTTACTCTGAAAAGATTTTTTGAAAAGCTATCCGCAGAGAAAAAGGAAAGATTTTTCTTCTTCTCTTATTTTAACCCAAAGACTACCGACGAGGATTTTGAACGGATTTGCAAGGCGGTCAATCGCCTTAACGATGTTTTATTTGTGGTAGATGAATTGGATTATTTTACCTCTGCTGTTTCATGCCCGGCCGCATTTTCTGAGATCATAAAGAGGGGAAGGCATCAAGAGATTGGAGTGATCTGCGCGACTAGGCGGCCCCACGAAATCCCCCGGCTGGTAACTTCCCAGGTGACGGAGCTTGTGACCTTCCGGCACGTGGAGCCAAGGGACTTGGCTTATTTGAAAGATATTTGTGGGCTCGAGCCGGAGCGCGTTCAATCGTTACCCGATTTTTCGTATCTGCAATGGAGCGCGGCGGGAATCAAAGAGGGGAAAACTAGAAAAATGAAAACGGCGGCCCGATCGGGTGAAAATGGAGAGGCGGAGGATTTTGAGAAGATGTTTAAAAAGTTGGAAGGGAGAATTTTATGAACGGGTTTTTTCATTTCCACGAAGTGACGGTATTCCTGGCCAGGAAGGCGAGCCGGGCGGAGATCAACGAAATCATCCGGGCCGTTTCAGCGGCCACGAAGCGGGCCTTTCCCGAAATCCCCATGCACGTGAAGGTCAATATCCGGTGGGTGACCTCAGATTTCAAGTTTTCCGAAGCGAAAAATAATCCTCCGGAGGCAAAGCGGCCTGGAGATCCGGAGATCCGGCCGCGAGAGATCCCGAAGGGGTTTAGCCGAAGGCCCGTATCTGTCCCAATTTGACAATTTGTCAAGGGTGTTCAAAAATGTCTCTTGACAGGGTTAAAAAAAGATTTAAGCTTTAAGGAAAAAAGGCCGATAAGAGATCAAGGATGAAA
>Ga0315280_10012328_pt1 | contig 10353 bp, 12 predicted proteins | sample YL17G06_40_MG_FD_203697 | JGI IMG/M metagenome (GOLD analysis project Ga0315280, IMG submission 203697) | Sediment microbial communities from Yellowstone Lake, YNP, Wyoming, USA - YL17G06_40 | ecosystem: Environmental > Aquatic > Freshwater > Lake > Sediment | place: USA: Wyoming | collected... | reverse complement strand
CGCGTCGAGCTGACCGCCGACCCGCAACTCTCTCCGGTCGCTCTGGTCTATGCCGACATGGCCGACAAGAACCAGCTTCTGTTCTCGCCAAAATTCCTGCGCCGCGAGTTCTTCCCCCGGCTCAGGAAGCTGGTGGATGCCTGGCGCCGGCATGGCGTCAAAGTGATCTTCCACTCCGACGGGAACCTCTGGCAGGTATTGGATGATCTCCGCGCCGCCGGCGTGGACGGCCTGAACCCGCTCGAGCCGCTCTCCGGCATGTACGCCGGCGCGGTCCGCAAGGCCTACCCGGAGTGGGTTCTCATGGGCGGCATCGACGCCAGCCAATTGCTGCCCTTCGGCAGCGAAGCGGAGGTCCGCGCCGCCGTGTGCAAGACCATCGCGGAAGCCGGCGCCTGCGGGCGGCTCTGGATTGGCTCGAGCACCGAGATCCACCCGGCCGTCAAGCTCGAAAACGCGCTGGCCATGTGGGACGAGGCGGAAAAGTCAGGGGTCCGATAGCGGTCACAACTCCCGAAAGCTCGCCAGGCGCACCCGCGCCTGTTCCAGCGCAGCCCGAACTTCGGGGGCCACCAGCGCCGCCAGTTCGGTCTCGCGGCTTTCCTTGAGGCGCGTGTGCGCGCTGCGCAGTTCGCTGCCGCAACGGCCCGGATGGCACATCAGCTCGGTGCTGCCCTGCGGCAGATCACGAATCAACTGGACCAGGCTGGCTGTACAAAGCCGTCCGGTCATCTGATACCCCGCGAAGTGGTCCGTGGTGCGGCAGCCATGACGCTTCAGAACCTGGTGAAGTCGTCCGCCCAACAGCCCGAAGGGGCGCCGGACCCACGGAATGGCAAACTCCTCGGAGATCCGCACCACCGCTTCCAGCACCCACGGCAGCAGGTGGGTGTGCTTGTGGGTGTCCAGGTGGGTGGGCCGGATGCCCGCCCAAAGGATCTTGCGGACCTGCGCTGCCAGCTCGTCGTAAGCCCGCACCCGCCCCAGCGCCAGGGCGGTGATGAGCCCGGGCACGCTGGCGGGCAGCCGCCGCCCCGGTTCTGCCAGCGAATATCCCCGCACCAGCACCAGATGGCAGCCCACGTCCAGCCCCGGATTCTGGTGCGCCAGGCGTACCGCATCGTCAAAGGCTGCGCCGTTGGCCATCAGCGTAGCGGCGCGCAGAATGCCCTTCTGGTGCGCCTCGATGATGCCCTGGTTCACGTCCCGGGTGAACCCGAAGTCATCCGCATTGACAATGAGAGTCTTCAAATCAGCCACATGGTCTTCACCGCAGAGACGCAGAGGCGCTGAGAACACCTATAGGAATCAATTCTTCTCTGCGACTCTGCGTCTCAGCGGTAAGATCACCCTCGATCAAAATAACCCCAGCTTGATGCGCAGGAATTTCTTGGGGTTGGCCCGGATGTCTTTGACCAGGCTTCGCAGTTCCGTAGTAGCCCCGGTGAGGGAGTCGTAGAGCTGCGGATTCACCACCAGTTGCCCGAGTGTTCCTTGTCCCGTATTCACCCGGTCGATGGTGTTCTCGATCTTGGTGAGCAGGCTCTGGATCTGGCGGTAGGCGGTCTCGTCTTTCAGCAGCTTGCCGGCCGTTCCCTTGCCGGCGTTGAGGTCGTCCACCAGCCGGCGGAACTGGGCGATGGTGGCCCGGGCGTCATCATACAGGGCCGGGTCTCGAAGCAGCTTGCCGGCCGTGCCCTGTCCTTGCTGCACGTCCTGGATGATGGCCTCCAGCCGATCCACCGATGCCAGGACCCGGTTGTAGAGGCTCTCATCGTAAAGCAGCCGCCCCAGCGTGCCCTTCCCGCTGCTGACCGCTTCGCTCACCTTCTGCATCTCGGTCACCGTGGCCACCAGCCGGGTGTAGAACTCATCGTCCACCAGGAACTTGCCGATGCTTCCTTTGCCCAGCTCCACCTGATTGACGATGCGGTCCACGCGGTTGACGGTGGCCTGCAACGAGTCCACCACGCTGAAGCCTTTCTTGACCAGGTCCTCGAACTCGCTGGTGTCCTCGCTCTTGAGTTCGCCGCCGGCCTGGATGGTGGTGGTGCTCTGGCCCTTCCGGATGTCGATGTACTTGGTGGCCAACACCGTCTCCGCGCCCAGTCCGGCTACCGAATCCACGGGAATGGCCCGCAGCCGGCTCTGCTCCACCGACAGCTCGACGCGCACCACCCGGGCCGGATCGTTGGACCCCGACAGCTCCACCTTGCGCACGTTGCCGACCAGGATGCCGTTGAGCCGAACCGGAGCGCCCGTCGATAGCGCCGCCGAATGCCGCAGATAGGTATACAGGGGCACGCGACGTCTGAACAGCGGCTCCTGCCCAGTGAACAGAAAAATGAGTACGCCCAGGATGATCATGGCCACGATGGCCATGACTCCCACTCGCAGTTGAGCCCAACCGACTCTTTTGGCCGACGGCATAAGTTCACGCTTCGCGTTTCACAAATTTGGAAATATACGGATCCTGAGAAGCCTCCAGTTCCGCCTGAGATCCCTCAAAAACCAGGCGGCCTTCCCGCAGAACCATGAAGGTGGTACGGATCCCCGGCTCGCCCCCGTTGCTGGCGGCCCGCTCCAGCCGCCCGGTTGGCGCGTTGTACCGGTACTTGGCCAGCAGAACTCCGTTCTGGTAGCGGTGCGTGACCATCAGCGTGGCGGTGTTCTTCAGATCGCGCCCTTTCACCACCAAGGCGATGATGGTGGAGGCCGTGATGGGGTCCAAGCCGGCGGTGGGCGAATCGTAGAGCACCAGGCGCGGCTCGGTCACCACCGCGCGCGCGATCCCTACCCGCCGCCGCATGCCCCCGGAGAGTTCGCTGGGATACTTCTCCAGGGTGTGCTCCAGCTCGACGAACCGCAGCGCATCTTCCACCCGGCGCCGCATCTGGTCAGGCGGGCAGCGGAAAGCCGGCTGGTTAGCCAGCGGATAGGCCACGTTCTCCTCGATGGTTAGCGAGTCAAACAAGCCGCCCTCCTGAAACAGCACCCCAATCCGGCTCCGGATCTCGAACAACTGCTCCTCGCGCAGGTCCGTGATGTCCTGGCCGAACACGTACACGCGTCCCGCGTCCGGCTTCAGCAAGCCCAGCGCGATCTTCAGCAGGGTCGTCTTGCCGCTGCCGGCAGCTCCGAAAACGATGCGCGTCTCTCCGGAGAACATCTCGAACGAAACGTCCTCCAGCGCCTTCACCTCATCAAACCAGACCGAAACCTGCTCGAACCGCAGCACCGATTGGTTCTGTTCTTCAAACATCCGCTAACGAGGTCCCACCTCAGACCGGCCAGAACTCTTCACCGCAGAGAGGCAGAGACGCAGAGAAGATGCCAAGATGTTTTCTCTGCGTTCTCTGCGCCGCTGCGGTGAATTCAAAATTGGATCCCTCTGTCACAGTATCGGGCCTAGATGCTTACGAAAATCCTGGTCATGAAAAACGTCAGGAAAAAAATCGACACCGAGGAGACCACCATGGCCTCGGTGGTCGAGCGCCCCACACCCTGCGTTCCGCCCGTGGTGGTGAGCCCGTAGTAACAGCCTACCAGGGCAATCGCGAAGGCGAACACAAACGGTTTCAGCAGGCCCTGGGCGATGTCCATGTAGTCCAGAGCGCGCCAGGCGGTGTTCCAATACTCCGAGCCGCCCTGATTCAACACCACATAGGACATCAGGAAGCCTCCGAAGATGCCCACGAAATCCGCGATGATGGTCAGCAACGGGAGCACCACGCAGGTGGCGATCAACCGGGGAGTCACCAGCTTCTGAATGGGATCGGTGCCCAGCGCCCGCATGGCGTCGATCTGCTCGGTGACTTGCATCGAGCCCAGTTCACTGGCCATGCCCGAGGCGTTGCGGCCGGCCACCATCAGCGAGGTCAGCACCGGCCCCAGTTCCCGCACCAGGGTGATGGCCACCACCTGGCCGACCTGCGAGGTGGCCCCGTACTGAGACAGCGCTTTGGCCATCTGCATGGCCATGACCGCACCGCTGAAAAAGCCCGTCATGATGATGATGGGAAGACTCCCCACCCCGATGAGGTCCATCTGCATGGCGATATCGTCGCCGTAGTGCGGTTTGCGGAACACGTTGCGCAGTGCTTTCCCGGCCAGGATAAGGAACTCCTGTACCCCAAGCACTGTCGGCTTGAGCCACTCGAACAAGTCTTCTACTCCTCCGCATCTCGATGGTAACATACAACTTGTGGCCACACCTCCAGTAAAAGGCTTAACCGACATTCCGGGGATCCGGGTGGGGCACGCTTCCGATTATGAAGCCCTCACGGGATGCACCGTGATTCTCACGGAGGGCGGGGCAGTGGCGGGCGCGGATATCCGCGGCTCCGCCAGCGGCACCGAAGAATTCCCCGTGATGGACCCCGGCCACCTGGCGCCCCACGTCCACGCCGTTGTGCTGGCCGGCGGAAGCGCCTTCGGGCTGGAGGCCGCCTCGGGGGTCCGCCGGTTTCTGGAACACAAGGACGTGGGATTTCAAACCGGGGCCGCCAGGGTGCCCATCGTGCCCTGCGCGATCCTCTACGACCTGGGAATCGGCAAGCCCAATGTGCGACCCACCCGCGAGATGGGCGAAGCCGCCGCCGCAGCCGCCACGGGCGATGCCGTGAAAGAAGGCGCCGTGGGTGCAGGCACCGGCGCCACCGTGGGCAAGCTGTTCGGCATGCGCCAGGCCATGAAGTCCGGCATCGGCTCGTTTACCGTCTCCCTGGAAGGCCCCGATGCAGGAGTTCGCGTGGCCGCCCTGGCCGCGGTCAACGCGTTTGGCGATGTGCGCGACCCGCAGAGCGGCAGGATCATCGCCGGGGCGCGCCGCTCGCCCGAGAGCCGCGAGTTCGCGGACACCGCGCTCCAGTTGAAGCGCGGCGCGCGCGGCGGCCTCCGCCGCGAGAACACCACCCTGGTCGTGGTGGCCACCAACGCGCGCCTTTCCAAAGTCGAAGCCAAGAAGCTGGCTGAGCAGGCGCAACTGGGCGTGGCCCGAAGCATCAACCCGGTCAACACCACATCCGACGGCGACGTGGTGATCGCCCTCTCCCTGGGCGACGTCCAGGCCGATCTCACCGCTCTGGGCGTGGCCGCCGCCGAAGCCGCCGCCCAAGCCATTCTCCGCGCTGTCCGCCTCGCCCCGACCTTGGGCGGAGTGCCCGGGCTATTGGGTCATTGAGCCATTGGGTCATTGAGCCATTGAAACGACACCCGGTACACTGAAGTCTTGTCAATGACTCAATGACCCAATGACTCAATGACTCAATTCCTGGTCGTCGGCATCGGAGACATCACCACCCGGCGGGTCATCCCGGCCATCCAGGCCGAGCCGCGCAGCCGCCTCTACGGCGTGGTCTCGCGCGATCCCGGCAAGGGTGCGCGCTACTCGGATCGGGTGTGGAGCGACCTTTCCGAAGCGTTGCGTGATCCCGCTATCGACGCGGTCTATGTGGCCACGCCGGTCTTCCTCCACGCCCCTCAAACCATCGCCGCGCTCGGCGCAGGCAAGCATGTGCTGTGTGAGAAACCCATGGCCATGAACTACCCGGAAGCCTGCCAGATGGTCGAGGCCGGCCGCGAGGCGGGCCGGGTTTTGGGCGTGGCTTACTACCGCCGCATGTACCCCAAGCTGCGCCGCGCCCGGGAGTTGCTCGATGAGGGCGCCATCGGCCAGCCGGTACTCGCCGAAATCAACTGCCACGACTGGTTCGGAGGCGAAGACGGCCAGCGCGGCTGGCTGCTCGACCCGGCCCAGGCCGGCGGCGGGCCGCTCTACGACATCGCCTCCCATCGCATCGACGTGCTGAACTTTCTGTTCGGCCAGCCGCTGGCGGTCTCGGCGCACCTCTCGAACGCCGTCCATCACAGCGCCGTCGAAGACTGCGCCACGCTGCTCATCGAGTACGAGCGCGGCGTACGGGGAATCGTGGACGTGCGCTGGCACTCGCACATCACGCGCGACCAGTTTCGCATTCTGGGGGTGGATGGGGAAATGGAACTCAGCCCCCTGAACGGCCCGTCGCTGGTCTATCCCGGCGGCGTTGAGCAGTGGCCGCCGCATCCTAACCTGCACTATCCCTGCATCGAAAACTTCGTCAGCGCCGTGGAAGGCCGCGCTCGACTGTACGCCAGCGGCGCATCGTCGCTGTGGACCGAGTGGGTGATCGAGGAGGCCCGTAAATGCCGGTCTTTCTAGGCTCAGGACTGGTTGCCGCGGTTCTGCTCGCCCAGGTCTCAGCCGGGCCGCCGAAAGGCTCTCTGGTGGTCGTGGGAGGCGGGAAAATCGGACCTGCCATCGTCGAGCGCTTCGTGAGCCTGGCGGGAGGGCCGGATGCGAACTTGGTGCTCATCCCCACGGCCGCGGAAGACAAGGAGCTTGACCTCCGCAAGCTCGAAGCGACGTTCGTGAAGCAATTCGGCGTCAAGCATGTCACCGTGCTCCATACCCGGGACCGCAAGCAAGCCGATTCGGAGGCCTTCGTGGCGCCCCTGCGCCAGGCCCGCGGGGTCTGGTTCGGAGGAGGCCGGCAGTGGCGGCTGGTGGACTCTTATCTCAACACGCTCACCCAGCGCGAACTGGAAGCCGTTCTGGAGCGCGGGGGAGTGGTCGGCGGCACTTCCGCGGGGGCCACCATCCAGGGCTCTTACCTGGTGCGCGGCGCCCGCGAGGGCAACCAGATCATGATGGCCAAAGGCTATGAGGAAGGATTCGGTTATCTCAAGAGCGTGGCCGTCGACCAGCACCTGATCCGCCGGCGGCGGGAAAACGACCTGCTCGGCGTGATCGCCGCGCACCCGGATCTGCTCGGCATCGGCATTGACGAATCCACCGCCATCATTGTGGCAGGCGACCGCTTCGAGGTGATCGGCGACAGCCAAGTCGGCATCTACGACGGCCAGGACCACGACGGCAAGCGCTACTACTTCCTCTCCCCCGGCGCCCGCTTCGACCTCAAGACCCGCGCTCCGATCAGCCCCCAGTAGTGAGCCTTCATCCTTCAGCCGATGTGAAGGGCCCCAGGAGTGAGGCGGCCCCGTGGCGATTTCTCGGTTGACAGCTACCTCTATTACCTGTTATTGTATGAAAAAGTTGTACTACCATGACTGCTGTCGAAGGGATCCTGGTCGCCGACGAGTGCTGGGTCGCCCTGGCCCTGCTTCACCGGAACCATCCGGAACGGCTCTCGTTTTCGGCCCGGGAGATTCTGGACCGCCTCAAGCAGGAGAAAATCCATGCGGAGGTGCGGGCGGGCGTCCAGCCTCACATCTACTTGCACAACGTCGCCAATATGGCGCCAAATTCCGCGAGATACCGGATGTTCTACCGTCTCGACGACGGCACCTACCGGCTGTTCCGGCCCGGCGATGATTTTCATCCAGCCAGGGCTGGCAAGAGCATGCCGGAACGTTCCGACCTGCCGCCGCGATACCACCATCTCCTGGACTGGTACGAAAGAGACTACTGTCGCCCCGCCAACCAGCTCCTCGGAGACAGCGATCCCGTCCTCCAGATGCGCGGCGTTGGGAAGGAAATCTGGGCGGACGAGGGTGCGGATGCGTTTGTGGCCAGGGAGCGCCAGGGGTGGGAGCGGACATCTGCCGGCGTGGAGGCGCCTGCAGTCAGCGCCCTGCCAGAGAGAGTGTGGGGCCGGATTGTCGCTCACCAGGGCCAGGAATTCCTCACCACCACCGGAAAGCCCTTCACGTATGTCGTCGAGGGCAAGACCGGGATCTGGTTTTACAGGAACCGCAAGCGCATCAACCAACGACTTGGGCGGCGCGAGGTTGTGGAGGCCATCTCAAGATGCCCCCTGCACAAGACCACGGAGATCAATGACTGCAGAGACTATGCCTATCTGTTCGGGCTATTGACGGATCATCGCATCCGGGAGAACGAGTGGTAGGAGGGCGGCCTGGCAAGAGTCTTTTGGGATACCAATCTTTTCATTTATCTTTTTGAGGACCATCCCGTCTTGGCCGGCCAGGTGGAACAGCTCCGGCGCAGGATGTTGTCGCGCGGCGACCAGTTGTACACCAGCACCCTGAGTGTGGGCGAGATTCTGGTGAAACCCGTTGCCGCCCATCAGACACAACTGGCCGATCGGTATCTGGCGTTCTTCCAGCGTCCCAGCATTGCCGTCCTGCCATTTGATCTCAAAGCGGCCTCCCTGTACGCCCGAATTCGGCAGGACCCCACCATCGCGCGGCCGGACGCGATCCAACTGGCATGCGCCGCCGCAGCCAGCATGGATCTCTTTATTACCAACGATGCCCGGCTGAGTCGCAAGGTGGTGTCCGGAATCGACTTCATCGCCAGCCTGGACCGGGCCCCGCTTTAGAGCAGGTTGCTCAACGCCTCGTCGTCTTCCCTCGTCCTCCACTCGTCCAGCGTCATGGAAAGGGCCGAATGGAACGCAACATCAAGCGGCTCAACACGCTTCGTGATGCTACGGTGGATCACTTCTGGCGAGCACACCCGGGTCATTTCTCGCGAGCGCCGGAGCACAGGGAAGCCCGCAAATGGCTCACATCAGGTACTTCTGCATCCCAGAAGCCACGCTCTTGCGGTCCCTGACTGACAGGCGACCGACAGTCTTCAGGATCAGGCGGTTGTCGAGTGTGAAGAGCTTGAGCCGCACCGTACAGGCCGCGTGCAGCCCGGCGGCCCGGTGGCCGGTCACGGCAGTATCGCCCGGCCAGGGGTTGTGTGCCGCGGTGGTAATCATCGCCATGACGGTGTGCCCGTTGAGGTTGAAGGCGCGCCGGCTCACCACCAGAGCAGGCCGCCTTTTGCAGTCTTCACAAATCGCGGAAGGCCTCTTCATCTTCCTTCGTCGTCCACTCGTCCAGCGTCACAGAAACCGCCGAGTGGAAGGCGACGTCGAACGGCTCACTACGCTTGATCGCCACTACATCCCCTTCCATCTCGTAGCTGATCAGGTCGCCGGGCTGGACGCCCAGCCTCTCGCGCACCTGCTTGGGAATGGTGACTCGTCCCTTGCTTGACAGCTTGCTGACTGGCATGGGTAACACCTTCTACTGAAACCGGAACGAGCGCGCCACCAGGTACCCCGCCGCCAACGCCCCCAGCGTCATCACCGCCAGGTGCGGGATGACCGAGGCGGGCGGGGCGCCGAAGCTCATCAGCTTGTGCACGGCGTCCATGGCCCAGCCGGTGGGAAACAGCAGAGCCAGCTTCTGGGTCCACTGCGGCGTGATCTCGATCGGCCACCAGCAGCCGCCCAGGGCCGCGAAAATGTTCGCCGCCGTGACTCCGATGCCGATCACCTGGGTCTCGGTCCTGGCAAAGTTGCCCAGCAGGATGCCCAGGGTCGTGGCCAAAGCGGCGTAGGCCGCGAGCACCAGCAGCAGGACTGCCAGGTGCGGCCCCCAGTCGACCCTGAACAGCAGCGTCCCGGTGATCATCGCGAAAGCGATCTGCACCGCGCCCAGCGCCATCCGCGCGCCCCACTTGCCAAGTACTACGGCTCCGCGCGACATGGGAGAGGAGGCCAGCCGGCGCAGGATGCCCTGGTTGCGCTCGATCGCCAGCATCACCCCGCCGGTGGTCAGCATCACCAGCAGGGTGAACATCACCATGGTTCCGGGAACCGCCTGTTCGAAACCCGTTGGCACGCGTTGGCGCCGGCCGGCGGACTCGACCTTCAGGGTGAGCAGCCGGGGCTGCTCCATCAGCTTCGAGAAATCCTTCGGAGTGGGTGTCTTCCCGTCCTTGGCGATCACGATCAGGTCCGCCAGCACGGCATATACTGCCCGAGCCGCGCGGATCTCATCATAGTTCGCGCTCATCCCACCCCCGCTGCGCTCCAGGTTGATCTTCACCGCTTGGCCGCCCAGTACCGTCGCCGTGAAGCCCGGAGGAATCGTCAGGCGGCGAGGGTAGCGCAAAAACTCCTCTTGGTTCCGCGGGCGCACCACACGGTAGCCCCGCGCCTCCAGCCGCCGCACCAGGTGATCGGCCAGGAATCCCGCGTCCGGCGGGATGCGCACAGCGATGGGTTCCTTGGTTTCAGATGGGCCTGAGAAGCCTCCCGTGATCGTGCCGATGAAATAGAAGAAGACAATCGGCATGATGAACGTCCAAAGCCACGTCTCGCGGGCGCGGAACATGTGGCCGACGTCCTTGCGGGCCAGGTAGAACGCGTCGCCGAGCATCACAGTTCCCTACAAAGCAAACCCCCGGTGCAGGCGCCGGAGCGAGAGCCAGAAAGCCAGGCCGCTCGCCAGCGCCAGGCCGCCGAAACTCAGAGCCAGCCGGGCAGGCTCGATCGAACCCGCCAGCATCCCTCGGAGTTGCTCCAGCGCCCAGCCATTCGGGGTCAGCCGCCC
>Ga0315280_10012327_pt1 | contig 10353 bp, 13 predicted proteins | sample YL17G06_40_MG_FD_203697 | JGI IMG/M metagenome (GOLD analysis project Ga0315280, IMG submission 203697) | Sediment microbial communities from Yellowstone Lake, YNP, Wyoming, USA - YL17G06_40 | ecosystem: Environmental > Aquatic > Freshwater > Lake > Sediment | place: USA: Wyoming | collected... | reverse complement strand
CAGGGGGGCTAAGCTGATCTCGAGGGAGGAGTTGGACGCGCGCAAAATCGTCGTGCTCGCGGGGATAGGAACACGAGAGTACTACAGGCGATTCGGTTTTAGGCGCGAGGGGCCATACATGGTTAAATAACTGAGTTAAATTCCCGAGTATTGCTGGCATCTTACTTTAATTTTTTACCACAGCTTGGGCAGAAAGCGGCATTAGCTGATACGGCATTTCCGCACTTGGGGCATTTTTTAGTTACCGATTTTTTCGTTGGTGCGGGAGCAGGCGGAGCGACTACTATCGCTGCACCACAGTTCGGACAAAACCTTGAAGTTGCTGGGACCTGCGCGTTGCATTTCGCGCAGATGACCAACGCCGCCGCTGGTGCCCCAGCAGGTTGCTGAAAGAGCGGGGGGATTATCATCATGCCCGAGCCGAGACCTGCCCCTGAAGATTTGCCAAGCTCCTTTGCGGACTCTTTCACAGTCTCCATCCTCAATACTTCTGTTGTAGGGGTCTGGCCAGATTTAATCCAGAATAACCTCTCCCGATATTCAGGCTCTGTATCTATCCCTTCGAACCTGAGGTCGACTAGATCGATCCCCAGTCTCTTAAAAGCGTCTAGAATGTGCGCCTTGACGGTCATGGAGGTCTCATCCAGTTTTGTGAAAACAGTTAGCAGGTCGTATTGGGATAGCTCATCGATCATTTTCTCGTTTATGAAGCCGCTTAAGAAATCATTAACATCGACAGTATGAAAAGCACCTTGCGCACCAACAACTTCATTCACGAAGAGCTGTGGGTCCTCAATTTTGAACCAAAACGAACCGTACGCCATGAGAGGGGCAAGCTCTGTTGTCTGAGCCTTCATACCATATTTACCGTCAAATTGTTTTGTGGATACAAATACCGCCATTGACTTAAACGGAGTTTCCTTATATCCAGCTATCCGCGTGAGAACCTTTGTTATCAGGGGCAAATTTCTGGTCGTCAAAGTGTGTCTTCCAGGCCCGAAAACGTCGTACGCTTTACCGTCTCTGAAAAAAACGGCTGCTTCCATCTCTCGAACTACCAGTTGAGCTCCCCAAGTTATGTTTTCATCGGGATATTTCCAAACGATGTCATCTGCCCCAGGATTTTGCCATTCGATAACTTGTGGCATTAGATCTGCACCCCCATTATTGCTTCTTTTCTCTCATTGAATGCGCTCTCTAAATCTTCCATCGATCCACGAAGATCATCTACGTAAACCCTCACTTTCTCGAATTTTCCCCCCATGACCTCCCCCTTAAATTGATTAACTTTTGTCTCTATATCTTTAACACTATCGACCAGTTTTAGGTCAAAGCTAATCATGGTGTCCAAATCATCTTCTTCAATCTTAACGGCATCAAAGAACCCGCTGTACCCGTAGGATGCGTGGTTTATCAGCTCAGATACCCTGTCGAACTTAGCTATCAACCGATCCGTATCATCCAAAACATCCATGATTTTGTTGATAACCAGGCGTTGGAATATCTCCTTTAGACTTGACTCAGCTACTACCAGTTTCCGATACAGGTTATCCCTTATGAGCCTATCCGCCTCCCTCCGCATTTCCTTTAATTTATAACCCCTAAATCCCGGAATCGCCAGCGAGATTTTTTCGAGAAGAGCAGTTTCCTTTTCAGTTTTTTTCAGAGGTGTCTCTCCGACCATTTTTTTCACCTTTAGAGTGGAGCTCCACAGTTCTGGCATTTAGTAGCATCTGCTGGTGTTAACTTATTGCACCACTTGCAGCGCACCTTTTGGATCTGTGCTGGCGCTTGCATGACAACTGCACCAAATGGAACCGGGGAAATGTTGACACCAATCTCCTCGGTTTTGTCAGGCCTTCCTTTGACAGCTAACACGCCTTTTACCTTTCGATTAATAGTTCCTCCAGGCATGGTTGGCGCCATTGGAGGGATGCTCACGGTGAAGGGAAACTCCCCCTTATAACCTTTAGACATTTCCAATGGTCCTGAAATTTTAATGTCTTCAGAATGCAGTTTCTTCGTCTGTGTTTCTATGACTTGTCTAACTTGATTCCCAACGCTCTCATACCTCGGGGCCTGATATGTTTCCGTCACCCGAATTTCCAGCCTAATTTCATCGGCATTGACAGCTTCATCCGAATCTAAAACGAGTTTGCCATTTATCTGCTCACCATCGAGAAATGTCGATTTGTCGAGCATGACAGAGAGATCAGCATTTATAGGATCCAGTCTCTTGAAGAACCTCACTCGACCCCCCAACGTTTAATGGTATTAAAACTATATAAGCTATTATAAATTGGAGGATATGATGTCAAGAAAAATACCGGTTGGCGCAATTTCATTCGGAATATTTTTGATTACCCTTGGTATAGCATTCCTTGCGTACGTAACCAATCTAATAACTTCTGGGGAAATAATCCCGTTCATAGCTGTTCTCAATGGCATAGGAATTCTACTTTTAGCAGTTGTGCGACAAATAAGCCCAGCAGAATATGAGATGAGCGCGTTTGTCGTGGGCTTATGGGGAATCATAATTCTTGGTGGAGGAGCATTATGGCTCTTGGGCGCTAGAGGTTTCCTTTCGGCTATTGCAACTCTGGCAACATTTGTAATATTGATTGGTATCTTAGCGGTTGTAGCAGGAGTTAGAGAATGGGTAAGTAAAAAATAAGCAAAAGTTACGCTTTAAGAATAAACTAGGGATACGATGCGCTTGCTCAACCTCATCATTTTAGGAACCGCTGGCTCCGGAAAAAGTGCTCTGACCGCAAAGTTCGGGAAGTGGATTAAGCAAAATACTGATCGAAGTGTCGCTTACATCAACCTCGACCCGGGAAGCGACTACGTGCCGTTCGAGCCGGATTTCGACATCCGAGAACACTTCACCATCGCACGGATAATGCGCAACGAGAACCTCGGCCCAAACGGCGCGATGATCAGGGCATCCGAGCTTCTGAGCGATAAGGCAGCTGAATTTGCAAAGGCGATAAACAAAATCGAGGCAGAAGTTCGACTTGTTGATACCCCCGGACAGATGGAAGTTTTCCTCTTTCATGGCGGTCCAGAGATAACGAATCTCATGCGCGGCGTGACGATATCGCTTTTCATGACAGACGCCAAGATAGCTGAGAAAGCGTCAGGGCTCGTGCTCACCCGCCTGCTTGGTCTATCCACTAGCCTCCGCTTGGGGGTGCCTGCCGTGAGCGTTCTGAACAAGATTGACCTCGTTGGGGACAAGCTAGCCGACATCGATCGCTTGCTGTTGGACTCTGAATTTTTGAAAGATAGAGTCGTAAAGGAGGACTCAGGCGTGATGATAGATTTGACCCTCAGCCTGTCGAAAACGCTGCCCGAGCTGTTGCCGGCCGCTAGGCTAGTGAAGGTGAGCGCGAAAACTGGTGAAGGCATGGCGGAACTCTACGATATAGTGCATGAGATCTTCTGCGCCTGTGGGGATCTCACTTAGCTCCTTTGGAGAATTTCAGAACTTCCATGAATGGCTCTTCACGGTTATCCTTGACGACGCTGTGGACTATGAAAGTCTCAGTCTCCCTCACGCCCTCCAATGCGTGTATTTTTTTGATTAGGTCGATGAGCTCCCTGCTGTCTTTGACCCTGACCTCCAAAACTGCATCATACCTTCCGAAGAGGCGGTAGAATTCAGATATCTGGTGAAATTTTTTAATTACTTCCTCATTTTTCTTCCTAATTTCAGCGCGCGGGTCTTCACGCACTAGGACGTAGGCCTTCGTAGTCAATCCGAATTTTTCAGGGTTTAACCTTACCACGAAAGAGGTTATCATCCCAGATTTTTTGAATTCATCAATTTTCTTTGCGACGGTCTGCCTAGTAGTCCCCACGCTTTTCGCGATTTCGGAAATGGGCTTGTTGCTGTCCTTCATCAGCTGAATGAGGATTTTCTTGTCTAGTTCTCGCAGGTTTGACATACTTAACATTTTGTTAACAAAAGGCTTAAAAAGCTTACGGTAAATAAACTGGGGGGTAAAAACATGGAAAAATCTGATAAGATGCTGAATGAAGTCTTGGAAGCTGTAAAGTTACTATACGATCGGCCCAACGTCACTCACTCAACTCCCGAGGAAATTCGTCGTGAGGCGGAGAGATACGGCACCAGGACGAAATTCGGCAATTACGACTTCGTCTCAAGCGTGAAGAACAGAAGCGCTGGGCTAACTGTATACATCGGCAGCCAGAAAGTGGCTCAGACCCGGCTAAGTCAGAAACAGAGGGAGCTCATTGGAGATGCTCAGAAAACCATCGAGCGCGTGCACCAATATTTCAAAAATGCCCCATTCGTGTGCGTGGAACGCACGATGGGCGATAACCCCTACTTCAACCCCCACTGCACACTCTACGTTTCGATTCACAGAAAGGAAATGATCCGCCTGGCCTACATGGTCGAGCAGACCCTTTTCCCACTTCGGCAAGGGGCCCCCGGGCCAAAACTCAACCTCGTCTATGTGCCGGAGTGGCAGGAGAAGGATAGACAGATCATAGTTTTCCCGGAGATTGGTGTAACGTATGTCCTTGGCTCGGATTATTACGGCGAGGCTAAGAAGGGCTTCCTGCGGATGGCGATGTGGTTCGCCAAGCAGCAGGGCATGCTCGGCATTCACGCCGGCTCCAAGATCGTGCGGGCAAGGGACAGGACAGGCAAGATCAGGACCTACAGCATGATCCTGTTTGGCCTCAGCGCCACGGGCAAGACGACTCACGCCTGTCACGACCACGGCTTAACCGGGGAGGGGGAAGGCATCGAGATCGCGCAGGATGACGTGATTTTTTTGATGAACGATGGGTCGGCCCTGGGCACGGAGAGGGGCTTCTACCTAAAAACGGGATACCTGGACCCAGTTGTGCAGCCGATAATTTACAGGGCTGCGATGAGCCCAGACACCATCTTTGAAAATGTCATGGTGGACCACATGGGCAACGTCTACTTCGACGACGAAACTCTGACCGGTAACGGGAGGGGAATAATGCAGAGGGAGGACCTCAAACCTTACATCACCCCAACTGTAAACCTCCCTCCAATCTCTGAAGTCGATGGGTTAGTTGCAATATTTATCACCCGAAGAAATACAGTCGCCCCAATTGCTTCAAAGTTGACGCCGGAACAGGGCGCAGCGGCTTTCATGCTAGGGGAATCCATCGAGACCTCGGCGGGCGACCCTCGCATGGCAGGAGAATCCGTGAGAGAAGTCGGGACTAACCCCTTCATAGTGGGAAGCGAAGCTGGGGAAGGAAACTGGTTCTACGAGTTCGTCAAAAAAAATCCAGAGAAGATCCAGTGCTACCTCCTGAACACAGGTGGAGTTGGGGAGGTGGTGCAGAAGAACAATGATGGAATCAAAGTGGTCAAGCAGAACGTCACTAGGGTTGAGATTCCAGAGATGGCAGCGGTAATAAGGGGAATTGTCAGGGGCACGATAGAGTGGAAGGTAGATCCTAACTTCGGCGTCCTCGTACCAAAGAAAGTCGATGGAGTTGACATGTCGAAATTTGATCTGTCGAAATTTTACTCGAAAGATCAAGTTGATGCTTACGTTGCTCAGTTAAAGGGTGAAAGGATAGCTTGGCTCGAACAATTTAAAGAATTAGATCCCGCCGTGATTAATTCGATTAAAGGGCGCTAGAAGAAATCGTAAAGATGTTTGAAAATATCCCTTAATTCATCGGTTTGATCTTTAAATATCTCTATGCCGCCCTTGTACCTCACCGAATAAATTATCCTGAGAGGCAGAATTTTAGAGAGCACGACTGCGGTTGCGCCGAGGAGCAACTTCACGCCAGCCGTACCACCAGTGTAGTTTATAGTGACATCGTCGTTCGGTTTGATCTGTTTTATAACTTTCCCGATCGCCTCACTGATCGACTTCGGTTCAAGAGTGTCACATATTTGAAAAACGACCTTGGTGTGCGTCTTTTCAGCCGCTTTTTTGATGACTTCCTCGTTCGATTTTTTGTATCCATGCTGAGATGCAACTTCTTTCAATTGATAATCGGAGGATATGATGTAGGTGATATCCGGTTTCTCCTTCTCAAGCGCGAGCTCAATGGTGGCTGGAACTTCCCCCAGGCTCTGGATTAAAACTTTCACCTTCACACCCGCTAGAATAACATCTCCGGCTGTTCTATTTAAAGCTCAAATAATAGCACACTAATTATGCCGCCTGTTTTACCGTGCTTGGGGCCAGCTCTGCTATCTTTTGGTATAGTCCCTTCTCTTTGAGTATCTTGCCTAGCAGCTCGGGGGCCTGTTTGATGAACTCCTCCATAACAGTAGCCGTTATCTCGTCGGCCTTGTATGTATCAAAGGCTATCCAACATCGCCAGCAGAACCTTGCGGTAACTGAATTTTCCGCACTGCACCTGGGACATACCTTCTTTTTCAATGGACTAGTCCCGTTCCCGTTTTCAGGTTCTTTTATCCCATAATGCTCGAACAGCGTTTTATCCACATCCCTACCGGACAAATGTACATAGATCGAAGGCATATTGCTGCTTGAAGTCCATCCGAAAAACTCTCTCATCTGTGCCTCCTTGAGGACCGTTGCCAGGTGCGTAGCTCGGGAGTGTCTAAAACTGTGGGGGCTTAACTTCTTTTTTATGCCAGCCTTTTTTGCGTACTTCGTTACCACTTCGGCGAATCCGCGCCTCTGAATCGGTTGATCCTTGAACTTCGCGCTAGGCCATAACGGTGCATTGGGGTTATCCTTGCCTGAGTTCATCGAGATCCATAGTTGTAAATCTGGTGTGCTTTCAAACAACCGGATTCTCCGCTCGCCTGTTTTTCCTTGCTCCTTGCCCACCCTCAATACCGCGCCATACTCATCGAAAGACACATCCGCGATTTTGAGGTTTACAAGCTCGCTGGCTCGGCAACCGCTCTCGTATGCAACGAAAAGCAACGCTCGATCTCGTTGGTTATCTGTTACATCGACAAGCCGTTTTACCTCATCCTGCGAAAGTATATCTCGTCCGTAGCTCCTTTTGCCTCTATGTAGTGTGATCCAACTAACACAGGCAGGGTAATCGCCTTTTAGTTGGCCTGTGTGAATCCACCGGAGAAATCGTTTGATCTCGCACTTGTAGAGCATCGCGGAGCTATCCTTATATTCCCTATCAATCCCCCTAGCCCACTCGCGCATTTCATCCTCGGTTAGCTGGTTGTATGGTTTCTCGCTGTGGTTTAGCGTTTGAATCGCGTCCAAGTAATTCTTCAATGTTGCAGCGCTCTTGTGGTCATCATTCAAATGCTCCAAGAATTTCAGCACATCGCGCCGTCTTTCGGTAGGTATGCGATCTAACGCTCGTTTGGCCCAAGGTTCCAAGATTTCATTAACTTCCGAGGCGGTCACTTTCAAGTTTTCTCACCTCCTTCCGGTTTTGAAATTAGAAATGCGTTGATAGCACGAAGCCTGCGGAGATCCATCAAAATGATGACTAGGGGAGACCCGATTGTAGCCATGAATATATCGGGTCTGCTGAAAAGTTTTTGAAATGTTTTTACGACATTTTTATTGCTCTGCCTTAGATCAGGTACTGGAAAGGACTTCAGTTGTGAAATGAAAGCCCTTACTGAGGGGAAATAAGGCTTCCAGGGTTCAATAAATCTTATTACGGTTTCTTTCTTCCCATACGACCACTGATCATGCCGCCGTATCCACTTTTTGAATTCTCCTGTTTCCATGATGATATCAGGAATTCTGAGTCTTTCGCAAAACGCGGTGTAAGCTAAGTAGTTGCAAATCGCTATGACCGACATCACTCCAAGTTCTTTAACCTCCGGGAGAAGCGCAGCTTGGTTTAACTGTGGGGATATTTTCATCACGAGTTTCTTGGCCTCTGCAGCCGCTTGTTCTGGCACTGGTTGCTCTGCTCCAGAGAGCTTTAGGAAGTCCTGCATAAATTCCTCGTAAACATCCAGATCGGAGTAGTAAACAAAAATATCTCGCTTTCCTTCTCTCGATACTATCTCCTTTTTTAACAGCCCTTGTCGCGCCATTGTTTTGATTTTCACTTCGACATTGATGCGCGAGTAAAGCTTTTCGAAGTCCTCTTTCCAAAGCGCGTCAGCATTTTTCTTTCGGTTAAGGAGGGCCAAGTACAACATTGGCTCAATTCCCTTGCCCAACAACTTTTCCCAGCGCCGCAAGTTAACCCCGAATTAGTATCCAATTGAGTATTATTTAAGATTTTCGTAGGTAAATACGAAAGTTAAATTGATTTTTTGTTACGTAGGCAAGTTATAACGGTTATAACTTACGTAAGTCACTAATTTCAGCATATTTTTACAAAAAAAGCTTTTTTTCTCGTCTAAACAACCCATAAACAACTGGACGGCGATGAAAAATGAAGGAAAAAATCAGGGGTCGAATCATAAGGGCGCTACAAAGGGCGGAACCGATTGGCTTGACCATTTCAGAGGTCGCGCATCGGGCCAAAGTCACGCGAATCACAGCAAGTAATTACCTGCAGACGTTGGCGGATCAAGGCGAGGTTGTTGTAGTTTTGAAGCCGCCGTTAAAGCTTCACCTCCTTGCGGAAGGGGCTCAAGTATCCTATCAACCAGAGGAGGGGGTCTAGATGGACCGCGCAAAAAATCAAGCCACAAAAGCAAAAGTTGATATGCAAAGTTTTTCGCCAGCTTTTGAATTGCTTCTCAAATTCGTGAAAGAACGCGAAAGAAACCCTACGGAGGAGGCTAAAAATCATGGAGCTAACCAAGGTTAGGCCCAGCGAGGTCAAAATCAGCGAAAATAGGATACGGAGCGATTCAGGCGATCTTGGCGACATCGAAAGAAGCTTTGAGCCTCTCGGAGGGTTGCTCCAGCCGATAGGTATAGCGCCGGATAAAGCGCTCATCTGGGGTGAACGAAGGCTAAAGGCATGGCAAAAAAAATACGGCGACAAACCGATTCCTGCGGTGGTATTCGAGGGCAACAGGAGGCTCGCGGAAATCGTTGAGAACATCAAGCGAAAACAATTATCATGGCCGGATGAAGTCAGGGCGATAGCAGAGTTCGACGAGATTTGCAGGCAACTCTACGGCGAGAAGCCCAAGGGGCGGCCCAAGAAGAAAAATGGTGCAAACATCACCAATTATTCCGAAAGCTGGTCTATACGCAAAACCGAGGAGTTGCTCGGAGTTAATCACGCCGAGGTCATCAGGGCGAAGAGGCTGGCGGAGGGCATCGATAAGTTCCCCCAAATCACCCAAGCGGAAACGAAAGGCGCCGCCCTACATTTTCTGCATGAACTCGAGTCGGCTGAGGAGAGGAAGCATGCAGAGTTACCCAAGTTAGAGGATTTCGCGCTTGGGGACTGCCTCCAAATAATTCCAACGCTCGAAGATGGATCGGCGCGGTGCATCGTGACAGATCCACCGTATGGAGTAGGTTTAAAATCACATTGGATGGGATACCCGAGCGAGCTATACAAAGAAGGCATGATCGGCGACAAGCGGGATGAAGCCCAGCCGTTGATAGACAAGATGCTGACGCTGATAGTTCCCAAGATGGCTGAAGATTCCGCACTGTATATGTTCACGGGCTTTGAATCCTACCCCTGGCTGTATTATCTGATCAAAAAGCACCTCGATTTTAGAAACTGCATAGTTTGGGCGAAACACAAGATCGGTGCAGGCGATTGGAAATGGGCCTACGGTTATAGCCACGAGTTCATCGTTTATGCCACGAGGGGTCGGCCCCCACTATTCGGAGCTCAGGATATGGATGTTTTAGAATTCTCTCGTGTTGGCGAGGGCTACCGCCTGCACCCGACCCAGAAGCCAGTCGACCTGCTGAAGTTCCTAATCCAGAAGTCGACGGTGGAAGGGGAGCTGGTCGTTGATCCATTCGCTGGCTCCGGCTCAACCGCGATAGCCGCGCTCGCAACGAACAGGCGATACTTCTGCGTGGAAAAGGATCACAACTATTACGAGAAAGCCGTCATGCGCATCGAGAAATTCAAGAAGTCGGGAGGTGTCGGGGAATGAAAAAGTATGCGCTGAATAATCCGCAAGGCGCCCCAAGTTCGAAATTCAACAAGCGTACCCAAGCCGTCTTTGATGCACTAAAGGGCGGCGAACCGAAGACCGCGAAGGAAATCCATGATTCAATAGGCTGCTACACACTCGGCGGCGTGTATGCCTCTTTAGCGGAGCTAAGGAAGGCTGGAATCTTGGCGGGTGAAAGTAGCGGGCAACAACCGCCACCGAACGAGCCAGGCGCGGGGTAAGCAGATGGTGCTACCGATCTGTGAGACCTGCGCCCACTACGGCGATAAGGTCTGCAGGGCTGGTCACGCAGACATCATGCGGAGGCG
>Ga0315280_10012325_pt1 | contig 10354 bp, 7 predicted proteins | sample YL17G06_40_MG_FD_203697 | JGI IMG/M metagenome (GOLD analysis project Ga0315280, IMG submission 203697) | Sediment microbial communities from Yellowstone Lake, YNP, Wyoming, USA - YL17G06_40 | ecosystem: Environmental > Aquatic > Freshwater > Lake > Sediment | place: USA: Wyoming | collected... | reverse complement strand
AGATGTGCGTGTCGTCCTCGCGAAGCCCCAGGCGGTCCATGTCGAGCTGCACCTGTGAGCGGTCCAGCACGCGCAGCACGATGCTCTCGCCGAACATCGTCGGCAGCACCGAGACGCGCAGGTCCACGGGGGCATTGTTGATGGTCAGCGGGATGCGCCCGTCCTGCGGCACGCGGCGCTCAGCGATGTTCAGGTGCGCCATCACCTTGATGCGCGAGGCTATCGCCGGGGCGATCGACTTCGGCGGCGGCAGCATCTCGTAAAGCAGCCCGTCGATGCGGTAGCGCATCTTGAACTCATCCTCGAACGGCTCGAAGTGGATGTCCGACGCGCGGTCCTTGATCGCCTGGAGCAACACCATCGTCACCAGGCGCTTGACCGGATTGGCCTCGGCTGCGCCCTTCAGCGTGTCCAGGTCTATGCTCTCGCCGCGGTTTTCGAGCTGGGCAAGCTGCTCGTCGCCGACTATCTCGTTGATGAGCTCGCCGATCGAGCCCATCGCGCCGGGCGATTGGGTCTCGATGCCGTAATACTTAGCCAAGGCCGCCTCGAGCTGATCGGAGTCGGTGATGCGGGCCACCACGTCCATCCCCGTCAGCGTCCGCAGGTCGTCGGAGGCCCGGAAGTTGTCGGCCGACGCCAACGCCACCACAAGCCGCTTGGTCGACTGGTCGGACTCAATGGGCACGACCTTGTAGCTGTTGGCCATCTGGGCCGGAATCTGCGATATAACGTCCTCCGGGATCTCCAGCGAGCCAAGATCGGCGTATTCCATGCCCGCCTGGAAACCCAGGGCCAGGTTGCGCGTCTGGTCGTCGATGTAGCCGAGGTCCACCAGGATCTGGCCCAGGACGCCGCCGCGCTCCTTCTGCACGTCCATGGCCTGGTTGAGCTGCTCGCGAGTGATCTTGGCCATCTTCACGAGCACGCGCCCCAGCGGCCTGCCCTTAAGCTGACTGACATCGTATTGCATTACTGCCATGGCGGAATCCTCCGGCGGCTATCTCTCCTCGGCCTTCGCCACGTCCACCGGCTTGGCTCCAGGCGTCGGCATGGGTTTGCCGGCCTCGGTCGCCTCGATCTTCTGCTGAAGCTCGCCGGGATTCTGTGCACGGTCTATCACCTCGACCTTCTCCACCTTGCCCTCAGCCCAGAGCCGGTAGAGATGGTCGTCCAACAACTGCATGCCGTACTTCTTGCCCGTCTGGATGGACGACGGTATGCGGTACACCTTGTTCTCGCGAACCAGGTTTGAGATCGCCGTCGTCACGTACATGAACTCGAACGCGGCAATCATGCCTCGCACGTCGCACCGCGGCATCAGCTCCTGGCACAGCACCGCGATAAGCGATTCCGACAACTGCACGCGGATCTGCTCCTGCTGGCTTGTGGGGAAGATGTCCACGATACGCGTCACGGTCCGGTGGGCCGTGGTCGTGTGCAGCGTGCCGAAGACAAGGTGGCCGGTTTCCGCCGCTCGCAAGGCCGCCTCGATCGTCTCCAGGTCACGCAACTCGCCCACCAGGATCACATCGGGGTCCATACGCAGCACGCGCCTCAGCGCCTCGGTGAACGACGGCACGTCGACCCCGACCTCGCGCTGATTTACCAGGGACTTCTTGTGGTAGTGGTAATACTCTATGGGGTCCTCGATCGTGACGATGTGCCGGTCGAAAGTCTCGTTAATGTAGTCGATCATCGTGGCCAGGGTGGTGGTCTTGCCGGAGCCGGTAGGCCCGGTGACCAGGAAAATGCCCCTTGGCCGGCGGCAGATGCTCTGCACGATCTTCGGCAGGCCTATGTCCTCAAAGGTCAGCAGCTTGGAAGGGATAAGCCGCAGGCATACGGATATGTTACCGCGCTGCTGAAACACCGACGTTCTGAAACGGCCGGCCTTGCCGAACTCGAACCCGAAGTCCGTGCCTCCCTGCTCCTGGAGCTCCTGCTGGTTGCGATCGGGCGTTATGGCCTTCATCAAGGCGATTGTGTCTTCCGGCTCCAGCGGCTTAGTCTCAAGCGTGCGAAGCCGGCCATGGAGCCTAAGTGTCGGTGGCCGACCTACATACAGATGCAAGTCGCTGGCACCGCGCTTCACGCAGGTCTCCAACAGTCTGTCAATGTGGAGCGTGGACATTGTCCTGCCTCCGGATCATTATTCGCTCAAACAGCACCCAGCGGCTTCGAGTTGACCCGCATCTCCGACAGGCGGGACGCCCTAGCCGCTGTCCTAGCCTTCAGTTAGCAATGCCAAGTCAATCCGTCACCAACTCACCCGTCTGGGCGGTCTTCAGTATCTCATCCGGCGTGGTGACACCCTGGACGATCTTCAGCCGACCATCAGACAGCAGGTTCCTCATGCCCCCGGCTATTGCCGCCTGCCGCAACTCCCCTAAGGTCGCACCCCGGAAGGCCAGCTCCCTCAACTCATTGTTCATGGGCATGAGCTCGAATATCCCCTGCCGGCCCCGATATCCCGTGCCGCCACAATTCTCGCAACCCCTGCCCCTGTAGAACGTTGTCTTGTCCAGCTCAGCCTGGGTAAACCCCAACATCCGCGCAACGCGCGGGTCGATGTCCTTGTGCGGCTCCTTGCACCTGGGGCAGATGATCCGGATAAGTCGCTGGGCCATAACTGCCTGAATGCTGCTGGCGACCAGGAAGGGCTTCACGCCCATGTCGATCAGACGCGTTATGGCAGACGGGGCATCGTTCGTGTGGAGCGTGCTGAAAACCAAGTGTCCAGTCAAAGCGGCCTGTATCGCGACTTCAGCAACCTCCAGGTCGCGGATTTCACCGACGAGGATGACGTTGGGGGCCTGGCGAAGCATGGCCCTGAGTATCTTGGCGAAGGTGAGGTCAATGGCCTCGTTGACCTGAACCTGGTTGACCCCGGTGATGTTGTACTCCACGGGATCCTCGGCGGTGATGATCTTCCTGTCGGGGCGGTTGAGCTCGTTGACTGCCGCGTACAGGGTGGTGGTCTTGCCGGAGCCGGTGGGGCCGGTCACCAGGAACATGCCGTTGGGCCGGCGGATGATGCGCATGAACCGCTCGTAGTCATCCTGCTCGAAGCCCAGGGCAGGGATGCCCAGGCGGACGCTCTCGGGGCGGAGAATACGCAGGACGACACTCTCGCCGTGGTAGGCTGGCAGGGCTGAGACCCGGAAGTCGATCTTGCTGCCGGCGATGTCCATCTTGATTCTGCCGTCCTGGGGCAGGCGCTTCTCGGCCAGGTCGATGCCGGCCATGATCTTAATCCGGTTTACGACGGAGCCTTGCATCCGTTTGGGGATGGGTTCCCGCTCGAGGCACACACCGTCGATGCGGTAGCGGACGCGGACCCGGTTGGCCATCGGCTCGATGTGAATGTCGGAGGCTCTGGTTTCGACAGCCTGGGTGATGATCATGCCGACCAGGCGGACGATGGGGGCCGCCCCGTCGTCCTCCAGCAGGTCCAGCCCGTGCGCCTCGCCGGGGGCGACGTCGATGGTCTGGCGGCGGATTTCGTCCACGGCGGCATCGATGCTGACCTCGGAGGTGGGGTTGGCGCGGTTCAGATAGCCGCGGAACTTGGCCCTGGAGGTCAGGTAGGGCTGCACCTCGCAGTTCAGCCGGAAGCGAAGCATGTCCATCGTTTCCAGGTCCAGCGGGTCGGTGATGACGACCCGCAGCTTGCCCTTCTCGCGGCTGAGCGGCAGGACCATCCTGTTGCGGATGACCTCCTCAGGGAGTAGGTGGGCCTCGGGTGCCTGGACGTCGGCGGCCAGATCGAGATACTCCATGTCGAACTGGTTAGCGAGGGCCTTTGCGACGTCTTCCTCGCTGGCGAGGTTGAGGGCCACCAGGGCCTCACCGATCCTGAGGTGGTTCTTTTGACCGTGGGCGAGGGCCTCCTCGAGGCCCTTGCTGCTGATGACGCCCCATTCAACGAGGATCTCGCCGAGCCGTCGTCGCTTTTTCCGTGCCATGTGCTACTCGCTGCCGCCAACGAGGGCCCGGCGAAAGGGTACAGGGTCAGCCCCTGTTTGCCCGTGTGCCGGGCTGGTGGGCGGCGTTGCGGCGGCCAACACTGCGGTCTCTTGCGCTTGGGCGGGAAGGCAATTCATGGGGCCGCCGGCCAGGCAGGCGAGCTAAACATATCGCGCCAAGCCCGGACAAACCACAGCTTTATTCTACACGCGTGTGCGAATGCCGGTCAAGGTCAGTTTCCGCCCTGCGGGCATGGCAGGGCGGTCGGCGGTGAGCGCGCGCGGGGCGCTCACTTGAGGGGCCCGAGGCCATGCTCCTTGCGGATTGCCTGCGCCGCAGCCAAGGCGTGGCGGTCGGCCTGAATCACCGCCACAAGGTTGCCGGTGGTTATTCCCAGGTGGCTGGCTGCGTCAGCCAATTGGCCCTGGAAGTGCTCCAGCAGGTCGAGCAGGTAAGCTACCACCTGCCAGTAGCGTGCGTCACGGCGGCCGACTTGCAGCCGTAGCCGTCCGGCCTGCCCGCCGCCCCTGGCGGTAAAGGTGCACCGGCTGACCACTTCCGGGCACTCGGCATCATCGGTGACAGGCGTGCGGAGGGTACAGGCGATCTTCATCCGAAGCCTCACGAGGGCGAGCCGCTTGTTTTCGTGCTGGCTGCGACTGTCATCGCCGTGGGCGGATATCCCGGTGGGCAGGTGTCGCAGCCGGACGGCCGAAGACACCTTGTTGCGGTGCTGCCCGCCGGGGCCGGAGGCCTTGTAGACGTGGACTTCGCACTGCTGGAGCAGGGCGGCGTCGTCCAGGTTCAGCAGGTCGCGACCTTCCATGAGTGTGATGATATCTCTGACGTTGCGATGCGGCCAGTGTGTCGGCAGCCTGCTGCGTGCGGTGGGCGCGGTGGGTTTGGTGGCGATTGCGGGCAGGCGGGCTGTTTGCCTCTTGTGAAAGAAGGCAAGGTGAGGTTAGAATAATCTCGGGGTTGCGATAAGGGAGTTCACTACCCGATGTGTTGACCCGAGGTGCGGTGTTGGTATAGATGAGAGTAGCGACCAACGGAGTGCCATGGCCGGCGAGCCGATGAACGATTGGACGGATGCGGAGACGCGCGTTGAGCGGGCTCACGACCTCTACGAGCGAGGCCGCTGGGTAGAGGCCGCCGCCGAGCTACGCGCCGCCATCGAGGTCAACCCCTACAATCCCTCCTGGCACTTCAATCTCGCGCTGACCTTCGAGGCGATGGCGGAATACGAACGGGCCTGCCAGGCCTTCAGCAAGGCTCTGGAGCTGGACGGCGACGACGTGGAGACGCTAAACTGCCTGGCCGTCAACCTCACGCGGGTAGGCCGCTACGCCGAGGCCCTGGAGCACTTCGCCCGGATCGACGAGCTGAAGCCGGACTACGAGCCGGCCTACTGCAACCGCATCGTGACCTACACCGAAATAGGCGACCACGACAAGGCCGAGCTGATGTTCTACCGCGCCCGCCAGGTGAAGGACGAGTGCCCCCAGTGTTACTACAACATCGGCGACAGCCTCTACGCCCGCGGGCAGTACGACCGGGCAATCTACTGCTGGCGGCAGACGCTGCGGCTGGACCCCTCGCACCCCTATGCCAACGTCCGAATCGCCGAGGCCTACTGGGCCAAGGGCGATCTGAAGCAGGCCGCCGAACGCTACCAGCAGGAGCTGAAGTCCGGCAGGCAGACCGACACCGAGACGCTGCTGGACTTCGGCGAGATGCTGATGGAGATGGGCAAGCTCCTGGAGGCAGGCGACGTCTTCCGCCAGGCACTCCAGCAGGGGGGCGACGACGCCTCCGTGCACTTCTGCCTGGGCGAGTACTCGCTGAAGACGGGGCGGCTGACGGCGGCCGAGAGGCACTTCCGCAACGTCGCGCGGATCGACCCGCGTTATCCGGCCGCCCATCTAAAGCTGGCCGAGGCGCTCATCCGGCAGGGAGACGTCCAGGAGGGATCCAAGCAGCTCATCTGCGAGCTGAAGTGCTCCGGCCACGATCCGCAGACGCTCAAGGAGGTGGCCAGGCTGCTGCTGGAGGCGCACCGGTGCCGTCAGGCCAATGTCGTGCTCCAGCAACTGGTGCGTCTAGACCCGTCCGACGCGCACGTTCAGCACAACCTGGCCGTCAGCTACTTCATGATGCAGCGGCTGGGCGAGGGCATCCGGCACTGCCGCAAGGCCCTGAAGCTCAAGCCTGACTATCCTCTGGCGCTGTACAACCTCGCGCTGGCGCACATGCGGCTGGGGCAGCTCAGCCGGGCCCGCCGCTATGCCGCAAAAGCCCTCACCGTCGCCCCGGGCGACGAGAACGTCATCCGGTTGACGCACCGGTTGGGGGCGGCGCCGTTCTGGCAGAGGCTGCGCAGCCGCCTGAGCCTTCCCGGCCGCAATGGCTCCACTTGACCTGCCGGCTGGGGCCTAGATCCCAGGAGTCCGCCAGTGAGCGCACAAGCCGGGCCGCTCATACTCGTCGCCGAGCCCCTCAGCGACCGCGCGCTTAAGTATCTCGCCGAGCATGGCCAGGTCCGCCGCGTCTCCGCCGATGGCCTCAAGAAGGAGCTGCCGCATGCCGACGCCCTGGTCGTCCGGACGTACACGCAGGTGAACGAGGAGCTGCTGGAGCGAGCGGGGCGGCTGAAGGTGGTCGGCAGGGCGGGCGTAGCCGTGGACAACATCGACATCCCCGCCTGCCGGCGGCGCGGCATCGAGGTAGTCCACACCCCCGCGGCCAACACGCTGGCGGTCGTGGACTACACCATCGGCATGATCATCCAGATGAACCGCCGCTTCTGGCCGATGACCGGCCACGTGGCGCCCGGTGAGTTCCACGAGGTCAGGAAGCAGACCTTCGGGCGATTCCTGTCGGAGATGACGCTGGGCGTCGTCGGCTGCGGGCGGATCGGCTCGCGCGTCGGCAGGGCCGCGGTGGGACTGGGCATGAAGGTCCTCTACAACGACATCATCCCGATCGAGCTGGACTACCCGGCCGAGGAGCTGGACAAGCCCGCGCTCTACGCCCGCAGCGATATCGTGACCATACACGTGCCGCTGACCCGTCTGACATTGCGGATGATAAACCAGGAGACGTTGCGGCAGTTCAAGAGGGGCAGCCAGTTCATCAACGCCGCCCGCGGTCAGTGCGTCAACTACCATGACCTGGCGGCGGCTGCGCGGAGCGGACAGATTTCGGCCGCGGCAATCGACTGCCACGACCCCGAGCCGCCGCCGCCGGACTACCCGCTGTTCGGCCTGCCCAGCGTGATCCTGACCCCGCACATCGCCGCCCGCGTGCCCGCGGCCATGGAGGCGATGTCCGACGTGGTGTACGACGTGGTAGCCGTGCTTGAAGGCCGCCAGCCCACCTACCCAGCCCAGGAGGAAGAGCCGATCTGACCGGCGGGGCGAACCTCCGCCGCTGCGGTCTTGTCGCCGGCCCGCGGCGGCTGTAAACTCACTGTTTTGCCAGCAGGAGGTCGCTTGCGGGCATGGCTGACGAAGTGAAGTTACAGCTACGTTTCGCGATTCTCTTCGCGATCATGACAGTAGTCGGCTGTTCGCCCCAGTCCATCCCGCCGCCGACCAGCATCTCGCAATACAGGGACATGCAGGCGGCCCATCGCCCCAGCTACCCGCGGCAGACGATCCTTCTGCACAACCTCCAGCGCGTCCTGGACCGCGACCTGGACACGCAGTCCAGGATCACCTCCCTGAAGCTGGCCACCGAGCTGGGCTCGGAGGAGCCCATCGTCCTGGAGCAGCTCGCCGCCGTGCTGGCCGACCCCAAGGCCCCGCCGCAGCTTCACGATGAGGCGCTGGCGTTCCTGCTCAGCAAGGACTATCCCGAGCTGGGGAAGTACGTGGTGAAGGTTCTGCCTCAGTCGAAGTCCTCCCAGCCGATACGAGGCATGCTGCTGGAATGGCTGGCCAGGCACCCGTCTGCCAGCCTGCTGTCGGAGGTGGTGAAGGCGTGGGGCGACGCCCAGCCGACCAACCAGGCCGAAGAGGCCTACTTCCGCACTGTCGTCGAGCGAGTCACCGGCAGGCCGTGGGGCAAGGCCCTGCTGCACGCACTGAACTTGACGGGCTTCTCGGCCCGCGGATCGGCGATCGAGGTGCTCGCGCGGCGCCTGCCAAAGGAGACGCTCAAGGCCGAGATACTGCAAATGAACGCCCAGACCGAGGCGGTCGTCGTGCTCCAGTCCTTCATTCGCCAGTTTGATTATCTTCCCGCGACCGGCACAGAGTTGCTGGCGTCGGCCTCGGTCCACCTCACCACGGCACCGGAGCTGGCCGAAGCTGCCAAGGTGTGCGAGAAGTGGCGGCGCGACTACGGCTACAGCTTCAACATCCGCGACTTTCACCTGCTCAGCCGCCTGGCCGCCCGGCCCGAAGATGCAGCGGTCAGCCGGGGGCAGCTCGTCTCGGAGCTGTCAGCCGTGCTGCTGGGGCGGCGGCACGTGCGGCACTGGATCGTGCCGGCCAGCCAGCCCGACCAGTCGGCGCGGTTCGACAAGCAAGTGGACCGCCTGACCATGGCCGACCTGTGGAACCTGCGCCTGCTGAACGAGATGCTCAGCCGCTCCTCGATCCAGGCGGCGTTGGCGGTGATGGCCGACCAGGACCGCACCGACCGCCTGCGGGCCTGGGGCGGGTTGGTGTTCTTCCAGGACGGCAAGGCCCAGGCGAGACTGTATCCGCCCGATCCGCAGTCTACCGCCGGCGACCTGGTCTACAGCCCCAGCGGCAGGCTGCTCGCCGACGGACGCGACTCGCTGTGCCGGTTCCAGGCCCACTTCGAGACCGTCCACAACCCTGTTCGCGCCGGGCCGGGGAAGGATGAAATGGCCGACGCCCAAAGTGCCAACTATTACCTCCTGGTGCTCACCAGCCTCAGCAGCTCGTCTTTCTGCGCGCACTACTGCAATCCCGACGGCGTGGTGGTGTCGCTGGGCGAGTTCCCCTTCGTCAGATGACCTGCCCTCCGGACCGCCCTAGCCGATCTCCCGCAGCACGCGGTCGATGGCCTCGTACTCGTGCTTCATCGTGGCGAGCTGTCGGCGGTGCTCCTCGAGCAGCTCGGGGGAGGTGTTGGCGAGGAACTCGGCGTCGTTCAGGCGCTGGGAGAGCTGATGAATGTGTTCGGCCAGCACGGTAAGCCGCTGGCGGAGCACCTCGATGCGGTCGCCTCGCTCGACGACCTGGTCCAACACCTTCTCGGCCACGAATATGGGCGTTCCGAAGGCGGCCCCCAGGGCGATGGCGTCGGACGGCCGGGAGTCCACTTGGATGACGCGGTCATCCTGGCGGATGTAGACCGTGGCGATGAAGGTCCCCCAGCCTTCCTCAAGGTCATATCGGATGTCGTTGATCACGATCTTCTCGAGCTTGCCCCCCAGCAATTCGATCACGTCGGCGAGCAGCTCGTGAGTCAGCGGCCTGTGGAACGACTTGCCCTTTAGCCGCCGGTCGATGGCAAGGGCCTCGGTTAGACCGATGATGATCGGAAACGACCGGCCGCCGCCGCCTTTTTCGCGAAGGAAGATCCTCTGGGACCCGCCCGAAGTGTCGATCACAATCCGGGATAATTCCATCGCCACGTCCATGGTCCACCTCAAACACATGCCGCCGCAAAAATACTAATCGGACTTTGCTTATTATAGCTTCGCAGGGCGCTGCGGCAACGGCCGGCGGGACCGCCAGGCCGTCAAACCGCCGGCGGCAGGGACACCTCCGCGCGGTAGTTGGAGCGGTTCCAGCTCGCCCAGCGGACAGGCCGGTAGATGCCGGCCCCAGCGGGGGGGCGGTCCTGGGTGTAGATCCATATCGAGTCCTGGTCCCAGAGCAGTATCTCGTCGCGGCCGTCGCCGAGGATATCCACCGCCTCGGCGCAGAGTGTCGGGTGGCCGTCGTCGGGAAAGACTACCACTCTCCTGCCATGCCCGTCGATCATCCCGCCATACTCCACGCTACCGGATAGCAGGGCGAGTTCGGTCGCCTGTCCCGTCCAGTTGACCGGGTTGAGGACGTTGCCCGTGGCGTCCGGCTGGAACTGGAGCAGCCTCCTGCCGGTGCAGTCGTGCAGCGAGATGATGCCGGCGTGGCCCCAGTAGGTCACCACGTAGAATTGCAGGCCTGGCACCTCGTTGCGAAACCGGGCCGCCGACACCCGCTGGGCGTGGCCGAGCAGCTCGCGGTGCAGCACGCCGCCATCGGGGCTAAGGATGTTGAACCCCTCATTTCCGCAGGCCAGGGCGATCTGCACGCCGCCGCGGGCGGGGTCAAACGGGCCGATTGCAATCTCATCGGCGTGGTCGCCCCAGTCCTGGTCCGATCGCAGCTCGCCATCCGGCCCGACGCGGCTGTACCCG
>Ga0315280_10012324_pt1 | contig 10354 bp, 11 predicted proteins | sample YL17G06_40_MG_FD_203697 | JGI IMG/M metagenome (GOLD analysis project Ga0315280, IMG submission 203697) | Sediment microbial communities from Yellowstone Lake, YNP, Wyoming, USA - YL17G06_40 | ecosystem: Environmental > Aquatic > Freshwater > Lake > Sediment | place: USA: Wyoming | collected... | reverse complement strand
CGGCGAGAGATGCTTACAAAGTTTTAGAATACGGTTCCAGCATTCCTGACCGGTGTCCCATGGGGGCGATTTTATAAAGAGCTAAAGTGTTACAGGAATTGGTCAACTGTTAACTAATCGGTTATTAGTCTATGACGGATTGGAGGTTACTTTCAGCGAATTTACTGTCAACAAAAACCCAAATTGTGATCATTGCGGATCTCTCGTGAGAAAGGAATGAGATATGCCTGTCAGGGTACACATTCATACAACTCATCGACAATTTACCAACGGCTTGGAGATGGTAGCCGTAGAGGGAAATACAGTGGGTGAATGTCTGAACCAGCTCATCAAGGAGTTCCCTGGAATGGAGAAAGCGCTGTTTGCCAAAAAAGATAAACTGCTCAACATCGTTGAAGTTTATGTAAATCGTGTCAGCGCATACCCAAATGAACTCGTTAAACCCGTTAAGGATGGCGACGAAATTCACCTTACCATTATGCTTGCTGGAGGATAGGAAGAGAAGTTAAATAATGGAGGGATCGAGACGACATTAGTAGTATGTCTGCTCCGTGACGCCAAGCCTCCGGCTCACTTCCCCCACCGTGTTCCCCTGGCTCAGAAGGACCTCGGCCTCCCTGAGCTTGCCGACGATCTGCTCCGCGGTAAACCCTTTCTTTTTCATCCCTGCCATAATGACTTTATCAGGGGAGGTGGTTTTTACAACTGTCTTGAGCACCTCCATCTGTTCGTAATGAGATAAACTGCATAACTCGCCATTTGTCCCCAAAACCAAATAACCACGAAGCCTGCTTTGATTGAGGTGTCGAATATTGGAGAATAGCTTTAATGCAGAAAGATTTCTTGACTTAAGTATATATTCCCTTTTGATAAAGTTGACCTAACATCGCCGCCCCCAAGAGAGAAGATTGATCCTGATATTCATACTCAAAATTGCCACCCATCCAGCGTTTTTTTACTTTTAGTAAATTTCTGATTTTAGACCCGCCCCCTGAAGTCATCACTTTTCGACCTAATTTGACTAAACTGGCCACTTCTTTGATGTGCTGTCCCTGATATATGCTGTTCCCTTTTATCAAGCCAAGGAGGATATGTTCCCGGGTCGTTTCTAGGGTCAAACCAGAAAAGCTAGCTTTGAGTTGTTCCAGACTGTAACGGGACCCCTGCAAAAAAGGCACCCATTCTGGAATTTCAGCCTCTAAGCGATCTGGGCTCTCGCTATGGAGAAAGTTCTCAAGAACCGATGGAACATAGTCGTCAAAGAATTGATCTCGCGTCATATCTCTGCAAAAAACAGAATGGAACCATTCCAATGCTAACCCTCCTGTGTTGAGCACGAAGAAGGTCATCCATCGATTGGGAATGACATGACAGCGGACATTGAAATTCCTTGAGCTTATAGGTCGTTCCACACACACATTCGTTATCTCACAAGTGCCACAGATGTAATTAATATCCCCTGGAGCCGTGAATCCTCCTGACAAGGCAGCAAGGACAGCATCATTGCCCCCGCACAATACATCGCAGTCCTTAGGTAAACCCAGTTCATTGGCGACCTCAGGCAAAATGTTGCCGACATTATGGTAGGACTGGACCAATGGTGGGAGTTTGCTTTCGGGTATCCCAGCAATAGCTAAAACATTTTTATTCCAGGTTAGGTCATGCCGGACTGTATTATAAAGTCCGGTAATCGAGGTGGTGGAGGGGTCAATAGCCCATTGCCCAGTAAAACGTTTCACCATGTAAGTATTACAATGGCCGAACTTTGTTGTAGCATTCCAGATTTCTGGCTGGTTTTCCTTTATCCAGAGGATAGAGCAGAGGGAAGAGCCTCCGGAAACGGGTAAGTTGCAGGTCTGGCGGAGAAATCTTTCTTCTCCAACCAACTGCCGAATCTCTCTTGCCTGTTTATGGGCACGACCATCCAGCATCAGAATCGCAAGACCAAGCGCATTTCCATCCTCATCCATGGGGACAAGGCCAGGAGTTGTCACAGAAAATGAGACAATTCCTACCTTTGGTAGAAACTCTTTTATCTCAACACAGCAATCCTTGAGCGCCTGCCACCACTTTTCAGGTTCAATATCCGCCTTTCCATGATCATAGAGATTGATCTGGTATTCACGTGAGGTTTCACATCTTTTTTGCAAATCAGGACCAAAAACCCCTATTTTAAAGGTAGTCGTCCCTACATCGACCGCAAGAATATCTCTTCTCATAGGAAAAAATACCTTAAATAGCTTGACTCAATAAAAAACGAAGTCTCATTAAATTTAATAGGCACATAACCTAATGGAAAAAATATTTCAATATTTCAATTGATGGGGGTGTTAAATAAGGGAACTACAGACCTGACATGCAGGATCTCTTGACAGCCTTAGTTTTGTGATGCCCTCTGACTCCCACACCTTACCCCATCTGACTCCCTGTTGCTCCGATACCTTTCTAAAATGTCTGCTCAAGAAAAGTGTGAAAAAACGGATGTCCTGCTTTGTACTGTAGAGCGAGCCAAAATAAAATTGATTTGTAATTTCCCCGGTCTTGAGATATTTGATCAGTTCGGCAATTGAAAAGGCCCCCATGGCGGCTACCGGAAGAATATTGATGGCAAAGATCGCTGTCTGAAAGGAGCCTATAAAGAATGGGCTTTGAAATCGGCCAATCAAGCAATTCAGGCACGGGGTATGAGGGGAATGGAGTAAGGCCGTGTAAAAGCAATTGGAAACAACTCCGACCATGAGATAGGGAATTTTGTGCTTTACAGCGAATCGGTTCACAATGGACCGAGAGGCCCATTTGTCAAAGGTATCAATGATGAGATCGGTTTCAGGATCAATTCCTTCATCCACCGTTGTTTCATTGATCTGCAGCTCTTTGGCAACGACCTTCACATGGGGATTGAGCTTCCGAGCATAGATCTTCAATGACTCAGCCTTGCTCATCCCAATGTGGTCAACATTATGGATAAACTGACGGTTCAAGTTGGATAACTCAACCGTATCCTGATCAATCGCCTCGATCTTACCAACTCCCAGAAGGAGTAAATTATTAATGATCGAGGAGGCAGCCCCTCCGATCCCCATGACTGTGACATGGAGGTTTTTGAGCTTAAGCTGATCCTCTTCAGACCAATCGGCCATCGATAACTGGCGAAGATACCGTTCTCTTTCATCCGCGTTAAGGGATAGGTGTTCTTGATTGATTTTTCGACCCCGGAGGTTTTGCCTTATCGATGGGAGCCGCGTTCTTCACAAACAGGCAATGGTGGAACGGGTCTCCCATCCAGTTTGCATTGGACGTACTCAGCAATCCGCTCAACCGTGCTGAAGCGTCCCGGACCGATCTCTTCATCCAGGACCCCAATGCCAAATTCCTTTTCAAGGAGAAGAATCAGCTCCACGAACATAAGAGACGTGAAACCATTTTCCCGCAATAGATCTGTATTTCCCAAGTGAACTAGGATGGACGGAAAATTCTTAAGAATTAATTCCCTCACTCTTTCTTCCATCCTCTTTGCCTTTTGAACATGAAATTTGCTTTTTAAGTCCGTCGTATCGGATCTTACCGCTTGGGGACTTCGGTATCTCCTCTGCAAAAATCACCTCGTGAGGAACCCACCATCGATCCAGTCGGGTCTGGCATATCGATAGGATCCCTCCAGAGGTTAAATTGGAACCCTTTACCTTAACAACCACTGCGCAGATCCTATTTCCTATAAAAGCGTCTTTTCTCCCGAATACGGCTGCATCTCGGATCCCCTCAATCTCACGGAGGACTCTTTCTATGACATCGGGAACGATCTTTTCTCCTCCCGATTTGAAAACGAAATCCTTTCGGCCCACATGATAGTAATACCCCTCCTCATCCTTTTTGACAATATCTCCGGTATGGAGCCACCCGTTGATGATCGTCTTCCGGGTCAATTTTTCATCCTTCCAGTATCCAGGGCTAATATTTTCTCCGCGGGCAATCAGCTCCCCCTCCTCAAAAGGGCCAAGCTCTCTTCCTTCCTCATCCATAATCTTCAGCTCTACTCCATCAATAGGAAGACCGATGGAACCTTCCTTTCTCTCAAGATCCTCTGAAGGGAGCGTTGTCAGACGCGTACTGGCTTCTGTCAATCCGTACATGATATGGATTCGTGCCTTTGGATAGGAAATTCTTACCTTTTCCACCAAATGCTTAGAAGGGGCTTCTCCGGCAATCGTCACCAGCCTGATCGAGTCCAGTCTTTCTTTATTCCCGCGGCGGGTGAGCACGGCAAAATGATAGGGAACGCCTGCAATGGTATTGATATGCCGCTCGAGGAGGATCTTCTTAATCGTAGCCATTTTCGTGATATCCGGAACAACGGCGAGGGTGGCCCCTGTTTTTGCCATCAGCCAGAGCTGTGATAATCCATAGGTATGGGAGAATGGAAGAGATGAAAAAATCCTGCTTTCTTCATCGATGGAGAGTGCTTTAAGAATCCCCCGGATTACTGCTTCCAGATTTGCCGCAGTAAGCATCACCCCCTTGGGCTGCCCGGTTGTTCCTGAGGTGTAGACAATATTGATGAGTTTTGGGGGGGCATCCTCGGGTGGGGTTAAATCTTTTTCCCACTCGCCGTGCGATGTCCATTGGCGAAGCTCCTGGTAACTATTCACTAAGCAGAGCCTTTGATCCTTCCATAGGCTCTTTAAATCGGAAGGCCCGAACACCCACTGAGGATCGATCTCCCTCCTCATGGACTCAAGCTGATCGGGCCTCAGCATAGGATCGACCGGTACAGCAACTCGCCCGGCGAACAACACGCCAAAATAGAGTACTGCACTCGTCACTCCAGAGGGCAGGGCGATCATCACTCGCTGGCTGGCTTCCCCCTCTGAGTTTAACCATTTCGCCAGTCGAATAGTATCCTGATACAGGGCTTCGAAAGATAAAGAGACCTCTTCATCAAAGAGGGCTTCTTTTTGGGGCCATTTTAATGCTGCCTGATAAAGCCAGGAGGAAGGACCCAGCATCTCTTAGGTCTCCCAAAGAAGAATGAAAACTCTATAGGAACATCTCAGAGTTCGGATAGCTCAAATGGAACGCCATTCAATACACTCGGTTTGGTGAAAGCGATCCTTTTCCCTCTTACCCCCATCTTCGGTTTCTGGTCGGCCATCTCGACCCCGCGAGACTTCAAGAGTTCAATATCGTTCTCGATCTGGTCCGTGAGGAAACAGACATGATGGATACAGTTCCCCCTCTCTCTCACCAATTTCGCAAATTCTCCGTCTTCACTATCATCTTGGATAAACTCCAGACTTGTCCCTCCGATATCTACCACGGAGACCTTTAGCCTTCTGTCAAGAATGTCTCGGATAAGTGGCATAGGGAGGTCGAGGGCTTTTGAAACAGAGGTAAGGCTTTCTTCGATATTTTTAACTGCAATTCCAATATGTCCTATCCCTTTGATCATACTTCTACCTCCTGAACGGGTTGTTCACAATAAATGTCGTATGAGTTAAATTATGGATGAAGCTTTATAGCTTCACAATTTTATCGATGGTCCCCTGATAGGCTCCCTCAATGATGGTTTGAAGGACCTCCTTGTTTTTCTCTGGCGAGACAGGTCTGGGTGAAGCCTCAAGCTTCATCCTATTCTGAGAAGCATCCCTGACAGCCTTCTCGATCAAATCTTTCGAAAAGTTTTTAAACTCCCTCAAGGTAAGAGGGAAATTAATTTTTCTATAGAAATCAAATAATCCGTCAACAAAAGCTTTCGTCATGTCTCTGGACTCCGGTATGCCCATCAATGCCGCTACTTTTTTTATCTTTTCCGAGATATTCGGAGCATAATAAGCCGCATAATACGGCAGCATGACGGCAACGGCTTCTCCATGGTCCAGGACATGGCTCCAGCTGAAGGAGTTCAAATGGGGTAGGCCGGCCTGTTTATAAAATAGGACAGATCCTCCCAAACTACTTGCCAATGACATCATCCTCCTGGCTTCTCGATCCCGACCATCCTTAAGCACTCTGGGCAAACCCTCGAAGACCAGCCTCAATCCGATGAGTGCCCTCTCATTGGCTTCTGGATCAACCCCTTCATCGACATTATTGAAATAACCTTCCATCAGGTGGGTTAATGTATCTAAACCGGTGACGAGGGAAACATGATTTCCGCAAGAATAGGTGAGCTCAGGGTCAACGATGGCATCGGTGGGAACAATGGCAACATCGAATATCAACTTCTTGACATGCAACCAGGTGTCGGTGATCACCGAGAATTTGGTGAGCTCACTTCCTGTGCCGCTTGTGGTGGGTAGGGCGATAAGGTCCATGATCCTCTTCGCCTTTTTGGAGACCATACCCACCCCGAAGTAGTCATCGAGCTCCCCTTCTTTGATCGTCCCTAAGATAGCGGCTGCCTTGGCCGCATCAATGACGGACCCTCCGCCGATGGCTAACAGGCAATGAAAGTCTCTTGCGAGTAAATGGTAAGCGACTCGATAGACCGTCTCCTTGCTCGGGTTTGGCTCAACCCCTTTAACGATCTGATAAGAGATAGAATTTTTCTCTAAGGCATGAGTGACCTGTTCTAAAACCCCTGTTTTTTTGATCGAGCCCTTTCCAATGACCAGAAGCGTTCTGTCCGCATATTTCTTAACGACCTTACCGACCTGACGGATAGCCCCCTCGCCGAAATGGATCTTGGTTGGTTTCCAGGCATTCAAGATCTCTTCGGCTTCTGCCATCATCTTTTCCATCTCTTTTATCAAAATATGCCAGAATACCCCCCAGCTCTGCTGGGGGGATGAATGGCCTACCCTCTCCCCTGGGGGGAGAGGGGGTTAGGGTGAGGGGGAAATGATCTAATCATCACCCCCACCTTAATCCTCCCCCATCAAGGGGGAGGAAAGTTTTTTAGAGAATTAGATGCCCCGCAGCTCTGCTGCGGGGCACTTCACTGTCAAGCAAAAATACCGTGAATATACCTATCCATCGTTTTTCCTCCATAACTCCTTTCTTTCCGATATACTGTTAAATTTTTATTCACCCCCTTTCTGTAGTTTCACTTTTCTGAATGACGGATATTCAAACGAGTATTTCTCCGTCAGTAAATGACTCAGGATATCTTCAAAGATCCGTTCTCATCTCAGTCAACCCGGTCACAGTGCTTTGTTTCTTTTTAACACTGCTATTTTTTACCTTGGCAATGAATATTTCAGTAGTGGTAAAAACAGTTGCCTCAAATAAATGTCCACCAAAAATGTTTCCATAGGCCGTTCCGAGCGTCGCGTGAAGATGAAGCACAGGATCTCCATGTTTCAGGGTACCAAATTCTCCCACTAAAGGAACAACACTTCCCTCTAAGGTGAGCAGTTCAAAAGGACCGTATTCCTTCATCAGGTTCGTTTTATCGACATTGACAGGAAGATCGATGCCTGTTTTCAAGTCCCGAAATGCCACATCGCATAGGCTTCCGATCCCAGAAAGGATCACCGCTCTTTCCATATTGCTTGCTTTACATACCTCAGCGATTCTTTTAAATAGGTCTTCCCCTGGCCTAAACCTTGTAAAATAAACCTCTGATAAATCCACTTTTTCAAGAAACATTGGTTCTATTCCTTCAAATTTTCTCTCTTTAAGCATTTTATTTCTCCTTTCTGCTCTTTTTCTCTGATCGATGTCTCTTTTTATCAAAATATGCCATTCATCCCCCCAGCTCTGCTGGGGGGATGAATGGCCTACCCTCTCCCCTGGGGGGAGAGGGGGTTAGGGTGAGGGGGAAATGATCTAATCATCACCCCCACCTTAATCCTCCCCCATCAAGGGGGAGGAAAGTTTTTTAGAGAATTAGATGCCCCGCAGCTCTGCTGCGGGGCACTTCACTTATCCTCCAACATACATAGGAAGAATAGTGATCTTGTCACCATCTCTCAAAATTTGATCATAGACGATATAAGGGCTGATGACACGCTCATTATAATTTATTACGACATGAGGAAAGAGCTTTTTTTCTTTTATATCAAAGATCTTTTGGGCAATGGGAGGATAACGACTTGCCAGATTATCTAATAATTGCCGAATGGTTGTCCCTTCTTCCACCTTCTCTTCCTTTATCGAACGCATCTTCGATGGTGATTCGAAATCCTTCCCAAGTTCATTGCCTAACCACAACCATAATTCAATGGTCACTCGGTTCATAAATTCTAAAGATCTTTGATCAGATCTTCTAAGCCAAGCTTCTTTAAAGTCTCAGGAAGGGGTTTGCCCGTCTTAGGATCCCATCCCATCAGAGTGTAGTAGTTCTCTACCATCCAATCCCACTTTTCCATGATGTTTTTGCCCTGGGCAGGTCCATCTACTGGAATGGAACCATAACGTTTGGAAGGCCGTTCATCCTCCTTCTTCATCCCGTGGCGGAAGTTGAAGACTCTCAATTGGTTAATCACCCGACGGCCGATAGTGAAAGCATCCTCAAGAGTCAGTGCCCAACCCGTAACGGCATTAAGACACTCTAACTGAAGTTTTGGGTGGGTCGAAGCAATTCGACAAGTACCCAAGCAGTCGTCAAACTGCCGTATTCCGCTAAATTTAGCATTGGTTGTGGACATCTCTTCATGAGAGAAGGGATCAGATACAGTTGGTAAATCTACCAACTGTGTATGAACCCCGGCCCAGGTCGATTCGATAGTGCTGGTGTTCGTCAGACAGGTGTCAAAAAGTTCTGCCCATCTTCCACCGCGATGGTCATGACTTCTGGGAGTGCACCCCTTTTGGGTATAAATGGCCCGGTCAGCCGCTTCCCCCCCAATCTTTCGAGAAGCCCTCATCACTCCCTGGGCCAAAAGATCACCAATCCCCTCCCTCTTGGCAATTTTGTTAAGCATGGTCTTGACCGCTTCCACATTGCCCCAATTCATGTCCAGCCCATCTAGGTCCTTTTTAGTGAATATTCCTTTCTCATAGCATTCCATCACCCATCCAATGGTAAAAGAGGCCTCATTGCAATCCATGCCTAAGCGGTCCACTTCATAAGATAACATTACTACAGCCCCTAGGTCTGTATTGCTAATTTGGGGACCCCAAGCCGCAAGTTGTTCATACTCAGGCTCTTCACCCACAAAACCTTTGTACGGACCTTCGGTAACAGTTACTTCCTTCACATGGGCAATCCGACACATATAGCAAGGTTTAGGCCGAATTTCAAAGTGAGTCCGCATATATTGGCCATTCATCCGTTCATGTTCAGGAAAAATATTGGTAGTGTAATTTTTGACCGGAAGGCATCCAATTCCATAGAGAGCTGAGAACCCGCCTCCCGTCCCCCACTGATAAAAGGGACCAAATCCTTTAGCATGTTCAAACATGGCCTCATTCTTTTCTTTCAGAAGTTCTGGATTTTTAATCTCAAAGTTCCGCTTTCCTCTATAGGTTACCACCGCTTTCAAATTCTTTGACCCCATGATAGTCCCTAAACCATTATGAGCGGCCAAATGACCTCGATCCCCCACAATTGAAGAATAAAGGACTCCATGTTCACCAGCAGGGCCGATTCCAAACACACTCACCTCCCTTTCCTTAACTCCCAATTCTCTTCTCAGGGCGTCCTCCGTTTCCCAAACGTCCTTACCAGCCAAATGACGTGCATCGCGAATCTCGGCCTTTCCTTCCTTGATCAATAAATAGACCAGATTCGATGCCTTCCCCTGAAATATGATTCCATCGAATCCTGAAAACTTCAGATAAGCTCCGAAGAAACCGTTCGCTTGAGAACAGCCCGCCAGATTGGTCAAGGGGCCCTTGGAAGCCACGTTGAATGTTCCCGCGCCGTAGACACCGCTGCCCGCAAGGGGACCAGTGGTCAAGATCAAACGATTCTCCGGGTCTGACCATTTGACGCCAGCTGGCACCTCTTCGTAAAGATACCTGGCTCCAAAGCCAACTCCCCCAACCCATTTCTCGATAAAAGATCGACTCAAATCCTCAGCAGATGTCTTACCACTGGAGAGATCAACCCGCAGGACTTCCCCCAAATATCCACCAATCTCCATTTTTGTCTTCCCTCCCTTTCCTTAGTTTCGATATCAAGAAATATATTATGGGCACCACAAATTCATTGGTTGCTTTTACTCTGACTCCTTCCTTCTTGAGTGAATATATTCTCATCCATACGTTTCATCTTCCGAATTAAAGATTGAATATGGGACTCCATCTGCTTTTTTGCCTCCAGCGGGTCCTGACGCTCAATGGCCTTATAAATTCGTATGTGGTAATCCATGGCATTCTTGACGGTATCTGGCATGACCGTAAAATAGTCGGCAATGAATTGGTAAAGGACATCCCGAATCGTTTGAACCACTCTCATCAAAACTCGATT
>Ga0315280_10012323_pt1 | contig 10354 bp, 8 predicted proteins | sample YL17G06_40_MG_FD_203697 | JGI IMG/M metagenome (GOLD analysis project Ga0315280, IMG submission 203697) | Sediment microbial communities from Yellowstone Lake, YNP, Wyoming, USA - YL17G06_40 | ecosystem: Environmental > Aquatic > Freshwater > Lake > Sediment | place: USA: Wyoming | collected... | reverse complement strand
CCATGTAAGGAAGGAGAAATTGACAAGTATTGGATACATTCAGCTCTAAAAGACATGGAAATACTACAGAAAATCTGGAGCGAATTGAACATAGAGCAAGTCAATACTGATGTAAGAATTGGTGTAGAACGATTTTTTACTTCAGCAATCCCACAGGGGGTCAAGGATAGACTTGGGCTTCAAAAACAGCTACTGTCGGCAATCAGTTCAGGAAATAGGAATCTGGAATATAGGCTGAAATATAGGTATAGACGATTGGCAAGTACTCCAATGCTCTCACCCTCAGAACTCTACGATTTGCTTTCTAGTTTGGCCTCGGGAGAATTCTTCGCAAGTTTTGTGAAAGTGAACCAACCATTTGTGCTGAGCAACATTGAGCCTGTCAGGAATCTTACGGTTGTGGTGCCTGAAAAAGTGAGAGTAGGAGTCCAAACTGATTTGAGTTACAAAATGCCTGCTGCAAAAGGAGATTTATATTTTCAAAGAAAGCAATACCAAGACTCAGTATTGAGCAAGGTTAAGGAGATGATTCCAAAGAAGAAATAAGCTTGCATGCTATAGTTTGTTAGTGCGCTGGCTTGTCCCTCAAATGGTCAAAAATGGTTTTTATTCTTCTTTTGTCTATCTGCGTTTGATTTAGGCTTGTTTGGTGAGCAACTCTTGGCCGCGCGTCAAGATGGCAACTCACGGATTCCAGCAAACCCTGAAGGGAGCAGAGTTTTTCCATAAACCGTTGAGGCTGCATCTAGCCCGTTTGGAGCGTCACGCCATGTAACAGGGCTAAAAACAGATACTCACATCAAAACTGTCACCAAACCCAAAAATAAGAATTACAACCATTTAAGACCAAATTCGGGACAAGGCAGCGCGCGAGTGTGACCATGAAGGCGGTCGTTCGATAGTCAAGCAGCCGTCAAGCGAGATTTGAAGAGTTAGTACAACATAACTATGGCGTGAGTTTACTGAGTAAGAATCCAGTGTCTGAAAGTACTTGAAAAGCGACATTGCTAACTAGAACCATATCATCGTCTCCTAGTCTAGCTCTTGAGTTCTTGGCGAACGCCGCGATAGATTCGGCAATTTTCCTTTTCACCATTTCGGCGTTTTTGGCATCATGCCCTGCCGCTCTGAAGACTGCAAGCGCTAGCTCGGATCGTGTCGTCTTCCCGAAGCTTGCGATCAAGTCCTGGTCGACCCTTCCGGACCTTAAATCATCGTAGAACTTTGATCCGCCAATAGGAGCGAACTGCTCTTCAGCCATCAAGTACAATGTGGTGCTTTCGTCGATCGACGCGGTCAGGAGCTGTTTCATGGCTATTGTTTTGTCTGGGTCTCCATGAAGCGAGGCCATTAGCTCGAATTTTTCAATATGCTTGTAATGCTTCCTTACAAGGTCTGTTATGATTATGATAGGATCATCCTCATCGGGCGTTGAACTGGCTTGAGGCAGACCCTCCACACGTTTGAAATAGGCACTCGACGGGAATATTCTGATCACATTACCTGCGTAATCCTTGGGAGCGTGCTTCGCGCCCTCTCTCACGTTTTTTTCAACCGCCGTCTGGAATGCCCTTTCGAACAATTCACTAAATTCCTTGAACTCCATCCCAAATGGAACGATGCCGATTCGTGTGGCTTTGCCGAAAGGTCTTTCCGAAGTCAAAAGAAAGTTCTTGTATCTTGGGTCTTTCCCGAGCTTTCCCTCTGCAAGGTCAGAGCAAACTTTAGGCATTTGCTGCATAATGACACCTGTGATGACGTCAGCGGGACTTGGATTAGTCACAACATACGCTTTCACCAAATTCATCTGTAAAGACTCGAGCACAACATTTGTTGTTTTGAACTTTGTTTCGAGCAGTGTAGTAAACGCTTCGTCGTACTGTTCGAACTTCTGTTCTATTTCGCTTCTCTCTTTTACTGCTTCGTGTATGGATTGTAGACGGGCCTCTAGCATATGGCTTATTCTGAAGTACATGAAGCCGCCCACGAGTTCTTTTTTGAAAGATTCTAGGTACTCATAGTCGTTAAATGAACCGTCGATGGTTCGCCTAATAATCATTCCAAATTTGGTTCGTACTAATAGGCCTCTTTGTTCCTCATCATCGTTGACCCTGCTGTATTGATACAGGATCCTTGCAGCGCCGTCATCGGATCCGACCATAGTACATGCAGAAGGAGAAAGCGTATGCTGGTGAGAAACGAGGTAAAATGCTAGGGTTGCCTTAACGATATGATCGAGCAGTTCAGGTGCCTTGAATTCTTGCGGACCATAGTTGTTGATTAGGCTTTGGAGAACGAGTTCTTGCTGAATAAGCATCTCATTTTCCTCGAGACCAACAGCCTCTAAGACCTGGTCGAATGTGGGGAGGAGCTTGCTTTCCAAGACTTTGTGAACTAGGCAAAAATCGACAAGCCCTCTAGTGAAGTTGAGCAACAGATTGTACATCGAAAATGTCGCCTGTATGTTTGACCTGTCGTAGTCGCCAATCTTTAGCAATAATAACGCCAGATTTGGAATCAGATCTTCAATCTGTTCTATTTCGCTCTTCGACAGTTTGATGAAATTCTTTTCCAACAACACTCGAGCGAGGTCGTTAACGATCACGCCACTGCATATCTCATCAAACGTTGATTTTCTGTTTCTGCCGTCCTGTATATAGTCGTAATATAGGAGCAAGAAGATTAAGGATGGAATCCTAGTGCTTTCGTTCAGCCACTGAGCCACAGATTCTGGAGAAGTTTTTACCGGAAGCCATTGCTCGAAATCTCGACGCTGTGTTTCGTCCAAGATTATTCGTCCCGAAATAGTTCTCAGAAATGTCTCCTTCAGCTGTTCTACCTCATCAAACGACTTCTTGGTAGATTCTTGGGCCGTACTCAAAGTGAAGTCATGAAGTGGCGTTATAGACGATGTGACAAAAGTCTGGATGTATTGGCTTTTCTTATCGAATTCCGTTGGAACGTCAATGATGTTCCTCTTTATTATTCCCGATACCAAAGCTTCGAGGACGTTTGGCTTTGTTTTCAAGTCTTTCCAAGTCGAAGATCGAGCGTCGGATTCCGAGGTGCGTTCGTAGTATGAAAGCTTCACGATGTCTATAGGCACGGCTGTGAGTTTTGAGGCTTCGGCAAATAACTCAGTCTTCCTCTCGACCTCCTCGAAGCTTGAGGGGACGTACTTCAGGAGGGTAGTTTCTGTGGTTTCACTGAGGTCGATCTTGTAAAGCCTAAGCGAGTCAATTAACGTTCTTTTCTCCCGTGCGTAATCGATATAATACCTCGTATAGATAATTTTGAAGGTATCGAGATTAAACGGTTTACCTCCGGCAATCAGTCTTTCTATTGCGCCGTAATTCTCCAAATCCTTGTCCACATATTCGGTGTTCACAACGCCATTTGAGATGATAATTTTCGACAATTCGCGAATCAAGGTATCGTTCGAGGAAATCGTGGTCCAAACGTTTTTCTTTCCCTCTATCTCGCCAACGTAGTCAAGGTACATCAGGCTCAAGAGTTGGGGCGATACATCCAGCGTCTTGCTCAGTTTCTCACTGGCTTCGTGGAGCCATTCATCTGTGGATTCGGTCAGCGGGCCAAAGCCAGATAGGCAATCGTTGGTGCTGCCTTTGATTTCGAACCCGTACGTCACCAGCGCGTTTCGTAGAGACTTTATGAATACCAACTGACGGTTCAACCTGTCTCTCGTCGCATAAGCTTTCTCAAGGGCTGGAATGTAATCACGCATCGCCGAAAGAATAACTTGGCCATAGCCTGCTACGCGTGTGAAACTGTCCTTCGCATGCTTCAGGTTTGGTTCTATTCGGAGCCTGGTTGCAAGAAACCCGCCAAGCCCCTCGTGCGTAGTTTTCATTTGCTCAATTGCTTGGAGCTTTGTTGTTTGGAGATTCGCTGAAGCGCGGTCAATGATTAACTTGAAGATGAGGCTAAGGACAATTGCGATTCCGACACCTCCATAGATCGAAGAGTTGTACGCCAATCCATACTGAATTACGTAGAGGGAATAGTATGCTACTGCAACCGCGATTGGTACTATTCTCGCAACCGTCCTTACTTTCCCGAATGCTTCGTCTAGTTTTCCCGAAGCCTTTTTGACTTCCGCCTCAATGTTGGTAACCGAAGATACTGCAGATTTCTTCATCGAAGTGATTGCTTGATTTGCACCGCCAACGTCGGTTTCGATTTCTTTCTCCTTAGAGTCGAGCTCTTCGTCAGCCTTGGAGATGGAATCGCCCAACTCGCTGACGTGAGTTTCAATCTGGGTCTTTCTTTTCGCCGAGTCCTCTAGTGACCTTGCTGCTTCCTCTTCTGCAGGATTGTTCAAAGGGACCGAGAAACTGGCCTGCTCTATCGGTTCCACGCCTTTTGACTTTTCTTGATTGGTTTCTCCTGATTTAATCAGGGATCGAATCTCTTTTGACGGCTTCTTATCTTCGGGTTCAGACATTCGATCACGTTCGCGCGCGCTAGGCATTTGTTTCGGGGTTTTCACAGACCGTGCCGTTCCATCCAGAATCATGCCAGCACAATCTCACCGATAGATGAGTGACCATATTAATCCCCAAAGCGAAGTTAATCTATAACGCCTTATATGACCTTCGTAGCGACACTAGGCGTTGGCGTGCACGTATTTCAAAGGGTTCAACAGTCAGGAGTCGAACATATGCGCATACAAGTTGGGCACCAGAGCTCGAGAGCGCGCCCTCTTCGATTCGATCTAGAATCGTTTAGGTTATCTGAGTCGAGAAACAGAGCGGATACTCTCTTATATCCTCCGAAATCGAAGTAGTTTTGAAGGTTTTCCAGATCTCAAGCTTGCGCCCGCGTTACGAGCCGTTCGCCTCTTTCTGCTGACGCATCTTCTTCCAAAGAGGGTCAACGCCAACCGGCACAGGGTGAGAGTCGCCCAATCCCACCCAGCTCTGCTTAGGACACCCTTCTTTGCATTGAATCGTCGGACCCCAATTCAATTCGCCCAGCTCGACGTAATATCGTTGCTGCCCACGTTTACCTTTAGGTGGCAAGCCGAGGACCGTGCTCAACAGACGTTGAACCATAAGGGCTGCAACGAGCCCGTTGTAACTGATGACGCTGGGGGCCCGAGGAGGCTCTTCTCCTGCCTCCTGTCCAATCATTTGCACGTAGCTGGAGGGGCCTACTGTCGACGGGTCTTCACGCGCCAGTGTGGCTTCTTCTTGAGTGTAGGCACCAGTGCATTCCAGGCAGGGCTGTCCTGGACCCGCTTCTCCAGTCTGCGACTTGCCAATGGTCTCTCCATGGCGAGCGCCGACGACCAGAGTGGTACCGCCATCGATAACAGGGATCGCATAAGCGTATGAAACGTGATCAAGAACCTGTCGTACAAATGCACTATCGGCGGCATTCATTATTATATCTGCGTCCAAGAGATGCTTAAGGCCATCACGTTCTGAAACGCTTCCTCGAAATGTGCGCACCTTGAATGGAGCAGCAGTCGATGCCTGTCTGCATATGCGTGCTGCGTACTTGATTTTTGGCTTTCCAAGCTCCTCACGTCGAACGCCCACTAATCGATTCAGGTTTTCTTCCTTCACAATATCGAAGTCGACTAACACCAGTTCGCCAATGCCTAGTCTCGCGAGAAATTCTGCAAGAATGCTCCCCACACCACCCAGGCCTGCAATCCCAACTCGAAGATTCCCAAGAATCTGTTGCCCAAGGCTTCCCCACAGGCGGAGCGTGCTATCTACTGTTTTTGCATCTGCTTCAATGCTGGTCTTCCTCCCATAGTGATAAACCGTCAGAGCATCCGAAGAAACTATGCGAATCGCAGAAGCATCAGAATGGGATGCACTGTTAATCCCGAACCTCTTTGATCGCGCCTCTTTAGCGGTCGCAGGTCGGGGCCAATGGTACTCGCATATCCTCCAAGCTCCTGAACAGTCTACAATGCCAGCTGCCACGGGCGAACCTGGCGGGAGCGCGTGGCTCAGATGGTAGAGCAATGTCCGTTCGTGGTAGAGGTCGGGCTTGCTCGGTCTGGGAGGAGTGTTGATAGATCCTCCTAGACCGGGATGAGAATGAACGATGATCAATCCGGCACCTAAGGCGCTTTCCGACACGGCGTCTAATGCCCGGCTGAAATATGCTGGATCGAAGGATAGACCGTGATTAGTCCATGTAACCCAGCCTTCTTGTTGAGGAATAATTCTGCGGAGGAAAAGACTTCGGCGAAGAACGCCGCCGCCGGAATGGATAACCCCTAGAAAACCACGCTCTGGAAGAAAGGACGATTGGTCGTCCTGCCGGAAAAGGTAACTAAGCGCTTCGTCTTGAAGCTGCTTGGTTATGACCAAATGGAGTTCTTTCAAGCCTGTCTGATTCTTCTCTCTACCCAAGAGATCACCCCCAAGATGTCGCGGGGATTTCGCAGTGAAGGCCCAGTTCCAATCTCGCCGCTCCAAGTCCAGCTGTAGTATTGACTCCCGCCTAAGTTTCTAACCGGAGCGCACATGTCATGGTTTGGGTTATGGCCTCTGATTGGATGACCATCGATTGGGTTTAGCGGTTCCGCCGTAATGATGCCGTGCGGGTTTGCAAAAGGAAATTGGAGCGGGATTCGAACCCAAAGGCTCCGGCTGTAAGGGGGCGGATACTTGGTTTCATCGAATGCAACATCAGGAAGCCAGAGGTATATCCAGTTGTCAATGATTGCATCGACTCGTGCTTTTTCCATTCGTTCAGCTCGCAGGATTTGCAAAGCCTCTTGGAGAAGAGCTGGAAGCTGGGATTCGTCCACTCAGGAGAAGCCTCCCCCGCCAGGCGTGATTCTGAAAAATTTTCTATCTTTAAGTGTCAAGTCGACCAAATCAGTTGGCTTGAACTCAGCTACGGCCTTCCCGTTACGTTTGTCGAGAGCTTCAAGAATAAAACTAGTTACGTCGTTGACTCCGGCCTTGACCATTATTTCGGAAGCCAGCACTTGATTCTGCCGCCACTCTTCCCTGATGTCGCCAACAAAGATCTCATGCTCATGCTCCGGTTTCGTTTCCGTTTTCACCGAATCGCTTGACATTAGATGCCTCCTGATTGTCGATAGCGCGCGCGGTAATAAGGATATACGCCTTACAAACCTTAACAAGCTGACATGGCCGAAACGTCTTAATAGATGAAGAGACCCACCTTCGCCTCATGGAAACCAATGCAGTACGCCTGCGCGTCCATTTTGCTCCAGTAGGATTTGAAGTCTTGAGGGTCACGGAACCTATGAAGACCCTTCATGCTGATGTAGCTCTTTTGCTGACCTATAGTCAGACTGATAGAGCTCGTTTTCAGGTCGCAAATATTGTGAATGATCTGAAAGACAGACGCATCCAAGCACAAGTTATCGAATGCAACATCTGGAGCACTAGCGAAGTTGTGAATGAAGTTGGATCTATCGTTACAGCCTCTCCGCAACACGACTATCTCTTCAACGTGTCAACCGGCACGAGAACTGCAGGCATTGCAGGTGTGATTGCTGGAATGTTTTGGCACGTGCTGCCTTATTACGTCACAGTTGATGATCAAGCTAAACCGGTTCATTCGGAGCGTGATTTCCCAGTAAGCGGCCCCCCTCAATTCGTACCGACGTTTGAAATACCCTTGCTGGATGAACCAACTGTTGCTGCACTTGAGTACATCGCAGGAAAGCAGGAGCCTATTCCTAAACGATTACTGTTGGCGCATCTAAGGGACAATGGAGTTGTAGGTCCACGCCAAAAACAAACTGTGAGCCCGCAAGCGCTTCATGGACAAGTGGACTCAATTCTGCACAGGCTAGAAAGTTGGGGATTCGTGGACTTGGTTGGCCGAGGCAAGCGGATGCAAGTCAGAATCACAGAGAGGGGCATCGAAGGTCGCAAGATGTTCTTTCATGTATTAAACCCCCGAAAGCCCTTGTCAGTTCTCACTACTAGAGCTTAGGCGTCGAAAGCTACGTTAAGACTTCAATCACATATATAAAAAAACATCCCTTCTCGACGTATTCTCGCGTTGCAAAAGGCTCGTTTTCCGCTGCTACTCGACCCCCAAGAAGCCTGTATTTAGCCTCGCTTATTCTCATCACCGTAAGACAATTCCGCCTGCGTCTTGTCACCACGAAAAAGTGTCTCACAGGAACAGCCCCGATTCTTAGGTTGACGATCGAATTGACCACAAATAGCTTTTCGTTTCTTTCCACTCTCAAAGTACCTTTTATAACGCCGCGCTCTCCTTGGAACTGCATGCATATGCATGCATGCACATATAAGCCATTGTCATCTCGCTAAAGTTGAAATGCAAGGATGCTTAAGACACAAAGACAAGTCTGCAGAACAACCCTTTATTTATGGTTCCCTTGGTTCTGGCAAGACCCTCACAATAAAGAAGGTTACTAGCACGCGCATGTTAGACTACCGGTTATGGCGTTTATGCGTTGTAGATTTGAAATATGGTGTTAGAATCCGAAAGGCTCTTATTTTCACTTGAAAATATGAGCACTGCGTAACTTCTTGAGGATATCACAAATGAGCGTTGTCAGCAAGGTAACAAAGTATAACACAAACATAGATGATCTCATTTCAAGCCTAATTCTTGCACATATAGCGACGCATCGAACGAAGTTTGAGAATGTTAGTATCACCGGGCCGGGTAAACCAAGTTTCAAAGTGGTTTTTCCTGTCAAGCAATTTAGCTGCTTCAAAGAGAGTTCCAAAACATTCAGCATATGGCTGAAGCGCAATGTCTACATTAACATCGAAAAACAAGAGTACATGTCTACCTTCAAGTACGTGCGGTAACCCTGACAAAAGTGAAACGTTGATAGCGCACGCTTCCTCAATCTCGACGATTATTCTGATCTTGTTTCCCTTTGGAACAAGAAGGTCGACGTTGCAGTATTCTGTTTCGCGGGATTTTTTTGCGGTGTAGAATAGAGTAACCCGCTGCTCTCCACCGCAAGCCTTGTCCCTTATCAAGCTATAATGAGGCCGCCCGCGCAAGGCTTCTTCAAAAATGTCTCCTATTGTCTCATGCATAGAACGGGCTTTTCTGCTCATTGCACATCGACCAATCATGTTATCTGAGTCCTGGCTTAAGGTTTGTTCCCCGCCCCAATGAATGCTCATATTTTTCAACAGGACGGTGCAGGAGGGTTAGATTTAGGTTTCAGCCTGAAGTCTCGCGCTTTGCCAGCCGTTTGAACCACGGAAAACCGCTGAAACCATAAAAAATTGCGGGAGTTTTTAAACTCAGAAAATCTCATGGATCATGGGAAAAGGATGGCTAAAAAAGAATCAATCGAGGATATTCTAAAAAGACACGACCTAGAAGAGGCAGTGTTGATTCTCCGACGACAGCTGGACCAAGAAGAAAGAGAAAAGACCGAAATGCCCAAACCTCGACCGCCGGCAAAAAGGAGAACGACAAAATGGATCGGCGCAAAGCTTGGGCTAAACCAGCAAATCATTCTCCAACTTCTACGAGAAAGACGGGACAAACCAAAAAGAACATTGCAACTCGAATTCACGACGGCACTGCATCCTGAAGGCGTCTCGCTGGAAAACCGGAAAAAAGCAAAAATGCTCTTCGAACAAGCCCTAAGACTACTAAAACGCAGACAACTGATTCGAACAACCTGCCCCGTCGTAGAAAAAGGGAGAAAAGCAACAGTTGTAGAACTCACAGAGCCAGCACGAGATTTCACATTCTACCGCAAACCCGCAGCCCTGGAAAACTTGGTGATAAAGCTGCTGAACGAGAAAATTGCAGCTAAACAAAAAACAATCACGACAAAGGAAGTTATACAGGAATTGGCTCAACAAGGAATCAATGGGCTGCATATTAACACAACCAAAATAGGCAGAATACTTGGTCAGTACAACTTTCGAGTGCACACTGAAAAAGGAAGCTTGTACCACCTATTTTCCGCTCCAATACCCCTACGCCAAAAACAAAAGAAAACAAAGAAAAACTGGAAACGCCATCCAAAATACCTCGACGTCGGTGTAGGCATCATCCGAATAAACTGATGGGTTGATGTCTATTCCTCTTGCTTCCTGAAGGACTCACTTTACTTCTTCTCAGAGCTTGGCTGACGGATTCACGTTAATTCTTCTTCTCAGAAAAAGCGTCCTCCACAACCCCCAGACCCCCCCTAAACCCCTAGAACTAGAACTCCCCCCTCAACACCTCCCCCTATACAAATATGTATATATATATAATATAGAAGAATAGACATCAATCCGTCAGTTTTATACGACATTTCAGCTCAATTTTGCTCTTTTTCCAGTTTCAACCGAGAATAGTAGTTCATAAGTCCAGAGAAGCTCGTCTCTAG
>Ga0315280_10012322_pt1 | contig 10354 bp, 9 predicted proteins | sample YL17G06_40_MG_FD_203697 | JGI IMG/M metagenome (GOLD analysis project Ga0315280, IMG submission 203697) | Sediment microbial communities from Yellowstone Lake, YNP, Wyoming, USA - YL17G06_40 | ecosystem: Environmental > Aquatic > Freshwater > Lake > Sediment | place: USA: Wyoming | collected... | reverse complement strand
CTTTGACTGAAGCGTATGCTGCCCGCATGAGGTAGATGCCCCAGTTGTTCGCTCTCTTGAGCGTTCTTGTCGAACAATCAACGGCAACGAAACTCCCAGGAAACCCACTTACTTTTTTCAAGGGCTTTATCAAAGACACATCTGGTTTGACCGATATCACGGGCTCTTCTTTCACTTCAACTGCTCCTGTAACTCTTCCTTTGTCTATGTAAAACTTGAGTTTCTTCTCCATTTCAGCAAAGTCTGTTTTGATATTGTCGTTCATCTGCAGCGCCTCTTACACCATGGCTAGAACGTAAAATATTTTATTTAGAGTAATTGTTGCACGTTTGCTTATTATCCTTTATGAAGCTTAAGGAAATCTGCACTGCATATAATCCGAGTAGGTATTAGGGTATTTCCTGTTTAAGCGTAGCTTGCGGAAAACTTGATACCACTTTGTATTTCAAGCGGTTAGAAGCCCCGGCTTTCACCAGTATCCCTTTGTTTGCCATTCTAGCGAAATATGTGGCCACGGTGCTAATACTTATCGGCTCTTTAAATTCCTGTTCATAGGCAGATTGGACCTCTCTCGAAGAGAACCAGACAATGGGAAAATGCCTTTGGATCAGCATGCGAACTTTTTCATATTTAGAAACCCCATTACTTGCAACCAGTGGATTACTTTCAGGGTTTCCGGCGCCGCTTGACACTCCGCCTAACAATTCTACCAAATCCAAAAGGCGAACAGCCTTTTCCCTAGTTATTTGCCCTTCAAAGGACACAGTATACTTATTACCTTCAGTATCGAACAACTCAACACGCATCTTTCTCGCGGGCATTAGCAATCTACACCGTGGCCAGTGTTCACACTTTACAGTTCACAAGTTATAGCTATTACGGTGAAAAGATAAAAAGTAAAAGCGTTGCAGCAAGCCGCAAAAAAGAAAATACTGAAAACTTTCGGAGTTTTTCATTTTACAAGCATCACAGTCTCTCCAAACAAGAAAAACGCAAAAAACCGCCATTATGTTTATATTTCCAGTAGAAGGGGAGGGGTGGCTTTTTCACAGAAACAAGACATAAAGAAGTTAATAATGAGTAAAATAAAGCCGAAAAAGATGCAGTCTCAAGTTAATTTCACAGAATATTTGCAACTTTGTGAACTCACATAACACGTTGAAGCAGGTATTATGTGCACCTATCTTCGTCACTAGCAAAAAAATTGGTAAAGTCTAAATTAAAAAAAGGAAAAAAAGAACTACGGAAGCAGCCTGAAATAGTTAGTCAAGATACTGAAGAAAGGGCCACCCCTTAGTTTCCTATGGAGAGAGAAAAAGTAAACCTTATTAAAATTTATTTTTAGTATTTTTTCTAAAAAGTATCTAAAAACTTTTACAGTAATAATTATAATGCTTAGTTCCTTTCTTTACCATTCAGAGTATAGTTCCTTTAAAAGAAAAAGAAATCATAAATATTTTAATAACCGAAACAGAGTTCTACTGGAAATTCGGGGGTGTGGCTATATTCTTTAAGCTTTTGACATTAGTCTTTCGTTTTTCTTTTAGGATTCTTGCACCACTAATTTAGTTTTTTGTATGGCAGATTTTATTTTCTGAAGAAGAAAACAAGGCGTTACCTCTGCTTAAAGAGGAATTATAATGGACAATACTAACGTACTTGACGATGTGTTTGAAAAATTTGTTAAAAACATAAAGATCTTTAAGGATAGAGAGGTTCTACGGCACGACTATTTACCAGATAAATTACCACACCGAGATGAACAGATTAGGCAGATCGGCGAAACTATGGCGCCTGTTCTGAAAGGGGCGAGAGGTTCTAATGTTTTTATTTACGGAAAAACTGGAACTGGGAAGACAGCTGTAACAAAATATGTGCTCAGTCATCTTGAGGTTAAGGCAAAGGAATTTAACGCACCTGTTAAGTTCTGTTATGTGAACTGCCGCTTAGTAGGATCTGAGTATCGTGTTTTTGCGAGTTTATGCCAAAACATAGGCATACCCGTTCCCTTCACGGGATTGTCCGTTGGAGAAGTTTTTGACAGGTTTAAAGCAGGTTTGGATGACTCCAAAATTATTTTTATTATAGTTTTGGACGAAATCGACGCCTTAATAAAAACACGTGGTGATAACCTTCTTTATGAATTAACAAGGATAAATGAGGCCTTATGTAAAAGCAAAGTATCCATCACTGGTATATCCAATGACCTACGGTTGAAAGAGTTTCTTGATCCTCGAGTTTTTAGTTCACTTAGTGAAGAAGAGATTGTTTTTAGTCCATACGATGCTGGTGAGTTAAAAAATATTCTTCTCGAACGTGCTAAATTGGCGTTCTGCGATGGTGCTTTGTCTGATGGCGCTTTGAGTATTTCTGCGGCTTTAGCCGCTGCGGAGCATGGTGATGCGAGACGGGCACTGGATTTGCTGCGGGTTGCTGGTGAAGTTGCTGAGCGAAAAGGCGCAAGCATCGTAATCGAAGAACATGTTCGAGAGGCTGAAAAGCACATTGAACACAACCGTGTTATCGAGGCTCTCCAAAATTTGCCTTTGCATTCAAAACTTGTGGTTTTAAGCATTCACCACCTGAGAGAGGCAGAGGCCCACCGGGTCATTACGGGTGATATTTATGAGGTTTATGGTGAGCTTTGTGGAGAATTAGGTGTTACGCCATTAACCCAACGTCGGTTAAGTACGTTAGTGAATGAACTTGATTCTATGGGACTGTTGAATTCGAAAATTGTAAGTATGGGAAGGTATGGACGCACAAAAAAGATTAGGTTGGAGATAACGCGCACTATTATTAGAGATGTTTTCGCTAATGACAGTAGGCTTGGACGTTTGGTCGGTTATGAGCCGAAATGCCTTTCGAAACTTGCCAATCGTAGGAGTTGAGGACGGAAGTTTTCAGAAGGGCATAACACGAAGAGCCCTCTTTGCAGTGGTTTTGTTTAAAGGGGTAGAAATTGAGAATATTCACATCACAAAGATAGCTGTCGACGGTCTGGATGCAACGGAGAAGCTAGCGGAAGTCTTGAACGAGTGGAAGTTTGCTACCGTTATGCTTGCTGGCGTATCTTTTGCAGGCTTCAACATAATTGATCCAACGGCAATTCATGAAAAATTCGAGAAACCAGTTATTATAGTAACGCGAACAAAACCTGACAACAAGGCTGTCAAACGGGCACTCCAGAGACATTTTGAAGACTGGAAAATGCGTTGGAAGGTGTTTGAGAAATTAGGTTCTTTTCACCAAGTGACTGCCTTAGCTGATGAACCACCAATCTATGTTGAAGCAATAGGTACTCACGTCAAGTGGACTTGTAACCTTATTCAAGCCTTGTCTGTCTGTTGCAGAGTTCCCGAGCCAATCCGTGTTGCACGTTTGATCGCCCGCGGGCTGTCCTAAATAAACGGAATAACAGTAACCTCTAACGTTTGAAGATTTACCACAGGAACTTTTCCCGGCGTTGGCACAAATCCAAGCCTTCGCATGTAATCTGTTTGTTCCTGCCATCCGCCTGAGTTTACAACTAACACTCCACGATAATTGCAGTATCCCAACGCATGTATATGGCCAGCATGAAATATGTCCGGAACACGCTCAATAACCAAGGGGTCTCTACTTTCTGGCGACAACATTGTTTTCCCACCATATACTGGTGCTAAATGACGACATTGCAACAACAATTTCATTGCCTTTTCTGGATGACTGGGATCCATGCCTGGAACCGTTGAGATAATATCATCTAAGCTGCGGCCATGATCTAATAATACTTCAACGCCGTGGAGACTTGCGAGACATGGGTTTCCAAGAGAATAGACCTTTCTTGACTCTTGCAACGTTTCCAAGAAAGTGTTTGATATTGCGGGTTGAGGCAAGGCTTTTCTTGGGGCGTCATGGTTTCCGGGGATGATTATCACTTCTATATAGTCGGGGATCTGCTCGATGTATTTTGCAGCAAGCTTGTATTGCTCATAGATGTCTTTGATTGCAAGTTCTTTTATCTGGTTTGGGTAAACTCCTATTCCGTCTACTATGTCTCCAGCTATTAGAACATATTTGACGTGGCTTGCTATTTCCCTCATTTTTTCGTCGCCATATTTGCCGTTAAGCCACAAAATGAAGCGGCTAAAAGCTTCTCTCTGAAATTTTGTGCTCCCCACATGCATGTCTGAGGTGAGTACAGCATAGAGAAGAATTGGAGCTTTATGTTGAGGCTTTTGTGCGATATCTGGCAAGATTATGTCTTCAGCAATTAGGAGATTGCTCCTCGTTTTTACGACACTTAGGCAGACAACCTGATCAAGCAAGAGTAAACGCGCTTTTTCCAGAAGTTCCGCCGAGGAGTTCTGAGAAACAAGCACCAAGGTGCTTGCGTGCAAATCCTCAACAGTTAGCAGTATTTTCTGTTTTGCTTCTCTCCTTTCCGTTATCATCCCAATTATTTTGAGCTTCGTGTTCGCTGGAGCCTTTAAAGCGTCGATAATGGATGCTGCACTTTTGACGTCCATCCTTTGTCTCAGTAGCCTCTCTATTCGCTTGAACCTATCTCGGAAGTATTCCAGATAATCCTCCATAGTTCCGTTTGAGCTTAGGTTGGCGGCTGGGTCGTCAATTATCTTGATGTTTGGTTCAACTTCTTTTGCATAGGAATGAAACTGCATTTTTCCCTCTGTTATACGTGGTTCTGGCAATGTTTGGAGTGGTTCCTCTAATAATTGAGTGGGAACTTCCTTTTTTGGTTCTGACGATTCCACTAGGTGTTCCAAGAAGCTTCTGTCAATAAATAATGGCTTTTCTTTTAAGGCTTCGATTTCATGTAATGCCTTGCTCATGATATCTGCTGGGTCTTGTGTAATGGCCAATGTGCTAAGGAACTCGAAGGCTTCTTTGTTTATTTGGTATCCTGCCGCAATTGTCAACTCTACGGCTTTTTGCAGTTTTTCAGCTTCACTCATATTTGGAGTGTTCTCCAGTCCTGCTTTTTTGGGATGATTATGTGGCCTTCTTCCTCGTCACCGAAAGCCTCTGTCTGGTTTTTCATATGCAGATATGCTGTTAAAGCTGCTATTACCGCATCAATTTCATGGGGCGTAAAGGTGCGCACTTTGAGGTCTCCTTCTAAACCTATTTGCGCTAGGACTGTTTGAATTTTTCCCCAGTCTTTTGGTGGCATTTTTAGGGCTTTGCATGTTGATGTTGGATGCACTTCTATTGTTTTGAATCCCTTTTCTGCTATTAACCTATTCAGTTTCATAGCGCGCATTGTCAGCTTTCTCATTGCTGGGAGCGCTGGCGGAAAAACGCGGTAGCCATTTTTTATCATTTCTTTATCTGCCTTTCTAAGGGATCCACTTTTTGGAAGGCTAAAGGGGGCGTCAACTGCTATAATCTCTGGTTTGTTTTGGGTTATGATTTCAAGTATTTGGTTATCCGTGTATAGTAGACGTGTTTTCACTTTCTTGTTTTCCCAAGACGCCCATCCTGTGGGATTTTCTGGCTTTCCTGCCAAGTCTATACCCATTATACCTTTCGTTTTCAATTCTAACATTCACGTCTACTTTTATATATTGGATTTTTGTTTAGATACGTTATATGCCAAAGATGCATCTCTTTATTGATGTGGTGAAGTGAATGGGTGAATTACGCAAGGTCCAGCGCACCCCGAGTGGTACCTTCTTTGTTTGCTTACCTAAGCCTTGGGCTGAACGCTATGGTTTGAAACGAGGCTCCGTGGTAGCAATTACTGAAACTAGCGATGGTAGACTTCTAATAGACACCGAATATGCTGTTGAACCTTCTCCCCGCACCATTACTTTGAAGCCCGGTGCCTACTTGAGCCGTGAAATCATAGGAAAGTATCTGCTTGGCTTCGACATTATCACTGTTGAGGCGAAGGATCGTATTAGCTTTGATATTCGGGGCACTGTTAAGAATGCTGTCAGTCGATTAATTGGGTTGGAAATTGTCGAGGAAGATTATTCGCGTATTGTTATGCAGTGTTTGTTAGAGCCTTCAAGCTTTCCCCCTGAAAAGATTCTTCGTCGAGGCTACACAATTGCTGCTAGTATGCATCGTGATGTTGTTAATGCATTAGTAGATGGAGACATAAACTTGGCTAAAAGCATCATAGCCCGTGACGACGAAGTTAACAGGCTTCACTTTCTTTTAGTTCGCATTCTGCGTACCATAGTCCAAAATCCCAGTCTAACCGAGAAACTGGGTGTCCGTCCAATCGAATGCTTAGACTATCGACTTGTAGCAAGCTTGGTGGAAGCTATTGGCGACGAATGCGTGCGAGTGGCGTCAAAAACAGTTGACTTAAAAGGCACAAAACTAGCTGAGGCTTTAAAAAAATCGCTTGTCGACTTTCATATGGCTTGTTTTGAAGCCCATGAAAATGCTCTGAAAGCCTTTTTAGTTGGTGACATGGGCTTAGCTGAAAACGTGCGATCGATGCGAGAAAAAGCTGAAAAAATGTTTGCCAACATCGAAAAAATTGCCAAAGCACAGTCTCTTGACGTTGTGGCGCATGTTCTAGCTGCGGCTTCAGCTCTGAGACAAATTTATGAACACAGCGTAGACATGGCAGACTTGGCTATGCCGAAAAAACAGTAAGCTGCCTTTTTTATAAGGGGAGTTTATCTACTTTTCCAGGTGTTTTGGCTAATGAAACATGTTCACCCATTCTTAATTCATTTGTGTACTGTACTTCGCCACTTATTTGACAATGGGATTCAATGGTGATGCTTTCACCGTAAATGTTCTCCGCTTGTGTCCCGCTTCTCAGAAGAACCTTTCCACCATAAATGTTTCCTACACGTGCCTCTTTGCCAATAATGACTTGATCTGCTTTTATAGGTCCGCGAACTTCACCTCTTCTTCCTATTTCAACAAAACGCGCAGTCGCACCTTCAACTGTAATTATCGACCCGCCAACTTCTATACGCTCTTCCGCAGTAGCTTTTCTTGAACGTAATACCCCACCGACTTCGATGCTTTTTGCTGAGACCTCTTCGCCGACTTCTACTTTGCCTCCTACGTCTAGGCTTCCGGAGAGCTTTAAAGACTTGCTGATTTCCACTTCGCCTCCTACATCCATTTCGCCACCTTCGCCTGAACCCGTTATCTCTACTTTGCCTCCTACGTCGATTTCTTTAAACTCTAAATCTCCTTCAACCAGAAATGAACCTCCCACATCTATTTTTCCGCCCTTGTTTTTATTGGCGAGCCTAACGGTTCCACCAACATCTATGCTCTCAAATTCCAGTGAACCTTTCGATTCGAAGCTTCCGCCTACGTCTATTTCGAGGATTCTTCCGCCTCCAACTTCTGCGGTGCCTCCTACATCTAATGTTTTGACATCAAGTTTAGAGTCAATTGAAACGCTTCCGCATACGCCTATTTTTTCAGCCTCTACACCTCCGTCAGCTTTGAAACTTCCACAGGCACCTATCTCTTCAGCCTTTACGTTTCCATCAACCTTTAGGCTTCCGCCAACATCAACTTCCTTAATGTTCAAATCCTTGCTAACATACACAACTTTGTCCACGTCCGCGCGTTTTGCAGTCATTTTCCCGTAAACTTCTAGGCAACCATCTTCCACTTCAACATTGTTTTCTATTTCTAAGTCTCCATGAACTGTTACGTCATCTTTGGCTTCAAGGTTCTCTGCTGAGAGGTTGCACCTAAAGGTGTTGTCTCCTTCGCAATAGACCGTGCCAGAAACCTTCACTTCGGGCGGCGTCCCTATTCCATCGATGACTGCACGCTTGCCTACCACCAGGTCTCCTTCAACAAAACCTAACGCTGTTTTGCTTCCTGAAGCAACGGACATTTTATCGGTCATTGTTAACCCCTCAATATAAGAACCGTTATTGGTTACTTAAAAAGAGGGCTCACATTTTGTGACTACCATTTGACACTCGTTTATGAGTGTTTTTCCATGTGCGCTAGATCAAAATAACATTGGAGATCATAAAACTCTAACATATACCTACATGTACTATCTGTTAATGTACAACGAATTCTAAGGTTTAGACTTCTAGTCTTTCTTTTCTCAAGGGCAATTCGCTCTCTAGATACCTTTGATTGTACATTTTCCTAATCTTCAGTAATTTTTCTAACCCTGTTTTTGATTCTTTTTCGTAGATGTTGATTTCTCCTTCGAAGAGGTCTAGGACTGCTTGAACTTCTTCTGATGGATGCATTTGCGGGTTTATTACTGCCAGAGTGGTGAATCCTTTTGATTTCAACTCAGGAATGAGCCCAGTTAGCCATCTCCTAGTTTGAACGGCGTGATGCTGCAACAGAACATCTGAAACGATCTCAATACAAGCTCGCCTTGACCTCTTAGGGGGACCGTCCAGTTTGCGGGAAGCTGAAGTCAAGGCAATACTAATATCAGTTAGGTTTTCTACGCCCTTTAATTTAAATGTGTTTGGTAAAGTTTTGATCATTGCATCTGCTTGGGGATTGCATATGAAAAGGTAAAAGCTTGACTGAAATTCTTCTACTAAAGTCCTTACCCCACCCGCCTCTGTAGTAACGTAAAATGTGATTTGCCTTTCTTTCGCTCCTGCTTCCAGAAATCTTTTGATCAGAAGGTCTTTTTCATCGCATGAAGGCGAGGTCAATGCAACTGCATAGTTTTCAGGTATCCCGCCAAACAACATGTTATCCAGATCTTTGTATCCCGTGGCAATGCGACCAGGAAGAGCAACCTCTGGAACGCTTACCGTTATAGGTTCTTCTAGCGCGGCAAAGAACTTCTGCATGCGATTGAATGTTTCTAAATATTCTAGGCCCCATTTTGTTGCTCTGTATTGTTTGCGGTCGTCTACGGTTATTTCTCTTATGAAACCGTGTGAAACTAGAAAATTCACGACTTTCTTTGCTCTGTCTACTGGCATGTTTGCTCCGTATGAGATTCTGGTTAAAGTGGATAGATCCTTCTTCGCAATCACTTCTATAACGTCTGCGTAAATGTCATATTTTGTTCTTTTTCGTTCGCTGGGCAACTGATGACTTCTCCAAATCTCCACTATTATTAAATGCTGATTTCTTAATCTTAATTGTGGTGAGTAACTGTGCACCAGACCGTTTCTAGTGATAAACAGTATCATATTGCTTGTGGAAAAGGTGATTTGGCTGAATATTTGCTTGTTCCAGGCGATCCAGATCGTGTTCTAAAAATTGCTGGTTTTTGGGATTCCGCCAAAGAAGTTTCCTGCCACCGTGAATTTCACAGTTTTACAGGCAAATACAAAGGTGTTCCAATTTCTGCCCTGTCAAGTGGTATTGGTCCGGCATGCATGGCTATTGTTGTTAATGAGGCTTCCCGCGTAGGAGTGCGAACATTCATTCGTGTCGGCAGCACAGGCGCAATACAAAAAGACATTTACTGTGGCGATGTGATTTTTTCTTCTGCTGCTGTACGCCTTGACTACACAAGCAACTGCTACGTTATGCCCGAGTATCCCGCAGTTGCCAGTTACGAAGTTTTGTTGGCTTTGATTGAAGCGGCTGAAAGCTTAGGTATAAGCAACTATCATGTTGGCATAACTGCAACAACCGCAGATTTCTACACTGGACAAAACCGTCCAACCGTTAAAACATGTCCATTACGGATGGAAGACTTGCTCCCTACACTGCAGAGAGCAGGAGTTTTAAACCTTGAAATGGAAACGGCCACACTGTACACTTTAGCATGCCTTTATGGGTTAAGAGCCGGCTCCATATGCGCCGTTTATGCTAACAGATGCACGGACGAATTCAAACCAGAAGCAGGCGAAGAGAATGCTATAAAAATCGCAAACGAGGCCACAAAAATACTGTATGAATGGGATACGAAAAAACGTAAAAAGAAGAAACAATGGCTTTTTCCTTCACTGCTGATTAAATGAAAATCCTTTTAGACAATAAAGCACTTTGTTTCTGTTGCCGGGGTGGCGGAGTGGTTATCGCGCTGGCCTCGAGATCAAAGGTCCAAAATAGACGGGGACTTGAAACATGAAAGAGACAAGTAAGCCAGTGGGCCTTCGGGCTCGCGGGGGTTCGAATCCCTTCCCCGGCGCCATTTTACCAGTTAAAGCCTGTTTCTTGGCTATTTTGGACAAAGAAGTTAGATTTGGGCGTTACGAATACAAGTTGAAAGCGAAGCCTTCAAACTCTCGTTTCAAACTTTTCCTAGCATTCTATCGATTTGCGAGCAAGAACTAGCTTAATCGCGATTGAAAAGGCTACGTTTTACTAGTGTTTTGGCTATTCACCCGAGTTCGTCGTTTTTCCGCTGCCATGTTATGCGAGAAAAAGGAATAGACCTGTCAGTCAACAGGCCAAAACTGATTACTAA
>Ga0315280_10012321_pt1 | contig 10356 bp, 9 predicted proteins | sample YL17G06_40_MG_FD_203697 | JGI IMG/M metagenome (GOLD analysis project Ga0315280, IMG submission 203697) | Sediment microbial communities from Yellowstone Lake, YNP, Wyoming, USA - YL17G06_40 | ecosystem: Environmental > Aquatic > Freshwater > Lake > Sediment | place: USA: Wyoming | collected... | reverse complement strand
CTCAGCCGCTACCTGCTCCCCGTTGCCGCCGGTTTCTCTCTCATGATCCCCCGGGCCCGCAGCTCGCGCGCTTTCCGCGCTGGCGGCGCTATCCAGGAGGGCGCCTTGGGGAACGCCGTAGTTTTCATGAAAGCCCGGGCCCTGCACGTCAGGCCCGAAGCCTCCCTCCTTGATCAGCTCGACCCTGATCTTCTTCCTGCGCATCTTCCGCCTGTTCTTGGAGAAAGCGTTTGTGTTTGGGCGCTCTTCACGGAAATCCCCTGTGGATCCGTAGGGAGTCGACACCGGCCTAGGGGGGGGCGTATTGCCCCCAGGCAGGCCCTTGCCGGATTCCTGTACCCCCTCGGCGCTTGAGAGGTCTTCGGCCGGTGGGAGAGGCGGCGAACTTCCGTTCGCTTCAGTTTCCCCATTGAATGGACCGGTAATCTTCTTTCTACGAATGATAGCCATTCAGTACTCCCTTGTTTGATGCATTTTTTTTACTTGGCGTTCCCGGGCATGAATGCTTTTTTTATTGGGCTTAGGCGGACAGCTTAAGTCTATATCTAATATAGTCGTATTTCCTGCCCCTGTCAAGGCTAACCCCGTCTTCCCCTGGAACCCCGCGGGGGCTAGCTCCAGAGGGGAAAGGCCAAGTCCCTCTTCTCCACCAGGGTTTCGGCCAGCAAAAGCGCCGCCACCGCCGCGCGTAGACGTATCATTTCTCTGGCACCCGGGAAATGAAAAGCCTGCCTCAGCTCGGCGCCGGAGGCCTCCCGGGCCGCCACCCATACCGTGCCGATCGGCTTATCCGGGCTGCCTCCCCCCGGACCGGCGACACCGGTGATGGCCACGGCCACATCCGCGCCGCTTCGCTCCAGCACCCCCGCTGCCATGGCCGAAGCGACCTCCGCGGACACCGCCCCGTGGCGCTCCAGCAGCGCGGGATCGACACCCAGAAGCCGCACCTTGGCCTCGTTGGCGTAAGCCACGGCGCCGCCCCAAAAAACCTCCGAACTGCCCGGGATATCCGTGATCATCCTGGCGGCCTGCCCGCCGCTGCAGGATTCGGCCAGGGCCAGGGTCAAACCTCTGCGCTTGAGGGACTGGAAAAGCAGGAGGCTGGATGTCACCTCCCCGCGCCGGATCCGCACCGGGCCGAACTCCCCTTCAAGGGCCTGGAACATACGCTCTCGTTGGGCAGACCCCCCTGCGCGGAGGATGACCGCGATGCGATCCTCCACAAAGCGGGTGCCCCAGCGTACGCCCTCCTGGCGGTGGCGCTGAAGGGCTTCCTCCAGCAGGGACTCGGGCACGAGGAAGCTGGTAAGCACCAGCTCCTCCGTCCCCTCGAGGCGCAGCTGCCTGGAGAGCAGGGCCTGCACCTGCTCCCGGTACAGCGGCTCCAGCTCACGGGGAGGACCCGGGAGAGCCACGACCAGGGCCTTGTCAATCCAACCGGCAAACCCCGGAGCCGTGCCGTAGGGATTGGCGATCAGCTCGAAGCCCTGCGGGATCAGCGCCTGCTTGCGGTTGGTCTCCGGGACGCTCCTGCCCCGCAACCGCTCCTTGATCCTATTCCAGACCTCTTCGCGGAACTCCAGCTGCCTGCCGGCGCAGGCGGCGACCACTTCCCGGCAGAGATCATCCGAAGTGGGTCCGAGCCCACCGGTGAGCATCACCAGAGCGCTCCCGGCGACCGCCCGGCGCAGCTCTTCGCGGAAGAGGTCCGCATCGTCCGGTATCTGGACCTGCCTTCTGACCTCGATGCCCAGGCTCTTGAGCTCGGAACCTAAGAAGCGGAAATGAGTGTTCTGGATGATTCCTTCCGTGAGCTCGGTGCCGACTGAGAGGATGACGGCGGTGGCTTTATCAGACACTCTGGGCGGCTTCTTTAACCTGCTCGACCTTGGCGGAGAAGATATCGATTTTCCCGGGGTTCTTGATCATTTCGCATTTCCCCTCGAAGATCACGCCGTCGGCGATTTTCAGCTTGGCGGTGCGGATGTTGCCAAAAACCTGTCCGGTGGAGAGCATCTCCAGCTTTTGTCGAGCTTCGATGTTGCCCCGCACGATCCCGCCTACAACCATCGAATGTACCTTGATATTGGCGGTCACCACCGCTCCGTTCTCGACATAGAGAAATCCCTCCGATTCGATCTCGCCATCGAACCTGCCGTCGATCTTCAATGAGTCCTTGAACTTGAGGACGCCGTTGAAGTTGGTTCCCTTGCCCAGCGTGGTGGATATCTTCTCGATTCCCTTGTGATCGTTGTTCTTGGACATAGACCCCCTATTTTGTTTTCATCACAAATACGCCGTCCCAATCCTCGGACGGCGGATTCTCAATGTAGTGCTTGCAGCGGGCCAGATACACCTTGGCAGGACCATCCTCGGGATCCAGCGTCAGAGCCTTGGCAAAGCAATCCCGAGCCTCCTCGAACTGCATCAGCTTGTAGTGCTTCCGACCTTCCGCGAACCACTCCAGGACCTTCTTTTTCGTCTCCGAAATCATGGCTATACCTCGTCGTTGAGCCCCTGGCGCCTCTTCCAGCCCTCAAGATGCTTCTTCAGATTCTCTTCCAGATCTTCCAGGGAGAGATCCCCCTTGCGCAGCTTGTCATCCTTGCGCTGAAGCTCTGCCGTCTGCTCCTCCAGCCCCTTCAGGGTGGCGAGTATCTCTTGGCCCTCTTTCCTGATCCGCTTCACCAGCTCGGAAGCTTGCGCCCGGTTCCCCGCCTCGATCCTGCCGGCGGCGGCGATCAGCTCGGAAATCGGCTTCTTGATGTGCTGGGTGAAGAAGAGCAATGAGCTGTTCAACGATTCGACTACGGCTATCCTGCGCTCCCTCCTGGCGATCTGGCGCGTCAGCTCCCGGTTGCGCAGCACCGCTCTGATCCTGGCCAGGACCTCGGAGAAATTGAAGGGTTTGGTGATGTAGTCGTCCACCCCGAGCTCGAAACCCTCGATCTTGTCCTTGACCTCGTTCATGGCCGAAAACATGATGATGGGCGTGTGACGGTACTTCCTGTACTCCTTGTCCTGCTTGAGCCTTTTGGTCACCTCCCAGCCGGAGAGCTTGGGCATGATGTTGTCCAGGATCACCAGGTCCGGATCCTTCTCCACGATCTTCACCAGGGCCTCCTCGCCGTCGATCGCTTTTTCAACCTCGAAACCGAGCTTGCTGAGCATCACGTCAAAAAACTCGAGATTGATGGGCTCATCGTCGACGATGAGTATTTTGGCCTTCAGTTTCATGGGGACGCTCCCGGTGGATACCATTTTCCTTGAGTTCACCGGGCTTGTCAATCCTCTTTTCGGCGCAGAACCGATCTCGCCGCGCCGGCCAGCAAACCGAGCGGGCCCAGGATCAGGAGACCCTGGCCGAGCCAATCGCCCCAGCGCGTATAGGGCGTCGCGGTACCGGTGAACACCGGTACCGTGGCGATCAAGGCGCCTTCGCTGAACGGCGCCAGGCGGGAGACGATCCTGCCGTTCGGATCGATCACGCAGGTGATCCCTCCGTTGGTGGCCCTGACCAGGGAGCGCTTGTTCTCCACCGCCCTGAACACGGCCGCGCTCAGGTGCTGCATGGCGCAGGCCACCGAATTGGACCAGGAGTCATTGGTCATGTTGACCAGGACCTCCGCCCCGTGGCGGATGAATCCGCGGCAGAGGTAGCCGAAGGTGTCCTCGAAGCAGATGGGGGTGGAGAACTTCACCCCACCCGCCTCGAATACGGTGTATTCCCGGCCCTTTTCCCAGAAATGAGTGTCGGCATGGCGCAGCCACCGATCGATTCCGGGCAGAACGTCCTGGTAAGGGAAGTTTTCCGTGAAGGGCACCAGGTGGAGCTTGCGGTAGGTTCCCAGGATGCGGCCCCGCTGCAGCAGCAGGGTGGCGTTGTAGTCGATCCGCACCTCTTCGCCCCGGTCCGTGAGCGCCAACTGGCCGTCGTTGTTGCCGATCAGGTAGGGCTCGGGCCGTGTGCTCAAGAACTCGCGCAGCCGCTTGACCAGGGTGTAAAGCTCCCGGTCCGTGCGGTAGCGGGTGTGCCAGTCCACCGAGGGCACGAAGGCGGTCTCGGACCAGATGATAATCTCGGGGTCCTGGAGGGAGGCCTGGACGCTCAGGCGGGTGGAAATATTCAGGGAGTTCTCGTAGGCCTTGGCGCCTCCCTTCCAGGGGTCGACATTCTGCTGGACCAGGGCCACCTTCCATGGCCGCGCTCCGCTCAACTCCTCGGCCGCTAGGGCTCCGTATACCAGCGAGGAGGCGAAGGCCAGGAGATAGCAGAGGGCGGGCGCGGCCATCTGTTTGAGAAAGGGAAAGAATATCCGCCGCCCCTGCTTGAGAGCGTTTCCCAACAGGGTGGAGGGGAACACCACCAGCAGGGAAACCCCCCATACCCCAGTCAGACCGGCGAGACGGATGAGGGGCAGGAACAGGTACTGGGAATAGCCGATGATTCCGTAGGGATAGCCAAGGAAACCCAGAGTTTTGAAGTACTCATAAGCCACCCAGAGCAGGGTCTGGAGGATAAATCCGTAGCGTGGGAAAAGGGCGTCGGCGGCCTTCAGCAGGGGCATGAGCAGGAGGAAATAGCCCGCGTAGATTGGAGGCACAATGAACAGGGCCAGGGGGTGGAATTTGCCCAGCCAGAAGTTGTACAGCCCGTAGCTCAAGAAGCCGAAGAACAGGCCGTAGAGGAAGATCCGCGGCCAGGAGGAGCGGTGGACGACGATAAACAATGGGACCAGGGCGATATAGGCCAGGGGGAACCAGCCCCAGTCGGATAGGAAGCTCGGGAAACAAAGGGCATACAGCAGGGCGGAGAGGCAGAGCAGCGCCAGCTCCAGGACGACCCCCGCTGTCCCTCCCGCCCTGGCGGCGCGCCGACTCAGGCCCGCCCGAGGTCCGGACAGGAGTTGGGCTTCCGGGTATTGGCGCGGGCGCAACGCTACTGCCTCAAGGACCAGACCTTCTGCTTCAGTTCCCTGCCAGGACGAAAAACCGCTACACCATGGTTATCGACTTTGACCTTTTCGCCGGTTTTCGGGTTCCTCGCCTTGCGGCCCTTGCGGGTCTTGATCTCGAAGGTTCCGAAACCCCTCAACTCGATGATCCGGTTCTGCAGAAGCCCCTCTTTGAGCTGGTTGAAAAAAAGATCGATGATGCGGTGGATATTCTTCTTGCTTACCCCTACCTGGGGGTAAATGTTTTCGATGATTTCCGCTTTGGTGAGCTTTTCCTCACCCACCATTGCCTTTTCCATCCTCCACTCACCGCCGCTGGGGTTCACTTCAGGCTGTTCAGCACCTTGTGCAGTCTGCGCTTCTTTCTCGCCGCCGTGTTCTTCTGGATAACGCCTTTGGAGACAGCCCTGTCCAAAAGGCTGGCCACTTCGACGAACTGCTTCGCAGCCTCATCCTTGGCGTTGCCATCCACGGAGGTCAAAAGCTTCCGGATGTTGGTCTTGACCCGTGATTTCACTATCTTGTTCCTGAGCCTGCGTTTCTCGCTCTGCCGCTGACTTTTCTCCGCATGTCCCTTGCTTGGCACTGAGACTTTCCTCCAAAAAATGAATCGCTTTGATAAATTCAAGCCACGCTAACAGATATTCGGTTGCCTGTCAAGACTGTCCACTGGGCCTGTCCAGCGGGCCTGCCCACTGGGCCTGCCGACTTGGCGATTGATGCACGGCGCGAATTAGGGATAGACTACTTTCATGGGTAACGAAGCGCGGGGGAATGGCGATGGGTAATGCCAAGAAAGTTTACGATTTCAGCCTCTCCAAAACCAGGGAACGGCTGGTCAGGGTACTGAAGTCCAGGAAGGAATCGACCGTGGCCGACCTCGTGGCAGCCACCGGGCTGCCCACTTTCCAGGTCCAGGAGACGATCAAGGTGGTCTTGGATGAATACCAGGGCCAACTCAAGGCCACCGAATCGGGGGAGCTGCTCTACACCTTTCCCAAGGGGATGAAGAGCCGGAAGCGCGGCTTGGGTCCCAAGCTGAGAGCCGCCGCCGCCGCCGGACTCAGGTTCCTGGGCAGAGCCTCCGCCTTCCTCTTCAAGGTCTGGATCATGGTCATGCTGGTTGGCTATTTCATCCTCTTCCTGGCCCTCCTCCTCCTGGCCCTCTTCGCCTCCGTGGCCGTTTCGGTGGCCTCGAGGGATGACGGCAGGCAGCGCTCCAGCTCCAGGGGCATGGGCTTCGGTGGTTTTTACCTGATGACCCGCCTCTTCGAGCTTTTCATCCAGATCTGGTTTTTCGCGGGGGCCCGCCGGTCCGCCGGGGAAAAGGGGCGACCTCTCTACAAATCCGTGTTCGCCTATGTGTTCGGCGAGGGCTCGCCCTTCAGCCTTAGACAGGAAAGAAGCGAGGGGGAGAAGCTGAGGGTGATCTCCTTCCTGCGCGGCCGCAAGGGGGTCATCAGCCTGGAAGAGCTGGCCGCCCTGACGGGCAAGAGCCTGGAGCGGGCCAACCGACTGATCAACGCCTACCTCCTGGAGTTCGAAGGCGAGCCCGCCGTGACCCCCGAAGGGACGGTGGTCTTCCTCTTCCCGGACCTGCTCAGAACGAAAACCGGCTCCCTGCGGCAGGATCACTCTTCCCCCGCCTCCGGCTTCGAGGAACTGGTCCCGTACAATGCGAACAAGCCCTCCACCAACCGCTGGATCACCTTCTTCAACGGCTTCAACCTGGCCTTCGCCGGCTACTTCCTCTATTTCTCCCTGCTCCCACCGACGCTTCAGGATCCCCTGGCCTTCCTCTACCTCACCATCGGCCGCCTGATCGCCGGCTTGGGCGCCGAGCCCCTGCCGCTGATGCTGGCCGTCCTGGGGGCGGTTCCCCTCGCCTTCTCCTTGCTCTTCTACGCCATCACTCTCCTGCGCAGGAGCTGGGTCAGGGGGTTGAACGAGGAGATCAAAGAGGAGAACCTGCGCCGCAGCCTCTACCGCGAGATCCTTGCCCACCCGGAGGGGATCGACCCGCAGTCCGTCCGGTCCACCGGCAGCCTCGATGCGCCCCGCGACCGCGAGCCCCTGATCAAGCGCTCCATGGCCGAGCTGGCCGCGGAGGTCCAGGCCGAGGTGGATCAGATCGGCGAAGGCCGCTTCGTCTACCGCTTCAAGGAGCTGGAGCGCAGGATGAAGGACCTGGAAGCCTACCGCGAAGGAATCGACCTGGCCCGTTTCGACGTGGGGAAGACGGTCTTCGATTCCGGCCAGTAGACCCCCGGTCGGCGGGTTTCCGCCCCGCCGACCCCCGGCCCTCTCGGCCCGCCGACCCCCGGCCGGCGGGTTTCCGCCCCGCCCGCTTGGCGGAGCAGGCCGAGCAAACAGAGCAGCCCGAACAGCCCCCCGGTAAGGAGGGGAAACCAGTCCCCCCAACGGGTGTAGAGCGTCCTCTCTTCCCCCGGCAAGGCCACCTCGATCACCAGGAAGCCTTCCTGGTAGCAGGGCAGCGCCTCCAGCAGGCGGCCCGCCGGGTCCACTGAGCAGGTCAGGCCGGAGGCGGCGGCCCGCAGGAGTGGCCTGCGATTCTCCACGGCCCGGAAAACGGCATGCATAAAATGCTGCCTGGCCTCCACCTCGGTAAGGGACCAGTAATCATTGGAGAGATTGAGGATCAACTCGGCCCCCAAGAGCACGAAGGCGCGGATCTCGGCGGGGAACACGTCCTCGAAGCAGATCGGGGTCGCGAAACTGAAGCGGGGATGGCGGAAAACCACCCTCTGGCTGCCGGGCTCCCAGAGGTAGACGTCGAAGCTCTCCAGGACCCGAGCCAGGGCGGGCAGGCTCCTGCGCCAGGGAAAATGCTCGGTGAAGGGCACCAGCCGGATCTTGTGATAGGTGGCCACCCATTCGCCGGCCGGAGAGAAGAGCAACGCCCCGTTGTAATCCAGGCGTTCCTCCCTGCCATCCGCCCCAAAGGCGATCTCATAGTCGTCGTTTCCCGTCAGCAGCCAGGTGCCAAGGCTCTTCTGATAGTCCAGGAACTCCCGCACCAGGGCGGCCAGCTCGTGCTCCCGGGGGTCCATCCGGCTCCAATGCCGGATGTTGGGCACGAAGGCGGTCTCCGACCAGGCCACCAGCTCCGGTTTCGCCGCCATGGCCCGGTCGGTGAGCTCCACCAGAGCGGCGTAGGTGTCGCGGTAGTCGTTTTTGCGGGGGTCGGAGTTTTGCTGCACCAGGGCCACGCGGACCCGCTCCCCCTGGGGAGCTCTCGCCAGCCGTGCCAGGCGCGCCTGCCCCCAGCCCGCCGCCAGGGCCACGACCGCCAGGCCGCAGGCCAGGGGAAGCCAGGCCGTCGCCTCCCCGCGCAGCCGCCGCGCCAGGCTGCCGGCTATCCCCGAAGCGGCCAGGAGCACCACCAAGCTCACCCCCCAGACCCCAGTGAGGGAAGCGATCTGGATCAGGGGTAGAAAGCGGTACTGGGAGGCTCCCCAGAGACCCCAGGGGTAGCCCAGGAAGCCGAGGGAACGCAGGTACTCGAAGAAAACCCAGGCCAGGGGAAGGACCAGGAAGCGCGGGGCGCCCAGGCGGCGGTAGGCCCAGAGGGAGGGTATGAGGAACAGGGTATAGGCGAACAGGAAGAAGAAGCTCACCAGCTGCAGGCTGATCAGGCTGAAGGTGCCCAGCCAGTAATTGACCAGCATCCCCTGCAGGACGCCGAAGCCGGCGCCGTAGAAAAGGCCCCGGCGGTAGGAGACGGCCTCGAAGAGGAGGAACAGGGGCACGGGGGCAATGTAAGCCAGGGGCGCCAGGCCTTCCTGGCAGGCGAAGGAGGGGAAGCAAACCGCGCCCAGGAAAGAAGAGGCCAGCACTAAGGGCAGGGCCCAACGGGAGATCGCCGCCAGGGGACCGCGGGAGCGCAGACCGGGGTAGCGGGGCAGGCGCCCGCTGACGTAGAAGAAGCCGTTCAGGAGGATCAGGGGCAGGAAGCGGAAGGCGGAGTGGAGGCGCTCCCGGACCGTGCTCAGGGCCAGCCGCACCGCCCCTCCGCCGGCGATGAAGCGCTGGACGTAATCCATATTGGCGTTCAGGGCATAGATGTAGGAGAAGAGGAAAAAGACCAGCACCACGAAAAGCAGCAGCTCCGGCAGCCGGAGCAGGAGAAAGCGCCGCTGCCTGCGGCCCAGCCGGTCCGCGCGCAAGAACAGTCCCGCGCCCATAAAGTGGGCGATCAGGATCAGGAGGTAGAAGAGGTCCGAAACGGCGGGTTTGCCTCCTGAAATGGCGAAGGGGCCGTAAAGGCAGGCCAGGAGCTCCAGCAGGGCGAAGAGCCCGTAGAGTAGACCCACCCGCTTTTTCAAGCCCCGGCTCACACGCCTACTCTACCAGAATGCGCAGGTAGCGCTTCTTGCCCGCCCGCAGGAGGATGGCTCCCTGCTTGATGGAGCCCTCGTCCAGGCGGGCCTCGATGCCCGCCACGTTCTGGTCGTTCACGTAGGCTCCACCCTGGGCGATCAGGCGCCGGGCTTCGCTCGAGGAAGGACAGAGCCCAGCGCGCACGAAGAGCTCCACCACTCCCATCCCGCCCGCCAACTCTTCCCGGCTCAGGTTGTAGGTGGGAACTCCGGAGAGGTCCTCCCCGGACCCCCGGCCGAATACCGCCCGGGAAGCGGCGCGGGCGGAGGCCGCCGCCGCCTCCCCGTGCACGATGCTGGTCAGCTCGAAGCCCAGGGCCTGCTTGGCGGCGTTGGCCTCCTCGCCCCGCAGAGCGCCCAGGCGTCGCACCTCCTCCATGGGGAGGAAGGTGAACAGGGCCAGCAGCTTGCCCACGTCCTCATCCGGCACGTTGAGCCAGTACTGGTAAAACTCGTAGGGGCTGACCAGCTCAGGGTCCAGAAAAAGGGCTCCCTTTTCCGTCTTGCCCATCTTCTGCCCGTCCGAACGGGTGACCAGGGGGGTGGTGAGGGCGAAGGCCTCCGCCTGCTCCAGGCGGCGGATCAGATCGATCCCTGCCACAATGTTCCCCCACTGGTCATCCCCTCCCATCTGGAGGCGGCAGCCGTGGTCCCGGAACAGGACGAGAAAATCGTAGGACTGGAGCACCTGGTAGTTGAACTCGATGAAGGAAAGCCCCGTCTCCAGGCGCATCTTGTAGGTTTCGAAGCTGAGCATGCGGTTCACCGAGAAGTGCCGGCCAATGTTCCGCAGGAACTCGATGTAGTTGAGGCCCGCCAGCCACTGGGCGTTGTCCAGCATCAGCCCGCGGCCGCCGGAGAGATCGAGAAAGCGCGAGATCTGCAGCTTGAACTTCTCGGCGTTGGCCTGGATGGCCTCCACCGGCAGCAGCCGGCGCATCTCCGTCTTGCCCGAGGGGTCACCGATGCGGGAGGTCCCCCCCCCGACCAGGGCGATCGGC
>Ga0315280_10012320_pt1 | contig 10356 bp, 7 predicted proteins | sample YL17G06_40_MG_FD_203697 | JGI IMG/M metagenome (GOLD analysis project Ga0315280, IMG submission 203697) | Sediment microbial communities from Yellowstone Lake, YNP, Wyoming, USA - YL17G06_40 | ecosystem: Environmental > Aquatic > Freshwater > Lake > Sediment | place: USA: Wyoming | collected... | reverse complement strand
GTAATTATGTTACAGGCACTCTTACACCTTCTACTGGACAACCATGGGCAGTATTTGCATTCGCTAGTGGTGTATGGCAAAACTACTGTGTTGCAGCATATTGGGACTGCACAAAAATTTATATATACAAATATGATTACAGATCTGGTATATTTTCAACTGGATGTAGCCAAAGAAACTATCTGTTATCAGGTGGTAGCAGTCTAAAGCCGGGGCAAGTTAGGGTCTGGAACCTGAGAGCATGGATACCTTATGGTATCCCAGCAGGAAACACAACATCGTCAGTAATATCAATAATCGGCTCTGCTTCTGCCACATAAATTTAATTACTAAATAGTTATAAATTTTATGTTACAATAGTTCTCTATGATAAAATATCTTAAAGTATTACCAATAGCCATTGTTTTATCGCTAGCATTTGCTGTTAAAGCTTCTCCTAACAGTTTTTCTTTGCACGAAGAGATTTCATACGACAAGTTTGGTATAGCTAACCATTATCAAAGCAGGGTAATTGAACTAAAACCTTCGGACAAAGTAAGTACAATTAAAATCATTTACAGTGCAACAGTAGCAAACAGTTGCAACCTTAGGCTTAACCTGAATGTTCCAGATGTCTTTTCACCAGAAATTAAAACTTTAAACTCAAGCATACCCATAACCTCTGATTTTATGCTTGTTACAAAAAACTTGGGCAAGGAATTGAGAGTTGAAGTTGAGGCAGAGATTAACTTAAACACTGGAACAACAAAAAATGCAAAGCCAAATGATTTTCTACGAGCAGATGATGGATTGTTCCGTTATCCGATAGACAGTCCTGAGATAAAAAGAATAGCTCAATCTCTTAACAACACTCAAAATCTTGTTGAACTTATAGAAAACATAAAGAACTACACAAGAAATGCCTTAAAATACTCAGATGGAGAAACTAATTCCGATATTATTGAAAGTTTGACGAACGGAATCGGTGATTGCGATGATCATGCTAGGTTGTTTGTAACTCTTAGCAGGGCTCTAGGCATTCCAGCTAGGACAGCTTTCAACTCAAATCACATGTGGGCAGAGGTCTTGATGCCATTTAAAGATGGTTATAGGTGGATGACAGTTGATCCTTTAGACTCGTATGATGAAATTTCCTATCTTTTATCTTTGGATGTGGTATCTGAATGTGAAAACAATATTATAGAGGATGAAACCTGGATCTATTCATAAGATTTATTTCCATACTTCAGATAGCTCTGCATGGATCTTTTCAAGTTTTTCTATCCTCTCTTTTATGTCAGAAAGCTCTTTTTCTATTTCAAATCTTTTTTTATTGAGTGATACCCCATTTTTAATCATGCCTGTCAAAGTATTCACCGACCCCATAAGCTCGTTTGCTTTTTTTGTCACCTCATTCATAACTTCAAATTCATTGTCTTGATTGACAGCCGAATTATTTTTAATTTCTTCTAAATTCTTCTCTATACTAGCTTTTTTCACTCTTAATTCAGCAAGCTGTTTTTTTATCTCCTTGTAGTTTTCCAAACTCTTAACATGCCTTCTAGTTTTTTTTATCTTCTTCACCATTGACTCAGTAGGTTGTTCCTTTATTTCCATGTAGTTTTCCAAACCCTTAGAAGATTCTTCTTGCAAAATCTCATCTCTTTTGTCCCATAACTATTTTATTAACTAATCTCTCTCTAGTTTTATTATATATTTTTTTGTTTATAATCCCTTCTATATATGCTTTTTTCACATCCTCCAGCAGACTCAATTGCCTCTCGGTTCCAAACCTCATTATGATTTCTGTCTCGATTTTTTCTATTTCTTTTTCTAGTTTCGATTTTTTCAACCTATATTCAACTTCATTTATCTGTTTCTTCTTGTAAACTTTTTCAAGGTTTTTGAGCTCTTCCCTGCTCTTCTCTCTATCCTCCAAAAGAACAGAAATCATGGGTTTTGTTATTATTAGTAGTTTCTTCTTCTTAGTTACGATGATTATGGTCGAAATTGCTATAGCAGTGAGGATTATTATGATTATGTAAAACAGCAGAGGCGAGCTAGGGATTATTGATCTTGCAAGTTCTATGACAGTTAGCTCTAAGCATTTTCTAACAAGTTCGAGGTGTTGCTTTGCAGATTCGCAATCTTTTAGATTGAAGAAATCTTTTACCAGATCAAACTCTTTTCTTGCCTCTCTGAAATACTTTAATGCCAAAGTTACATTTCTTCCTTGAGAGGCTGCCCTTTCAATTTCAATTGATACCCTATCGATCAAAGACGCATAATTTCTTATAGCACGCTCAACCTCTGGACAGAATTCTATCGGATAAGCTAAAACTGTAATTGCTATCTCGCCTTTTCGTTTTATCTCTTTGCTATCAAGCATGAAGTTAAGAATATAATCCTTTATTTCTGCATCAGAAGGCACTTTTAGGGATATGAGAAATATGACTGTAGTTTTTGGTGGAAGAGCAGCCAAACTTTCCGGATTAATCTTCCATCTAATCCCTTCAAGAGTTACATAAAGCGAGAGATTGTGTATATCTGCATTTCCGTAGTTAGTCGCGTATATCGGAATTATATAAGACTCGTTCTGGGTTAGATTTATTTGCTTTGGGTATTCTAGCGTAAGATTGTAAACATATACCATTGGCGGTATGTAGACTCCTGGATAGACTGGATATGCTGGTATGACAGGGGCAGTAGTGACATTAAAGCTTCTGTACTCTTCTACAGTTTTGGTTTCAAATGTTGAGTTGTAAGTTGCATTAGCTATCACCCAGTATGTTCCAGCAGAAGTCGGAGTATAAATCGCTGAGAAACTTCTTATTTCAAGAGGAGCTAAAGTATAGTTCACATCATAGGAAGAACTTACTGTTGTTAGTAAAGAGTTCTTAACATGAATTTCGATTCCTGTAGTTATATTTACGCTTCCAATATTTTGCAAATTCACACTAAAAGTTGCTGAATTACCAAGAGTTATTTCAGAGGGATAAGAGAAATACACGAATCTTGCTAGTGTTGAATTCTGGATGCCAACACTTAGGTTGACTATTTGAGAAATTAGACCTGTGATAACATCTGGAAAGTATTTGAGGATGAAAGCTATTGCCAAAATCAATAAAAATGAAATTATAAGGATTTTCTTATTCATGCTTGTAAATCACCAAAGATATTGCTAAAATAATTATCACTGATAGAATTAGAAATATTATACGGAAATCGACAGATATGGAAGAAACCATTCCTGTGAATTTGTTGACCGCTTCCCTCCCACTTGTCATAGCTTTGTTTAAAGTATCTGTTAGTGTTTTTCCAAAGTTTTCAAAGAAAGTTGGAGTTTTTTTTACATCTACTATCAATTTGAAAGTCCTTTCCTGTACGGCTACTATCCCAGAGCTCGAACCCTCTGTTCTTGCGGTAACAAAAATATCATAGATTCCTGGATTTGCAGATTTTGGAACATTTACTAGAATCCTCACAGCTAATGTTTTGACGTCTCCTATACCTGGCAGTCCAATGTATTCACCATCGTCATAGGGAGGTCCTAGCTTTGATTTGTTGAGCAAGAATCTTTCAGGCCTAACTTCTACAATCCAACTATCCGGGGCTTGCTTCATGTGCATTGTTATTTGGACTGGTGTGTCTTCAGTATTCCATAAAAGTATTGTGGAATCGGCTGTTTCTCCTTGGGTTATATTAGCAAAAAATACTTTTTGCACAGTTCCGAAACCAATTGCCTGAGCTTTGTCTAATGCTATCAGAAATATGAGAATGGTAATTGTTGCACAAAACATTTTTTTGGTTTGGATATTGATTTGCATGATCACCACTAACAGAATGACGAGTAATTTCCACAAAAAGTTATATTTCCATTGTATTCTCCTGCATAGATTGGCGGGACACTCAACCAATAATATGTTGTGAGATTCTTGTTTGGAGCGAAGCTACCATTCAGATAGGCATAGTTTGTCGTCAAGTTGTATGAAGTGGTATAATCGTTTGTTACATTGTTCCAACTCAGATTTCCGACCAAAATCATGTTCTGTGGATTGGTTGCATTTACAAGGTTTACCCCCTTTATCCAGAGTGTGAGTGTGCAAGTACCTGTGTTTGTGATGTTGTAGAGTTTATTGACATTATCGGGAGCGGGATTCCAGTTGGTGTTTGGGTTTAATGTAGTAAAGTTTGTCACATTCCACCCAAGAGAAATGTACTCTGAGCAGGTTGTTATTGTAACTGTTGCATTGCTTGTGTGGTTTTTGAGTCCTGCGACGCTAGAATTGAGATATACTCCTATCAACCATACAGAATTGACATCACCAGTTGCGTTTACTGTCCAGTTTACATAGCACATCTGCCCATCTCCATTCAGAGGATCAACAGAGCAGACTTTCATAGCTTTGGACGGATAAGGAGGCTCTTGGATGTAGAATGGTTTGTCTCCTTGTGTTGTGTTGATTGGTGTGTCGGGATATAGAGAAGTGAAGTTGAATTCTACGGTGCCGTTGACGCTTCCGCAGTCCCCTCCCCTGCAAGTAACAGTTGCATTCACGGTGAAGGTCTGGTTTTGAATAACACTATAAGAAGCTGGTGGGCTGACAAGATAGACTTCAAGATAAGCAACAAAAGTTGTATTATAAAATTTTATTTCATGGTCGCTCATTATCGGAATGGTGAAATTAAATTCTCCTGTTGAATAGGAATATTGTACGTTGTAATTAGTATCGCTCCAAGAGATAGCTCCATTCACTATTTTCGCAAAATCATAGCCATTATTAGAAACATTAAAATCATCTGTTTTATTATAGAAAACGGTTGAGTTCTTATTTGTCCCAGTTCCTGTTAAGAAAAATGTAAAATTCATTTGAACATAAGTTGAGTTCAGATAACCTGTTGTCGTATTATGCAACCTTGGAGAAAATTCTGTGTAATTGTAAGTTACTGTAATGTTAGAATAGGTCAAATTTGGCAATATTATGAAATTATCCTTTGTGTTGAAGGCATAAGAGCTTTTTGTGTCTATTGTTGAGGCATAAATCTTTTGCTTGTATTCTATAAGTTCTGTGTAATGTGTTAATGGAGAGCCAGTTCCTGTTATATTTAAATACAAAGTAAAAGTCTCGTTGTTTTTTGCCTTGAAGCTGAGCCAATTCCATATAGGCATCTGCACAGTGTGATAGGCATTTCCTCTTGATACACCTGAAACAGAGTTGTCTTGGTTTAATGAACCAATAATTGTTCCATAATCCTTGTTGCTCTTATCATCATACATATAAGTCATATACCAATCAGATGCTTTCTGGAACCAGTCGCAATAGGTTTGATTGTTAGTTATAGCACATAGCAAAGATAAATCTTGTATAGCCAAATCATTTGGCCAATAAGTTTTGACAGAAGCAGAGTCATAGCTTCCATCTGAGAGGAAAGTATCATAAAATCCACCATAAGTATCATTCCAAGCATTTTTTGCAATCAAAGAATCTGTAATGTTCTTGCTTGCATTCAGATATGTCTCGTTTCCCGTTATGGTATACATTCTTGCCATACTCCACGCAGTCTTGAAATTCAAACCTATATCAACTTTTGAATCTATCACTCCCCAGGTTTGTGTGAAAGAAGCATTTATCAAATTTTGCTCCCTCCAATAGAACTTGTCTAACAAAACATCGTGTATGTCCTTCAATTCATCCAAATAAGACTGGTTTTTAGTCAAAGAATAAAGGGAGAAAAGATAAGCAGTCTGAGGGTCAAGGTGCGAATTGAGGTTCTTGCTTGTACCTGTCGGGTATAAGCTTTGGTTTAGTGTCGTATAAAATCCTTTGTTTGTAGAATCCCATGCATTGGCAAACAGCAGGTCTGTGAAGTTCTTTGCATAGCTCAACGCAGTCTCGTTTCCCGTTATCCTGTAATACTCCACAACTCCAGAAATACCGTAAACCTCTTTCCAAGTGTCTTTTGTTCCAGATATAGGCACTCCTGCTTGGGTTACAGTATAATTGAACATACCATAACCTTTGTCCCAAAGATAAGTTGTTAAGAAATTGAATGCCTGAGTGGCGTTTTCCAGATATTTATAGTTTCCCGTCAAGAGATATGCATAATCAAAAGCATAGACTCCCCTACCACTTGCATGAACATATTTTGTTGAGAAGTCATTCGTCCCATTGGGATACATCGCTGAATCAGAGCCTGTCCCACCATAAGTTGTGTCTGGTATATAGGTGTAATAGAAAGGAATCACCTGGTCTACTGCATGATGCCACCAGAATGTCGCGTTCATAATCTCGTTCGGCGATAGAACTTTAAGGCTAACATCTGTTGAGTTGTAATTACTTGAAGCATCCCTCGAGCTTATGTTAAAGTAGAAAGTCTTGTAGTCTTTTACATCTACCGCATAAACTGTGAAATTGAAATAACTACTTGTGTTCGCATTTATAGTTGTTGTCCAACTTATCAATCTTGGGAATCCATCAGCAGCATTTTCCGTATATGTTGGAGTAGGAGCGATATTCGTCAGTTGGAACACTACATTGGAAGAATTGAACAGAGGAACTGTTAAATTCACCTGTGTTAAGCTGTCGGTAGCTGGGTAATTCGTGATGTTCAAACTGTATCCTGTTGTGTTTGTCGAATTAATATAAGTTACATTCCCCTTTGCGGATAAATTGCCATAACCCGCAATAACAGACGGAGTTATATTATACCAGAACCAAACTCCCGTTACATTCTGATTGTTTGATGTGTCGTTAGCATATATCTTCACAGTTATATTACTACCTGTAACTGAAGGGAAAATTATTGTAAAATTGGACCATCCACCTGAGTTGAAAGTTTGCCAAGTGCTATTCTGCCAACTTCCAGTATCATTTACCTTTGTGGAATTGACATACATGCTCAATCCGATATTATCAGACCATTGAGCAGAAATTTGTACAGCTGTTCCTGCATTTACTGCTGTGTTGTTTGTAACATTGGATAAAGTGCTGTTATAAGTTGGTGGTGTTGTGTCTTCTGCAGATGTTGTCAAATAGCTGAATGGTGTAATACAAGAAGTTCCGTTCCAGTTGTTAGATGTGTCGTTAGCATATACACACCATGCTATCTTTGCTCCTATTGTAGAATTAACTGTTTTGGTTACATTAGACCAATTTCCTGTCCCTGTCATTGAGACCCAAGTGTCATTTATCCATGTGGTGGTTGTTTCTTCGCTTCCCCAACTTCCATGAGCAGGCTCAGGAGATGTGTATTTGCGAACTCTGAAATTATCCCAGTTGTCTCCATAAACAAGGCCGATATAACCTCCATTATTAGTGAAAGTATAAGCAGTTCCAGCAGCACCTCCGTCTATTGACATCACAACTTGAGTCGCACTTATAATGAGTTTGACTTTATGCCAAGTTGAGGCGGAGACTACTGGATTTTGAGCACTAGGAGCATTCCAAGAGGTCCAACTTGCTGTTGAAGCAAATCCAGAAGCAGTAGACTCCCCTGTCCTTGCCTCTAATCGTGCCAACTGTCCAACTCCTCCACTATCTACTAGGAAAAAGGTATCATCACAAACTGTCCCAGTTTTTTGGTCATACTCTAAAATTCTATTTGGAACTAAACTAACATTACGATACATGTAAACCCCGACTGAATTAGCCGTTTTGTATGAAGGTGCAGGATTACCATTTGATGCATCCTGCCCCGCTCCACCCACAAGAGTCCAACTTGAAGTTTGGTCACCAACATCCCAAAAATCAAAAGTGTTTGTTCCATTGCTTACATTTGTAGCATCGCTTTTGCCATAATAAATATAGATGGTTTGGTTTGTTGATGTTAAGTTTCCATCGATTTTTACCCAGAAAGTTGCATTAGAACTAGATGTATAGTTCTCCATCCAGTAATCCAACAAACTGCCGGTAGAGTTTGTAAACCTAATATCTCCGAAATCGCTCCTCGCCTTGTTATAAATATAGGTTGTGTTGCCACTATCAGTACCAGTAGCATTGATTACAATAATGGGGATTGTATAGTTTACACCTGCTCCAGTTGCGTTGGTGATGTTGTGCTGCTTTCTGTATTGCCAACCAGAAAGCCAGTTTGCAGGCTGTCCCAAACAATGTGTTCCGTTCCAAGTTCCGTTGCAGAACTGAAATATGTAACCGCTTAAACCAACATTATCAGTCCATTTCAGTTTGTGTTCTACTGAAGTTCCAGCTATTGTTGAGTTTGTTGAGTTTAAGGAATAGGTTGGCGGGGTTGTGTCTCCAGCAGAAGTTGTTGTCAAGTTTGTCCTATACACTGCCCAGTTGTTAGAGCTGTCATTGGCATAGAAGCTGATATTCACATAAGTTCCTACAGTAGAATTTAGAGTTGTTATATTCTGTGCTAATCCTCCTGAAGATAAAACAGCCCAAGTTGTATTTATCCAAGTTCCTGTGTTGTTTGTTTCGAATATATAACCAGACAAAGCTGTTTCATCTGAAATAATTATTGAGAAATTAACTGGAGCTCCTGCTAGTGTAGTGTTTGCTGAATAGCTTGAGAAGGTTGGCGGGGTTGTGTCTCCAGCAGAAGTTGTTGTTAAGCTGAATGTATCACTCGTGTTCCAGTTATTGCTCGTATCATTAGCATATACTCTCCATTGGACTAAAGCTCCTACTGCTGAGTTTAGGGTTTTTGTCACATTAGACCAAGACTGATTGAAAAGGAGATAATGTTGCATTACTTCGCTTGCTGTCAAGCTTCGGTTATAAACTGCTACTTCATCTATAGTTCCATTGAAATAATTCGCATTTCCTCCATCCCAAGCCCCTATTCTAACATATCCAGAGTTTGAACGGAGAACTCCTACTACTTTTGTTACTGTAGCCCCAAGAACACCATTCTGGTAAACATACACATGAGTCCCGTTGTAAACTCCCACAACATGAACCCATTGGTTCGTGGGAAAAGCAGTGCCGAAGCTCCCAGAGAAATAAGTTCCAGAAGAGTTTTGAACCCAAAATATCAAGTCTTTGGTAGTAGTATGTGCAATTCTTAATGTATATGAATCGGTATAAGAAGAGATAATATCTTGACGGTATGTATTACCTTTTGCATATACCCAAGCTTCGAGCGTAACATTCCCTGTTATGTTCAACACACCACCACTTTTGACAGTTTGTAGATAACTACTGGTGCCATTAAACTCGAATGCCCCACTACCGAGCTTATAGTTCGTTTTATTTGGTTGGGCACTTCCAACAGCAGTTGCGTTGCTATTACTGGCAAAATCAAAAACAAAAGTATTATTCTCTCCATAAATGGAATCATTGTTCAAGTGAAATAGTAGGACAGTGCTGTTGTCAGGTTTAATCTCTGGAAACCAAGCCCAAGTATCATTATTCCAATCACCAGTATTATTAGTAGAAAATATATATCCGCTTAATCCTACAGCATCAGTCCATTTCAAGCTAAAGAGAGTAGGCTGACCTGCTATTGTATTATTAGTAGAATTTAAAGACCATTGAGGAGTGCCATGCGGTTTAATTCCAACCAAAGGAATAAGAAGAAAAACACTAAATAAAACTAAAAATAAGAATACCACAATCTTTCCTTTCATGTGCGTCTCAAACTCCTAATGCCATCACTCTTTTCAAATTTTCTTGAAAATTTTGTTAAATAATGCAAAGAAGCAGAACCAACCCATCTCCTATAAATTATTTTTGCGCCTTTCAACTCAAGGACGTACTTTGTCACAGTTTGCCTATGCACATGTATTAGTTGAGAAAGATCCTCTAAAGTAAGGCCTTGGGAGTGTTTTGAAAGGAGATTCACTATTTCCTTTTTTATTTCTTCACCATTATCTTTGGGCATTAATGTTCACTATTTATATTTAACAATACTATTAAATAATAGTATTTAATTTTATTTAAAGGTTTTTGGAGAAACAAGCTAGAAAAGGAACATTCCCACTGGGAAGACTCTATAGGGAGTAGAAATATGGTAGAAGAGTTTAACAACATCACAGAAAGAATTTTTTAAATATCGGTATTCGTAATACCGAAAAAAGATTTCTCAAAAGATCCTTTATTCATACCCTTGAGTGCATTTTTAAGTATTTTGAATAGATTGATTAACGAAAAACTTAAATCGGCGGAAACGAGAAAATTTTCTAAAAGAGCTAAAGGAATTGATATGGTAGAAAGAAGTTTTGGAAGTTGGAAAATTAAAGAAACGGGATCAGAATATGTCAGAAGGCTTAGAGGAGAATCTGAAAAAAGATTTAAGAGGTTAGGTATAAGATGAAAGTTCTTTTAGATACTGGTATTTTAATAGATTATTTACGTGGTGTCATAGAAGAAAAAACTGTAATTAACAAATTTAGAAGATTTTAGAAAAATT
>Ga0315280_10012319_pt1 | contig 10357 bp, 8 predicted proteins | sample YL17G06_40_MG_FD_203697 | JGI IMG/M metagenome (GOLD analysis project Ga0315280, IMG submission 203697) | Sediment microbial communities from Yellowstone Lake, YNP, Wyoming, USA - YL17G06_40 | ecosystem: Environmental > Aquatic > Freshwater > Lake > Sediment | place: USA: Wyoming | collected... | reverse complement strand
GACGATCAGGCCCTGGTGGCCGCCGTCCGGGCCGACCTGGCGGCGCGCGTCCGGGCGGACGAATTCTCCGGTGTCGTGCTGGTCGCGAACGGCCCCCGGGTCCTGTTCCTGGCCCTGAGCGCGGGCAAGATCGTCCTGCCCGATGTCGCCAACGGGCTGGCCATCGCTGGCGGGGCCCCCGGCATCAACGCCGCCGTGGAATGGGAAAGGCGCGCGGGCTACATCGTGATCGTGCTGTCGAACTTCGATCCTCCCGCGGCCAGCGACGTGGCACGGCGGATCGTCAACTGCCTGCCGAGCTGACGGGCCCCGACCCGGACCGGACAGGCTGCAACAGCGCCCGGCGTCCGGGAACCGAGGGAGACGCAGACAGAGCCCACACACCCTCCAACGTCAGAGTCAGCGCGACCACCATGCGCCTGGCGGGACCGACACGGCACTGGCGCAAGGTGGATCGCTGACGACGCCGTCCGATTCGGCGAAACTGGCCATCGAGTTGATACGCACCGTTCCGCCGCTGGACCCGCCCCTGCACGATCCCTATACTCGTAGCTCATGGCCTTCCGTGACCGCCTGCTCGCCACGATCCGGGCCGCGCGGCCGGTGCTAGAGGAACCGGGCGTGCTCGTGGTCGGGTCCGAGGTGCCGAACCTGCTCGAGCCCGGAGCCGCGTCGACGCTGGTCGTGTCACTGGACCTCGACATCGGCGTACCCGTCGCCCGCCACGCGGCGGTGAAGCAACGGCTGCCGGACCTGGCAGTCGGGTTTCGCCCTTCGCCCGAGGAGTCCTCCGTGTGGACGCCTCGTTCACCTGACCTGCTCGAAGTCAACTTCGTCGGGATGGATCCCGCCCAGGATCCGGCGGACGCCTACGTGCTGGAGGATGACCAGCTCCCGCTGCTGGTGTTCGGCGCCCTGTCGCTCGTGGCGCCCGGCGCCGAGATCGAGCTCGCGGGGACGCGGGTGCGTGTGCCGCGACCCGCTGGACTGCTGCTGGAGAAGCTGGTGACGGATCGCACCGGGGAGAAGGGAGACCGGGATCTGCTCGTGGCGCTGGGCCTGCTCATGACCGCCGGACCGGCGGATTTCGACGAGCTCGACGCGGCGTACCGGCAGTTGCGGCCGGAGCTTCGCCACGCGGTCCGCTCCAACCTGACCGTCCTTTCGCTGCTCGAGCCCAGGACCGGGATGCCGGACCCGCGGCCTCGCCGGAGCACTGTCGCCGCGGTGCTCCGACGCCTGGAAGGCGTCGAGGGGGTCGTTCCATGAATCCGTCATTCGATCGGCGAATCCGCGAGCGACGCGCCCGCGCGCTGGTGCGGTCGTGGGACTATCGACAGCGCCGCCACGCCCGCGGCGTGTGGTTCCGGCTGCGCCGTGTGCTGGCCGACGCAAGCGCCGCGTTTGCCATCCCCGCCGACGAGGCCAGGACGCTGATCGCTGAAGGCCACCGCGCCGAGCCCGTGGGCCGGGAGCTCGAGCCGCCGAAGGTGATCGTGTTCGCCCCGGCCGAGCGGGTCGCGCAGATCGCCTCGGCTCGGGCCGTGCCGCTGCGGCTGGGACGCGATCTACTGGAAGCGGAGAGCCTCGCGCTGACGCGGTTCGAGACGATCCCGTAGCCATCGCCCCGGTGGCGGTGACGGGGCGACGATCGTGCGACCACCGCTCCGCAAACTGAAGAAGACCGATTCCGCTCGGCTCGCATCGCCGCGGGCCCGAGCCAGGGGCTTCGCCCGCAACGCTCCTGCCGGGCGCCGCGAGGGTGGACGGAGTGTCTCGCAGCTCCCCCGAAGGGTGGGGCCGCGCTGAAAGCAGCGTGGAAATCGGCCGATACAATGGGAATAGCGGCCCGCACGCCACGAGCGGCGAGGTGTGAGATCTCCCTCTACCGAGCGATTTCCCTTCTGGCGCCCGCCCTGTTGCTGCTGGCTGCCCCCGCGCCAGCGCAACCGGCCCTGACGTGCGATCCCGCGCAGCTCGCTCCCGACAGCTACCGGCTGACGACCGAGGCCCCCGCGCTCATCCTCGCCGAGCAACGAATCTCCTGGTGGGACGCCTTCCACATCGAACGGATCCAGGCGGCTGCCGAGGACCTGAACAGCGAAGTCGCCTGGGCGGCGGAGGCGGCGCTCAGGATCGACCCTCGCAACCTCGTGGCCCACGGCCACCTCGCCCGGCAGTACCTCGTGCTCGGCCGCGACGCGGAAGCGACCGATGCCGAGTGGCAGGCGACACTCGACGGGGGCGGCGCGATCGTGTGGACCTCCACCTGGAGGCGAATCTCTCCGATGTAGCGCCCCGCCCCGTCGATTGGCCTCGTGATACGCGAGGTTGGCCGCCTCACGGCTCCGACCGACGTCCAGCAAGTCGAGCAGGATCTGGCCGCCCGCCCGGGTGAGCTCGCGCGCGTGAACGAGGAACGCGTCCAATCCCGCCAGATCCTCGACCATCGCAATGCCGTGCCCGAGCAGCACGAGCGTGTCGAAGGGGCCCCCGCGACAGTCGAAGATGTCCGCCCGGTGCGCGACACGGACGCCGCGGCGGAGCATGATGGCGACCGCCTGGGGGCTGATGTCGATCGCGGTCACAGGCAGCGAGCGCGACTGCAGGGCGAGGCTGTGGATCCCGGCGCCCGCGCCGACGTCGAGGACCTCGCCGCAACAGTGGTCGAGAGCAGCGACCTCGATGGGAGTGAACTCGGAGGGCTCCCGGAAGTAGTGCCTGACCGGCAACGAAGCCTCGACGCCGTCATCCCGGCGGATCGTGACCGCGGCTGACGTGCGACGCTCGAAGTACTCGACCAACGCCAGGCCGTAAGGCGTCATGGCCTCGCTCATTCGCATCCCTCCTCCTCCCGGCCGCCGGCGTCCGCCACTGCCGCTCCTCCCTCTCAGCCGGTCCGCGCGCCCCGGGCCTTGCTCGCTTCCGGGTAGAAGCCCAAGACCTTCCAGTTCAGTGTCAGCCCGGGCAGCTTCGCCAGCGCCCGCCCCACGTGCTCGTCGTCCTGGGCGCCCAGGAAATCGAGGAGGAAGGCGAACGCGCCGGGGTCGCTGCGCACCGGCCGGGACTCGATGCGCGTGAGGTTCAGCTTCTCGTCGGCGAAGACGCGAAGCACGTCGAGCAGCGCGCCGGCACGATGCGGGGCCGAGAAGACGAGGGAGCACTTCTCCCCCGAGCGTCCTTCGGCGGCGCGCGCCAGCGCCAGGAACCGGGTCGTGTTGTCGGGGTGGTCCTCGATCCCCTCCTTGCCGATCTCGAGGCCGTACAGCTCGGCCGCCAACCCGCTCGCGATGACTGCCACAGCCTGCGGGCGCTCGTTGGCGAGCCAGCGCGCGGCGCCGGCCGTGTCGTAGAACGGCCGCGGCTCGAGCCGGTGCCGCGCCAGGAACCCCGCGCACTGCGCGAGGGCCTGCGGATGGGAGTAGGCGGCTTTCAGATCGCGGTAGTCGGTCCCCGGCAAGACGAGCAGGCAGTGATGAACCGGCTGCAGCACCTCGGCCACGATGCGAAGGTCGGTCTCGACGAGCAGGTCGTTCACTTCGCCGACGGCGCCTTCGATCGAGTTCTCGACCGGCACCATCCCCAGGTCCATCGACCCGTCGGCCACCACCTTGAACACGTCGCGGAATTCGCGGCACGGCATGGCGACCAGCGCCGGGTCGTGCCGGCGGATGGCCAGCTCCGACCAGGCGCCGTGCTCCCCTTGAAAGGCCGCCAGCCGAAGCCGTCGTTCCTGCAGCGCCCGTGACTCGTCCATGATCGCCCGGAAGAGCGTCTCGACGAACGAGGCATCGAGGAGGCCGAACCCGTTGGTGCGGACATTCCGGATCACCTCCTGCTCGCGGGCCGCATCGCCGACCACGCGCTTCAGCCGGCCGGCCCGCACCGCAAGCTGCATGCGCTCGTCGAGCAGCCGCAACAGCCGCTGATCGGCCTCGTCGATGAGACGGCGCAACTGGCTCAGCTGCATGAGTGGACTCCTCCGCGCCGGCGCTCCTGCCCGATTCCGGGCTCGTGCTCGCGCGGCCCCGCCTCGTGCAGCGCCGTCATGAACGCGCGCAAGCGCCTGACCTTGTCCGCTACGGCGGCGAAGTGAGCCGGTGTCAACGCCTGCTCCTTGTCGCTCAAGGCCTCGGCCGGACAATGATGGACCTCGATCATCAGGCCGTCCGCACCGGCGGCGACCGACGCGAGACTCATCGCCTCGATCAGCCCCGGGCGGCCGGTCGCGTGAGACGGGTCGACGACGATCGGCAGGTGCGTCGTCTCCCGCACGGCCGGCACCGCGCTCAAGTCGAGCGTGTTGCGGGTGTAGGTCTCGAAGGACCGGATGCCGCGCTCGCACAGCACGACGTGCGGATTCCCCTCGGCAAGGATGTACTCCGCGCTGTGCATCCACTCGGACAGCGTAGAATGCATGCCGCGCTTCAGCAGCACGGGCTTGCCCTGGCGGCCCGCTTCCTTCAGCAGCGCGAAGTTCTGCATGTTGCGCGCCCCGATCTGCAGCAGGTCGGCCAGTTCCGCCACCCAGCCGGCGTCGCGGGGATCGAGCACCTCGGTCACCACCGGCAGCCCGACCGCGCGGCCCGCCCTGGCCAGCAGGCGCAGACCCGGCAGGCCCAATCCCTGGAAGGAATACGGCGAGGTCCGCGGCTTGAACGCGCCGCCGCGCAGGATGTCGGCCCCGGCCGCCTTCACCGCTTCCGCGGTCGCGGCGAGCGCCGCTTCGCTCTCCACGCTGCACGGCCCGGCGATGAGGGCGAAGTCGACGCCGATCCGCAGGCTGCCGACGGGCACGGCCGTCCGCCTTCGATGCGTGAGGTCGAGAGCAGTGAGTCTCAGATCCTCCATGGGTTGTCCTCTCGATCCCGGGCGCGACCGGCGCGGTCGCCTGGACGTGGCGCACCACGCAGGCAGCAGGCGCATGAAGGCCCGAGCGTCAGCGGCTCAGGAACTGGAAACGGTTATTGTGCAGCGGTGGGTCGAAGGGTGGCTGGGCGGGCTGGGCGCCCAAAAGGAAACAGCGTGAAGCCGAGGAACGAGCGAACCACGGGCGCGAGGAGCCGTTCGCCCGTCCCGCACGCGGTTTGCATGGTCTGCGACACTAGCACAGCAGATCGGGCGTGTCAACGCGGCCGAGGAGTCACCTCCGAGAAGCGGACGTGGATCCCGAAATCCTCCCCGGGCGGCCCACGACGACGATCTCGACCGGTTGGACCGTCCGCTGGTCCGCGGGAAGCTCGTCAACCAGGCGGAACAATCGGGCGCTCTGCTCCTCGGGACCGCGAAACGGCCGAGGATAGGCCGTACTAGGGCCACTTCGCTCTGGTGGCGCTGGTGCTCGGGCGCCGTCCGCCTCTGCGGCGTTCTCGCCCATAACGTCGCGCGCCAAAGGCCGATGCAGGCGTTGCGCTGCGCTGAACTACCGGCTCATCCGCTTTCAGGAGCCGGCGTTATACTTGCACACGCATGGACGCCAAACCGTTCCTGGCGGAGATCGGCCGCTTGCTCCAGCAGGTAGGACTCGAAGCCGTACTGATCGGCAATGCGGCCGCGGCGCTCCAGGGTGCGCCGGTAACGACGATCGACTTCGATTTCCTCTTCAGAAAGACCCCGCGAAACCTGGCGAAGGTGAAGACATTCGCAGCCGCTCTCGGCGCGGTCGTTCTGCGCCCGTACTATCCCGCGTCCGACCTTTTTCGCGTCGTCCGCGAGGAGGACGGGTTGCAGGTCGACTTCATGGGGACGATTCATGGCGTGAAGTCATACGAGGGTTTGCGGGCGCGGGCGACGACTGTTGTCGTCGAGGGTATCCCGATCATCGTTGCCTCGTTAGCCGACATAATCAAGAGCAAACGAGCCGCGGGGCGGCAGCGCGACAAGGCCGTTTTGGATATGCTGGAGAAGGCGCTTGAGGAAAAGGGTGCGCAGAAGCCGGAAACTGGCCGGGCTTCGAAGAGAAAGTGAGCGCAGCCTGCGCGAGATGATCCGCCGCTGGCAGGCGCTGCCGCCGGAGAGGCGCACCAATTTTCTGCGCAAGCGCGTCGGCTTCCGAGCGACCAGTCTGTAGTGGGGGCGAGCCGGGACGGGCAGCGCGTCACCGATCGGCTTGCCCTCGCCAACGGATGACGTGCGGGCAGCCGCCCGATGGGCGACGAGCCGGTCATCCTGCTCCGAACAACCGACGAGATCGAGGGCGTCGTCAGACACGCTCCGTTCAGCGGTGTCGAAGCCGGGCCGGGCATCAAGCTGTGCGTCGCATTCTGTCTCAGCCGCCTCGCATCAGGCCGAGCCTCCCGCTCGTGTCGACCAAAGAAGCGCTGGAGGCCGTGGCGATGAGCGGCGGAGAGGTGTACGACGTCAGCCGCCGCAAGAAGAACGGGTTCTTTGGCTTTCCGAACGATTTCGTCGAGGAGGGGCTTGGCGTCTCCGCCACCACTCGTAACTGGTCGACCATCGCCAGGATCTTGAGCGCCGTCGTTCGCATCCGCGCGCCGGCCTGAAGGTGGCCCCCTACGACGAGAGAAGAGGGGGGTGGCGGCCGGGCTTCAACGCTCCGGGCGGGTGAGTCGGGGCTCGACGGCCGCTCGGGCTGGCAGATGCTCGCGCGGGACAACGCGCGACCATAGGCCGTATGAGGGCTACCTCGCCGCCTCCGCCCGAGTTCCGAAAGCTCGGGGTCGGGACGGAATGCGACCGATCGTGCGACCACCGCCCCTGAGCAAGACCGGAACGCGCACCAACGGCGGGGCTGAAGCCTCACCGCTACGACGGACGCGAATCGGTCCGATTACTCCGGGATGTCGGTGCGCGGGCCGAGCGCCTCCTCCGGCTCGATGAAGTACTCCATTTCGCGCTCCAGCTCGAGCTCCTCCTCGGTCGGCGGCGGCGGCGGCGGCGGCTCGTCGGGCGGGATCCGCACGTTCCGGTAGTACTCGAACCCGGTCCCGGCCGGGATCAGCCGGCCCATCGTGACGTTCTCCTTCAGGCCGCGCAGGTAGTCCACCCGGCCCGAGATCGACGCCTCGGTGAGCACGCGCGTCGTCTCCTGGAACGAGGCCGCCGAGATGAACGACTCGGTCGAGAGCGACGCCTTGGTGATCCCGAGCAGGATCGGCCGCCCGGTCGCCGGGCGCCCGCCCTCCTGGATCACCCGCTCGTTCTCCTCGAGGAAGCGGAACTTGTCCACCACCTCCTCGATCAGGAAGTCGGTGTCGCCCACCTCCTCGATCTTCACCCAGCGCATCATCTGGCGGACGATCACCTCGATGTGCTTGTCGTTGATGTTGACGCCCTGCAGCCGGTAGACCTCCTGGATCTCGTTGGTCAGGTAGCTGTGCAGCGCCTTCTCGCCGAGCACCGACAGGATGTCGTGCGGGTTGCTCGGCCCGTCCATCAGCGGCTCGCCCGCCCGCACCTTGTCGCTTTCCTGCACGTTCACGTGCACGCCGCGCGGCAGCGCGTACTCCCGCTGCTCGGCGCCCGGCTCGTCGGGCACGATGATGATCTTGCGCTGCCCCTTGACGATGCCGCCGAACCTCACCATGCCGTCGATCTCGCTGATGACGGCCGTCTCGCGCGGCTTCCGCGCCTCGAACAGCTCGACCACCCGCGGCAGACCGCCCGTGATGTCCTTCGTCTTGGTCGTTTCGCGCGGGATCTTCGCGAGCACGTCGCCCGCGAACACCTGCTCGCCGTCGCTCACCATCAGGTGGGCGCGCGACGGCATGTGGTACTTCCGCGTCACCTTGCCGTCGGCCGCCTTGATCTCGATCGTCGGCTGCTTCTTCTCGTCGGGCGAGTCGACGATGATATAGCGCGACAGCCCGGTGACCTCGTCCACCTCCTCGTGGACCGTCACGCCCTCGGTGATGTCGCGGAACCGCACCTGCCCGGCGTCCTCGGTGAGGATCGAGAAGGTGTACGGGTCCCACTCCACCAGGATCTGGCCGGGCTCGATCGGCTGCCCTTCCTTCACCTTCAGGCGCGCGCCGTACACGATCGGGTACCGTTCGCGGTCACGGCCCTTGGCGTCCTGGACGATCAACGATCCGGTGCGGTTCATGACCACCAGGTTGCCGTCCCGTGCCTCGACGTGCTGGAGGCCCTGGAAGCGGACCGCGCCGGCGTTCTTGGCCTCGAGGGTCGACTGCTCGGAAACGCGCGACGCGGTGCCGCCGATGTGGAACGTCCGCATCGTCAGCTGCGTGCCCGGCTCGCCGATCGACTGCGCCGCGATCACGCCGACCGCCTGGCCGAGCTCGACCAGCCGCCCGGTCGCCAGATCGCGCCCGTAGCAGCGCGCGCAGACGCCGCGCCGGGAGGCGCAGGTGAGGACCGAGCGCATCTTCACCTTCTCGATCCCGGCGTCCTGCACCGCGGAGGCCAGCTCCTCGGTGATCTCCTGGTTGGCGTCGACGATCATCTCGTTGGTGAACGGGTCGTTGATCCGCTCGAGGCTCACCCGGCCGACGATGCGGTCGCGGAGCGGCTCGATGATCTCGCCGCTCTCGACGATCGCCCGCGCCTCGATCCCGTCCATCGTGCCGCAGTCGTTCTCCGAGACGATGACGTCCTGCGCGACGTCGACGAGCCGGCGGGTCAGGTAGCCCGAGTCGGCCGTCTTGAGCGCCGTGTCGGCCAGCCCCTTGCGGGCGCCGTGCGTGGAGATGAAGTACTGCAGCACGGTCAGCCCTTCGCGGAAGTTCGAGGTGATCGGCGTCTCGATGATCTCGCCCGACGGCTTGGCCATCAATCCGCGCATGCCGGCGAGCTGGCGGATCTGCTGCTTGCTGCCCCGCGCGCCGGAGTCGGCCATGACGTAGACGGGGTTGAAGCTGCGGCCTTCCTTGTCGAGGTCGCCCATCTCGCCGAACATCTCGTCGGCGATCTTCTCGGTGACGTCCGACCAGATCGCGATCACCTTGTTGTAGCGCTCGCCGTTGGTGATCGCGCCCTCGAGGTACTGCTGCTCGACCTTGATCACCTCGTCGCGCGCCTTGTCGACGAGCGCCGCCTTCTCGGCCGGGATGATCAGATCGTCGATGCCGATCGACAGCCCCGACAGGGTCGCGTAGAGGAACCCGAGGTTCTTGAGCGCGTCGAGCATGTCGACGGTCTTCTCGAGCCCCCACCGCAGGTAGCAGGACTGGACGAGCTGCTGCAGCCCCTTTTTCTTCAGCAGGCCGTTGACGTACGGCATGCCGGAGGGCAGGGCCGTGTTGAAGATGACCCGGCCGACGGTCGTGTTGATGATCTTGCTCGTGACCGTCTGCACCTCGGTGCGGAGCACGTCCTGGTCGTCGCGCGACGTCGTCAGGTCCTGCAGCTCGCCGCTGTAGCGGAGCCGGATCGGCGTCAGCGTCTCGACCTCGCCCGCCTCGCGGGCCAGCAGCGCGTCGTCCACGCTCGCGAACGCGCGCCCCTCGCCCTTGGCGCCAGCCTTGGCCTTGGTCAGGTAGTAGCAGCCGAGCACGATGTCCTGCGACGGGATCGCGATCGGCGCCCCGTTGGCCGGCGAGAGGATGTTGTTCGATGACATCATCAGCACCGACGCCTCGATCTGCGACTCGGGCGACAGCGGGATGTGGACCGCCATCTGGTCGCCGTCGAAGTCGGCGTTGAACGCGGTGCAGACGAGCGGGTGGATCCGGATCGCCTTGCCCTCGACCAGCACCGGCTCGAACGCCTGGATGCCCAGGCGGTGCAGCGTGGGGGCCCGGTTGAGCAGCACCGGGTGCTCGCGGATCACCTCCTCGAGGATGTCCCAGACCTCGGGGCGCTGCTGCTCGACCATCTCCTTGGCCTGCTTGATGGTCGCCACCAGCCCGCGCTCCTCGAGCTTGTTGTAGATGAACGGCTTGAAGAGCTCGAGCGCCATCTTCTTCGGCAGCCCGCACTGGTTGAGCTTCAGCTCGGGGCCGACGACGATGACCGAGCGGCCGGAGTAGTCGACGCGCTTGCCGAGCAGGTTCTGGCGGAACCGGCCCTGCTTGCCCTTGAGCGTGTCGGAGAGCGACTTGAGCGGCCGGTTGTTGGCGCCGCGCAGCACGCGGCCCCGCCGCCCGTTGTCGAACAGGGCGTCGACCGCCTCCTGCAGGATCCGCTTCTCGTTGCGGATGATGACGTCGGGCGCCTTCAGCTCGATGAGCTTCTTCAGCCGGTTGTTCCGGTTGATGACGCGGCGGTACAGGTCGTTGAGGTCCGAGGTCGCGAACCGCCCGCCGTCGAGCGGCACCAGCGGCCGGAGCTCCGGCGGGATGACCGGGATGACGTCGAGGATCATCCACTCGGGCCGGTTGGTCGACTTGCGGAACGAGTCGACGACCTTGAGCCGCTTGGCGTACTTCAGCTTCTT
>Ga0315280_10012317_pt1 | contig 10357 bp, 7 predicted proteins | sample YL17G06_40_MG_FD_203697 | JGI IMG/M metagenome (GOLD analysis project Ga0315280, IMG submission 203697) | Sediment microbial communities from Yellowstone Lake, YNP, Wyoming, USA - YL17G06_40 | ecosystem: Environmental > Aquatic > Freshwater > Lake > Sediment | place: USA: Wyoming | collected... | reverse complement strand
AGCTATTGAGTCGGGTAGCCAATTTTTCTGAATCTATCCAGGGTGCGCCGAATTGCCTGAACGGCATATCCGTGCCTCTGCCTTCGGAGACGTTGGTCCCTTCTAAAAGACATAACCCGGGATAAACCATCGCGGTTTCAAAATTCGGCATGTTCGGAGAAGGCTTCATAAAAGATAATCCGGTTTGGTCGAACCATAAATGCCGGCTCCAAGCCTTCATCGGTATTACGGTAAGCTCTGCCTTGACGCCGTTGGCGAGCCAGCCCTCTTCGTTGAACATCCTCGCCAGCTCCGCCACCGTCATACCGTGTCTTACGGCAATCGGATGCAAGCCGACAAAGCTGGCAAATTCCCGCTTGAGGATATTACCCTCAACCTGGATGCCATTTATCGGGTTTGGACGGTCCAGGACAACAAAACGCTTCTTACATTCCGCAGCCGCCTCTATAGCTAACGACATTGTGGAAATATATGTATAAAAGCGAGCTCCAATATCCTGAATGTCAAAAACAATAACATCTATATTAGTAAGCATCTGCGGCGTAGGTTTTAGCGTCTTGCCGTATAAACTATAAACCGGCAGACCATACACCGGATGGGTTCCGCTGTCGATTTTCTCACCTGCCCCCTCAACACCATAGATTCCGTGTTCCGGGCTAAAGAGCGCTGCAATCGTCACATTGTTCATATCTCTAAATAAATCTACAATATGTTTGCCATTGCTGTTATAAGCGGTGTGGTTGGATAAGATTGCGATGCGTTTGCCGCAAAATAATTGCTTGTATTCGTCTATATTATCCAGTCCGGTTTTGACCTGGGCCCTACAACCTGATAATAGCATTATGCTTAATAGAGCCGTCAGTTTCATTTTTTTTCACCTGCCCGACGTACACTTTGGGTAGGCGGGCCTCTGTTATCGAATACGTCTTTTAATCTGCTAAAAATGTGCTATGCACATTGTAACCAGATATTACCCAATCACAATTTGTTTCGCCCATAATGTTTACTCTTGGCGACAATGTCCCCTGTTTATGGTAGGATATTTATATGTATGGCCTTGTCCCAGGGAAACCGGATATGAGATTTGTCCGAACCATTACAATATCTTTTGCGATACTATCCTGTTTGACGACCGGTTGCCGGTGCCTTCGGGAAAGGATTTGTAAAGATAAACTCAGCCGTATCGACGCCGCTGTAAAAGAAGAAATTCAAGAAGGTAACATCCCGGGCGCCGTTATCCTTATAGGACAAGCCGATAAAATTCTTTACCACAAGGCCTTCGGCTATGAAGTGATGGAACCCTACCGGGAAAGGATGACCAAAGACACCGTTTTTGACATTGCCTCGCTGACCAAGCCGATTGCCACAGCAACTTCTATTATGGTTTTGGTGGACCGGCAAAAGATAAAATTAACCGACCGTGCAGCTACATATCTTCCTGCCTTTGCCGCCAACGGCAAGGAGCTGGTTCAAATCAGCCATCTTTTAACCCACACCTCCGGCCTACCGGCATATACGAGCGCAGACGAATTGAAAGGACAATTTGGAAGTCCCTGTCCCGATAAAGTCATAGAGAAAATATGTTCCCTCAAGCCCCAAAGTTCGCCCGGCGAAGAGTTTTGCTATAGTTGCCTGGGCTACATTATTCTGGCAAAGATTGTGGAGGTCGTCAGCGGAGAAAATATTGACGATTTTGCTGAGCATAATATCTTTGCACCGCTGAAAATGAAACACACCACCTATAATCCTCCGTCATCCTGGGACAAGAACATTGCAGCCACCCAGATTGTGGATGGCCAGTTGCTTCAAGGCACCGTCCACGACCCACTCGCCCGATTGATGGATGGCAAATCCGGCAACGCCGGCGCCTTTTCCACTGCCTATGACCTGTCAATTTACTGCCGGATGCTTCTAAATAACGGCGCCTATCACGGCGTAAAAGTTCTCAGTCCCGAAGTCGTCACTATGTTGACCGCCGCTCAGTCTCATGGCCGCGCTTTCGGCTTCGATGTCTGTTCCAGTTATTCCTGGCCAAAAGGTTCCTACTCGCCAGAAAAGGCGTTTTGCCACGCCGGCTATACAGGAACCGCCATAGTCTGCGACCCGCTAAGCAAAATCTATATTATTCTTCTTACCAATAGAGTTCATCCCCATGATAAAGGAACTACAAAACCGCTTTGCCGGAAAATCGCAGATATAGTTTTTCAGACGTATAAATAACCTTACAGCCCAACTCAATTACAGGGATTGGGTCCGCCCATGGCGGATTCGAATCACGAAAATCCAAAATTTGCAAGCTGCCTCCAGCGTGTCATGCTAAGGGGCCGACCAGCTTGGTGGCGGATTTCTGAGTGTGATTTTCTTTACTTCGCGAGGCTTGGGCGGGCTGGCGATGAGGCGTGGACGCATACACACAAGACAAATCCAGCATTCTCCCTATTGTGCCAACTCGATTCATTTGGTATTTTGATGGAGTAGAGTCGCTTTGCGGTATTGATGAGCGTTTTTGGATGGGAAATGTCAGATCATCATAAAATTCAATATATATTGAGGCATAAATTTCACGTGTCAAGGTCAAATAGCCCAGGAGAAGAAGTAGTGCATAGAGCAAGGAATGTTGTACGCCGAATATTCGTTCTAATTATATGCTTCACGCCATTAGTAACTACACAACTCTCAGATGCCCTTGCCCGATCAGGACAAAACCTGCCCGGATGCTGGCCACAGGAATACTCTGTTCAGCGAGATGATACGTCAGGCGTGCTTACTCTTTCAACCCCTTATTATGCTGTCCAGCACAACCTAAAGAGAGGAGGAGTAATCACAAAAATAAAATATACTCACGGTAGGGTTGATAATCTGCTTGTTCGGCCTATCGAGACAAGTGTTCAAAATGAGAGCGGTATTATCTATGATGACGTTAATAACTCCGCCGCCCATATATCCCACACTAAAAGCGGTAGAATCGAGATGATTACAAATGAATGCGCCCTTGTTGATAGAAATGGCCAGGATTCAGGGATTAAAGTGAAAACAACTTATGAGTATCATTGGGGTTATATAAAGATACGCAAGGAATTTTACTTCCCTGCTGATTCAATCAGAATTAAAAATCTGAATATACTGTCCACCGTATTTGATATCAGTCTGTCCGATTACGGCTATCGGGAGGGTACTACAGAACGGGAAGTAGCAGAGCCTTTTTCTTTTGGGATATGTCATTGGGAAAAAGTCAGAGCCGGGGTGCAATCTGACACGTCTTTGAAGACACGCTATGTGCCAAGGTACCTTGTCCTTGCAAATCATGGAATTGAGGGCATTGAATGGTTTGTTTCCTCGGATTTGTCACAGTGGGATTCTCAATTGAGCGGTCAGCGAGGCAATGGATTATGTAAAATCGACTCTAATCCTGACCCTGCCGGTATAGCTGTTTCGATTTATCCGTTGAATCTCCCAGAAGGGTCGATAGCAGTCAAAGGTACTTACACGTTTGATTACTATATTGGTATGCCCATTTTGGAAGGACATGCAAATAAACCCTGGCTTCATGGTACATTTAACAGAAACAAGGGTAAGTGGCTCACGGAAGAAGAAATTAAAGAATTGGCCGAGTCCGGCGTAAAAACCGTCCATTGCCATAATGATGGGGATTATTATGACGATGGGCTGTTCTGGAGAGATGGTTCGTATCCGCCTTATCCACCAGAGGATATGGAGGGATTCGACAGAGTTATCGAAACCTGCCATCACTATGGAATTAAGGTGGCAACGTATTTCTCCAATAAGGAACTCCACTCGAGCACGGAGCCGTTCAAAAAAAATGGGCAGGCGTGGGCGAGAAAAGATAATCAGGGAAACGTTAGATATAACTACTTTCGTGCGGGGAGCGAATTCGGTGTCCAGATGTGCCTCAAATCCGACTGGTTGGAGTTCTTGAAATTCTCTGTTGACAGAGTCCTGAAGAATCATCGCCTTGATGGCGGGGATGGCTGACTGGAACGTTGCCTTGTTTTGCAGTAATCCTTTACATTTGGAAAGAGAGACCGACGCCATCTCCACAGATAAATTGCAGCAATCTTTTGCCCAGTCGCTTGCGGGCCATTGGGATATGGATGAACTAATCGAATTGATGGAATGGACCCGACAGCGAGTTGGGCCGGATGGTCTGATTATTGTTCATAATACAATGGTGCCGATGTTCGTTACCGAAAACTTTGCCAATTATGTTGTGGCAATGGAATGGGATTTCCGATTTTCGATTTCCAATCGTCAATTGACAATCGTCAATCGGCAATCAACTTAATCCGCTCCGAAATTGCAGGAACTACCACTGGAATGGGACTTTGTTGGTGCTCGTTCCCGCGGGGTAATAGGATATGGCCTCATTGAACCGAATGCACCGAGGAGATTGCATAAACTTTTGGCTCTTGAAACGTTGTTGACAGGTGTTGCCCCCTGGCCAGCCAGTTCGGAGGCAGTCGAGCTTTATAAAATCTTAAAACCTCTGGGAAATATCGAGCAGTACAAATTCGAGGACTGGCGGAACAAGGCGGTGATACTTGAGGGTAACAATTGTGCTTCTGCTGTTTACAGCTACCCTGGCGAAGCCTATATTTTGGTGGGCAATTTAGATGGTCAACTCAAAAATGTCACCTGTAAAATCAATCCCCGAAACTTACCATATCCTTTATTTTCAGTCAGTTTAGCTGAAATTCCTGACGGAGATAAATCAGTTAACCTCAACATCGACAAACTTATTAGAGATGGCGAAAATATTACTCTTCCTGCCGATGGTGCGGTTTTGGTTCATATCAAATAGTATATAAGACTTCTGCGATTTAGGATGTGTTGGGCAAAAGCCGGGTCATCAATGCCATAAGCAAGGATGGCGGGAGCAATTTACTCACACAAGCTCTCTGCATGGCAATGGCTATTCAAAGGTCTTAGGGAGGACAATCCTGGGCCGATTATTGTTTTTTGTTTGCTTCTGTGCACTGTTCTTTCGGCTTGTGCTGCCCTGGGCTATCTTTTGTTCTCAGCCCCATGACTTTTCGCAGATGAACAATCCCCTCCCCCGCCTGGTTTTGGCGGGGCTAATTCCGAACCCACTCATATTTTATTGGGTCTTGTGGCAAAACAACTGAGGCGTCGATGCAGCGAATTGGATTACCTTATTGATTGCTGCTGCTAATTCGGTAGTTTGCTGTTCGATGCTATCACAGTATTCCTGCAATTCATTCTCTACCCGCTCGTGTTCAGTGACCTGCTTTTGGAGTTCTTCGCTGGCTGCCATTAGTTCGGCAGTTCGCTGCTCAAGCCGGTTACGGTATTTCTGTAATTCATTCTCCACCCGCCTACGTTCGGTGATTTGGCTTTGGAGCTGTTCATCGGCTGCCTTGAGTCCGGCGGTCTGCTGCTTGAGGAGTTCCTCGATGTTTTTGCTTGCGCTGACATCTGTAACAAAAACGACCAGTCCAATGGTCCTGCCTGTTTCATCCTTCACCGTGGTCATTTTAGTCTGTGTGGGGAATACTGTTCCATTCCTTCGCATGTGTTCTATTGGGCCTTCCAACTGGCCTCTATGTTTGGTTTCCTCGATGAGAGGAAGCACATCGGTTTTCATCTGATCTTCGGTATGGAACACGCTAATCGGTTTACCAATCAGTTCATTGCTGCTCTCGTACCCGTGCATCCTGGCCCACACCGTATTGACAAACCAAAGTATCCCGTTGAGGTCGACCACCGCAACTCCCTCGACTGCTTGTTCAGCAATCATTGTTAGATGCCGCAGCGTATGCTCGGTCCGCTTAATCTCAGCAATCATATTGCTCATTTAATTGATCCCTAAAAGACCAGAATAGTCCATAGATTACATTTAAGCGTTTGGCCACGACTTGTGCTTATCAGTCGCTACAATTGTCATAGCCGGTAGCCGTTGTCTCTCTGTTTTGGTCAGCTTCTTCAATATCTATTTCGTGCGTGATACATTCAAGACGATAAGTTGTCTCTGGCAACCGCTTTTACCAATAGTTATAGCCACTTTCCGAAAACAAAATAACATTCTAACATCGGTAAAAATCAACCGGCACTTTTTTGAATGGGCCTGCAACCACGAATCTTTTTGGACAATAACGATTACGCAGTATTATTGCAGGTCTTATCGGTCCTGGCTTTAACATACTTATTTCCACCGTAAGCAGCGAATTTGACAATGTTTCCAAAGTAGGGTCTACTGGGCCGAAGTGTTATCCCGCATGGTCGATATCTAAAACCGTCAGTTCCCCGTCGCCATCGAATGCTGCTCACTTGGTTCACTGTCGGGGATTCCCTCCGCTTCCGCGTTGCCCCAGCCTGCCCTCGAGGTGAGCTTTCTTGTAACAGCAAACGGAGGGTCCCCGCACACAAATGGCAATTGTAAATCGTCTTAAGATATTTCTTCTCTAACAATGGCGGGATGAGGTCATAGAATTTGCTCTCCGCAGGATATTTATCTTTGAAGAACTGGTATAGATATGTAGGGTGGGCTTCAGCCCACCAATTCTCGATATTGTTTAGCCGTCGCCGAAACGGCGACGCTCTTTGTCATTCCCGCGCAGGCGGGAATCCAGTCTTTGTTCTGAAAATCAATCTCTCCGCCGCAGTATATGCACTTTTTCTCCGCCTCTCGTAGCGCAGCGAAGACCCCAGAATGTCTTTATCTGGGGCCTACTATCTCCGACCACGACTCTTTTGTCATTTCGACCGAGGCCGCGAGGCCGAGCGGAGAAATCTATTCAATTCCTTGTAAATCAAATACCCGCTTTTACCCCGTGAGATGCTATTTATCCCGTGAGGTGTGATAACTACCTCATCGGGACTATCTCACCGGGGTCGCATATTGATAGTAAATTAAATCTTGTATTGTTTTGACGTCTCTATCGGGCATTATTGAAAACCTTTATCTTCTTATCGTTTATTCGTATAGGATTCCTTCTCATCGAGAAGACATATTGCCTTAATCACCCCCTCGTTTTGATACATATTACCTATACTTGCAGACATTGCGAGTAGCTTGCTTAAATCTCTTATGCTTCCCCATTTTCGAATTCCTTCCAATGCTGCATTTCGAATTACCCAATAGTCATGTCGCAACATCTTCAAAATACTTGGAAACTCTCGACGTGTTGCCACTGCTCCGAAGGCTGTCCCAGCGAGGCGCTTCAAGAAATATATGTTTTCGTAGTTTGCTATAGGAATCTTATGTTTCGGCCTCTCATCATGTGCGTAATAGTGCCAGAATTCTTCTGCATTAATGACAATTCTCAACATTGGAATGTGAGACTTATTTGCAAGTTCCGACACTTTATTCACCACAGCGAATGTATTCCAAAAGTTAATATTCTCTTTATATCGCAGAAACAGCTTGAATATAAAGGTGAATTCAGCTTCACCGCCTACAGTGCTGAGTGCATAGACCAAATCTCTCGCAGAAGGTTCGAGCGTGACTTTGCTCAGAATTTTCTTCAGTACGGAAACATTCCTTCTTGTTGCAATGGCCTGAATTGCCCTTGAGACGGAGAAACTATGCTTTTTATATAATGTCATAAGTTCCTTGATTCTAATCGCATCACATGGTTGATCGATAAGCCTCCAAAGTAGTCTCAACAGTAAATTTGTCGTGAGCATTAAGGTTGCTTTTTATTATCTTTTCATCCCCGAGGCGCATTGCGATTCTTGTGAATGCTTTTATCGCAGCATCTTTTAGCTTTTGCCCCTTTTGCACACCTATTAATTTTTTTATAGCATACAAGTCGTCACTTGTCCCTTTATCTCCTAAACCGTATAGGCTTAAAAGGCGGAACCATAATGGTCGCGAATTAATTCCCCCCGTAACTCCTTTACAGGAAGTTCTTTTGCTATGTGTCGTGATATCTCCTCGAAGCACCGCATTGTATTCCGACTGTTACTTCTCGCCATTTTTTCTAAGACGCTTTTGTTCCGCTTTCCTACAATTCCAACCAATGCTGCTTGACTCGCCCTTACGACTTCTTCTGCCCTCTTTCTGTTAAGCTTTATAAGTAACTCCACATCTTTTACGGTTGCAAACTTCCTAATATACTTTGCCAGAACATCCTGGTCTTTGTAGTCTGAAAAAACGTTTGCCAATTCAGCTAAATCCGGTTTCTCACCAATCTTGATCAGGAATTCGTAGCCCCCCTTTTGAATCTCATCTCCACCCTCAGCAAGCAACTCCTTCGTCCAGCCTACCAATTTCGATTTAGAATAGTTTCTTGCCCAGTACCATATTGGCCCATTCCCCAATAAGTAGCTCTGCAATAGAAGCTTTACCTCATCCTCGGTGAAAAGAAACTTATTCCGATATCTGTATATGTATAGATGTTCAGACCAAGTCAGTCCAGCATGTGTGGCCCCATAAACTGCCACGCGCGAAGCAAGCAAATCCTTTGCCTTTTTCGCCTCCCGCTCTTCCACAGAAACTAACTCAGAGGTGATGATCTTTGCTAAAAAGTCATGGGCTATTTCGTACATCCCGCTCACAAGCCGTACTAATCGCAGGTCTACCAGTACCCGCAATATAGCTTCGACCTTATCTTCGGGTATAAGTGACTCCCTTGCAACTTCTCCCACAGTTTTTTGAGTCTTTGTTCCGTACGAACTCACAAGCGCAATTAGAATTGCTTTGCCAACCTCAACATCTGCTCCTAAGTACTCCATCTGTTTCATCAGATAATCGGCAATAATCCTCTTGCTTTGACCAGCAGAGTAATACCTCTCTGCTTGATAGTACCCACTATTTTTATCCCTATTGTCAAACATGTGGGCTAGAACCATTTGCATAAAGGGGGGGTATATTCCGCCATGTCCACTCATGAAACTTTCCGTTTTTAGATCACTCAAAACGGTAGCCACCAATGATTTACGCCCTCCATCTCTTTCTTTGATTCTTATATTCAGGGCTTTCAGTGTGGATTCGAGCACCGTCTTGCCCTCTTCATCTTGTAGGGGTCCCAAGTAATATCGCGGTAACCCACGTGGTGACCCGGATATTACCTGCCAAATCGTTCCAATTTTTGATTCGACATCCCCTCGATAGGTCACAAGCATCCTCACATTATCTCCCCCAGTTTTGTAGATGCGTAATAGATTTGTTCTCACACGCTCAATGTCTGCCAGTTCCCCCGGCCATAGCATATCTTCAAACTGGTCGATCACAATCAATACTTGTTCATTTTCATACGCCACGGAAATGGCATTCACAATGTCTGCAAGATCAAACTCCGCAGGCAGAACTCCCTCCAGGAATTCATCCCACAAAAACTGTCTTAGATTCTTGACTGGCTCTGTAAGTGGGCGTATCACCCCAGCATGCCAACCCATCGCTTTCACCCTATTTACCAATCCAGCGTTCACTAACGAGGTCTTCCCTATGCCTGACATTCCAATCAACAGACTCATCTTGTTTTTGATCACTTGTTCGAGTAGAGCATCAACTTCAGCCTCACGACCAAAGAAAATCCTTCCTAGTTCTTCTCCGTAATATTCCATACCAACTGGCTGCGTCATCGAGCTTTTTCGCTTTATCCTCCTCGCAGATTTTCGGGTGAATACTTTCTCTGTTCCAATTCCAATCTTACGAATTACGTCTCGCAGGATTATGAGAGGTAGGTCCTCCACATTTCTAAAAAAGGACAGAGTGTGCCTATGCTGCATCGTCTCTTTGAACTTAGACAGTTTCTCAACCTTCTGCGCATCGCGATCCACTAGGTGTACCGGCCAATTCGCTTCTGGATCAAGGGAGTATAGCAACAGTCCTTTCAAACTGTTTTTTTGAAGCATTTTATAGGCTTCGATGTATTCCAACTCTGTGATAGATTTGTCAGAGGTCTTGTCGACCGTCCCATATTTCTCCGCATATATTCCTATGAACATATTGCATTCACGCACTTTACGCAACGAGTAGTCGACTGGCCTGGTTTCATCGCTTCCGAATATCTCCATCGATATAATGTCGGACTTTAGTACTCCCAGAAACTTAATCACATTTGCGCGCACTTGATCCAAATCAATCTTAGTAGAACTCAAAAATATCTTCAGAGGCGTCCCCATATCACTCAAAAACTCCTCTTGCTATACCAACAAAACCGCGCCAGTTTATTATGAACGTTTTACGCCTTTTGTTTCCCAATTCTACCCAAAACTGCAATTTCCGCAAAAACAAAGAAATTTCCGCCTAGTGCTCTGTCTCTACTTAATTGATGGATAAAGTTTCTTGAGCTTAATGCGTGCATCCTCGGTAGTAAACCGCCAGTCTACTTTCGTCTCTTTGCCGTTGCGTTTTTCTTCCCACGCTGTCACT
>Ga0315280_10012316_pt1 | contig 10358 bp, 13 predicted proteins | sample YL17G06_40_MG_FD_203697 | JGI IMG/M metagenome (GOLD analysis project Ga0315280, IMG submission 203697) | Sediment microbial communities from Yellowstone Lake, YNP, Wyoming, USA - YL17G06_40 | ecosystem: Environmental > Aquatic > Freshwater > Lake > Sediment | place: USA: Wyoming | collected... | reverse complement strand
GCCTGTGTCCGGCCGGTAGCCGCAGGGGCTCGGGGAACTGCTGCAGTTCCTCGTCGGTGAGGCGTCTTCGGCTGTCGTTCGGTTCGGGGACGTAGGCAGCCAGACCGTCGAAGGTAGGGGCCGGCGGCCAGTCCGGCCGAAGCGAACTTGACAAAGTCCCGCTGCTATCACGGCACGTTGCCTCCGTTCGTGACCCTCGATTGCGTGCTGGAGATCTTCCTGGCGGACTTCGAGATCGCCTGGGGCGAGCTCGAAGACAAGCGGGCCCGGTCCATGGCGGCCCTTCAGGCGGACCTTTGGGATGCCTCGGTCGCCCGCTTCGACAAGCTTCCCAAGGCTGCCCGGGAAGCGGGCACGCCCCTGTTGGGCCTGATCGCCGTGGGGCGATCCCTGGCCGACCCAGGGTGGAAGATCCCCGACAACCTGCCTGAGGGCACGGACGCCGCCTCCTTACGCGCGGCCTGGAAAAGCGATCTCGACGCCCTCCTGCGTGCCACCGGCCAAGGGCGGTTGGTCCTTTGGAACCGGGAGATTGACTGGGGGTTCTTCAAGCCGGTCGGAAACTACGACGCCAGTCCCGAGCGACGCCAGTTCTATCGTCTTTCGCAGTGGTGGGGTCTCCAGGGGCTCCGCAGCGCCGACCGCGACGAACGGCTTTGCGCCGGCATCCTGGTTTGGGTCCTCCATGACTCGAGCAAGCCCAGCGGCGCGATGGAGGACTTCGGGGAACCGCTGTTCTGCGAGGAGCCGTTCCGCTATTGGAGGTCCAGGGAAGGGGCGCTCGGGCGGCTGCAACGGATTGACGGAGCGTATAACCCCTTCTTTGGCACGCCGGCCGATCTCTCCCCCCACGACCTGCTCGAGGGCACCGATCTGTCGGATCACGCCGGGCTTCCCGGCTCGCTCGGCACCGACGCGCTCGACCGTCGGATTCGACAGGAGTTCGCTCTCGCGCATCCGGCTTCCTTGCGCGACTGGGACGTTTCCGAGCTGGAAAATGCGGGCGTGAACCTCCGCCTGTTGCCGCCGCGGTTGACGTTCGACTCGCGGGTCTTCGCACGAGTGCTCACGCCCTTACAGCGATGGCTGCCCCGCGGCCTGGACCTCCTGGCTGCCTACGGCAACGACCGCGCCCAGCAGCTCACCCTGGCAGCCGAGCCGGAGCCGGGGCGCAAACGTCTGGAAACGCAACTCCTCGAGCTCCGCGAATCCTTCGCCAAGGAGGAGGACGATTCCTCTCGGTCGGGCTTTCAGGGGAGCTTGCGGCGACTGGTCTGCGAGCTCGCCAAGCCCCGGCCCGACCCCCGGGCGCCCTTGTTCGTGCAGACCCCGGCCTATCGAGACCGCTGCCGGGCCTGGTCGGCCCGAACCTTGACGGCTGGCAGCGGCTCGTGGAGCTGTGCCACGCCACCGAGGTCGCGTTCCAGAAGGCCGGGGTGAGGTTCTCCCCGAAATCGCGGCACTGGGCGCTGAAGTACCGCCGGATGGCCGAGAAACAGCTCCGCGGCGAGCCGTTGACGCGGGGCGAGCGATTCGAGTTCCTCCACTTCGGGCTGGCCCTTTACAACGCCATCGACACCCACTCGGAGTTGGCGGATTCCGACGTGATCGCGCCGCTGGACCGCCGCGCGGCCGTAGCCTTTGCCAGAAGTCGCACCCCCGACCTGGTCCGCTACGCCGGCAAGGCATGCTCTCCGTGCTGGGCAATTGTCGAGTATGGCGGACGACTTCAGTTGTGTCAGGGCGGCGTGTTCGACTACGTCGAGTTCGACCTTCCGCCTGGAAGCGCGCTTTCCCGGGTGGACTTCCGGAGACTGATGGATTCCGCCGATGCTCCGGCGTTTCCGAATTGGACAGCCAGCTACCGGGCGGACCAATGAGGCGGCTGGCCCCGCGGACTGACGCCCCTGTTCCTCCGTTTCTTGTTGTTATTGTGATAGTACGGGAGGCGCAACACCGATGAACAAGACCGATGCGAAGAATGCACATCGACTCCAGCGGCGCCGGTTTCTTGCCGGAGCGGCCGCGGCCGGCGCGCCGTGTCTGATTCCGTCGGGCGCGTTGGCGGCTGGCGGAAAGCCGGGGGCCGGCGAGCGGTTGACGGTCGCCCACGTCGGTGTCGGCGGGAGGGGGCTAGCGACTTGGCCGCCCAGGCACGCAGAAATGCGACACGCGCAAACGTGGGGCGACGTGGGCGAAACGGCGCGAGGCGCGGGAAAGGGCCGTCGTCTTCTTGCACCGGGCGACGTGGCGCGAGACGCCCGTCGCGCCCGCTTGCGTCATTCCGACCACGAGCGCCCTGCGTTTGCGTCATTGGTTGCGTCGTCGCTGCGTCCTCGGGATTGCAGCGACCTGCACCGCTTTGCGCCGCATTGCATGAATCGTGGGAGGTCGATCCCGCAAATGACGCTAATGACGCAAATCCCGGTACATGCCGTAGTGTCGAGCGTGATCGTGTCGCACAGAGACGAGGCGACGGGGGTGAGGCGGCGCTAGACATCGGGACCTCCCGCGGCTTTGACTAGCGCGAGAATCCCGGCCTTGATCGCCTTGGGGAGGCGGGGCCAAGCGTCGACGACCCGAGCCATATCGGGGTCGGCGGGGACGGGAGGGGTGTCGTCGGCGAGGGCACCCGGCGAGGTGGGCGCCAAACTAGGCACCCCGAGATGTTGCGGTTCGCGTAACTCCCTATCTTCGTTGAGGTTTACGCAATCGGGTCTTGGGCCTCCAGAGCCGAAGGTTACAGGTTCGAGCCCTGTCGGGGATACTGCTCATCGCACCGCCGTAAAGCCTGACGCCGCAAGCTCTAACCGCTTGCGGCGTCTTGCTTTACGTGTCCCAAGTCTAGCCCGCGTCGCCACTTCCGTCGGTCATGGAAGCCGACGCTCTGCCGGGTTCGTGCCCGGCTTTCGTTGCCGATTGAGGCAGATTGAGGCAAGGAGCGGCAAGCAGTATGACACCCTGGCGCGCACCGCGGCCGGACAAGAGAGCACCGGGGGGAGCACCGTCGGATGCACGGCTCGCCTCGTCCTGTCCGCGCACTACCGCCCGGCTCCCCCAACTGGTCGGCTCGTTCCCCTCGTTTGCGCGCGATTGACGCCGGGCGATAATCAAGGTGTTTGGGAGCGGCCCACCTACCGCCGTGCTCCAGGTCCCTACCGAGGTGTTTGACGCCGGCTGCCGCCTGCGACCGAATCGATGGCAAGTACGAGTTCGTCGATGTCCACAGCCCGGAGGGGACGCGTTCGACCGGCGACCAGTGCCGGCTGGGGCCTGGGCGCCCACGAGCGCTACGCCGTGGCCGACGTCACGGGGCCGGCCCGGGTTGCACCTGATGGGCGACCCGGCTGAAGACGAAGGAGATCGCTATGTCGGGTTCTCTGCTGGCCGCAGTTCTGGTCTTGCTGGTGCCGCCGCCCGAGGAAGCCGACGACCTCCACTGGGTCGATCGCTTCGAGAGCGTGGGCGACTGGACGCGCCGCGCCGATTGGCTGCCGAATCCGTCGCCTGCCGCTGTCATAACGACCGACGGCCAGATCGCCTGCTTCCAGGTGGACGAGCCGAGTCTCGGGATGAAGTGGTCGCGTCGGATTCCCGAGGTCTCGCTTGTGGATCAGCCGTTTCTGGTCCTTCGCTACCGGGCGGAGAACCTGGACACCTCGCGGCCGGATTACCTGGTCTACGCGAACGACCACGTACCGGGTCGCGACCTCTACGCGATCCGGCTCAGCGAGGCGGTTGCTGACGGTCGCTGGCACGTAGCGGTGGCGGACCTCTCGGCCATGACATCGGCGGAGAACGTCTTTGACGTGGCGGTGCAGGTGATGGCCGGTCCGCGGGGAAAGGCCCGGCTTTGGCTGGATTGGCTGACCTTCGCCGAGTCTCCGCCAGCGGGGGCGGAGCTGCTCCGCCGCGAGCCGGCCCGGCCGCGACGACCCGATTGGATCGCGCCGCTGGCCCAGGCCAAGTGGACCGCCCAGGAAGGTTGGCTCGCCAATCCCGCCCGCCGCGGCGAGCATGCGGTGGAGCGGCGGCCGGAGGCAACTGTTTTCCGCGTGGCCCGGTCGGGTTCCGGCATGAAATGGTCTTGGGGTCTGCCCGAGCCGGTGAAGCCGGAAGGATATCGCGTGATGACCATGCGTTACCGGGCAAAGGGCCTGTCGCCACAGAGCGATTACGCCCTATGTGTTCTGGGCAAGAGCGCGAAGGCGGGTGGGGACTACGCGACCGTCATTCCGTCCGCGGAGCTGATGTCGGATGGCCGTTGGCACACGGCCAACATCGACATCCGCCAGGTAGCCAGGGAGTTCCTTTTCGTCGAGGGACTGGCCCTTCAAGTGCAGGCGGCCGCCACGGGCGCGGGGTTGGAGGTCGCCGACATCCGGCTTGTCCAGCGGCCTCAACCCTCCTTGCTGGCCGACGCCCTGGACTGGAAGCCCCAAGCAGCGTTCGAGGGCTTCCAGGCGGTGTCGCTCGGTGCGGTGGTCCACGGGCGGAGCTCGTCCTGGCGACGGCGACTTCGTTTAGGCGACTGGTTCACTGGGCCGGCGGTGGACGTCTTCGGCGTCCCGTTTGCCCCCCTTGTCCAGGAACCGGATCTGGCTGCGACGCCTCTCGGCGAGAGAGGGGAACTCCTCGTCCCTTGCGACGCCGCCGCCAGCGAAGTCTATCTCCTCCTGCTTGCCACCTTCTCCGGCCAGGAGGAACCGGTCTACGGCAGCGGGCGGCTTTCGGCGATCCGGGACGTAGACCGCTTTCGCCTGCGGCTGGAATATGCCGACGGGACGGCCGATGAGTGGCTGCCGATGAACGTGGCCACGAAACGGTTCGGGATCGTCGAGGGCCCCCAGGTGCTCGTCGCCGCTGCGGACGCCGCGAAACGGCTGCGCGCGATCGTGCTCCGGGACATGAGCAGACAGGCCGCCTTCGCCGTGGCGGCGGTGAGCGTTCGTACCGCCGGCGATCGGCTCTTCCCTGAGGCCCTCGAAGATAGCCCGCCGTTGCGCGCGAAACGTCATGCCCCGGGCACCAGTGCATCCGGCAGCATACAGAGGCGTGGATCCTCGATCGCGATCTACCATCGCCCGACTGGATGGTCGTTGATGACGGAATCCCAGCCCATCGTCGAACTCGCGGTGGACGGCAAACCAATAGCGGCCGACCAGTACGAGCCCGCCAACGATCCGCCCCCCGGCGCTCCGCCGCGTTTCCGCTGGTTTCAGGTTCGAGCGGTGGAGGACCTTCGCTTGGGCATGGCTGTTGAGGCTGCCGGCGAGGGCAGCGGCTCAATCCGCGTGGCTCTCCACAACGCCGGTGTCCGGGAACGCCGCGTGACGCTGATCGCTCCGCGGATCGGCCCGTATCGTCTCTCCGAGAAGGCCCAAGACAGCTACTACCTGGTTCCCAAGCGCGGGGCGGCGCTGGATTGGCGCGATTGCTCGTTCCGCGAGCGCTATTGCGGCCTGTTTCCCGTCCAGTTTCTGGACACCTTCTGTCCGAGTGAGGGCCGCGGGCTGTCGCTACGGACCGAGGATACCCATTGCCTCCAGAAGCTCTATCGGCTGGAAAAGAAAGGCGCCGAGTTCACCGTGGAGGTCGAGTACCCCGAGGTGCTGCTGAAGCCCAAAAAGACGTTCACCACCGCTCCGGCAATTCTCACGGTCACCAACGGCGACTGGCACAGCGGCCTGGACGGCTATCGCCGCTGGACCGAGACCTGGTACCGGCCGATTTCGCCGCGCAAGCCCTGGTTCCGCGAGGTCTTCAGCTTCCGCCAGCGGTTCCTGTGGTGGCTCCACCCGCTCTACGATCCCAAGTCGGGGAAGATCGATCTCCAGGGGGCGGTAGACGAGGCCCGCCGGGAGTTCGGCGGCATCGACTACCTGCATCTGTTCGACTGGGGCAATTGCGGGCCCTACGGACGGATCTACGGCCGCACGGGCGATTACTCTCCATACGACTATCTCCGAGGCGGGCGCGACGCACTTCGCAAGGCGATTGCCGGCGTCCAGGCTCAAGACATCCGGGTCGGGCTCTACATCGAGGCGTATTTGCTGGAAGAGCGCGGCAAGCTCGGCCAAGGGCCCGGCAAGCTTTGGCAGATGATCGGCCAGGATGGCAAGAGACGCTCCTGGCCCGAGAGCACCGAAATGTACGTTTGCTCCTACGTGCCGGCTTGGCGCGAGGTGCAGGCCTCGACGTACGCCGGGAAGGTCCGTGAGCTGGGCGTGGATGGGATGTACCTGGACGAGTACGGCTTTGCCGGCACGTGGGTCGACTGCTGGTCGAAGGAGCACGGCCACCCCGTGCCCGGCTACGCCGTGGTCGGCGAGCGGGACGGCACCGCGATGGTCCGCCGCCGTATCGAGGAGGCCAAGAAAAATGTTGCCCTTTACACCGAGGAAACCCCCGTGGACGTGACCACGCAATTCCAGGACGGGAGCTTCACCTACGCGATGTCCTCGGCGGCCTCCACCCAGACCCTCGTGCCGCTCAACGTGACCCGTTTCGCGTTGCCGAGTTTCAAGACCATCGAGATCCTCTACTGCGACAAGCCGACGGGAAGCTGGGCCACGGGCGTGAAGTGGGTCTTCTTCAACGGCGAAGCGATCTGGCTGGAAGGCCCGGCCGCGGAGTGGTTCGAGCCCCAGACGCGGGAGGCGATCCGCCGTTGCTACGCGATCCTCCGCAAACACCGCGACGCGTTCACGTCGCCGGAGCCGACACCCCTGGTGCCGACCGAGATCGGGGGCGTGTTCGCCAACGCTTTTCGCGTACCGGGCAAGACCGTGTACACGCTCTACAACGCCCAGCACCGTACCGTGCGCGGCGAGGTGCTCCGGACCCGCGAGGCGCCAAGCGCGGTCTGGCACGACGAATGGAACAATTGTCCCGCAATCGTCCGGCGCGAGGGGACTGAGGCCGTGGTGAGCCTGGAAATCGGCCCCCAGGACGTGGGCTGTCTGGTCGCGGAAACCGAATGACCTTCACACCAAGTAGGGCGAGTTTGGATTCGTTCCACGGCTGCGGGCGGCAGGGTTCAAAACCTCGGCACCCGGAAACGATTGGCCCCACGAAGCTTGCAGTCCGCTCGAGTGCGGGAGGTCCTGGGTGGGTTGCCCCCGCTCGCCTTCCAGCCTCTCCGTCGCGAGAGCCGCGACCGCCATGCTCGTGAGAAATCGGACCCGTCGCATCCGTTCCCGCACCGCCGGCACCAGCCGGGTGGCAAGCTGATCCGCAATCTGGTAGAGCCCCAGAAGGTCGAGGATGCCCTCGCTGGCGCCCGACGGATCATCGCTGCTGAGCAAGGGCCCGACGGACATGATAATCACCACGTTTGGGGCCAGTTTACCCACATAGCCCCTACGTTGCCACAGTCTGTGGCTGGTAGATTCGGCCAATCTCGCAACGCGTCGTTAGCGGTCGGAGATGCACGACTCGGATGGACAACTGATATTCGGAGGTATACATCAGAAGCCACAATGGGGGTGTACTTATGAACCGGCAGAATCGAATTAGGTGAGGGTGTCCCGTAATTGAATGCCGCAGACTACCCAAATTGCCAGGGCCGCGGGCGGTCGCAAACATCCGCCCTCGTGTCCGAAAACCATTGAAGCCAGGAGTTTACGGTCGGGCAATTCCGGGACGCCATCAATTAGGTTATTACAGATAATTGGATTGATTGGCATGCTATCCCGTTATGAATACCGCGGTCGGCGCTAAAGTGCGGGTGAAGGTGGGGGAACACGCTGGGGCTCGAGGGGTCGTGGCGGAGTTGCACGGAAAGGCGGTCGCCGTTCAGTTGGACGGAGCCGCGGTTACGGTGACGGTTCCGATCGAATCGCTGACGAATTTCAGCAAAGCTGCGCGGAAGGCTTGGCTGAGCCAACCCAGTCGCCGGGTGGGTCGCCGGTCCGATCCTGCGCGAGGCGTCTCAGACCGAACGAGTGCTCCGTCTCTTGAGGAACCGGTCGCGATGGGGTATCGAGCCGCCGCTGCTGATGCTGGCAGTGCATGACGAGGAGGAGCAAGCGGCTGCGGGTTTTTCCGATCGGGTGTGGGAGCGTGATCCTTACACCCTGCAAGGGCGACCCGGCCGAGTTACTGCCCCTGGTCCGCCAGAAGATCATCCCCGCGATGCCTTGCGCGTGCTTCGGAACACGCAAGAACGCGGCCGGTACCCATGCAGAATCACAAGCCTCCAAATGAGTTGGACCGAGGTATTTGATTCCTTCACGCCGTGGGTAAGTCGACCTTGCGGCAAGGGCTCACTGTGCCGGCAAGCGTCCAAACGACATGGGCTCAGCAAATCGGCAAAGGGCAAAGCGTTCCGGTAACCATTCTTTATGGCGACGGCCTCGCAGTGGACGCAACGTCGCGTCGTATTAACAACGCGGTTGGCCATTTGCAGTTTCGCTACGAGGCCAAGAAGCACGCGCCCTTACGGGAGTACCTGCGACAAGAGTTCGCGAGCGCCGAGGGCGCGATACGTGGCCCACTGGAAGTCGTCGAAGTTGGAGAGCGCCAATTCTTGTTTCGTCCCATTCCTGGGGACAGACATGCGCCCCCGCGACTGACGATCTGTAATCCGGTGTATCACAACCTTTCCGCTATTGACGCAGGAAGAATCAAGGAGTTCGCTGACATCGAGAACGCTTTGGCAACGGTTGTGTACCGCGCCGAAGACGGACAGCGTGAATACAACGCGCGAATTGCGCACGCCCTAGTGGATAGAGGCTGGAAGAGGGAGGTGCGTGTACTGAAGGACCTCGGGCTGCGAATCGATTTCGAGAGAAACGGCGTCTGGGCTGAAGTGGAATTCGGAAACGCGAGGGCGTACCACCAGGATTACGTCCAGTTCCTCTTGGCGCACCGATACTGTTCTGCGCTTTGCGGAATCCTTCTATCTCCGAGCGAGCCTTTCGCGCACATGCTCTGCGAGTTGGGGCGAAAGCGTGCCGGTGCGAAGCGGCGAGAACCCGCGCAGAAGCCGCCCGTCTACTCCGGCATGATGACGCATGAGAAGGCGGTGCGTGAATTGCCTTACCTGGAGTTCATGCTCACCCCAAAGGTTATCGTCGCCGGGATCGAGCTATCTCGCGCCGCCCAGTTGTCGGTATGACGCGGTGGGTTCGGCCTCCGCTCCCCTTTGCACGTCTAGCGTGTTCGGCGGCGAGGGTTCCGGTTGTCTCGCGACAGATCATCGTCGAAGAAGGTGAAGTGCAGGATGTTCCTTTCGAGGGCACTCTTGACTTCGGCGACCGCCGTGTCAGGAGCGAGGCGGAGAGCGGCGAACGTGGGCAAGCTTCGGCCCTAGAGATCGAGGGTGATCGGCTCGGTGTCGAGGTCCACCGTGTCACGCACCACGAGGTCGGCGCCACAGGCGTCAACGGCGTGGTCGGGCGTCAAGCGTGGATGCTGACCGAGCGTGACAATCGCGGCGTCGGGCAGGAGGTGGCAAACGAAGCGATACGTCTCGGCCACACTCGCAAACCAATAACTGCAGAGGGAGGTGACCACCGCCCGGGCGCCAGACCTGGATCGCGTTGTCTAAGAAGCCCCCGGCTGCCTCCGTGAGCGGTCCCAGTGGGTCTGCTGGAAGTACATCGAGCGCGACGGCAAGCAGACGAAGTGCCCGGTGTCCCCGACGACAGGAGCCTTGGCGGATTCCACGGAGCGTTCGACCTGGGGAACCTTCGAGCAGGCGATTGCCGCTTGTCAGCAATCTGGTGACTTGGCCGGCGTCGGCCTCGTGTTCGCGCCGGACGATCCGTTCTGCGGCGCCGATCTGGACGACTGCGTTGACCCGGCCACGGGCCAACTCAAGCCGTGGGGCCAGGAGATCGTCACACGTTTGGCCAGCTACACCGAGATCAGTCCGTCCGGCGGCGGCGTGAAGGTCTTTCTGAAGGCGGTTAAACCGGGAAACCGCTGGCGATCCTGTTCTCGATCCTCATGCGGCCGGTGATCGCCGGCCACATCCCCTTGGCCCTCGTCGATCCGCCGGTCCAGGGCACTGGCAAGACGCTCTTGGTGGAGACCTTGGGCACGATCGCTGTCGGCAGTGTTGCCGCGGAGTCGATCCCCGCGAAGCAGAACGACGACGAGCGGCGGAAGAAGATCACCTCGATCTTGCTGGCGGCCGCACTGACCGTCATCCGGGCCTGGTACACCAACGGACGGCCACAGGCGGTGGTGCCGCCCTTGGGCAGCTTCGAGGACTGGGCCAGCACCGTGGGCAGCGTGAGCCTGGAGGCCCGCAAGCTCATTCAGCAGGGCGTCCAGATCCCACCCGAGCACGTGCTGATTTGTGCAGTACACACGCATTCGGCCGGCAGCGCCCTGGGGAAGACTCGTTT
>Ga0315280_10012315_pt1 | contig 10359 bp, 9 predicted proteins | sample YL17G06_40_MG_FD_203697 | JGI IMG/M metagenome (GOLD analysis project Ga0315280, IMG submission 203697) | Sediment microbial communities from Yellowstone Lake, YNP, Wyoming, USA - YL17G06_40 | ecosystem: Environmental > Aquatic > Freshwater > Lake > Sediment | place: USA: Wyoming | collected... | reverse complement strand
GAAAGAGGAAGCCCGTATCAGAGTACCTCAAGCTTCAAGGCAGGTTCAGGCATCTAACCGAAAAGGAGATCGAATACATACAAAAGCGGACAGACGAGATAGCGCTGAAGCTTGGTTTGGGTCCTGTTGGCTAGAAGTCCACATTCATTCTCCTAGCTCATTTATGCTCAGAAATACGAAGAAAGCGTCAGTTACGCCTGTTCATTTTCCATTTTCCTGTTGTGCCTTGCTAGATATTTAGTGGCTTCCACCATACCCATCATGCCAAAGGCACAGCTAAAGACTAATGCCCAATCCAAGAGGTGCAGAGGTGCCACACCTAGTATATTGTTCAAGAACGGGATGTGGATAGCTAGAATCTGCTGAATGAAACCTAGGGCAACTGTCCCGAAGAGCGCTTTATTCGAGAAGAAATTGCCCGACATGAAGACGGATTGACGGAGACTGCGGTAGGAGAAAACGTAGACTAGATCCTCAACAGCTATGAACGTGAACACAATGGTTCTGCCCAGTGTCAAGTTGCCTTGGACCTGCCAGAAGTACTGGAATAGGAGAAGAGCCAGTACAGCAGACAAACCACTGATGGCCAAGATCAAGAACTTCCCGCTACTATCAAGGAGGCTCTCTTTCATACTCTTAGGCCTTTCCTTCATTATCTCCTTCTCACCTCTCTCAAAGCCAAGAGCGATGTCTGAGGGCCCATCGCAGATCAGGTGAATCCACAAGATCTGGGCTATCGTCAAAGGCGCAGGCCAACCCAAGAGAATCGCCCCAAAGATGGTAAATATTTCCGCGAAAGAGTCGGAGAGGACATATGCCACAACCTTCTTTATGTTCTCAAATATGATCCTTCCCTCCTCCACAGCGTCCACGAGTGTTCCAAAGTTGCTATCCAAGAGAATTAGACTAGCCGTCTCCTGAGCGACATCCGTGGCGTTTCCCACTGAAACTCCTATATTTGCCTTCTTGAGGGCTGGCGCGTCATTCACACCGTCCCCGATCATGGCCGCGACCTCTCCGGAGCTCTGAAGCGCGCTTACTATTCTCAGTTTATGGTGTGGCGAAACTCGGCAGAATATGGCAGTATCGTCAACGACTTTCGCCAGTTCTGATTCGGTCATGGCATCAAGTTCCTTTCCCTCCAGTGTTCGACTTGATCCAGCGGTCAAACCGACAGTGGCCGCTATCTTCTCTGCAGTTCCTTGGTAGTCTCCTGTGACCATTTTTACCTTAATTCCTGCCTTTCGGCAGAGCGCGATAGCATCCTTGACCGTTGGTCTTGCAGGATCTTCAACTCCAACGAGACCAACCCAAGTGAAGTCCACTAAATCTCTGAGGCTGCCTTTCTGCTTGCAGGCTAGAGCAAGTAGCTTCAACCCTGAATTCGCCCACTCTTCAAATTCCGCAACAGCCATCTCTTTTTCCTTGGGTTCGAGACTGCAGAAATCTAAGACAATCTCCGGCGCTCCTTTAAGGAGGGCGACTTCGGCATCATCGGTGACGTTGATGGTCAACATGTACTTACTCTTACTCGAGAATGGCACTTCATGGATGCGTTTGTATTTATCTGAGAGAGCTTGAGGATCGATTCCAATCGCTTTCACGCTGTTCCAAAGGGCGACTTCCAGAGGATCGGCGAGGTTGTTGCACAATGTCATTACATACGCTGCCATTTTCTCAGAATGGAAATCGGTACGCGCAACACGCATAACCCCTTCGGTCAATGTGCCTGTCTTATCGGTGCAGATTGCGGTCACCGAACCAAGCGTCTCTACAGCCAAGAGTCTTTTCACCAGCCCTTTTCGTCGCAGAATTGCACGCATTCCGATGACGAGAATCATAGTTACCGCTATCAGAAGGCCCTCCGGAATAGCGGCTATGGCAAGAACCACCGATATCCTGAGCATCTCAAGCAAACCAATACCTGAGAGCAAGCCCAAGGCAAAGATGAGAATACTGATGATGACGACCATATACGTCAAGGATTTGCCAAAGCTTTCAAGCCTCACTTGGAGAGGCGTAGGATCGTCCTTAATCTCAGCGAGTGACTCTGCTATTCTGCCCAGTTCTGTCTGTTTTCCGATGGCGGTCGTTTTCATCAGTCCTCTGCCTGATAGGGTGGTTGTCCCCATGTAAACGACGTCGCCCAACCCCTTGACTACAGGTTCACTCTCTCCGGTCAGAATCGCCTCATTCACGCTGACATTCACGGCTTCGATCAGTTCTCCATCAGACGGGATTCTGTCGCCGGGGTTAACAGCGACTATATCATCGGGGACAATCTCAGCTGCCTCTATCTCGACCATTCTGCCGTCCCTAACTACCTTGGCAGTAGGCTTCAGCAGACGCCTAAGGGCAGCTACAGTCTTTTCAGCCCTGTACTCTTGGAAGAAGCCAAGCACGCTGTCCAAGAGTATTACGAGTACAATGATCAAAACGTCATTGAATTCGCCCAAAACAAAGGAGATGGCGGCGGCGACGGAGACTATGTAGATAAGAGGGTTCTTGAATTGCGACAGATAAATGATAAGAGGGTCTCGCCCTTCCTTTTCCGGAAGGGTGTTTGCACCGAAGCGTTTCCTTTTCTCCGCTACTTCTGAACCCGTAAGTCCTCTCTTAGGCAGGCCTTCTGTGCTTTCTGAATCATACAATGATTTGAATCTATCCTCGTTTATGTCACCAGTTCTAAATCGTAGATGGAGAGGCTATCTTCAGCTAGCCAGCCTATAGGCATTTCGGTCCCACGCGGCGAGGAGAGCGGGATTCGCCCCTCTCTTGCCAGAGGCATCCCCTGCAAATCCACTTTACAAACGAGAGCCCAACTGGCAAAAACTGAAATATGTGACACAAGTAATAACCGAAGGAAAGAATTGACAAGAATACTGATCATTTATGATTCGCAGACCGGCAACACAGAGAAGATGGCAGTCCTAGTTTCTGAAGGCGTCAAAGAAGTTCACGGCGCAGAGCCTATTCTCAAAAAAGTCGATCAAGCGACGCTCGATGACTTGCTGGCTGCTGACGCAATAATCATGGGTTCACCAACCTATTACGGTCAAATGTCAGGAAGACTCAAAACCTTCATCGACACGTCAAACGAGATCCATGGAAAACTCGCGGGAAAGGTAGGCGGGGCCTTCACAAGCTCCGGCGGAGCCGCTTGTGGCGCAGAGACCACGCTGCTTTCCATTCTGAACTCCATGCTGGTCCACGGAATGATCGTTCATGGCATGCACGAATACAACCACTATGGACCCGCCTCCGTCGGTTCTCCCGGCAAGCAAGAGACCAAGCTCTGCAGACTGCTTGGGAAGAGAGTTGCAGAACTAGCTTCGAAGCTGAAAGCGCAGAAAGATTCACACCTAGGAAAACAATGACCCTGCAAGAATCAGGAATAGCAAGACAGAGACCTGAAGAGCCGTTACCCGGATCGCACAATCCTGTTTGGTTGGTAGAAGACTGCTCGACCGATTGCATGCACGATGGATATGAGAAAATGTTGAAGATAAGGCGTGCAAGAATAGAAGATTTGGATTCCATTACTGAAATCTACAACGATGCAATATTGAAGACTGCGGCTGCATTTGACACAGAAGCAAAAACAATTGAAGAGCAAAAACTATGGTTCAAAAATCACGGCCCAAAATATCCCATACTAGTTGCAGAACTTGGCAACATTGTTGTTGGATGGGCCTCGTTGAGTCAATGGTCTGATCGCTGCGCGTATTCTGATACTGCTGAGATTTCTCTCTACGTTGCTGAAGAACATCGTGAAAAAGGAATTGGAAAGAAGTTGCTGGAAGCAATTGTTCAAGAAGGCGAAAAACGGGTCTACACACGGTCATCGCACGAATCTCTGAGGGCAATGATACGAGCATTCATCTTCATGAATCCGCTGGCTTTGAACACATCGGTGTTATGAAAGAGGTAGGTCGAAAATTCGGCAAGCTCTTAGATGTATATTTAATGCAGAAGATTTACAACAGCCAAGAAACCTCAGGCACACGAAAGTGTGAAAACCTAAAGGAAAGAAGCGTACGATGAATCGACCAAAAATCGACCTGCCATCCCTGTTTATGGCTCTCTCCCTAACGATTAACCTGCTCATTGCCTTCCTATTTCGTTCTCAAATACCGGTTCCAAAAGAAGTCGGGGCAACCATCATGATTTTTGGAGGCCTCTTTTTCGTCTACGTGCTTCTATATCTGAGAAGCGGCTTTTTTGGGGAAACCGCGCCGGAGTTAGACTTCCTGATTACAAAGGGCACATATCAGTTCTGCAGACATCCGCTATACTTGAGCTTCATCATAATGATTCTTGGTTTGGACATGGCATTTGGAAGCGTCGTCGGAGTAGCGTTCACCATTACGCTGTCGATTCCAACAGTGGTCTACAGAGCAAGAACCGAGGACAGATTGCTTAGAAAGAGATTTGGCAAAGAATGGGAAGACTATGCGAACAAAGTAGGTCTCCTGTTCCCCAAGTTTGGAAAACGGGAATTGGAGCCGGAGAAAACTTGACAAACGATAAGCAAAATGGCCCTCTAGTGACAACGCGCTCACAAATATCGCGCGGTGCGTTCTCCCGCAGTCTTTGCATCCTACTTTTTTGTCACATTCTGTACGAAACCACTATCTTAGGTCGTTCTGAGACAGAATCCTTTCCTTTTTTCATTGTCGTCTTCTCTGCCTACCCGAAACACTAATCTTGGCGATCTGAGAGACAATAGCTATTAGGTTGAAGAACAATGGTCACACTTGTCAAGTTAGATGCACTAAAACCACATGAAGGCACCGAGCAAGGACGCTTGGCGGCTCTGATAGAAGAGATAAGATCTGACGGCGTTCTGAAGCTGTCTATAACTGTTGACGTACACACCAAGATCATCATAGATGGTCACCATAGAGTCTGTGCTTTGAAAGAATTGAATTGCACGAAAATCCCAGTGACTTTTGTTGATTATCAACTTGCAGAAATCAGAGTCACCGCATGGAGAAACGAAGGCATATTATCAAAAAACGATGTAATAACTGCTGGTCTTGGAACAACAAAGCTACCGCCCAGAACCTCCAAGCACATGGTCAATTCAGGAGGTAGATGGACGCACATCTCTTCTATTGAGGAACGAATCAGTATCCCGCTTGAAGAATTGAGAGAATAGTATCATGACGAGCTTGTCACGTATGAGACAGATGAGATGCTTGAGAAAAGAGAAATTGCACATAGAACTGGCAGGGGCAGTGGGGTTTAAACCCTAACCACGCGCGATACCAAGTCCTGTTTTGCAATAACCTATTTACCATAATTGTTTTGAGAAAAGCCTTGAGCTGAAATAGCCCTAAAAATGCGGGGCTGTCTGCGGTGCGGGGGGTGGGATTCGAGCCCCACTGCTTTCATGGCCTGTGATTCATTTCCTCAGAAAAGCATTCAGAAACGAGAGCGCCGAACACTAGAATTGCATGCGCACGATTTGGCACGACTCTGTTTTGCGACGGAGTACAATAGGCTACGTACTTTCTCTAAGACCAATCAGCACTAGGGTTAAGCATGTGCAAGATAATGCTATTGGAAGCCAGAACGCAAAGTTCACAAATAAGTTCTGAAACTCAACGAACCACTTGTTCTCTGCACCCATGATAGACGATGTCTGATGTATAAGCCAGAAAATCGGATAGCCATATTTCCAATGGTCGAAGTCAGGCAGTAGAAAACGCTCACCACGAAGCAAGCTTAACAGCGCGATCGACATCGTATAGAAGAGCAAGAGAAAGGATTGCTTGCTCATGGGAAGAATCAATCTTATAGAGAAGATCCTTCTCAAACCGTCTGTAGTAAGCGAAGCACCAAAACCCCAGAACGTCAGGGGCAGACTCTCTATGAACTGCTTCTCCCATGGCGGAGGATAAATCTCTATCCACATCAGTTGCCTAGACCACCATGCCAAGACGAAGCCGACAACCACTAAAAAGACGCCGAAAACGGTTTCGACAACGTATGTTCTTCTAATCTCCAACACAATGCACGAACAAAACCGTGCAAAATGAAGTTAATAATACCATGTTTTAGAACAGAGACGCGCGGAACTCCTTTAGTAATTGTTCACCTGCGGTGTCTCAACCTCGCTTATTCTTTGGTTGGCCATACATCGATGATCTTGAACAACCTGAGCCCTAATGAGGCTGTGACCAAAGCCGAAATCGCAACCTTGATGGGTGTGACTACAGCGCCAGCAACCCATATTGCCTGTAATGCTTCAACAGGCAAACCGTATAAGAAGCGATAGGTTTGGCAAGGTACGAAGAGGAAGATCCTGAAAAGCACATCGGCCTCCAAACCAACGAAAGCACAGACTGCTAGAGAGACTGGATCCCTATTCATCTTTTTGATTGGTCCGCTTTTCGCCACTACGAGTAGCATTATCGCTAACAATGTGATGTACGCGAGATAGACATCCCACATGCCCAACACTGGGAGTTGCCAAGCTATAGGAGTCATGAAGTATGATACGAGCAAAATCGTGTAGTAGGCGAGCACCTTCCTTCTGTCCCCCTTAAGCATTAGCCCCGAGACCATGGCACCTATTGGAGCCCCGACTGTGAAAAGAAACTCTTCAATTCCTATGGGACTTATTACGTGGCTTACCATGACACCGATGAACGTTGACAGAAAACCAGCGTAGGGGCCGAGCACCATCCCGGTAATTGGCTCGCTGATGAAAACGAATCCGTACCAAACTCCTTCTGAAAGCTGAGGAAAGACGATGGCATCGCATATGAAGTTTATAGCGGCGAAAGCGGCAACAAGGGAGACAAAGCGGCTCTTCTTCACTGACTGTTCCACTCAGCTTCTCTTATGATCAGCCATTTTATTTTAAGGTTTGAAACACCAATTGTCAATGATCCTATTTCAGAGAAAGAGGCTCTGATTCGCGCGAGCGATCAGTCTTCCGCATTCACGGGTCGCGCGATAAAGCGAGTCTACCTACCTAACTCTACTTATTAAGAATGACATGAAGATAGGTATAGATGCCTCAAACATTATCGCGATAGATGAGGGAAGAGCCGCCTTCTCGCCGAAAAGCGATAGCGACATTATTGCTGCAAAAGCCAAGTTTTTCAAAGAAGCAAAAAGAGCGTAGGTAATGCGATCCCGTAAATTCACATTCAACATTTTTAGACCGAAGTATACTATGAAACAGGTTCCATAAGTTCTAATTACGGCTATCACGATCATCGGTAGAAGCGAAAAAAAGCTGGACGTAATAGTCGGCTGGTTAAGTCCAATTACGGTGTAGATGTTGAGGCCAATGCACGCGTTTATTATGAGTTTACTATAGTCAAAAACTCTGGATTTTCCGGTTAAGAATCTCGATAAGATCATTGGAAGTATTATCAATAGAAAAAGAGTCTGGACCATGTAGAGGACATCTATCGCTGATCCGAAGAACAACAGGATTAGTGTCGGCGTGACAATTAATGACGAAAGATAAGAGACGATTTCAGTGGTCAGTGCTAATTCAACGTTGCCCTTGAATATGTAACAAAAAGCTACAATCAAGATAGCAGGTGGAGCGGCCGCCATAACGATGAAACCTTTGAAAAACGAGGCCTCTCCTATCAAAAGCAAGGATAGGAAAATCACAATGAATGACAGGAATCCGTAGTTAATAGAAACAGTGAGAGCAATCTGCCTGAGGTTCTCTCGAATCTTCAAAGCTCTAAAGCTAATGGTTCGCATCGAAAGCGTCATCATTGTTATTAAGAACGCATTTGTCAACAATCTTAATTGGTAAGAAAAACTAGGAAACATTAAGCCCATAAAAATCGCTGAAAGAAGGAAGACATTAACGTCTTCAACTGCTTCTTTTAACCCCGTAATCTTCACCATCAGCTAATCGAATTGAAAAGTTCTTAAGTTTTCCTCGCACGCGACTCCATAGAGGAATAAGACCAGGCGCACGATGAATCTCTTCGTTTTACCGTTTCATTTATTTGCAGCATTCCCCGCCATATTGGAAAAACTGGTTTCAAGTGAATGTTTTACGCTTTTTGTTTGAACAAAAACACCGTTTTTGATAATTGTATGGTTCACCTAAGTTTTATTAGCTCCTTCTAGATAGTAGAAACAGGAGAAGGGTCGAGTTTGAGTAAGAAAGTTAACGATGAGAAAGCTGACGAGAATAAGGCTGAAGAGAAGAAGACGAGGGCAGACCCGCTTCCAATCATTGTCGGACTGATCTTCGGTATAGGCGTGCTCCTTTTCGCGTTTCTGCTCATAATCGGCGTCCAGTACGGCTTCGTCGTCCTATAATGCTTTGTATGTTCTAGGTCCGCAAGCCCTTATGCGAGTAAGGCGAACGCAACGATAAGTGGACCAAATATAGAAGCGACGAGCGACATCACCGTGATCATGGTGTTTAATGACGGTCCAGCCGTGTCCTTGAACGGATCGCCAACCGTGTCACCCACAACTGCAGCCTTGTGTGCATCTGAGCCTTTGCCGCCGAAGCCACCCGCCTCTATGTATTTCTTAGCGTTGTCCCACGTTCCACCGGCGTTTGCCATGAGTAATGCAAAGATTGTTCCAGTGAATATGCTGCCCGCCAAGAAACCGCCTAAAGCCTCCTTTCCAAAGACGAATCCAACAACGATGGGAGCGATGATGCACGCGACACCTGGAAGAATCAGCTCTTTCAGGGCCCCTTTTGTCGCGATGTCAACACACTTGGCGTTGTCCGGTTTGGCCTTACCTTCTATCAGGCCTGGAATCTCCCTGAACTGTCTTCTGACCTCTTCAACCATTCTGAACGCGTTTCTTCCAACGCCCAAGATTAGCATGGCGGAGAGCAGAGGCGGCATCATCGCGCCTAAGAATACTCCCGCAATGACTCTTGGATCGATAAGGTTAATCTTGTAGAAATTGGTTGCTGGGTCAATTGGGATCTTAACAAGTTCCGCGTACGCGACAAACAGAGCTAGGACGGTTAAGGCTGCCGCTGCTATCGCAAACCCTTTCGTGATTGCTTTTGCGGTGTTGCCCGCCGCATCCAGCTTGTCCGCGACCTCTATCATCTCCTCTCCAGACCCCGCTTGTTCAGCGATGCCTTTGGCGTTATCTACAATTGGCCCGTAGGCATCAGCGGAGATCACCATTCCAACGATGGACAGCATTCCCACAGCTGAAATGGCAACTCCGTAGACAGCGAACTGGGTTCCGTGCACGCCAGCCAAGAACCAAGCGGCTACCGTTGCCACGCTTATGCCCACAATGGGCGGCACGATGCTTATCACACCGTAGGAGAAGCCTGTCAAAATATTGATCGCTGCACCGGTCTTCGAGGCTTCCGCTGTCTTCATGACTGGAGCCCGATCGATCGATGTGAAGAAATCGCTCGTCATGCCGATCACGATGCCGGCAATCAAACCGGCAAGAGTGGCGTAAAAGACTCCAATATCAAGGTCCAGATAGCGGAATATCATGAACGCTAGGACGGCAAACACTATGGTTGTTGCGTAGGTGCCTCGGTTAAGGGCAGCGCCAGGGTTTCCTCCTCTAACGCCAATGGGCACGAACAGCATCCCGATCAGCGACGCAAATATTCCGGCTGCAGCGAGTAGAAGCGGCAGAATCACGTAGGTTGGGTTTACGGTTGCCAAGGTTACACCAATGATCATGGCAGCTACGATGCTGGCCACGTAAGAGTCAAAGAGGTCGGCACCCATGCCGGCCACATCCCCAACGTTGTCGCCCACGTTGTCTGCTATCACCGCTGGATTTCGTGGGTCATCTTCGGGGATGTTCAGCTCCACTTTTCCGACAAGATCTGCCCCTATGTCAGCGGTCTTTGTGAATATCCCTCCCCCCGCCTTTGCAAACATAGCAAGGGAACTTGCACCAAAACTGTACCCCAGGATGATCTGTGGGTCTCTATAAATGTAGTAGAAGATGCTTATTCCCAGTAAGGCCAAGCCTACCACAGTCAGGCCCATCACCGCGCCACCATAGAAAGCTATTGGAAATGCTTTGTTGATGCCTTTTTCCGCTGCGTTGGCGGTTCTCACATTCGCCCTCACCGCGACGTTCAGTCCGAACAATCCTGCTAGAGCAGAGAATATTGAACCAATAACATATGCCAGTGCCATCGGGTAGCCTAACGCTATCCCCATAATTACAGCTATAATACCTACGAAGACTGCTAACGTCTTGTTTTGCCTTTTAAGGTAGGCGTTGCCCCCTTCCCTGATGGCTGCAGCAATCTCTCTCATCTTGGGGTTTCCGCTGTCCTGCTTGTTCACGTAGAAGAACAAGAATACAGCAAACGCTATAGAAGCTACGCCAGCGATCGGTGCGAGCATCAAC
>Ga0315280_10012314_pt1 | contig 10360 bp, 10 predicted proteins | sample YL17G06_40_MG_FD_203697 | JGI IMG/M metagenome (GOLD analysis project Ga0315280, IMG submission 203697) | Sediment microbial communities from Yellowstone Lake, YNP, Wyoming, USA - YL17G06_40 | ecosystem: Environmental > Aquatic > Freshwater > Lake > Sediment | place: USA: Wyoming | collected... | reverse complement strand
TCTTTTTCTTATATTTAAAGAAGAAAAGAAACTCTTGGCTATGTTTCCTCAGGACTACGAAGATTACCAGCAAAAGGTTCCTCGCCTTCTACCTCCACCTGCTGTGGTATTACAAAAGGATATTGTTGAATATTTACCATTAAAACTATCCTGGCTAAAAAAAGAAATCGGCTCTATATTAGCAGTATTATTGATTGTGCTTTTCTTGGAAGGCCGGAAGGATGTTAAGAGCGAAGGCATAAGAATATACCCGAAAGAAGCAATATTATTTCTTATCATAATTATATTATTTATATTTTTGATTATCTATTTAATCAGGCGCACCAATAATCAACAAAAAGATGCTTCAAGTAAGAGTAAAAATACTTTATAATAAGAAAATCCATGGTAATTATTTTCATTTAGTTCTCCGGGCACCGAAAATAACCAAAGAGCCTTTGCCCGGACAATTTCTCAATATCAAGGTAAATGATGTTGATGAGCCACTCTTACGCAGGCCCTTTAGTATCCATAGAGTAAGAGGAGTCAACGCAGAGCTCCTTTATGAAGCGGTGGGTAGAGCCACGGAGGTTTTATCACACCGAAAGCCCGGTGAATACTTAGACGTTATTGGGCCTTTGGGTAATGGTTTTAGCTACACGCTACACGCTACACGCTACACGCTACACGTTTTAGTGGCTGGCGGCATGGGAGTTGCGCCGCTATTATTTCTGGCAGAGAAATTAGCGTATAGCGTAGAGCATATAGCGGATAGTAAAAACAAAAGCATCCTATGCGCTAAACGCTATCCGCTAAACGCTATAGTATTAATTGGCGCTAAAACAAAAGGCCAGATTCTATGTGAGAAGGAATTTAAAGAATTAGGCTGTGAGATGAAAGTTTCTACCGATGACGGCTCGCAAGGTTTTAAAGGAAAGGCCACTGAATTATTAGATAATATATTGGCTTCACGCTTCAGGCTTCACGCTTCAGGCTCAAAGAAGCATGTTGCGTGTAGCTTGCAGCATGCAGCACAAATTTATGCCTGCGGTCCAAGGTCAATGTTAAAAGAAATAAGCAGGGTTTCTAAAAAATACAATATTCCCGCCCAGGTTTCCTTAGAAGAACATATGGCCTGCGGAATCGGCGCATGTTTAGGTTGTGTAGTGAATACAAAAGAAGGTTTTAAACGCGTCTGTAAAGAAGGCCCGGTATTTAATGCCGATGAGATATGCTGGGTTAATGACAAATGACAAAATCCAAATGTCAAAATAAATCCAAAATTCAAATGACAAAACATAAGTTTTGTGATTTGATATTTGTGCTTATTTTGTCATTTATGCTTTGACATTTGTCATTTATCGGAGGATGTAAGATGATTAATATGGCATATATTATATTAGGAATAATCGCGGGGATATTCGGCGGCATGTTTGGTATTGGCGGAGGCACAATCCTAATCCCCGCGCTGGTGTATCTCTTTGGATTAACCCAACATCAGGCGCAAGGAACAACGCTGGCAATTATGGTGCCACCCATCGGGCTCTTAGCAGCGTTACGCTATTATTATAGCGGCAATGTGAAATTAGGCATGGCAGGTTTTATCTGCTTAGGGTTTTTTCTCGGAGGCTGGTTGGGAGCCCATTTCATTCAGGGCGTATCCGATCTTACCTTAAAGAGATTGTTTGGCCTGTTTCTTGCTTTTATTGCCGTCAGGATGATTGTGGGTAAATAAAGATGCCTAACTTAAGCGTAAATATTGGTACACTTAAACTCAGAAACCCGGTGATGGTGGCTTCGGGAACATTCGGATATGCTGACGAATTCAGGGATTTTATAAATTTAAGAGAGTTGGGAGCAATTGTTACCAAGACCATTACCTTAAAGCCCCGCCAAGGTAATCCGCCGCCGCGAACCTGCGAAACTCCCTCGGGAATGCTTAATTCCATCGGTTTAGAAAATCCCGGGTTAGAAGTTTTTATTCGAGAGAAACTGCCTTTATTAAAGAAAATAGGTGTGCCGATTATTGTCAGCATTTCTTCAGAAGATGATCCCCAAGAATTCATTGTACTTGCACGGCGTCTGGATAAAATAAAGGAAGTCGCCGCTATTGAGCTGAATATTTCCTGCCCCAATATAACGCCACACGCCACACGCCACACGCCACACGCCAAAAGCGTGCAGCGCGCAGCGTGTAGCCAATTGATTGCCCAGGATCCAGAAGCTACATATAATTTAGTGAGCGCGGTACGTAAAGTTACCCAAAAAACATTGATTACTAAACTGTCGCCCAATGTGACTGATATTACCGAGATTGCTATGGTAGCCCAAAATGCCGGAAGCGATGCAGTCTCTTTGATTAATACCCTAACTGCTATGTGTATAGATGTAGAAGCAAGGAACTCTAAGATTGCGATGGTAACCGCTGGTTTAAGCGGTCCGGCAATCAGGCCGGTTGCTGTGCGTATGGTCTGGGAAGTCTACCGAAAAATTAAAATCCCCATTATCGGAATGGGTGGTATAATAGATACTTTCAGCGCCTTAGAATTTTTTATTTCCGGCGCAACTGCCGTAGGTATAGGCACGGCAAACTTTATAAATCCTAGGGTTACCGTAGAAATTATTGAAGGATTAAGAAAATATTTACAAAAGAATAATATAAATTCTATCGATAAATTAATCGGGTCATTAAGATGCAAGAGTTAAAAGACAAACTGATTGTGGCATTGGATGTGGATACATTAAAAAGGGCAGAGCGCCTTGTTAATACTCTTTATCCCACTGTTAAACTTTTTAAAGTTGGTAGTCAGCTATTTACTGCTTGTGGACCAGAAGTAGTTAGAATGATTGGCAAGAAAGGGGCTAAAGTATTTTTGGACTTAAAATGGAATGATATCCCTAACACAGTATTTCAATCGGTTAGTGTAGGTACGGGCTTAGCCTGCGAGTTGGTATTCAGTAACACGCCAAGTATTGAATATAGCGTTAGAGAGGTAGTAATACCCCCCGTTTTTATGATGACTGTGCATATTGGAGGCGGGAAAGCAATGTTAGAGGCTGCAGTTAGAGGAGCAACGGAGAAAGCAAAAGAATTAATAATTTCTAAACCTTTTATTGTGGGCGTTACAAGATTAACAAGTGATAAAAACGATAAAAATACCATGGGAGAAGTTTTGAAAGCAGCGATGCTAGCTAAAGATGCTGGTTTAGATGGAGTAGTTTGTTCTGCTCTTGAGGTGACAATGATTAGAAAAGAATTTGGTAAAAGTTTTTTAATTGTAACACCAGGCATAAGACCAAAGGGTTATCCCTCAAATGACCAGGCAAGAGTGGCTACTCCAGAAGAGGCGATTGCGGCCGGAGCAGATTTCTTAGTAGTGGGCAGGCCCATATTAGAGGCGAAGAATCCCTTATTGGCACTCGAAGAATTATTGGCTTAAATTCAGGTTAAGCCGTTAAGCAGGAGATAGCGATGGCAGAAGAGATAAAAGATTTAATAGAAAAGATACAGGAAGAAGGCGTCAGGGTTGCTGAAGACAAAGCCAGAGAAATAGAAGATGCGGCCAGGGGCAAAGCAGATGAGATAATCAAGAAAGCCAGGGCCGAATTAGAGAGAATAACCGCCGCAGCCAAAGAGCAGGTTGCCAGGATGCAGGAGAGCTCTAAGGCTCTGCTTAAACAAGCCGGCAGGGATTTAATGCTCAGCCTAAGAAAAGAGGTCAACGCTATGCTGGATAAACTCATTGTTTCCGACATCAGGCAGGCGTTAGACCCAGAGGAGCTGGCTAAAATTTTAACTACCCTCATCAAAGATTATAGCGGCAAAGAAAATATTATCATTTCGCTGAAAAAAGAAGACCAGGAGAAACTGGAAAAGGGCTTCTTGGGCGCGCTGGCGCAGGAAGTAAGGAAAAAGGTTATCCTGCGGCCGTCGGAAGATATCCAGGCGGGTTTTATCATCAGTTACGATAACGGTAAGTCATCTTACGACTTTACCGATGAGGCCCTGGCAGAGTATATCAGCTCAGTCCTTAAGCCCAAATTAAAAGAGATATTGGAATAATATGCCCGATTTTTACGTCTATTTAATCTCCAGTTTGCCTATGCTCCACTTTGGGATAAAGCCCCCTTTTACTTTCACGAGATTTCTGGAAGCCTGTCAGGATAAAATACCGGAATCCGACGCTGATATTATCAAATCATTAACAGGAGGTTATACCTCAGAGCTTTCTTGTCCGGCCTTAAAGAGGTGGCGCAATTTTGATACTGCCTTAAGGAATGAACTGGTAAAGATAAGGGCGAGCCGTAAACACGTGGATTACCTGAAATATATCCGAGGCGATGAGTATATAGAGCCCTATATTGCCCACATTGCCATGAGCGCGCATCGTACCCATTCTATCCTGGAAGCTGAAAGGTTATTGGACCGGGAGAGGTGGCTTATTCTGGATGAATTAGCAGCGGGTCATTATTTTGATTTGGATTTTCTTATTGCCTATGCCCTTAAATTACTGATTTTGGAGCGCTGGGAGAGGATAAATAGCGCCGATAAACCACGTTTACTGAAAGAGGTATTGAATTAATATGGTTGCCAAAAGAAAAGGGAAGATAGTAAAAATCAGCGGGAATATGGTCGCGGTCCAAACAGACGGATTTGTGATCCAGAATGAGGTCGCCTATATTCTCCACGGCAAAGAGCAGTTGAAGTGCGAAGTTATCCGGGTAAAAGGCAACCGGGCCGAAACGCAGGTCTATGAGAATACCGGCGGCTTAAAAATCGGGGAAGAGGTAGAGTTTACAGGTGAGCTGCTTTCGGTGGAGCTCGGGCCGGGGCTTTTAGGTCAGATATTTGACGGATTGCAGAATCCCCTTGAGGGCGTAGCCGAGAAATGTGGTTTCTTTTTAAACAGGGGAGTTTATTTAAAAGCACTGCCGGACGAGGCAGAATGGGAATTCACCCCTCTTCGCAAAATAGGCGAAAGGGTTCAGGCAGGAGAAAAGCTGGGTTCTGTCCCCGAGAAGATCTTCGAACACCAGATCATGGTCCCTTTCGGCCTTAAAGGGGCCCTGGAGATTGTCAGCATTGCTAACTCAGGAAGATATAATTTAAAAGAGCCGATTGCCAGATTAAGGGATTCTGACGGGAGGGAGCACGACGTCTTTCTTCAGCAGACTTGGCCGATTAAAGTACCTATCCCTGCTTATGCGGAGAAATTGAAGCCCGCTGAGCCCCTCGTGACCAAGATGCGCTTGATAGATTCGCTCTTTCCGGTGGCCCGCGGAGGGACTTATTGCATACCCGGTCCTTTCGGCTCGGGGAAGACCGTGCTTCAGCAATTGACCAGCCGTCACGCCGAAGCGGATATCGTGATTATTGCTGCTTGCGGCGAGCGGGCAGGAGAAGTTGTGGAAACCCTGAAGACATTCCCGGAATTAATCGACCCTAAGACCGGAAGGCCCTTAAGCGACCGTACGGTAATTATGGTCAATACCAGCTCCATGCCCGTGGCTGCCAGGGAATCCGGTATATATACTGCCGTGACCATTGCCGAGTATTACCGGCAGATGGGGTTAAATGTTTTGTTATTAGCTGATTCTACCTCGCGGTGGGCGCAGGCCATGCGCGAGATGTCCGGAAGGCTAGAGGAGATCCCCGGCGAGGAGGCCTTCCCCGCGTACCTGGAATCCCGTATCGCTTCTCTTTATGAAAGGGCGGGTATAGTCAGGCTCCACGACGGGAGAACAGGTTCTGTGACTATCGGTGGGACAATCAGTCCCGCAGGAGGGAACTTTGAAGAGCCGGTGACCCAGGCCACCCTGAAGGTGGTAGGTGTATTTCACGGGCTTTCGCGCGAACGCTCTGACGCGCGCAGGTATCCGGCCATTGACCCGTTAATCAGCTGGAGCAAATATAAAAGCTTTATTGATGAGGAAGAGGTAAAAATAGGCCATGAAATCCTGCGCTGCAGCCACGATATCGCGCAGATGATGAAGGTGGTGGGAGAAGAAGGCACCTCTTTAAAAGATTTTATTGATTATCTTAAGGGAGAACTCTTTGATTTTGTATATCTGCAGCAGAATGCCTATGACCCGGTTGATGAAGCAACCCCGCAGGAACGGCAAAAATATATCTTTCATTTCATCTGCGCAAAGATTTTGGAACCGGATTTTGATTTTTTGGATAAAGAGAAGGCGCGGCAGTTCTTTCAGAAATTGAGACAGCAATTCCGCGGATGGAACTCTTCTTTATGGGAGTCTAAAGAATTTGAGGAGATAGAAAAAGAGATATCCGCAACCCTTGAAGAAGGGTGGGTTCAACAGGAGAAGGCGAGTGCATAAAGTTTATACTAATATTATTCAGATTTCCGGAGACGTGATTACCGTCGAGGCGGAGGATATCGCTTATCTGGATATAGCCGAGGTAAGCACAAGGCAGGGCGTATCTTTGGCGCAAGTTATCCGTATGGATGATAAGAAGGTTTCTTTGCAGGTCTTTGCCGGCAGCCGGGGGATTTCAACCGGCGACAAAGTAAGGTTTCTGGGCCACCCCATGCGTGTAGCCAGTGGCGAGGACCTCCTCGGACGCATCTTTAGCGGGAACGGGAAGCCGCTAGACAAGGGGCCTGCTTTATCTCAGAATTTGATTGATATCGGAGGGCCTCCGGTCAACCCGGTGAAAAGGATTATCCCCAATAAAATGGTGCATACCGGTATCCCGATGATAGATGTCTTTAATTCCCTGGTAGAATCGCAGAAGCTTCCCATATTTTCTATAGCGGGCGAGCCTTACAATGAGTTATTGGCCAGGATCGCCATACAGGCCAAAGTCGATATTATTATCTTGGGAGGGATGGGTCTTAAGTATGACGATTATCTGTTTTTCCGGGATACGTTAGAGGAGCACGGCGCATTATCGCGCTCCATATTTTTTATCCATACCGCATCCGACCCTACCGTAGAATGTTTACTCGTCCCAGATATCAGCCTGGCAGTAGCAGAGGACTTTGCGCTTAAGGGTAAACGGGTGTTGGCGCTCCTTACGGATATGACTAACTTTTGCGACGCTTTAAAAGAAATCTCCATCACTATGGAACAGGTCCCTTCTAACCGCGGATATCCCGGAGACCTTTATACGCAGTTAGCTTCGCGTTATGAAAAGGCAGTAGATTTTGACGGCGCTGGCTCTATCACCATCCTGGCTGCCACGACCATGCCCGGCGACGATGTCACACACCCTGTCCCGGATAATACAGGTTATATCACCGAGGGCCAGTTTTATCTTAAGAATAAGGTGATAGAGCCCTTTGGCTCGTTGAGTCGCCTCAAGCAGCAGGTAAACGGCAAGACCCGGCCTGACCATAGGACTATAATGGATACCATGATCCAGTTGTTTGCCAGTTATCGCGAGAGCCTGGAGAAGCAGGCGATGGGATTTCAGATGAGCGCCTGGGATAGAAAACTACTTGATTATGGGAGGATTTTTGCAAAAGAGATGATGTCGCTGGAAGTGAATATTCCCCTAACCCAGGCATTGGATCTGGGGTGGGAGATTTTAGCAGAATGCTTTACGCCCGAAGAGACCGGGATTAAAAAGTCCCTGATAACGCAGTATTGGCCAAAATAGGGACTCCCTATAAAAGGTTATGGCAAAATTTAAATTGACTAAAGGAGAATTAAAAAGGCAGCGGGATGCCCTGAGGCAATATGAGAGGTACCTGCCTACCTTACAACTTAAAAAACAGCAATTACAGTTGGAGATAGCCCGTCAATCCGCAATACTGGAAGAGAAAACAAAGAGCGAAGCTGCGAAAAGAAATGAAATCCACGCCTGGGCAGGCCTCCTTGTTGATAGGCAAATTGATCTTAAGCCGGGGATCAGGCCGCTCCAAATAATCGCCTCAACCAGAAATATTGCCGGAGTGGATTTGCCTGTTTTTGCCGAGGCGGAATTTGCGGCCGTTGAATACGATTTGTTTATGGCGCCTTTATGGGTGGATGCAGCCGTAGAGGAATTCAGAAGACTTGTTGCCCTGCGCGCAGAGATAAAGGTTTTAGAGAAAGTAATAGAGGTTTTAAGGCAGGAGCTACGTATTACGACTCAACGGGTTAACCTCTTTGAAAAGGTTAAGATTCCCGAAGCCCAGGAGGCCATCCGCCTGATTAAGATTTGCCTGGGCGACCAGATGACCAATGCCGTCGGGCGCAGTAAAATAGCCAAGAGAAAAATTGACGCGCAAGAGTTAGCGGAGGCACTAGTATGATTATGCCCATGAAGAAAGTCTTGGTGATAGTGCAGGAAAAGGACGCGGATTCTGCAGTCGCAAAGTTACGCGCCTTCGGGGTCCTGCACCCTGAACATCAAAAGTCTCCTTCCGGGCAGGATATCAGCACGCTCGAAGACGATATAGCGCTCTTAAATCGGGCGGTAAACATTCTATCGGAAGCAGAATTCTCTGGGGCCAAAGCCGGGAATAATAAAGAGCCAGAGGCCTGGAAATTTACCACCCAGCATATTGTGGATATGCGTAAAAGAATCGAGCAACTTAAGGAGTATTCCCTGACGCTTAAGAATAGAATCAGCCAATGGCAGCTGTGGGGTGATTTTGACCCCGAAAGGATTAAGAGTTTAGGCGTAAAGAACATACATGTCAGGCTTTATCAAGTTCCGGTTAAAGAGATTAATAATCTTCCGGATAATATTGTAGTAAAGAAAGTTTCCATCGTCAGGGGTATTGCCAACTGCGCCGTGATTACGAGGGAAAATATAACCATTCCTTATCCGGAGTTGAATTTGCCGAAGACGGGTCTTAAGGAGATGCAGGCCAGGCTCGCCGAAGATACGCTGGTGATAGAATCCATCAAAGAGGAGATTAAAAAACAGGCATGCTACCGCAGGAGCCTTGTTGAAACTAAAGGATTATTGGAAAAAGAATTGGAATTCCGCAGGGCGCGCAGGGGTATGGGCCAGGCGAGTCGCCTTACGTACTTAGCCGGCTATATCCCCTCTGATACGAAAGAAAGATTTTTGCAGATCTCTAAAAAAGAAAGGTGGGGCGCGGTAATCAGCGAGCCGTCTGAAGAGGATGCTGTTCCTACCTTAATCCGCAATCCCCGCTGGGTTTCCGTGATCAGGCCGGTTTTTAAATTGTTGGAGATTATCCCCGGTTACCGCGAGCTGGATATCAGCCCGCTCTTTCTTTGTTTCTTAAGCCTCTTTTTCGGGATGATTATCGGCGATGCCGGATATGGGATGATATATTTTATTCTGGCTTTCTGGTTGCATAAGAAATTCGCCAGAAAAATTAGCGATAGCCGGATATTTTTCCTTATATATATTTTCAGCGCCTGCGCAATATTCTGGGGATTGCTCACCGGTACATTTTTTGGCCAGGAGTGGTACCTCAAGGCGGGCTTTAGGCCGTTCATCCCGCTCCTCAATGACACGAAATTCCTGCAGGCCTTTTGTTTCTTCCTGGGGGCTGTGCATTTAACTTTAGCGCATGGCTGGCAGGCAATACGCAAAGCCCCGTCTCTGGTTGCGCTCTCGGATATGGGATGGATTTGCGTGCTTTGGGCAGCATTCTTTTTGGCGAAGACATTAATTTTAAATGACCCCTTTCCTTTTTTTGGCAAGTGGCTGATTATTGCCGGGCTTATTTTAGTCATCTTCTGCACTAATCCCCAAAGGAATATCCTCAAGACAATCGGCCATGGCCTGGGGGCGGTCGCCTTAAGCTTAATGAACAATTTTACCGACGTGGTCTCCTATGTGCGCCTTTTTGCCGTAGGGTTAGCGGGAGTAGCTATCGCGGATACAGTTAATAGCCTGGCAGCTGGTTTGGGCCCCGGCAATACCCTGGCAAAGGTAGCGATTGTATTTTTGGGGCACACCATAAATATTATTCTTGGCCCCATGTCTGTCCTGGTGCACGGCATAAGGCTGAATGTCCTGGAATTCTCCGGACACGCGGGATTATCATGGAGCGGGGTAGCCTATAAACCTTTAAGAGAATAAACGAAAGGAGTTTGTATGGAGCAGAATATTTTATTGCAGTTTAAGGATTTAGGGGCGATTCTTGTGCTTGGGCTTTCTGCCCTTGGCTCCGGTGCAGGCGCGGGGATAGCCGGGATGAGCGCTATCGGCGCATGGAAGAAGAATTTCTCACAGAATAAAACCGCATCGTTTTTATTGGTCGCGCTTACAGCCGCGCCCTTAACCCAGACCATCTATGGCTTTATCGTGATGAACCGTATGCTCGCCCTTACTTTAAGCGGCCAGTATTTGTGGGGCGTCGGCGCTTTTGCTGGGGGCGCAATAGGGCTTTCTGCCTACTGGCAGGGTAAATGTGCGGCTGTCGCCTGCGATGCTATGGGCGAAACC